>Ga0256406_1002788_pt1 | contig 23533 bp, 21 predicted proteins | sample RumenRJG_03DNA_FD_185986 | JGI IMG/M metagenome (GOLD analysis project Ga0256406, IMG submission 185986) | Bovine rumen microbial communities from Lethbridge, Alberta, Canada - RJG_03 | ecosystem: Host-associated > Mammals > Digestive system > Stomach > Rumen | place: Canada: Alberta | collected... | reverse complement strand
CCTGCCAAAGGGATCTCCCTTCTCTAAATGAAAGGCGAAAAAATGGAAGGCAAAACCTTCAAAATCAGATCCCTGGCATGGGATTCATGACCGAAGGCGACGAAAAGGGGCATTTCAATTCCGGACCACCCCCCGCTATAGCGCAAGCGCGACGGTTGAATGTACCCGCCAAACAGCTAGGTGCCCTCCCGCCCAAAAGCCGCAAGCAACAGCGGCGCTGGACTCGGAGCGCAAAAAGCAAGCGCACACAAAAAAAAGCCAGCCGTAAAACAATTGGCAACATACGGCTGGCCTTGTGTTGAGCCTTTCTCGCGGACATTCAACAAGTGCATTATAAGCACTTTTTCCTGAAAAAGGAAAACGCCGCAAGGATTTTGAGAAAAAATCATGAAAACGGCGGTGATCCCGGTCGGGAAGCTCTATCAAAGCCAGATCTCCATGCACGCAGGAGCGTACTCGTCAGCAGCGCTGATTGTCCTCGCCGAGGCCACTTCGATATCGAGGTGCCGCTTCTACCGCGAAAACGGGCGCATGACCTGGCCCGCCTCGGAGCTTTCGTCAAGGCTCGGCGGCCTCATGTCAGGCGCGATGGTCGCGGACAAGCTGCGCAAGCTGTCCTCGGGCCCCTGCCCTGCCCTCAAGCAGGCGGAAGGCGGCGGGTATTCGCTGGTGGGCGAGCCATCGGGCCGCTTCATAAACATCGTCAGGCCGGATTCAGGCGATCTGTCGCAGCAAAGGCACTCGGCGATCCTGCTTTTCTCCTACCTGCTCGACAAGGCTGCATCGAGAGCCCGCTTCGACGGAGATCCCGCCCTGCCGCCCTCGGCGCTTGAAAATGCCGAGGCAATGCTCGGGCTGTCGCACAAGTCCTTCATCTCCGCACTGAAGGATCTGCTCGCCGCCGGGCTGTTCGCGCTTACGGACGAGCTGGGCATCGCTGCCGACAGCAGGATCAGGATCAGGTTCAAGGGACAGGTGCTGCGCGCGGACGCGGAGCTCCTTGAGGCCTACATGGCGATGTTCGGCATCGTCCCGAAGGGCGCCCAGAAACAACCGGCAGCTTCCCTGTCCTCCGGGCAGGAGGAGCGCATCGGAAGGATCGTCGAGGACAGCGCCGAGGCCATGCAGGAGATCCGCGATCGGATGATCGAAAAAGTTGCCGAAGTAATGGCTGAAAGCACGGCGCCGCATGAAAGGCAGGAAAAGAAGAGATCCGCTCCGGGCATTTTCAAGGCTGCGGCATCAGGCGAGCAGGCGTTTACTGCCGCTGTGCCGCAAGGCGGCGGCGGAAATGCGGCTTACACGGCTCAAGCATTAGGACAAGGCAAGGGCAAAGGAACGCAGCCTGGGTTATTCGCCTTCTGGCGAGAGAGCCGCAGGATAATCATGAAGGCGGCTGGATCCGCAGGTGAAAATTCAAAGATCATAAAGGCAATGCTGGTGCCAGGCTCAAAAGGATTCGATTTCAACAATTACATCGGCCGCAGGATCGCAAACCGCGAGGCGGCATGAACAAGATCTGCTTTATAATGATTCTTCAAAAGGAGACGAGGAATGGAAACAAGAAACAGCGAATTTTCGTGCAAGGTTAAGATGATTTCTTCGCACCGCGCCTCTGCGAGCGCAAGGGACGCAATAAGGCTTTACACTGAAGCCATGGAATTAATCGAGCAGGGGGCTGATGCAGAAACAACCAAGATCGCCGCTGATTACATTTCGGCGGTCGAGCACGCGCTGAAGGATGGAATGGAGCGCTCGCCCTATTTCACCGATCCAATGGACATGCGCGACAGCGACTTGGTTAAAAACGACAAGGCTCCCGCCGCATGAAATAATCAAACTGACGTTCCAACTGACGCAAGCTGTCATTCCCCGCCGTCCTGAAAACGGCGGGGCTTTTTTTGCCTGCACAAGCCCTCGGCGGGCATCCGCAGATCTCCTCCGGGCCCTTGCAGGGCCGCCCAGCCGCTCCGTGGCGGGACTGCCGGTTTCAAATCAGCTTCTTCATTGATCCAAAGACGGTTTTTTCAAAAAAAGGCCTCCAATTTGAGCCGGTGCCGAGGAAGGCCGTCCCCCGCGCCTGGCAATGGCTTTGCCAAATCAGCCAACAGCTTGCATTTGAAGGACTTTTTCTAAAAAAGTGCGGGCAATTTGAGGATCATGCCCCGCCCCGGCCTCCGGCAGCGGCAACGGCGGATCAATAATCAGCCACTTGCTTGAAAGAACACGTCTTTTTCAGAAAAAGTGGCTCCAGTTTTCAAGAGTTGCCAGCCTGCGAAGCAGAAGCGCCTTTGAAGGCCTCCTGCCAATTCGCCAACTTGCTGGAAAAACAGAAGATCTTTTAAAAAAGCGGCTCCAATTTTGGGGCGGGCGCGGGCAAGCGGCATGCAGATCTTGGCAAAATGAATGTTTGCCGGAATTTTGATTTTTCAACTATCTGCAATTCAAGAAGAATTTTTTAAAAAACGGCCCCAGTTTGAAGCCCCGTCCCTCGCGGCAGGCCAAAACTACAGGGGGTGACTCTTATATGAGATGAAGAATATAAGAGTCACCCCTGCGCGAGAGCGCAGGGCCGCAACCAGGCCATGCAAGGAGGAGGCAGGCCATGCCCTCGAAGTTTGACGAGATCTACCCTTCCCTGTCGGCGCTCGGCGCCGACGCCCTCAAGGCAGCCCTCCGGCGCGAGAAGGGTTTTTCCATCGCCGCAAGGTTCAACGAGGATAATTTCAGGACAGCGATTTCAGACGCGGTTTCCGATTTCCAGAACATGAGCCTTGCCAAGTTCAAGTTCGCCCTGTTCGTGTATTCCAGGTTCATCCACGATTCGTTCGCAAGGGATTTCAATGACGCGAAGGGCGGCAAGCCGGCTTCGCAAATCTGGTCGGTGGCGCTCAACTGGAAGTTCGTGCCTGAAGTCGCGGCTTCATTTAAAAGCGGATCATGCGGGATAATCGACACTAATCCCGAATCATGCGGGAGCCTTTCGGGAATAGACTGGACGTGCTTCTTCATGAACCGTAACACGAAGAAGCCGAGCTCAAGGAGCCTGCGGGCGATGCCGTTCGGAAAATACAACGCCGATGCGCAGTCCTATTCGCCGTCCTCATTCCGCTCGAATATTCCGGAGATTAAAACGCTCCTGCTCGCCTACGAGCAGAAAATCATCCCGGTAAGGCGGCTTAATTCCGCTGTCGGGAAGATCCTCCGTTACAAGCACCCGTTCCAGTTGCTTGCGCAGAACATGCTGGGCGCGGCGAAGGGCGAGTATTACTCCGAGCAAGATATATCTTCTCCGTCCGAATTAACTGGAGAGCGCCCTGATGACGGGAAGTAAAACGTAGATTTTACCGGATTATTTCCTGACATTGCCGGTGGCATCACTCTCGGCAGATTAGTTTGATTACTGTCCGCAGCCCCGCGGCGGACAGCTCGCGGGGTCTCCCAGGCCAGCCTATTCCTGCCTTTCACGGCCCCCTCTCCCGGCTCCCTTCCGCCACTTCCGGATCATGCCCCGCACTCCCGCCGCACCGCCGGTGGCAAGGCGTGACAATCCGTTGCAGTGCCGCGGCGCATCGCGCGTGCGCGGGGATCTGCGGAGGAAACAGCAAATGAAGCCCACGTTCATACCGACTCGCCAGAATGATCCGCCTTGGATCATGCTGTGGCGCCTTGACGAGGCCGCGCCTTTCACCATCGGCCTCGTGGTCGGCATGATCACGCACCAGCTCTTCATCTGCCTGCTGATTGGATGGGGCCTGTCCCACATCTACAAGAAGGTCAACAACAGGTTCCCGCGGGGCTTCGTGCTCCATTGGATCTACGGCAAGGGCTTCTGGCTCTTCCCCGCATCCCGCACGATGAAGCTCGCGTACGTGCGCCGCTTCCTTCCCAACCGCGTGAGGCCGAAGGCGTCCGCCTCCTTCACGCTCAAGAAGAAATAAGGGGCGCACATGGAATACGCGCTGCTTAAAAGCTCGTTTCAGCGCCTGACCTCGGGCGCATGGATCCTGCGGGTCACGCTCGCTGCCGAGATTGTCTCGCTGGCGTTCCTCGGATCGCTGGCAGTGACAAACAAGACAACGGTCGCCGTGGTGCCGTGGACGCTGCAATACCCGACGAAGGTCAAGCAGGACTCCGCGGATCTCTCCTACAAGATCGCCTGGGGGCAGGCTCTGGCAAACCTCTTCGGCAACGTCAACTACAAGAGCGTTGACACGATCGAGCCGCGCATACGCCCGCTCCTTCCGCCGGAGAGCGCCGAGGCCACGGTCAAGGCGCTGAGGCGCCAGGCCGAGCAGTACAAGGACGCGAGGATCACGGTGAGGTTCGAGGTCGTGAAGGCAATAGCCGAGCACGACAGGATCTACATCGAGGGCTCCTACTACATCAAGGCTCCGGGCGTCGCCGAGAGACGGCACCTGCGCACCTACGAGTTCGTGCTCGGGACAGAGAACTACCAGCCGCAGATCCAGTACATGAACACGTACGAGGATCACGCGCGCACGGACGAATACCGGGCCGAGCTGAAAAAGCAGAGGGAGGCCCGCGAGAAGGCGGCCAGGGAGGATCTCGAATGACTATCTCGCTGCGCCCGTCGTTCAACGAGGCAACCAAGGAAAACCGCGTCGTGCTGCGCCTTGTCGAAGGCTGCGCCGTGGCCATTGCCGGGCTTTCGTTCTACGTCGGCGCCATCCAGAAGCCGGAGATGCTGCTCACGCCGTGGACGGCGCAGCACAGCTCCTACGTCTCGCAGGACGTTGCCACGGAGTCGTTCAAGATCACGAACGCGATGATGCTCGCGACGATGTTCGGCAACGTGAACGTCGGCTCCGTTGACCTCATCGAGCAGCGCATCGCGCCGCTCCTCCCGAACGACAGCTACCAGAGCGTCATGACCGCGCTGCGCGCGCAGGTTTTCCAGTTCAAGCAGGCCCACATCACCGCGCGCTTCAGCATCAGGAAGTATGTCTACGAGCCGGCGACGGACAAGGTTTTCGTCACCGGCGACTACTACATCTCGTCGCAGGGCATAGAGCCCAAGAGGCTCACCCGCACCTACGAGTTCATCATCGGCATGGAGTCGTTCATGCCGCCTGCCGGGGCCGCCCCCGACGGGAAGATCCAGTACACGTTCCTCCCCCAGATTTTGTACATGAACACGTACGAGGACGAGGCGAGGACAATCGAGCGCCTTGAGGAGCTGAAAGAGCAGCAAAGGCAGAAGAAAGAGCAACGAGGAGACTGAGCAAAGTGAAGGCAAGAGACACATTCAAGCTGGCGGCCCTGGCGGCCGCGCTTGCGGCCATGCAGGCCGGGCAGGCGAAGCCGATTGACCAGGCGCCGGAAATCTCGTCGCCTACAACGGACGCCAGCGCGAGTTCAGCGTCCAAGGGCGGCTCGATCTTCGGGAACGCCTCAAAGTCCGGCTCCGCGTCCGGGACAGGAGCCGGAGCCAAGGGAAGCTCCCCGAAGGGCAGCTCCATCTTCGGCGACGCGCTGTCCCAGGCGTCCAACGCCGGGCAGGCGGGCAACAACACCATCTCGTTCGTGAACGGCAACTCGAACTCCAGCAACGGCATCTTCACAAGGCGCTTTGGCGCCCAGCAGGGGTCCGGGCAAGGCAGCGGAAGCACGCCGATGGCCGAGCAGGAGCGCGACATGCCGCAGGGCGACGTGAACATCAAGGATCTCCAGACCAGGCTCCGCGACACGCAGAAGGAGCTGTCCGACACCCAGATCAAGCTGCGCCAGACCGAGGAGGCCTATGGCGCCATGCCTTTGGACCAGGACGGCAACGCCTCGCCCGAGTCCATGAAGTCTGACATCCCGAGCGTTCCGAAGTCCGTCATGACCGGCTCCTCCGGCGGCGGCCGCGGGATCTCGCCGAGGCTGACCGTGACGCCTGGCGTCAACCAAGTGATCACGATCTCGGCAGACCAGCCCAACCGCATCATCACGCCGTTCAAGCACCCGCAGATCCTCTCGTCCGCCCTTGAAGTCGGCGACGGGAAGTCCTGCAAGGAAGTCTGCGTCAAAGACTCGGTTGTCTACATCTCGACGAAGAAGGAGTACCCGATTGGGCTCTTCATCACGGACAAGGACAAGCAGCAGACGGCGCTCTCCGTGACGCTGGTGCCGAGGAGGATCCCTCCCCGCGAGGTGACGCTTGAGCTTGCGGACACCGTTTCGCTGACCGCGCTCAACTCCGGAAGCGAGGAGGCGCTGGCGTGGGAGACCTCGCAGCCGTTCGTGGACACCGTGAAGAAGACCATGAAGGATCTCGCCCTGGGCAGCGTGCCGTCCGGGTACACGCTGGGGAAGATCCCCGCGGGCTACAGCCTGCCGACATGCACGCAGCCTGGGCTCCAGTTCTCGTTCAAGGGCGGGCAACTCGTGGCCGGATCGAATCTCAACTATGTGGTTGGCAAAATCACGAACGTGGGCCAGAAGGAGATCGAGTTCAAGGAAGCCTCGTGCGGCGGCTACGACGTGGCCGCGGTGGCGGCCTTCCCCTACAACCTGCTGCGCCCAGGCGAGTCCACCGAGGTGTACGTCGTGCAGCGCGCGGGCAAGGCCGCGGAGGCTGGCGAGCGCAGGCGCCCGCTAATCGGAGGGGGCCGCTAGGGGATGGACTTCTCTCGATTCGTGGACGACGGGTACGACCGCATGGGCTCGTACCGCGCGCTGCTGCTCAAGGTGCTCTACGCCGGGGTGGGCGATCCGCCGGATCTTGCCAGCCCCGGCCCGGAAAACTGGCGCGGCAGGTTCTGCCTGATCCGCGACGTGGAGGCGCTGGCGCGCAACCTCCACGAGGCGGTCCTCTGCCTTTCATTCATGATCTGCGACGCGCAGCAGCGCGCCGCGGGGCTTGAGGACCACGCCTACGACGAGCTGGGCTACGAGAGCTACGACAAGGAGCGCGTGATCAAGGATCTCCAGCTCCTCGGCCCGGACATCACGCGGATCGCCGATCTCACAACGGACGCGCACGAGCAGATGTTCCTGTACAGGACCGATCCGTATTACGTGCGCCCGGAGGGTTCCGGCAGGAGAAGCGCGGACAAGGACAAGCAGGAAGGAACGGGAGGAACTGATGAGTGAGAAGAAGGAAGGCCGCACGCCCCTGACGCCGGGTGCGAGGAAGTTCCTCGCATGGTCGATGGCTGGCGCGGCGGTCCTGGGGATCTGGGCTGTGCTGAGCAGCAACCATGACAGGGCCGGGGAGGCGAAGCCGGTGGAGCACGTGCTCACCGACGCCTCGACGAAAGACTTGGGCATGGAGTCGCTCATCGCGCAGATCAAGATCGCGAACGACAAGCTGCTCAACCAGGAAGCCGAGTTCAAGCGCATGCGCAAGGAGGTGGCCGACGCGAGGAACGAGCTCACGGCCAACCGCTCCGCCAAGGAGGAGACGGCGCAGCTCCGCGCGGATCTTGCCGGCATGAAGGCGCAGAACGAGAAGGACGCGCAGGCCATGAGCAAGCAGATCCGCGAGCTGGCGCAGGAGAACGAGCGCCTGAAGAAGCTCGTGGACTCGGCGCCCACCATCACCGCCGGGCAGGACGCCCAGGGGCAGGACCAGGCCCAGGGGCAGGCAGGCGCGGGGAAGCAGGATCTTCCCGGCGCCCCCGGATCCGAGAGGTACGGCGCCGGGCAGCAGGGCCGGCAGGGGCAGGCCCAGGCACCGGACGCGACATACATCGACGCCCAGGGCAACGTGAGGCACTACTCGCCCGCGGGCGGCTTGCAGCAGCCGGGCATGCTCCAGCAGTCCGGGCAGTCGTTCCTGGACACGCCTGTCAACGTGCGCGATCCGTACGAGCTCTACGCGAACAACATCCACCAGCCGCCCTCTCTTCCGGACAAGTCCTCCGGAGAGGGCGGGGAGGCCCAGGAGGGGGCGGTGAACTCGATCGTGATCGCCTCCGAGCCCGAGGCGAGGAAAACCTCGCACGTGCTGTCGAAGCCCGGGAAGCAGGACTTGTACATCCCGACTGGATCGATGCTCCGCGGCGTGCTGCTCTCCGGCATATACGCGCCGACAGGCGTGAACGCGAGGAAGGATCCGTTCCCGGTGGTGCTGCGCGTCCAGGACGAGGCGGTGCTGCCGAACCTCAAGAAGGCCGACTTGCGCGAGTGCTTCCTCACGCTGTCCGGCTACGGCGACATGAGTTCGGAGCGCGCGCTGCTGCGCGGCGAGACCATCTCGTGCATCGCGAACGACAACAGCGTGCTTGAGGCGAAGCTGCCGTCGTACGCCGTGGGCGAGGACGGCAAGGCCGGCGTTCGCGGCAAGCTCATAACGAGGAACGGCAAGGCGCTGCGCAACGCGATGCTCTCGGGCTTCGCGTCGGGCATCGGCCAGGCGTTCCAGACCACCGCGGTGCCGCAGCTTGACATCTCCGGATCGTCGAGCACGACATACACCACCGCCCTTTCGAGCAACACGCTGTCCAACGGCCTGTTCAACGGAGCCTCGGCGGCGCTCAACCGCCTGGCCGACTACTACATGGACATGGCGGAGCAGACGTTCCCGGTGATTGAGATCAACGCCGGGCGCGAGGTCACGGTCACGCTGACCCAGGGCACGGTGCTCAAGACCATCCGCGACGCGAGCGGGAGGACGCCTGCCGAGACTTCGGCGCTGGCGGCCGCGGATCCTGCCCCCGCCGCAGGCGGGGCTTCCGACGAGCCGCGGGACAATGTTCCGCAGCCGCTCAACAAGTAAGGAGGCTGGCTACATGAAAGCAGGAAGTTTGAAGAGGGCCGCTCTGCTTCTGGCCGCAGGGGCCGCCGCGGCGGCACTGCTGCCGGGATGCAGTGCGCTCGGCCTGGGCGAGGAGGAGTTCTCCTGCCCCCTTGGAGAAGAGGGCGAGGCCTGCCGCTCCTCCTGGGACATCTACAAGCGCACCGGCAACGGAAAGAGCGTCAAGCAGTCCGCTGCCGAGGAGGCAGCAGGCGGAGGGGCTTCTGAGGCGGATGCTAAGAACGGAAGAAGCGACTTCGTGATCGACAACTACGTCGCGCCGAGGCTCCCCGATGATCCAATTCCCGTAAGGACTCCGCCGCAGGTGATGCGGATCTGGATAGCTCCTTATGAAGACACCGACGGCGACTTCATCGTCACCGGCTATGTCTACACCGAGGTGCAGCCGCGTCGCTGGACTCTCGGCGTGAATACCGAGGAGACGCAGAACCCGGCTTTGTACCAGCCGTTGCAGAGGAAATAGTAAATGACCAAGGAAATTGCAATGAACAACATGCAGCTCTCGCAGCCGGGCGCCCGCGCCAGGCTGGCCGCCGAAATGGCGTGGACAGGCGTGAAGGTCGCGATCGTGATGCTCGCGCTGCTGGCGGCAGCGTGGCTGCTCACCGGCATCGCGGACGCCTCGACATCCTCGGACCAGTTCGGCGAGATCGAGCAGAAGATCGCAGGCTACATGAAGGGGACGCTCGGCGTGATCATCGCGCTGTGCGTGTTCCTGGCAGGCGCAGTCCAGACGATCCGCTCGGGCCAGATCTTCTTCGTGATGACCGGCATCGCGCTGGCGATCATCTTGTACAACGCCCCGAAGGTCATCGAGTCGATGATGGACGCCACCGCCCTGGCGGACGCCGCCACTGCGGTTCCCCTCGACATGGACGCGGTGAGGGCCGCAATCGCCAGGTAAGGCGGCAAGGCCCCGCGCATGCGGGGCCGCGCTTTCCTGGGCGGGCATCTGCCGCCGGGCCCTGCTTTTCAGGATCCAGCGGCAGGCGCCCGGCGCAGCCGGGATTGGACAGCAGTCACAGGAGCTTGCAGGAAATTGGCCGGAACGAAGATCAAGACCAGGGCCGCGGCGCTAGCCGCGGCGCTCGCGCTGGCGCTGGGGCAGGCGCATGCCTCTCCGTCCGCCGCGCCCATAACCGCGCCGCAGGAGGCGCCGGAGAAAGGCGGAAACTCAGTTTCGGAGCCCGCGGCGCCTGACGCATCAAGGCTTCCAGAGAACGAGAAGATCCAAATCCAGCGCTATGTGGACGATCCTTCAGAGGAGAGGGACCTGTCTCCGGAGGATCGCGAGGCGCTGCACCGCGTGATCGGGGATCCCGCGCTGGATCTCGCAAGCAAGGCCGCGGTGAAGCGCGCCTTCATCGCCAGCCGCAGGCAGCGCCCGCCCAAGGGCGCGCTGGCTGTGGGCCCGGTTGACGGCCCGGACGGCGAGCCCGTGAGGGACGTTGACAGGATCTTCAAGGGCGCCGGGGACCTCGGCGCGGTCACCGTCAGCTCGCTTCTCGGCATCCCGGTTGACGACAGGGACCTCACGAAGCTCTCCCCCGAGGAGATCCGCGACGATCTCAAGAAGCTCCAGGGCATGCTGCAAGTCACCCAGCCGCTGCGCATCGGCAACATGTTCGCCGTCGAGGCCAGGCCCGGGAACATGATCTGGTTCTCCCAGGACGGCAGGTACTTCTTCAAGGGGACGATGTACGACTTGTTCTCCGGGATGAAGCCGCTGCGCAACATCAACGACGTGCGCGAGTACGCGCTCAAGACGAACTACCGCAGGCTGCGGCTGGACCCGGACGAGCTGTCGTCGGCGAAGATCGGCTCCGGCCCGCGGCACGTTGTCGTCTACGTTGATCCGGAGGCGGAGATCACGCGCAGGATCATCGCCGACGTGCTCAAGTACCCGCAGCGCGCGGACTTCACCTTCTGGTTCGTTGTCGTGCCAAGCGAGTCGGAGGAGTCCAAGAAGCTGGCGAGGACCTTCTACTGCGCCCGCGAGGCGGGCAACGCGTCCGTCGGCAACATGCTCGCCAAGGGCACGCTGAAGGACGCCGCATACTCGTACTCCGACAAGGACTGCACGGACTACAACTGGAACAAGACCGTCACGGCCGCCTACTACACGGGCGTCGATGTCCTGCCCTTCTACGTCGGCGACGACGGCAGGACCTCCCGCGGCGAGCCGCCGCAGGGCCTCTACAACTGGCTCCAGGAGCAGGCGGCGGCAGACCCGGGCGAGATGTTCAACGATCCGGGCCGCGAGGTGAAGCGCCGCACGATGAAGGCCATCGAGGAGAAGGCGTCGTTCGACGCCGCCTCGATGAAGGCCCGCGAGGCAGGCGCGCGCTCCAGGAATAAGGAGCCCTCGGCCTCCGAGATCTTCCCCGGCGCGGCCGAGGAGGAAGAGGAGGAGGAGCTGCCGGTGCTGGGCGGGAAAGGCGCCGCCGCGGCCCCTGTCCGCAAGGCTGGAACGGAAAAGCAGGCCGGCAGTGCCAGGGACACGGCGCCGGTCTCCGGCGGGGTCTACAACTCCGAGCTCTCCGAGGACGCCCAGCTCCATTCGGGCGAGGTGGTGAAGGATCCGACGCAGACCGTGGATCTCTCCGGCTTCGACAACTCCGAGGAGATCCGGCGCTACTTGCAGGAGGCCAGGCCGTCCGGCGGCGAGGCCCTCGTGGTGGACGGAATGGACCAGAGCGGCACGATGGAAGCCGCGGGCTCCCCGCAGGTGCGCAGGGAGGCGGGGCGCGAGCTGTCCCGCCCGCATATCTCGGAGAGGGCGTTCGACAGGGACGACAAGGCCCTGGTCGAGGAGATCAACTCGCTGCGCACGCAGATCCAGCAGGTGCAGAACGAGTACCGGGAGAAGCGCCAGCGCGCCCGCGACGACTACGACTCCGACGCGCGCAGGGTCGCCCGCTCCTGGGACTCGGCGATGCGCGACAAGATGTCGGCCGAGATGGCGGCGCGCAAGCGCGCGGAGCACGAGAAGCTCCAGAACTACTACTGGAGCAAGTACCAGGCGAAGCTCGCCGAGCTCGACGCCGAGGAGGGCAGGCGCGTCGGCGGGCTGTCCGATCAGATCAACTTCCTGAAGACCTCGCTTGAGGCCGGCGGCGCGAAGATCCCCGATTGAGGCGGACGGACAGGACGATGTACGAAACAAACCCCACTTTTTCGGTGCTGTCGCCGGTCATCGGCTATGACAGCGACAACAAGCTCTTCTTCAACGACGACAAGACGATCGGGTTCTCCTTCGAGTGCTGCCCGCTGTCGTACTCGAACGAGGAGCTTGAGAAGCAGCTGAAAGCGCTCCTGGCGCTGGACTTCCCGATCGACACGACGATCCAGTTCTGCCTCTTCAGATCGCCTGACGTGGACGCGATCCTCGACACGATGATCGCGATGCGCACTAACTTCTACGACCGCCTGCTCACCCCCCTGCTCTTTGACCGCGCGCAGTTCCTGCGCGAGCACACCGTCAAGCCGCTCATCGCGACGAACGGCATCAACTCGTACGACTGCGGCAGGATCGTGGACGTGAAGCTCTTCATCTCCGTGAAGATCCCGGTGCGCGACGGCATAAACCCAGGGCAGGCGGACATCGACGGGGCCGTGGATCTCCAGCGCCGCACCCGCGCCGCCCTCGCGGACAGCGGCTTCTCGCCTGCGGAGGTGGACGCTGACCGCTGGATCAGGATCATGGGCGTGTTCATAAACTGGGGTCCGGGCGCCTCGTGGCGCGACGCGATCCTCAAGGCCGATCCGAACGCTCCGCTCAACGAGCAGTTCTATGACCACGACGTGGATCTCGACGACACCGATCCGACGAGGAGCTTCTTCGCGCTGCACCAGCTCTGCGATCCAAAGCCCATGCCGGACGGCAGCTTCGAGGATCACGAGTGCTACGTGCAAGTGCTCTCGCCCAAGAAATACCCCGAGGCCGTCTACTTCAACCAGGCGCTCGCGTACGTGGGCGACACGATGGGCCGCGGCAGATCGGTGCTCATCTCGGGCAACTACGCCGTGGTGGCCACCATCAGGTTCGTGAACCACGAGCTGGCCTTCGCCAAGCTCAAGGGCAAGCGCTCCATCACGTCCAAGGCTGCCATCATGCCGATGCTCGTCCGCGCCCGCCCGGAGCTTGCCGACGCGATGCGCGACTACGACACCGTGTACGACTCGGTGAAGGACGGGGCGAAGATGATCGACTTCTCCTTCTCCGTGGTGCTGTTCGCGCCAAGCCGCGACGAGCTCACGAACATGTCGCAAGGCATGATCCAGTACTTCTCGACGCTCAACTTCAGGCTGATGATCGACAGGTACATCCAGCGCGAGATGTTCATGAACTGCCTGCCGCTGTGCACGGACAGGCGCTTCCTGTTCGGCGCGGAGTCCTCGCGCTACCTGTCGCTCACGAACACGACGGTCATCCCGCTGCTGCCGATCTTCGGCGAGTGGAAGGGCACCGGCACGCCTCACGTCGCTCTGATCTCGCGCACCGGGCAGCTCATGACGCTCTCCCTGCACGACTCCTCGACGAACATGAACGCCATGATCGCCGCCGAGTCGGGCTCCGGAAAATCTTTCTTCACGAACGAGTTGCTGACGATGTACATGAGCGAGGGCGCGAAGGTCTGGGTGATCGACATCGGCCGCTCGTACCTGAAGCTCTGCTCGATCCTCGGCGGCGAGTTCATCTCGTTCGGCGAGGACAAGATGCCCTGCCTAAATCCGTTCCGCATGGTCGAGAACATCCAGGAGGAGCACGACTCGCTGGTCGCGATCCTCGAGAACATGATCTCCCCGCGCGGCGAGCTGTCGGACACGCAGAAGGCGGTGCTCTCCCAGGTCTTCGACAACGGCTGGCGCCAGAAGGCAAAGGATCTGCTCATCGACGACATACGCGACGGCCTTGCCGCCTACGCTGACCAGCACAACGACATGCGCATCCGCGACATGGCGACGCAGCTCTACCAGTACACGACGCAGGGCCGCTACGGCCCGGTCTTCAACGGCACGGACGTGGTGTCGTTCAAGAACAAGTTCACGGTGCTTGAGCTTGAGGAGCTCAACGGCTTCCCGGATCTGAGGCAGGTCGTGCTCTTGCAGCTGATCTTCCAGATCCAGCAGCAGATCTTCCTCGACAAGGACCGCCGCAGCCGCAAGATCGTCATGATCGACGAGGCCTGGGACCTGCTCAAGCAGGGCCAGACGGCCACGTTCATGGAGCACGCCTACCGCAAGTTCAGAAAATACGGCGCGTCCGCGATCATCGCCACCCAGTCGCTCAATGACCTCTACTCCGGCAACGCTGTCGGCAAGGCAATCGCGGAGAACAGCTCGTTCAACTTCCTGCTCGGCCAGAAGTCCGAGACCGTCGAGCAGGTCAAGAAGCAAGGCTACATGGATCTCTCCGAGGGCGGCTTCGAGATCCTGAAGACGGTGCACACCGTCGCAGGCGCCTTCTCCGAGCTCTTCATCAAGAGCTCGACGGCGGGCACGGGCATCGGCCGCCTCATCGTGTCCGACTTCGAGAAGCTCATGTTCTCGACGAGGCCGGAGGACACCGCCGCGATCCGCGTCTACGTCGAGCGCGACGGCATGACGTACTCCGAGGCCATCGAGCACGTCATGGTGGACCGCGGGCTTGCGGATCCCAGCCGCGCCAAGAAGCAGGAGGAGGCCAGGGACCGCCGCCTCGGGCGCAGGCTCTCCCCGGAGGAGGCGGAGGCGTGGGCCCGGATGAAGCACGAGATCCCGTCCGGCGGGGACATTGGGAAGCGCCTGGGCGGGACCTATGACCCCGCGCTGGGGAGGATCGTCTACGCCGACGGATCGAACGTCAGGAACCCGCGCTACGAGGGGCCGGTGATGCGCCCTGAAGGCGCCGGGGACAGCGGCAAGGAGCAGGCATCATGATCAGGATTGTGGTTTTCATACTCGCGTGCGCGTGCGCCATCACGGGCTGGCGCCTCTACGAGGTGCAGGGCGAGCTGTCCGAGCGCCTGCCGGAGTCGCCGAAGGTGGCGGTCATCGACTGGGGAGACGTGATGAACGTCTCCCACTACCAGGACGGAGCAATCGCGCCGGCCGAGGGGATCCGCAGGACGAACTCGCTGATCGCCGAGCTCGCCTCCCGCGGCTACCTTGTCCTCGACAGCGCGGCGGCAATCAGATCCCCTGCCTCCGTCCACTGGGACTTCGGCAGGATCATGGAGGCGACCGGCGGGATGTCCCCGCAGGGCGCCGCAAATGCCGGCAGTCCGGCAAGCGCAGCCAGGAAGGAGGCTCAATCAAGATGAAGTTCACGTTCAAGCCCACGAGGCAGGCAATGAAGGACAGCGCGGGGGTTCTCCTCATAGCGCTGCTGGCCGGAGTCGCGGCCTACCTCTACGTCCAGATCGAGATGAACACCGCGGCAAGCTCCACGGCGCTGACGAAGGAGCTGGGCCTTGAGGCGAGGATCGCCGCAATTGAGAAGGAGGGGCTCGACGCCAGGGTGGAGGCGCTTGAAAGGCTGGCCCGCGCCCAGGCGCAGCCGGCGGAAGCAGGCGCTGCTGAGAAGTAGCTGCAAAGGGGCGGGCCCGGCGGCGCGGAGCAGGGAGCTCTTCCCGGCCGCGCTTCCGGGCCGCTTTCAGGATCGCGGGTTGTCCGCGCGGCAATGGAGGACAGGAAGGCATGGAACTGAAGATCCGCGCAGGGAAGGGAAGGCTGGCGCCGCTTGAGGCGGCGCTGGCCTGCGCCCTGCTCGCCTTCTCGCTCTGCGTCGCCGGCTCCGCGCTGACTGACCGCTTCGCCCCCGCCGTGCCGAAGATGCGCGTCCAGTGCCTGCGCTGGTCCTTCGGGATCATCGACAAGTACGATCGCGAAGTCGAGCGCGGCGGCTTGTACGGCTTCCTCTCGCGGGGAGTGCCCGGAAGGAAGGACGGCGTGCTGCTGGCCAAGAGGTTCTCCGGCATGCCGCTTGACGAAACAGTAGTCACGCCGCGCGGCGACGTTCTCGTGAACGGGCGCCGCGAGGGGGCGCGGGGGTTCCTGGCGGGCATGCGGCTCGGGCTTGATCCGCGGCAGTTCGCGCGCAGGCGCGTCCTGGGCTTCGGGGAGTACTGGGGACTGGGCGACACCGCGGACTCGTACGACTCGCGCTACTGGGGGCCCATAAGCCAGAGCCAGATCGTCGGGAGGCTGCATGTGCTTTTCTAGATCCAGATCCAGGCCCGGGCTGAAGAATACTGCTCCGGCGCTCGCGCTGGCGCTCTGCGCCCTGCTCCCCTCGTCCTGTCCGGCGCAGGAGAGCGGAAGCGCCGCCGCAAGCCTGCCGGTTTCCGAGCAGGAGGCGATGTCATCGAGGATCAGGGAGGCGGCCGAGCTCGCAGCGTCCGCCGCGCAGCCCTTGCAGCCCGAAGGCGTCCGCAGCGGCGCGCTGTTCAAGTCCTTCTCCGGCGAGGCGCAGCGGCTTTCGTCCGCCGCGCAGGAGAGGCTTTCGCAGGGCGTCGAGGGCCTGCCCGGCGCTGCGGGAAGCGCCAGGCAGCGCAGCCTGGCGCCCGATCCCTCGCTGGCGCCCGCCCCTGCCGCGAATGCCGGCCCGCAGGGCTCCTTTGACCTCCTGCTCTTCATCTCGTTCGGCCTCGACGACGCGACGATCCACGAGATCTACGCGGCAAACGCCGGCAGCAAGCGCGTGGCGCTGGTGCTGCGCGGCCTCGTGAAGGGGACCTCCACCATCAACGCGACGGCGAAGGCCATCCAGGCGAAGGCCGCCGAGCTTGGCATCAGGAACCCCCCGTCCGTGCTCATAAACCCGGTGTGGTTCAAGCAGTACGGGATCACGAAGGTCCCCGCCGTGGTGGCGCTGGAGCGCCCCGCGCCGGCCCGCTCCGGCGATCCGTCCACCGGCAGGGAGAACAAGGGGCCTGCCGAGATCGCGAGGGCCTACGGCCTGGTGGACGCCCTGCCCCTCGTGCGGAAGATCGAGGAGGGCAGGCGCGGGGATCTCGGGATCATGGGCCCGGTGGCGGAGATCCAGGAGCGCGATCTCATCGAGGAGATGCAGGATCGCGCCTCGAAGATCGACTGGGAGGGCCGCAAGCGCGCGGCCCTGGCGAGGGCCTGGGAGAACCAGCCCATCGAGCCGCTTGAAAAGGCAAGGGAAGCGCGCCTGCGCACGGTGAACCCGGAGTTCGAGGTGACCCGCGACATCACGGCGCCTGATCCGCAGAAGCCTGGAAAAACGCTTGTCATCGCGAGGAAGGGGGAGAGGCGCAACCCGCTTGAGATCAGGAAGTTCCCCCATGTCATCCTGGTGACTGACCCGACGGACAAGGCCGAGGACGGCTTCATCCGCTCCAATCTTGCGGACAAGCTGCGCGAGCGGGGGCTGGCGCCGCAGCAGCTCATGGTGGTCATCTGCAACGCTGACCGCAAGGCCGGGTGGGACGGCTACGACGCGCTCGTGCGCGAGTACAACCGGCATGTCTGGGTGCTCACGCCGGAGATGAAGGCCCGCTTCATGCTGGAGCGCCACCCGGCGCTCGTGTGGGCCGAGGGAAACCGCTTCAAGGTGGAGGAGTTCGCGCCATGATCATGAGGATCCGAAGGTGGAGGCTCCGCGGCGCGGCGGCCGCGGCGGTCATGGCCTCGATTGCGCTCGCGCCCTGGGCCTTCCCGGCGGCGCTGGCCGACGGGACTGCCGGCGAGACTGTGCAAATCGGCTCGGACCTCTCCGATCCGAACATGGGCGGCGCGACGATTGGCCGCGGCATGGGCACGAACTCGGGCGACGCGGCCGTGGACAACAAGCAGAACGCCGGATGCACTAACTCGCACATGTTCGAGAAGATGATCTCCGCGACGTGCTGGACCTGCATCTTCCCCATCGTCACGCTCGGCGTGGCGGTGGGCGGCAGCATGAGCGAGGCTCCGGACGACCGCTACAAGCAGTGGGCGTGCATGTGCCGCGACCGCAACGGCGTGCCGTTCTACGGCTTCACGTTCGGGATGTGGCAGCCGGTGAAGACCATCGAGCTCGTGAGGATGCCGGGGTGCCTCGCGATGCTCAACGGCACGAGGATCAAGCTCAAGAGGCTCGGCTACGGCGGCTGGGACATGGACGCCGTGGACAACTCCGGCGAAGGCGCCTCGACAGTCTCGATGTCGTACGCGAACTACCACATGTACGCCTACCCCCTGCTCATCATGCTGAAGATGTCCGACTCGACGGAGTGCCTCAAGGACAAGTACATGGATCTCGACATCCTGTACATGAGCGAGGTTGACCCGACGTGGAACTCGGACACCATCGCGTTCTTCACGATGCCCGAGGTCGTGCTCTTCGCCAACCCGGTGGCCGAGCTCGCCTGCTCGGCCGACGCGTCCTCGACGGCGCTCTACAAGAAGCCGATCCAGTCGCTGTTCTGGTGCGCGGGGAGCTGGGGCATGATGTACCCGCTCACCGGGCACGTGAACTACACGGCAGGCGCCGTGGAGGCGTCCTCGCTGATGATGGCCCGCGTGCTGTTCGTCTGGCACCGCCGCGGGCTGCTGCGCACCACCTACGGGCACGACAGCCTCTGCAACGGCGGCTACACGATGCACGTCCCGAAGACCCAGTACAAGATGACCATGCTCTACCCCGTGCCGGAGACCCACTCGTCGCACGTCATCGGGGAGATGGTCCTCAAGTGGGGCGCCGCGCGCGCTGTCCCGGTGACTGGCGAGGACTTCATCTACCTCATCTGGACATGGAACGACTGCTGCCTGACCGCAGCGTACGGAAGCGGCGCCTGACGCGGCGCCCGGCACTGGCAATGGAGGGCCTTTGAGATGAACACGCTGGCAGAAGGGCTGCACGGGCGGATCACGGCCGCCTTGTGCATCGCCGGGCAGTTCCTGATCCTGCTTCTTCCGCTCACCGAGGCCCATGCCGAGGAGTCGCAGCAGGCAAGCCCGATTGTCGAGGAATCCACCTGCATCAAGGACGGCTCCTGCGCGTCGCTCGGCAACTCGCTGGGCTACAGCTCGATCCACCGCAGCCAGGAGAACATGAACGGCACATCAATCTCCGGCGGGAAGATCACGTTCGGCAACCAGACGCTCCGCGACTCGGTGGCCAACACCGGCGGCGACTTGTCCACCTCGCAGCTGAGCACGGCGACGAACCACCCGGAGAACGCGAAGGAGTACTACACCTCCGGCAGATCCCCCACCGTGGAGGGGCTCCAGTCGCTCAACACCCAGTCCGAGAGCGAGATAGCGGACACGACGGACTCGGCGGCCAGCTCGATGAAAGCCGACTCCGAGTCGGCGAACCCGACAGTCCAGGGCATGGTGTACGGGGCAATCAACGGGAATTACCAGAAGCGGCAGGGCCAGCTCAAGGACACGGACCCGATCTTCGGGCCTGTCGAGGATCTGCGCGAGAACCTCACGGGCAACCCGTTCGGCGACTGCTCGCTCGACTACAAGCTCATCTCGCGGAAGCAGAAGACCCACACCGTGAAGAAGGCCTACTGCACCGACGACGCGGTGAAGCCGTGCACGCTCACGCACGAGCTTGAGTTCGCCGTCGCGCAGCCCGTGGAGAACGTCCAGGTGTCGGCCTGCCATGACCACCGCGCCAACTGCGCCGCCTTCGAGGCCGGAACCCCGCACGGCGCAGGCGCCTCCTCATTGAACTCCGGGAGCTGCGGATCATCCACGGTGTCCGCCTCGCTCTCGGTGCTCGCCCGCACTGCGATCACGAAGGTGCAGATCTACTCGGTGGCCTACGCGGGCGCGGCCTACGGCTACCTCACCAGGACAAGCAGCAAGGCCTATGACCGCAAGCTCTTCGCCGTCAAGGGCAACCCCACCAGGCAGTTCGACGGCCCAACGGAGGATCAGGGCTTCACGTGCTCGAACGGGCAGCTCGGCCTGTCGGCGTACGTCGGCCTCGACATAACCAGCGAGTTCAAGAACACCGACGTGTTCACGTTCAGCATCGACTCGAAGGGCGCGCCCGCGTCCGCGCTCATCGAGATCGACTACAACCCGGTGACGCTCGCCGGGGCCAGCGACGCCTGGGGCGACGACGCCTGCCGCAGGAGCGCCAGCGCGGTGGCCCAGGCCGGCAGCGACGCAGGCAGCGTGGAGTGCACGCAGAAGGCCGCCGTGGTGGACAACGCGGTGTGCGTCTCCGGCGTGTGCGTGGACAAGCAGTACATCTCGACTGTCGCGGGCCTTCCCCCGGAGTGCACCGAGGCGAAGGTGTCCGTGAACCAGTCCGTCTACGGCAGCGAAGGCTCGTCAATCTCGCAGTGCTCGGATCTCGACTCCCAGGGCTGCGGCTACATGGGCGAGGAGTGCGCGAAGTACGCCTCCGACAACTCCTCCTGCCTCTTCACGAGGAAGGTCTACGACTGCGGCTACACGGACGACGTGGAGGTGACCGTCCCGTCCAAGCGCTACGACTGCCCGGGCGGCATCCAGTGCCAGGGCATCGACTGCGCCAACATCATGATCGGCGACGCCTCGGCCGACATGGCCAAGGCCCTCGGCCTCATGCAGCAGGCCCAGCAGGCGCAGAACGACATGAAGTGCGAGACCGCCGACGGCAAGGCCGTGACGGACATAGACCTGTCCAAGTCAGTGGCCTCGCAGACGGACGTGGTCTGCTCGTTCTTCCCCGGCGAGTACCGGAAGTGCTACGACTGGGACATCAACCTCGGCGTCCACTTCGGAAACAACTGCTGCGACGATCCGTCGTCGAGCGCCGACTGGGCGCAGTACACGCGCAAGATCTTCAACCTCTGGAAGTTCCAGGGCATCCGCGACATGTTCCTCACCAACCCCTTCGGCGTGATGGGAACCTGGGACGGCTCCGGCCTGGGGCTGATGTACGGATCGGGCGGCATGACCTCGCTCGTCGGCACGGTGTGGGACCTCGAAAAGAAGTTCACGCCCTGGGGCAAGGCGTTCACGAAGGTCGAGGGCAAGATCCTCAACCCGTTTGTCAACGGCCTCAACAACCTGATCCCGTACGCCGGCGAGGTCTTCAAGGGCGCCGTGTACATGCTTGAGGATCAGGTGATGATCGCGCTGTCCAAGTTCATGATCGAGGTGGCCGCGGAGGCGATGTACAAGCTCGGCCTGATCAGCGCCAGCGCGGCGGCGGGCATCATAAGCAAGGGCTACGACGCCTTCGACAAGTCAGGCGGCATGTCCGAGCTCGTGCAGAAGGGCGTGACGGCGCTCGCCGAGAAGGCCGGGTTCGGCGCGGAGACCGCGGCCTCGATAGGCGCCGCGGCGGGCACCATCGTCACGGTCGTGGGCTGGGTCTACCTCGCCTACCAGATCACGAAGATGATCGCGGCCCTGGTGACGAAGTGCGACAACAAGGACTTCGAGCTGGCGACGAAGCGCCGCCTCAACCAGTGCGACTACATCGGCAAGTACTGCGCCAAGCGCCAGCCGCTGACGCACCACTGCATGAAGACGGCAAAGGGCTTCTGCTGCTTCCAGAGCCCGCTCTCCCGCATCCTCAACAAGCAGGTGCGCTACGCCCTCAACAACTGCTACCCGGTGTATCCGGACGCGGATCCGCGCTGCGCCTTCGGCGGCGCGGAGGAGGGCAGCTCGCACTGCGGCGGCCTCACGACGGTGCAGATCGCGGCGGTCGATTGGACGCATGTTGACCTGACCGAGTGGCTCCAGCTCCTCCAGACCTCCGGCGCGCTCGACACGACAGGGGGGCTGAGCTCCACCGCCTCGGAGTACCTGCCCATTGGCGGGTACGATCAGGCCGGCAGGAAGCACGACGCGTCGAACCAGGCCAGCGACGCGGTGAGCGAGACGTACAACCCGAAATGACGTTTCTTCATGTCAATAGGAATAGTAAAAGCCAATAATGTTGCCATAACGCCGCAAATGTGCCATGATCCCATGCGGGACGGGGGATCGCCCCGGATCATTGGAAAGAGCCATGAAAAGGCAGGAGGAAACATGAACAAAACGGAACTCGTGGCGGCGCTCGCCGGGAAGTCCGGGCTTACGGTGAAGGACTCGGCCGCGGCCGTGTCCGCCTTCACTGAGATCGTGGCCGCCGAGCTGGGCAAGCGCGGCGAGGTCGCGATCCCGGGCTTCGGCACGTTCGGGGTCAAGGATCGCGCGGCCCGCACCGGGCGCAACCCGGCAACCGGCAAGGAGATCGAGATCCCTGCGGCCACCGTGCCGTACTTCAAGCCGGGCAGGTCGCTCAAGGACGCTGCCGCGAAGAAGTGATCCTGGCTTCAGAAGCCGAAGGGAAAGGGAAAAAGGAACCCCGCAGGGCGCGAGCCTTGCGGGGTTCTCCGTTCATGGCGCCAGATCAGGCGCCCTGCCCTCCTGCGGCAGCCTTGTCTCCGGCCTCCTGCGCCGGCGAAGCTCCGGCCGCGCGAGCCTCGGGCTTCGCGGCAGCGCCTTCGCCTTTCCCAGGCTGGGCGGCATCCGCGGCCTGCCGGCCGCCCTGCTGCGGGGCCTCCCCATGCTGCCCGGACTCCCCGCGCTCCCTGCCCTGGCGGCGGCGGCGCTCCTCCTCCTGCTTCTGCGAGTACTTGAACAGCGCGGCCTGGCGGATGTTGCGCAGGCGGTCGTACTCGCGCATGAAGACGTTGCGGTTGAGGTAGATGTAGTTCGAGAACTTCAGGAGGCGGCCCACCATGCGCTGCACGTCGGCGGTGACGTTCTCAATCGGGATCACGCCCTCGAAGGAGAGGTACTCCCTGGCCTGGGCCGCGGTGTCGAGCTTGACCACCTCGCGCAGCCAGAGGTTCGTCATCGGCGCGGTCAGCACGAAGTTGTACGAGTCGCGGTCGGACGACGCGGCCTTCTCCGCGTCGGCGAGCCGGAGCCCGCGCTCGGTGAACATCTGGAGCGTCTCGTCGTAGAACGACTGGGCGTAGTCCTTGACCTCCGAAAACTGCTTTTCGATTAAGGCCCGGAGCTGCCGGGCGCTCTTCTCAAGCACCGGGTACCCCGAGCAGATCGCGTTGAGATCGTTGTTGAGGCGGTAGAAGAAGTCGTCAAGCAAGAGCCAGTTCTTGAAGACGTGGACGCGGATCTGGTAGTTGGAGAACGTGTAGCTGAAGGTGTACGCGTTCCTCGCCTTGAGCTCGCTCCTGTCCATCAAGGACCAGTCCTTCGCCTCGACGCCGCCTTCGGCGGTGGGGTGGGCGATCAGGTGCTCGCGGGCGTGGAGCCTGCGGCTGGCGTAGCTCTTGGCGCGCTCAAGGCGCTCGCGGTACGCCTGCTCGTTCTTGCGCCTGATCTCGCTCATGTAGCCGTGCTGGATGGCGTCGGCGGCGATGTCGGTGCTGCTGAGCCCCTTGGTCCTGATCTCCTCCTGCCCTTCCCCGCCGCGCGCGGGGGCCTGCTGTCCTGCCGGCTGCGCCGGGGACGCTTCCCTGCTTTCTGCCATTTCTTATCCTCCGTGGGTTTCCAATGGAAAACGGGCGCTCAAAGCGCGCCCGGCGATGTTGCAACTTGGATCATGGGCACGGGAAGGCAAGGGCGCCTCATTGCGGCGGGGCATCTTGGCGCGGGGCCGGGGCGCCTTCCATGCCGCAGCCAGCCGCCCCCGTTCCCCCATGCGGCAGCCGCGCTCCTGGACGAGGATAAAGACGGGCGCACGTGCGCCGTGCAAGGGGAAAAGAGAATGAAACTAATTAAGTGCTTGATATATGGAATATTAATAACGGGGGGGGGGTACTAAGTGCCTCGGCATCGGAGCATGCCGCCAGCACGCAGATC
>Ga0256406_1002787_pt1 | contig 23551 bp, 21 predicted proteins | sample RumenRJG_03DNA_FD_185986 | JGI IMG/M metagenome (GOLD analysis project Ga0256406, IMG submission 185986) | Bovine rumen microbial communities from Lethbridge, Alberta, Canada - RJG_03 | ecosystem: Host-associated > Mammals > Digestive system > Stomach > Rumen | place: Canada: Alberta | collected... | reverse complement strand
CACATCTCCACAGCTAAATAGTTCTGTAAGTGAACCTACGAGGTCCCGGTGCAATGCTTTCGCCGAGTATCTGAAAAAGGCATCGGATCGATACAACGTGATGAAACTCATCGGAGGCGATGAAGTAAAGCTTAAGGACTATTTTGTGTGCAATTATCTTGGTGAGCAGCCGAGTGTATTTGGCGGAAAAGGTGGGTCAAAGCAAAGACATTTAGAGCAACCAACCTTGAAAGGTATACGAGAAGCATTCTCGTACAGAAATTATGATAATAAGTACACAATTCTTATAGGCTCAGGCGGGAGTGGGAAAAGCTTAATGATGCAGCATATGTTTTTGCTCGCTGCCGAAGAATATCCGTCAACTGGTGTGATTCCTGTTTTCCTGGAGTTGCGGCATATAACTCAGTCATATACGATCGAGTCATTTCTTGAAGAAACAATACAGAACAAAGCTGGCCTGGTTTCCAAGGAAGAAATCCGTTCGGAACTTGCTAAAGGAAATATGACGCTCCTTATGGACGGCTTTGATGAAATTGATCAATCCGATTTGAAAAGCTTTCAGGATACGCTGGATAACTTTATCGACAAGTACGACAAAGTTCAAATAGTAATGTCGTCGCGCGACTGCGAAGACATCAAGGGTCTGAAGAATTTCACGAAATTATATGTGTGGCCGTTTAATACAGAGCAGACGCAGCAATTGATTGATAAGATCCTGAAGGCTAATAATGCAGAATATGCGAAAGATGAGATAGTGGGATACATCAAAAACGGCTTTATTAACAAGAATGGCGTTTTTGCATCACATCCGATGCTGCTGACGTTTGTCGCAATGCACTATAAAGATTTTGATACATACAAGCATAAGCACCTTCTATTTTACAAGAAAGCATATGAAGCTCTGCTTACCGGGCATGATGATAACAAGAAACCGTATGCAAGAATATTCCTGAGCGTAGACAATGCTGATGACTTCACTACGGTCTTCCAAGAGTTCTGTGGAATTACATATGCCGACGGCGTGAATGTATTTGACGAATCCACCTTTGAAGACTATTTTACGAAACTCGAGTCGTATAAGACCTTCAAAAACCCTTATAAAATGAAAGTCCACGCTTTCAAGCATGATACCTGCTCGACCGCATGTATGATGTACGAACAAAGAGAAAATCTTTACTATATTGATCCGGGATTTCAGGCTTTCTCCTTTGCCGAATACTATATGCATGCTTCTTCTGAGCAAATGTTAGAACTTGGGATAAAGCTAAATTCTAACCCTACAGAAAAATATGAAGACCTAGAAGCGTTGCAAATGCTATATGACAATGTTCCCGAGAAGGTGAATACCGAAATATTTTTGCCGTTTCTAAAAAATATTTTTAAAGGGAAGAATGAAAAAGATAGATTTATTAATTATCTGATTAGCGGATTTGATCAAATCTCATATTCTTACATTTACGCCGATAAAATAGAAGCCTATCAAAGGGATCATAGTGGCCGCAACATTGAAATTCCGGATAGCCACAATGCTTCTCGGACTGTATTGCTTTCATTCTTGTTTCAAATACTTGGAATCAAAGATGACTTCACATTTTCAACGCAGAATGCTTCCGCGTTTTACCAAGATGCAGTTGATACTGCGTATGTGGGCGAAATTGTCAGTACGGGTACAGAGGAAAACTTGATCGTCTCGACAAGACCATATGATGATTCGAGTGGTGAAATAGCTGATAGCGTATTCGACTCAAACAACCTCATCCGTGATGACACAGGTAAAATAGTTGCTTTCGGGTATTCCATTCACATCGACCCAGTGGATCTTGAAGAGGAACCAGAAGAATATTCTTCAATCTGTGAATTACTTCGTACTGAATGCCAAGAGTTATTGGATCAATACAAGGTGCTCTCAGATTTTTATAAGAAGCTGAAACGAAATCAGAGAAGAAATGCATTCATTTAGAAAAACGTAAGCATGGAGGAGAAATTCAATGAGCGAAGCAGAAAGGTGGCTTAGTGTTGAGGAGATCGCACAGCATCTCGGTGTCAGCAAAGACACCATTCGAGCGTGGATTCGAAAAGGATCTATTCCTTGTTACAAGGTGGGAAGAATGTATCGCTTTAAGATTTCTGAAGTGGATGCATGGGTAGAAAGCGGCGAGAGTGCTAATGCTGATAAAGAACAGGTGGAGGACATACAATGACAACTGATGTGAAGAATGATCAAGAAAGAGAAGAGCTGCATCGTGCAATCTGGGCAATTGCAGATGAACTGCGTGGAGCAGTAGACGGCTGGGACTTTAAAAACTATGTCCTCGGGACCATGTTCTATCGGTATATATCTGAGAATTTGGCTGCATATGTTAATGAGGGTGAACGGGCAGCAGGAAACTCAAATTTTAGGTATGAAGAACTCGATGATAAAACAGCTGAAAGCGCCAGAGAAGGACTTGTAAATGAAAAAGGTTTTTTCATTCTTCCAAGCGAGTTGTTTTGCAATGTCCGGAAACGAGCAGCAGGGGACGAGAACCTTAATGAAACGCTGGAGCAAGTTTTTCGCCATATTGAGGAATCCGCCCAAGGTAGCCAGTCAGAGAATAGCTTTGCAGGTTTGTTTGATGATTTCGACGTGAACAGTAATAAGCTGGGCAGCACAGTGGCTAAGCGAAATGAACGACTTGTAAAGCTGCTTGATGGAATAGCTGCCATGAATCTTGGCCCGGTTAAAGAACACAACATTGATGCCTTCGGGGATGCTTATGAATACTTGATGAATATGTATGCATCGAATGCAGGAAAATCTGGGGGTGAATTTTTTACTCCGCCAGAGGTCTCTCTTCTTTTAACCCGCCTTGGTACAGTTGGAAAGACGAAGGTAAACAAAGTATATGACCCAGCCTGTGGAAGTGGATCTTTGCTGTTGAAGGCTATCGATGTACTTGGCAGAGATGGTGTTACAACTGGTTTTTTTGGCCAGGAGATCAATATTACTACATACAATCTTTGCCGTATCAATATGTTTCTTCACGATGTCGGTTTTGATAAATTCAGCATCGCATGTGAAGATACACTTACGAATCCTCAGCATTGGGATGATGAGCCTTTTGAACTGATCGTATCAAACCCGCCTTATTCAATAAAATGGGATGGAGATGATAATCCGCTTCTTATAAATGATCCGCGATTTTCACCCGCAGGCGTACTAGCTCCAAAGAGTAAGGCGGATATGGCTTTTATAATGCATAGTCTTTCATGGCTCGCACCAAATGGAACGGCAGCGATTGTTTGTTTCCCTGGAATTATGTATAGAGGAGGGGCGGAGAGAAAGATCAGGCAATACTTGATTGATAATAATTTCATCGATTGCATTATCCAGCTTCCTAGTAACCTATTCTTTGGAACCACCATTGCAACTTGCATTATGGTTCTGAAACGTGGAAAGAGAGATAATCAAACACTTTTTATCGATGCATCAAATGAATATGTAAAGGTGACAAATAATAACAAACTCTCTCAAAATAACATCGACAAAATCGTCGATACCTTCGCAAAAAGAAATATTGTTGAGCATTTTTCCTACCTCGCAGATTACGACGATATCAAGGAGAATGATTACAACCTTTCGGTTTCCTCATATGTCGAAGCTGAAGATACGAGAGAGAAAATCGATATCGTAAAGTTGAATTCTGAGATTAAAAAGATTGTAACTCGAGAGCAAGTGCTTCGAGATGAGATCGATAGAGCAATTGCGGAAATTGAGGTAGAGCCATGAGCAGACTTCAAGATTTATTGCATGATTTATGCCCTAATGGTGTCGAATATAAAGAGGTCGGTAGTATTGCTAAGTGTGAAAAAGGCAAGAACAAAGATAATCATTGTAAGTTGGCTTATAGTATTACCAAGAATGGATTAATTCCAACCTCTGAGTATTTTAAAGATGCCACAGTTACCAGTGATGATACCAGCGGATATAGGATTGTTAAAAAACATTGGTTTGTATATTCTCCTTCGAGAATTGATGTCGGTTCAATCAATTATCTACACGATGAGACTGAAGTCATTGTTAGCCCTTTAAATGTGGTATTTAGCATTGATGAAGATACTATTAGGCCTGAATATCTGTTATATTTTTTACAATCCAGATCAGGCACTTGGCAGATTTTAACAAGCCGTGAAGGAATCGAAGGTACCGGGAGAAAATTACTGCCATTCGACAAGTTTTCAAAAATAAGATTACCTGTGCCACCATTAGAAATCCAAGATGAAGTTATACGTATACTAGGAAATTTCACAGAGCTGATAGCCGAACTTAATGCAGAACTCGCAGTAAGAAAAAAACAATATGAATATTATCGGGATTATCTATTTGCTGCTGACAACTCTTTAAAATGGTTAAAACTAGGGGATGTTTGCAAGCTAATAGCCGGTGCAACACCAAGTAAAAAAAGAAAAGAGTATTGGGAAAATGGAACAATTCCTTGGATGAGTTCAGGAGAGGTCAATCTAAAACGAATATATTCAACTGAAAATAAAATTACTCAAAAAGGGTATTCGAATTCAAGTACAACACTAGTTCCTGCACACTCAGTTGTTATAGCTCTAGCGGGTCAAGGAAAAACCAGGGGTAAAGTGGCAATTACAGAAATAGAACTATGCACAAATCAGTCGCTATGTTCATTGGTATGTTCTGAGGTAATTAACTACAAGTATTTATATTATTATTTAGACAGCAAATATGAGGACCTAAGATCAATTTCAAATGGAGATGGCTCACGAGGTGGTTTAAGTCTTAAGATATTAGCACCATATATGATTCCGGTACCATCGATGTCTGTGCAATTTCATATAGTTTCAATCCTTGATCGTTTTGATGCTCTTTGCGCGGATCTTTCTTCAGGCCTCCCAGCAGAAATTGAAGCTCGTCAGAAACAATATGAATATTACAGGGATCAACTTCTCACCTTTAAGGAGAAGCAAGCTTAAGCGAAAGGAAGTGCTACTATGCCGTATTTCAACATAGTCGCTCAGACAACCGAGAACACTGTTGTTACGGAATATGAGCCAATAAAGAAACATTCCGATGCCTATCAGAGTGAGGCAGAGCTAGAGAAAGAATTCATCCGGATGCTCGGCGAACAGGGCTATACCTATCTGCCTATTCATTCCGAAGAAGACTTGATTGCTAATCTCCGTACGCAACTTGAAGAACTGAACTCCTACAAGTTTACTGACGACGAATGGGGGCGTTTCTTTGAAAATAGCATCGCCAATAAAAATGACGGTATTGTGGAGAAAACACAGAAGATTCAGGAAGATAATGTTCAACCGCTGCGCCGTGATGATGGGATGACTAAGAACATTACTATCATCGACCGCAAGAACATTCACAATAATCGGCTGCAGGTTATCAACCAGTATGAGAATGGAATCGAGCAAGGGGCTAAGCATGACACCAGATACGACGTTACTATATTGGTGAATGGCCTGCCGCTCGTCCATGTTGAGCTGAAGCGCCGTGGAGTTCAGATCCGCGAGGCTTTTAATCAGATCAATCGGTACCAGAGGGATTCCTTCTGGGCCGGCAGCGGTCTGTATGAGTACGTTCAGATTTTCGTTATTTCGAATGGGACGAGCACAAAGTACTATTCTAACAGCACACGCTTCAACGCAATCAAGGATGCAAATTCAAAGACCAAGAAGGAGAAAACCAGTAACAGCTTTGAGTTTACTTCATATTGGGCTGATGCAAACAATACACCGATTACTGATTTGATCGATTTCACGCGGACCTTTTTCACCAAAAATACGATTCTGAATATTCTCACGAAATACTGTGTATTCACCTCCGAAAACATGCTGATGGTCATGAGACCATATCAGATTACGGCTACAGAGCGAATCCTGAATCGTATCGAGATAGCGCATAACTACAAGAAATACGGTGATATTGCTGCGGGGGGATATATCTGGCATACAACCGGATCCGGAAAGACATTGACGTCTTTCAAGGCTGCTCGATTAGCATCGAATCTGCCATATATAAGAAAGGTACTCTTTGTCGTTGACCGTAAGGATCTGGATTACCAAACGATGAAGGAATACGATCGTTTCGAGAAAGGAGCAGCAAACAGCAATACATCGACTAAAATTCTGGAGCGGCAACTCAGCGATAATAAGTCGCACATCATTATTACAACTATTCAGAAGCTATCTACGTTTATTAAGAGGAACGCAGAACATGATGTATACAATCGTGAAATAGTCATCATCTTTGATGAGTGCCATCGCAGTCAGTTTGGTGATATGCATGACGCGATCGTAAAGCATTTCAAGAAATATTACATGTTCGGATTCACCGGCACTCCGATATTTCCGGTAAACGCAGGTGCGATTCGAAACACAAAATACATCACCACAGCAGATACTTTTGGGGATTGCCTGCATACCTATACAATCGTCAATGCCATCAATGATAAGAACGTTTTACCCTTCCGCGTGGACTACATCAAGACAATGGAAGCAGAACCGGATATCGATGATGAACAGGTGTGGGATATCGACAGAAAGAAAGTTTTTGAAGCTCCGGAAAGAGTGACTCTTGTCACCAAATATATCTTGGAACACTTCGATCAGAAAACATATCGTGGAGATAAAACGTATGTATATAACACGCTGACGAACATCGGCGAGGTGGCCTCTGCTGGAAGCAAGAAGGTGGATGAGATCAAGCAGAAGCAACGGTTAAGCGGGTTTAACTCAATTTTTGCTGTTGCATCCATTCCGATGGCACGGAAGTACTATCTGGAGTTCAAGAAGCAGATGGAAGCAGATCCGACGAAGAAGCTAAAGATTGCTACCATCTTCAGCTATGCCGCGAATGAGGAAGAAAACGAAGATGGCGACTTCATGGCTGAGGAGAATTCGGAGGATACCAGCGGACTGGATCAGAGCTCTCGAGATTTCCTTGAATCATGTATCAAAGACTACAATGAGATGTTCCACACAAATTACAGCACGGACGGAGAGCTCTTCCAGAATTACTATAAGGACGTTTCGCTCCGTATGAAGAACAAGGAACTGGATCTTCTGATCGTCGTCAACATGTTCCTGACAGGTTTTGACGCAACAACGCTCAACACGCTCTGGGTTGATAAGAATCTGAAAATGCATGGTCTGATTCAGGCATTCAGCCGCACCAACCGGATCCTGAATAGTGTGAAGACATTCGGTAACATTGTCTGCTTCCGGAATCTGCAGAAGAGGGTAGATACAGCTATCTCTACCTTTGGCGATAAGGACGCGGGTGGCATTGTGCTCGTGAAATCCTTCAAGGATTACTACTACGGATACGAATCAGCAGATGGTACACCGATGCCCGGATATGTCGATATGATCGAAGATATCACGACAAAATTCCCGGTAGAAGAGCCAACAATCGTCGGTGAGAAGCTGCAGAAAGAGTTTATTGCCTTATTCGGTGCCATTCTTCGAATGCGGAATCTGCTCAGCTCCTTTGATGACTTTGCAGGCAAAGAGATTCTCTCTGAACGGGACTTCCAAGATTATCTCGGCAAATATCAGGATCTCCGGGATGAATGGAAGAGAAAGCGTGAAAATGAGAAGAGTACCGATATCACCGATGATATCGTGTTCGAAACAGAGCTCATCAAGCAGGTTGAAATCAACATCGATTACATCCTCATGCTGGTTAAGAAATATCACGATTCACACTGTGAGGATAAGGAGGTCCTTATCACAATAAGAAAAGCCGTGGACGCCAGCCCTGAGCTCAGAAGCAAGCGAGAGCTTATCGAGAACTTTATCGCGGGAGTCAACGATGTGGACGATGTCATGGCAGAGTGGCAGGACTACGTTTCACAGAAGCGCGAGGAAGAACTGAAGCAAATTATCAGCGAAGAAAGGCTTAAACCAGCTGAGACAAGGCGGTTCCTAGACGTTTGCCTGCGAGAAGGTGAAGTGAAAACGGTGGGAACAGATATCGATAAGATCATGCCTCCAATCAGCCGATTTGGTGGTGGAAACCGGGAAGAAAAGAAGAAGACCATCATTCAAAAGCTGAAGGCCTTTGTAGAGAAGTATTTCGGAATTGGAAGCGCGCCTCATTTCGCTGATGCAGACCAAAAGTCTGAGGAGTGACAGAATGTATTTATTAAACGGCAAACAGCCGGTCAAAATTGAAGATACAACCTTCACAGACATTGGCTGGAAGGAAAGCGACATCGAGGAAGTCCTCAGAAAAAATGCTGACATGATATGCAGCGACGAGGAATCACTGCTGATTGTCGGGCAGCAGGTAAGGGATGCGAAAAATGGCAGGAGCGATCTAACTGCAATCGATAATGAAGGCAATATTGTCCTTATTGAGATCAAGCGGGATAAGAAGGATATCGAAGCGCGGAAAGAAGCCTTGGAATTTCAGGCGATTCGCTATGCTGCCTCCTGTGCAACGATCAAATCTACCGATGAACTGATCAAGAATGTATTTGCTCCGTATGTTGAGAAGCATAAATCTGAATTCAACGAACACAGCGAGCTGACATCAACCGAGATTGCACAGCGGGAACTCAGTAACTTTCTTGCTAGGAATGGCGTGACATCGTTTAACGAGTCGCAGAGAATCATTCTTGTGGCCAGCGACTATGACGATCAGACTCTTTCTGCCGTTGCGTGGTTGAACAGCAATCAGGTGGATATCAGCTGCTACCGGCTATGGCCAACAAAATCGGAGACCAGATTTTTATTCACACAGACAAGATACTTCCAGTTACCGAGTATGACGACTTTTATGTGAATGTAGCCGACCAGCCTGCTATGACCAAAGGGGCCAAGAAGGATATATCCAGAAGATCTCTTCCGAAAATTGATAAGATGCTTGAGTGGGGAATCGTAAAAGAGGGTGACGTCATCATCGCAAAGGGAACAGATCAGAAGGCTGTTCTTCAGAAGGATGGTCAGGTCATGCTTGCTGACAATACCAAAGAATCTATCCAGCAGTGGCTGAAGCAGGTGTACAGATGGTCATCTGTAGAAACTTATGCCTTTTCAGTAGACGCCAAGACAGGTAAAACGCTGTCTCAGCTTCGGAAAGAATATCTTGAAAAAGAAGCAACAAGTTAAGTATAAACAGAAATGGCTCCGGCAGAGGATCGCACATAACCTCCACCGGAGCTGTTTTCAGTCTTTCTGGTAAAATGCGCACTCATACCCGTCCGCCCGAAGCAGCAGTCCCGGCATCCAATCAGGTGTCTGTCCCATGATATCGCAGATTTCCTGCATACTGGCATCCTCCGGTACCTCGATGATGAGTTCGTCGTGGACGTGCCCGACAATGAAGCGATCGCGCAGGTTCTTCATGGCAAAGCAGAGGATATCCCGGGCGACACCTTGCACAATGTTCTCCACGAACTTCGGACCATAGCTTTCAATCCGTTCCCAGTGCTGCTGGTCAATTCCCATGTAGGTGACACAGTCGTTGCCGAACTGATTCTGGCCGATCCGGGGCTGAACGTAGGAGAGACGACGACCGGAGGGCAACTTGATGAACAGCATACCGGACTGATACCAGATGTATACCAGTCCGACCTGAGACGGCAGGTGAAGCTTCACTGCCTTCATCACTGCCGCATCAATATCCCACCAGTATTTCACAATATGTGGATTTGCCTCACGCCATGCGGTGACAATCGGCTGTAGTTCTTCTTCCTTGAGTCCCATATCCAGTGCGCCCATTGCCTTCAGAGCGCCTACACTGCCGCCATAGCCGCAGTTGTGGACAAGCCTCCCCGATACGGTAAAACGATGATATCTTCCGGCATTTCGTATGTCATAAACTCGAGTCGTGCGAGGATGTTTCTCCAGTTCTTCCGACGCTCGAAAACTGCTGTCTCCGCATCCTGAATGATCTCGTCCCGGCTCTCTCCGGAGGACAGTTTCCGGATCACCACCGTATAGGAGTAAGGCCAGTAGATCTGCTCGAATCTGGTCAGCACCGTTGTCCGCTTGTTCAGGTTGTTCTCCTGATGCATGACAAAGTGCAGATTCCCTTTCTCGTAATTTCCATTCGTGTCGATTCGGTCGATCTCCAGCTCCCGATCCGGAAGTCCGAAGGTATCGATAAGATACAGACCAGCTTCCAAGATAGAAGAGAAGCAGAACTGGATCCCACGTCCACCATAATTCGGATATTCCGGATCCTTCGGATTCGTGCATCGCTGCTTGGCGGCTGTCAGCCTCCGGTCCAGCCAGAGAGGGATCTGCCGGGGCTGCGAGCAGTGCTGACATCCCTTCGATCGTCCAGAAGTCAGATTGTTCAGATCTTGCCATTGGATCGATCCGCATCCGGTGCACTGCGTCAGAACATAGCAGTGATTCCAGTTTTTCGACCAGCGCTTCTCGGGAGAGATGATCTTCACCCAGCCATACTGGCGTCCGACCATTTCCGGTTTTGACGAGACGTGCGCCGCTGGCGGCAGCCTCTCCAAATCGTACGGGCTCCGATTGCCCAGAGACCCATACGAGGTGGTCTCTTGTTGCTGTAAGTCCGTCATACGTGATCACCTCCTTGATTCCGCGACAGACAACCCCGTCGTGATGAACGAACTGCTCGCCATCCCAGACAAGGTCATTTCTTGTAACCTTCTCGATCGGAATGAGACCGTGATTGGTGAGGACCGGCTGGCCTTCTGCAATACAGGCCAGCGTTGCGATCTTACCCTTCTGCCGGAGCTCGCCATTGATCCCATGTTTCACGACAGGCTTGTGGAACATTGCACTGGCGGTCGCGCAGTACAGGTCTTCACCCTTGGCAAAGGACTCGATCGTGTGTGTTTCCCCGGCAAGGTAGGCGAGGACTCTGGCTTCGATGGAAGAGTAGTCGGAAACTACAAACTTCATACCGGGCTGCGGAATGAAGGCAGTGCGGATCAGCTCTGATAAGACCTGAGGAATGTTGTCGTAGAGCATTTCCAGAGCTGCGTAGTTATTCTGCCGAACAAGATCCCGGGCCTGTTCCAGATCCGGCAGGTGGTTCTGGGGGAGATTTTGTAATTGCACGATGCGCCCGGCAAAGCGGCCAGAGCGATTAGCGCCATAGAACTGGAACATTCCCCGGCAGCGGTGATCACGGCACATCGCGGTCTGCATCGCCTGGTATTTTTTCACAGAGCTCTTTGCCAGCATCAGCCGAAGCTCTAAGACCTTTCGGACGTTGCCCGGAAGATCACCATTCAGCAGGGCTGCCACTTCCTTCTTCCCAAGAGACTCGATCGCCACGCCGCGCCCGGCGAGCCAATCTTTCATCTGGGCGACAGAGTTCGGATTCTCAAGACCGGTCAGTTGCTGCAGCTTCTGTGTGAGATCTGCTTTTGTCAGCGCGTCGATTTTGATCGCATTATTGACGATGCCCATGTCGCAGAGAATGCCACGGTCATTGATCATTTGGTCGATGTGGTATTCATCCCACACAGAATCCGGCACCGGGTAGTTTTTCAGCCGCTGCTGGATCTGCATTTCCACCTCAACATCGCGCTTGTTGTATTTCTTGAAGAGCATCCACTTGTCCGGCGCGTCTACCGGAAGATTTCTGGTCCGACCGCCGTTGGCCTTGGTGGGTTTGCAGGGAGAGCAGAAGTACCGGATCAGGTCTTTGCCTTCTTTCAGTTTCTGCTGCTCGAATCCCAAGACGCTCCCGATCATCTCAAGAGAGAGAGGCAAACCGTTGTAAGCACCCCAGATCCGAGAGCACTTCCAGCCGGTCGGATCCAGGTATCCTTTCACGGAATCGCCCGGTGAACCGTAGCCCTTAAAGAAGCCCGGGTGATGGCGCCGGAGCCAGACAGATAAGCAGACGCGCTCGAAGGAAGCGTTGTAGGCCCATTTCTCAACACTGTTATCCGTGAGGGCTTCCAGAATCTCATCGAGCGGTTCCTCTCCGGAAGCAATGTCATAAACAGAGACTGGTCCATCATTCACCGAAACACCGAAAAGAAGAATCTCAAACGATGGATCTTCGGCATAGCGATATACACCGCATTTCCGGAGATCCTGCTCGCTATATGTTTCCAAGTCGATACTGAGTTTCCTGATGTTGTCCATATCACACCTCCGTGTTTTTTCCATTTATTGCAATCTGAATAAAGCCCCGGGTTTTTATGCCCGGGGCCGAAAGGAGAAAATGGTGATACTCAGTTCAGGAAATCGGAAAGCTCATCGTCATCCTTATCGAGTCCGGCAAACTCGGTTTCTGCGTTGACATGTCCGCCCAGCGGATCACCATCCCTGAGCTTCTGCAGTGCATTCAGGCCACAGGCGATGCCACGATTGCCATTGGAATTGAAGGCATAGAAGTTGATGGAAGCACGACCGTAGATGCCGCTGTACAGCTCCGAGGTGTCCAGAATGATGTTGTTGTTCGCATCAACGACACCCGGTTTGTGGGGACTGTTCGCGTTGATGAAGTAGCTGTTTGCATAAGCCTCATCGTCAGGACGTTCCTTGTCGCCGTCGCGCAGCGGAGTTTTCAGGGTATCCAGTGCCGGGACGGACTTGCCGTTGCCACGCAGCTTGGATTCACCATCCTCATAGGCTGCCTTGATTGCGGCCTTGATCTTCTGGATCGTGACGGTGTCAGACTTCGGAATGATGAGAGATACCGAATACTTCGCGGCGCCTCCGTTGATCGACTTCGGCTGGTTTACGTTGAGATAGCTGAAACGGGTGTTCTTGCCGGTAATAACCTTCATCGGGTTCTTCATAATGATTAATCCTCCATATTGTCTTTAAAATCATCGATTGCTGTAGTCATTTCCGGACGCTTGTCGCTTGTTTCGACCAGTACCGGTTTTCCGGGCGGCTTGTAGATCAGGTCACCCAGCAGTTCATTGAATTTCGTTCTGCCAAGCTCCGAGGTCATCGCGGTGATGCCTTTGAGCTTCTTATCGTACGGATCATATCCGGCAGAGGATACGATCTCGGCCACCTTGGTTTCGTCGGTGTACTTTCTGGTGCTTCTGCCTTCGACCACCTTGAAGCCGTCATAGTGCTTTCCGGAGAGGGCCTGCTCCAGCGCGTAGTCCTTCACATCGTTCGCCCACGAGATGAACTGGTCGACCTTTCCGAGAATCTCGGCGATCTCCTCATCAGAGAGAAGATTCGGATCGCCAAACTCATACTTGGCAAGCTCCATGTTGTAGGAAGCACGCTCGCGGCAGGTGGCCTTCACCTTGCAGAACTGACAGTGCGCTCCTGCGTGGAAGTCTCCCTCACCGGCATAGGCAAGTTTCGCTGCCGGGACCAGAACGGTATAGGCCCAGGTCAGAAGATCGGAGAGCGACATCTCGTAGGTATCGACGTGCTCACGTCTTGGCTGGTAGATGGAGAGCTTCACGGTCTGGATGTCGTACAGATCACCGAAGGCGTTATAGGCTCCGAGTGCGTAGCACATGAGCTGAGTGTTTCGCTCAGCACTGACCACGACACCGACCCCGTACTTGAAGTCACAGATATGGATCAGACCATCTGCCACGATGACGCAGTCGCCGGTTCCGAATCCCTCCGGCACCCAGCGGGAGAAGTCAAGTCTCTGCTCAACCGCAACGAACGGATCTTTACAGAGCTTCTTCGCTTCCTCGACCTGCTCCATGATGAAGTCCCGGTACCCTTCGGCAGCAGACTGCATCTCGGTGTCGTAGTAGGTGAGATCTTCTGTGGGGTCCCGGGTCCTTCTGCCGAGTGCCTTCAATACCAGGTGCTCACAGAGACTGTGCGCGTCTGTTCCCTGCTGTGCGTACTCGCTGGACTCGTTCGGCATACCCGCACAGAGCTTCGCGGAGGGTGTACAGGCGATCCAGCGGGCAGAAGAGGAAGCGGAGAGAAATGCGTGCTTACCCATCCAGCGCCTCCGCTTCTGCAACGACGGCAGCATATTCACTCTTGGGAATATCGCTCAGTCTTTCTGCTTGGTGTGCGGTGATGATCGCCTTCACCTTGTCGGTGTATCCCTTCCGGGACTTGTCAGCGAGAATCTTCCGGACATCTGCGAACGTATAGGAGGGTGTTTCCGGTTCCATCGAAGCCGCTGTCTCGACCGGTTCCGGTGTGGGTGTTTCGGTCTTTGCGGGAGCCGTTTCTTCTGCGGGTACTTCCGGGGCAGACGGTTCTGCGTCTTCTGTGGAAGGCTTACCTTCCAGCGCATCCGCGAGGGCAGTGACATCTGCGCTGATCCTGCGGAGTCCTTCAATCAGAAGGGGAATATCTTTCTTCTTCGTCATAGCTGTTGTTCCTTTCTTGTCATCTGATCCATGTGCTGCCCGGACCTCCCGGGCCTTTCTCTTGCCCTATGCATCTTTCTTGTCCTCCGTTCGTTCACATATAAACGGAACTTTCGGGGGCAATTCGGAAATGAAATTTGAAATTTTTTCAAAAAAGTTTGTCTGAAGGGGAATAACCGTCCGGGGAAGAACACAGGGAAGCCGATTTTCCATATAAAAGGAAGAGATTCGCATTTGCCGTGAAATAGCACATGCTGAATCTCTTTTTTTTTATGGAAATTTGCCGATTCCATTTCCGATTTCGCTTCAAAAGTTCCGTTTATATACGGAAGGTAATGGGACCTTCCATCAAACCCTAAGAAGGCGAGGTGGTGACTTATGGATGAAATGAAAAACGCGGAAGGCTACGCCGACCCGACAGCCGGAGAAGCAATCCGCAGGGCATCAAAGTTCAGGTTCAGACCGATTGTCTACATCTGCTCTCCCTATTCCGGGGACATTGAGAAGAACTCAGAGATGGCAAGACGGTACAGCCGGTACGCAGTCGATCAGGGAGCCATACCGATCGCTCCGCATCTCTTGCTTCCGCAGTACATGTCGGAAGCGGAGAGGGATCTGGCGCTGTTCATGGACATCGCGATTCTGTCCAGATGCGCAGAGCTCTGGGTCTGTGGAGACCGGATCACAGAAGGAATGAAGAACGAGATCAGCTATGCCAAGTCAAAGCGCATGGCGGTCAAGTACATCACGGAGGAGAAGTTATATGTACGAAGTAAGTGAAGATATCTTAAACGCAACCAGTAACAAGACAGGCCGCACCCATCTGATCCCGCTTTATGGCAGGGAGGTGATCGAGGGCGAGTCCCTCTATAAGGTCTCTGCCGGAACCAGCGGAACGATGGAAGGCGATGACGACGATACGAGAACCATCATCAACATCTGCAACCCGATCGGGCATGGCCTCTTCAGAGCCTGCAAGGACGACGATGGCGATGAGTGTGGTGTCTCGATCACCGCTGTGGGCGATGATGATCTGCGCTGCCTCATCAAGGCACTGAAGTTTGCCGTCAAGGTTCTGGAAGAGGAGGCGTATGAAGTAGATGACTGAGGGGAACACAAGCCCCGCGAAGGGACTGAAGGCAATAGAAACCTATTACAAGGGGTATCGCTTCCGGTCGCGGCTGGAAGCCAGATGGGCTGTGTTCTTTGATGCCTGCGGTGTGGAATGGGAATACGAGCCGGAAGGTTTCGATCTCGGAGACGGGATCCGGTACCTTCCGGATTTCCTGCTTCACGATGTGACGATCCACCATGGTGACTATCTTGAACACTGCGATCTGTACGTCGAGGTGAAAGGCCACATGACAGGGGAGGCTGCAAAGAAGATCCTCCGGTTTGCGGAGCTTCGAATACCGGAGGATTTCGACGTAGACCCGGATAGTCTTGGCGTTCTGGTAGTCGGGAATATTCCGGACGGAGAAAGTATCAACGAAGTGATCCGCTCCATACGGAAAGTGGCATACGACAGCGACGAGGGCTGCCCTTGCAGCTTCAATTTCGAGACAGTCGACGGCGATAACTTTGCTGCTTACCCGGGTGTCGACACCGATGGAGTTTTCACGCTCTTTGGCGACGATTCCAGCTACCTGGGATATATGGACCCGATCCGCACGAACCGGGCATACACGAGGGCCCGTCAGGCTCGGTTTGAGTTTGGCGAGGCACCGGAAGGGAGATTCTGATGGAAGACATAAGGAATAGAGACCTTGCGATTGCAACAGCGGCAACGGTCAATGCAAAGAGATGGGCGAACGGCACTACAACCTATGAGAAGTTGAAAGAGCGCCTTTCCAAGACGCTCCGCACGACTGAGACGGTGGCGGAGTATCAGCACTTCCTGAAGGACCAGAAGGATGTCGCCAAGGACCATGGCGGCTTTGTGCTGGGATATCTCGATAAGGGAAGAAGAACGATCGAGTCGGTGCAGTACCGCGATGCCGGAGCGATCGACAGCGATGAGATCGATCAGGCATTTCTCACGAACTTCGCGGACCGCATCCCGTATACCTTCTGCTTCTATACGACGCATGGACACACGCCGGAAAACCCGAGAGTCCGCATCGTTGTCCCGTTCACCCGAAGTGTCACTCCGGAGGAATACAACGCGATTATCCGGTATCTTGCCGAGATGGTAGGGATTGACTCTGTAGATATCTGCTCCTTCAAGGTCAATCAGCTCATGTTCTTCCCGAGTACACCGAGCGACGGGGAGTTCATCTTCAAGGCCGTAGATGACCGGGAGTGGCTCGATCCGGATAAGTTCCTGAGCGAACACCCCGGCTGGGATGATCCGCTGTCTCTCCCGAGATCGGAGCGCGAGGCGAAGGCATATGCCACGCAGGGGAAGAAGGCGGCCGACCCGCTCACCAAGGAGGGGATCGTCGGGTATTTCTGCCGTGCCTATTATCCGGTGCAGAAGGCGCTGGAAACTTTTCTCTCTGATGTGTATGAGCCGACTGACGATGAGGCTCGTTTCCATCTGATCGGATCCAGCCATAAGGCCGGAGTTGAGATCAAGGAGAACGACAAGTTTGTCTATAGCCACCACGCAACAGATGTAGCCTGCAGCAGACTGTGTAATGCGTTCGACATCGTCCGGCTGCATAAGTTTGGCGATGACAAGAAGAGCTATGACAAGATGGCCGAGTTTGCCGGTAAGGATGAAAACGTAAAACTTCTGATTGCAAGGGAGAGGGATGCCTGGGCAAAGGAGGAGTTTAAGGTTGCCGCAGATGAGGAAGTCGCCGAGGCAGCAAAGAAGCCGAAAACGGACGATCGCTGGAAAAAGCGGCTCACTTATTATCAGAAGACCGATACGCTGGAAAACACGGTCGAGAACGAGCTCCTTATTCTGACGCACGATCCAGACTTCAGGAACTTTGGCTATAACGAGATGGCACACCGGGTTGAGATCACCGGACCGGTGCCGTGGGATCGGCCCACGGGAAATTCGTTCTGGCGGGATGCGGATACGGCACAGCTCAAGGCCTGCCTTGATATCCGCTATGGCGTCTTCTCAGAGCGGAACCATACGGTTGCCTTCACGAAGGTGGCGGACGACCGGAGATTCCATCCGGTGCGCGACTATCTGGACCATCTCCCGAAGTGGGATGGAACACCGAGAGTCGACCGGCTGTTCATTGATCGTCTGCAGGCAGATGACACGGACTACGTGAAGGCCGTCACCCGGAAAACCCTCTGTGCGGCAGTGGCCCGCATCTACCATCCCGGGATCAAGTCCGACACCGTATGCTGCCTCGACGGTGCACAGGGCATTGGCAAGAGCTCCATCTGGAATGCACTGGCAGGCGACAAGTACTTCTCTGACGCACTGAGCCTTACCGATATGAACGATAAATCTGCGGCTGAGAAGCTGCAGGGGTTCTGGATCCTTGAGATCGGAGAGCTCTCCGGAATGCGGAAGGCAGATATCGAGAAGGTGAAATCCTTCATCTCATCAAGGGATGATAAGTATCGTCCGAGCTATGGCCATACCGTGGAAAGCCATCCTCGCCAGTGCATCATTGTGGCGACGGTCAATGGAGAGCGTGGGTATCTCCGAGATATCACCGGCAATCGCAGATTCTGGATCGTGAAATGCCATCAGGAGAATGCCGGGGTGAACTGGGCAATCACACCGGAGCTGCGGGATCAGGTCTGGGCGGAGGCGAAGTACTACTACGAGCAGGGCGAGACACTTTACCTGACCGGAGATCTTCTTGCCAAGGCTGAGGAAGCCCAGCGCGGTGCCATGGAGGTGGATGACCGGAAAGGCATCGTGGAGAACTACCTGCAGAAGCCGCTGCCGGACAACTGGGCCAGCATGGACCTTGTCGAGCGCAGAAGCTATCTGGACGGCGATCCCACCAGCCCGAAAGGAACGATTCCCCGCACGGAAGTATCGAACGCGGAGATCTGGAGCGAGTGCTTTGGCAAGAACCTTGCCGACATGAAGCCTTCGGATTCCTATGCCATCGCGGCACTCATGCTGCAGATTGGTGGCTGGAAGCGGACGCAGCATATCAGACGTTTACCGATTTACGGACGACAGAAGATTTATGCGAAAGAGGGATAACGTTCACAACCTCTGTTCACGACACAAGAATTTCTATTAGTTTCGAATCCATAGGAATAACAATAGTACACCTCGTGTACGCGTATACGCGCGCGTTAGGAAGTTATAGAAAATCTCGTGTCGTTGTTGCCAGTCGTGAACAGGTGGCACTCCGGAGAAGAGGGTCAGAGGCACGCCACCTGTTCACAACCTCTGTTCACGACACAAGAATTTCTATTAGTTTTGAATCCGTAAGAATAACAATAGTACACCTCGTGTACGCGTATACGCGCGCGTTAGGAAGTTATAGAAAATCTTGTGTCGTTGTGACGGTTGTGAACACCCAAGGAGGGAATTATGAGTGAGAAGGATATCGAAAAACGCCTTGTTTCAGCCGTTTCTGCGGCTGGCGGCTGGTGCCCGAAGTTTATTTCACCGGGCACCGCTGGCATGCCGGACCGGATCGTACTGCTGCCGGGTGGCAAGATGGGATTTGTTGAGGTGAAGGCACCGGGCCAGAAACCGAGAAAACTGCAGATCCGAAGACACGTCCGTCTTCGCCATCTTGGCTTTCCGGTGTTCGTGCTGGACGATCCGGATCAGATTCCAAGCATTATCAAGGCAGTGCAGGAAGGAGAAAAGTGATGGGAAATCTGATCAGTTTGAAGGACGGAACGCTCGCGACGGTCCTTTCCGGAGAAGATCTTCTGGATCTTATCGAGACACACATGGGACAGGAGATGAAGGAAGCCGTAGTGGAGTGGATGAACGAGATTGACTTGCAGCATGCAGACGATGAGGAGTGCATCCATGAGCTGAATGAGCTGATCAGCGAGGACCACGCACACTACAAGGAAGTGCTGGGAAAAATCGAGGAGGAGTCCAATAAGCTGACAGACCTGATTGTGGCAAAGGAACTGGATCGGAGAGCCATCTCCAATACAGCCGGAGCAATCAGCATGCTGGTCAATAAGGAGGTCTGCCGATGCTGATGCGGGAACAGATGCACAGATATCAGGATTACTGCGTGACGTTCATCATGACGCACCCGGAGGCACTGCTGATCCTCTCCTGCGGACTCGGCAAAACCGTGGTCAGCCTTACTGCAATCGAGGATTTGATGTTTGATTCCTTTGAGGTCAGAAAGACTCTGGTGATCGCGCCTCTCCGGGTGGCGCGGGACGTGTGGCCAGAGGAGAAAAACCTCTGGTCCCATACCCGGGATCTTCGGATGTCAGTGATGATTGGCGGCTGCAAGGATCGTGTGAGAGCACTGAAAGCCGATGCCGATATCTACGTGATCAATCGTGAGAACGTGAAATGGCTCTCTGATTATCTGGAACGGCACAAGATTCCGTGGCCGTTCGACTGCGTTGTGATTGATGAGATTTCCTCGTTCAAGAATTACAAGAGCCAGCGGTATAGGGCTCTGAAAAAGAACCGCCCGTTCATCAAAAGGATCTGGGGCCTCACCGGAACACCGGCATCAAATGGGCTTCTGGATCTCTGGGGTGAGGTGGCGATCATCGATCAGGGAAAACGTCTCGGCAGATTTATCGGCAGATACCGGGAAGCCTATTTCAAAGCAGGCAGTCAGAATCCGTACACCGGAGTGGTTTACAACTACATCCCGCTGCCGGGAGCAGAAGAGGAAATCTACAAGAAGATCAGCGATATCAGCGTCTCGATGAAATCGAAGGATTATCTGCCGGATCTGCCTGAGTGCCTGACTGTCACTCATGAGGTCTCGATGAGTCCGGAAGAGAAGAAACAGTACGAGAAGCTCCGGAAGGAACTGGTTCTCACGATTGACGGCAAAGAGATCGATGCCGCCAATGCAGCCGTTCTATCGGGCAGACTCTTGGAAATGGCGAACGGCGCAGTCTACAACGAGGACCATGACGTGATCCGGATTCATGACAGGAAGCTGGAAATGCTGTCCGACCTCATCGAGGAGGCAGTTGGCCAGAATGTCCTGATTGCCTACTGGTACCAGCATGACCGGTCGAGGATATTGGAATACCTATCAGAGCAGGGATATAAAGTCCGGGATCTGAAGACGGCAGAGGATATGGCCGACTGGAATGCAGGAAAGATCCCGATTGCCCTGATCTCACCGGCCTCTGCTGGGCATGGTCTGAACCTGCAGCATGGCGGTCATATCCTGATCTGGTTCTCCCTCTGTTGGAGTCTTGAGATGCGCCAGCAGACCGATGCCAGACTGAACCGGCAGGGACAGACTGAGGTGGTGACGATCCACAATATCGTGACGAAGGGCACGATTGATGAGGATGTGCTGAAGGCCCTGGAAGATAAGAACTCCACACAAGAGAATCTGATCCGGGCAGTCCGTGCACGCCTGCAATAAAGCCAATCACAGAAAATCAGAGTCAATCAAAGAAAATCAATGACAAACATATGCCAATCCGAGGAACGTATCAACAACCCCTGAAGGAGGCAGCATATGAACAAGAACTACGGAGCAGATCCGTATGAGAATCTGGCGAATGCCATCGTGGCACAGGCAGCGAGAGATTATCTGGCGGCGCTGAAAAAGCTGAAAAAGAATCCGGGGAACCGGACGGCTATGGATGATGCCATGCGGCTGGAGAAGTTCTTTCATTCCGGCTGGTATGGAGTTCTTACTTCTGTAGACCCGGATTACTTGATCCGGAAGCTGAGAGAGAAGGTGGCGGCATGACACCAAAGACCTATCTCAATCAGGCGTACCGACTGGAGCAGCGAATCCGGCTGGACACAGAAGAACTGGAAAACTTAAGAACGCTGGCAGCCACAGTCAGCAGTCCCGGATTTGAAGAACACTACAATCCGAATCATCCGACCGATGCACCGTTTGTAAAAACGCTGAACCGGATCTGGGAAATGGAGCAGAAAGTGAAGGACGAGCTGGATCTTCTTCTCCGATTGAAGAAAGAGATACAGTCAGTGATTGCCAAGGTCGATAACACGGATGAACGACTGATTCTCACTTACCGGTATCTAAAAAATTATACCTGGGCCAGAATCGGCGATGAGCTCTATGCCGATGAGCGCACGATTCGTAGATGGCATGACCGTGCCCTGTCTCATGTGGTGGTACCGGAAAATCCGGTCGTTCTGTAAGTGCGCCGGAAATGTCCGCAAATGTCCGAGTGCTATATGTGATATGGTATAGTCAGCGAAGAAGATAAGATGAAGCCTCGAAGGACCGTTACAGAATCCTCCGGGGCTTTTCTTGTGGAGGTGTGATGGATGCCATACAAACCAAAGGTCCCGTGCAAGCATCCCGGCTGTAGTGAGCTGGTGGAACCGGGACAGAAGTACTGTGAGAAACACAAGAAGATGCACCCGGAAGAAGTCCGGTCGGCGGCTTCCAGAGGCTACAACGCAAGATGGAGAAGAGAGAGCAAGAAGTTCTTGGAGCTTCATCCTCTGTGTCAGGAGTGCCTGAAGAACGGCATCGCAACTCCGTCAACAGTCGTGGATCACATCGTTCCACACCGAGGAGACCCGAAGCTCTTCTGGGACCGGAGCAACTGGGAGACACTCTGTAAGCACCATCACGATCAGAAGACGAGGCGAGAAGATCACAATCCGATATATCACTACTGAGGGCAGCTTCGGCTGTCCTTTTTGATTGGGAGGAACCACAATGTCTGCTAGCATTCTTATGCCGATTAATGGCTATCATACAGATAACCCGGTGTTTACCGTTCTTGATAAAGAAGACTATGAGAAGGTCAAATATTGGAGATGGCAGGAATCATCAAGTGGGTATGCTAGGAGAAACGTAAGCTATAAAAGCGAAGACGGGTCAGTGCATTGGCGGGTTATTGAGTTGCACAGATTCATTATGAGCGTTGTGGACGAACAGGATAAATCACTGGTGGTTGATCACATCAATGGTGATCGCTTGGATAACAGGAGATCAAACCTGAGACTGGTCTCCCCCTCAGTAAACTCAAGCAACCGGCATGTGGTTCTGACTGGCAGCGGGACGCTGGGAGTTTCTAAGTGTGGCAGCAAGTACATTGCAAGAGCTAGAAGGAATAAAGTTTCGTACTACTTGGGGGTATTTGATAGTGCGGATGAAGCAAAAAGAGCAATAGAAGACTTTGATGATTTTGGTGTGGTAAAGGAGATCAAAAGAATCAGACCTGTCGTTCAAGTAGCTCCTGATGGAACCACGATTGCAGAATATAAAAACTGTAGAGATGCAGCAAACAAAACCGGTCTTGTTGCCTCAAACATTAATCGGGTCGTCAATCATAAGAGAAGGAGCGCAGGAGGATTTCTTTGGAGGTATGCCGATGAATGCTATGAAATCAGTGCATCATAGCTAGCTTTCTTCGGTCCCCGGGGTGGGGGAGGAAAAAATCCTGAAAACCAGAGGCACAGAAGACCGTCGGCCCCCTCCGTGTGCGTGAGCGCGATTTTCATACCCCGGGGGTCTGAGGGGTCCCGGGCATGAACAAATTTACATACCGAAACCGCAGGAAAGCGTGGAAACAAGCGCCTTCTCTGCGGTTTTTTCGTGCGCGGAATGACGCGGCAGTGGCTTGGATTTTCGCGCATGAATTTCCATTCCACGCTCGGCAGACTTTCGAGTACGTTTGGACTTTCGAGTACGCGAGGAGGATGCGATGGATGAGGATTTTGAAACACCTGACCTCTCGGAATTCCTCGACGCCTGCGCGAAGCAGTTCTGCCCGTGGTGCGGCAGGCCGATGGGACGAAATCCGATGGGCAGGCCACGGGTGTTTTGCTCAGATAAATGCCGCTGGGCTTACAACAGCTGGCGCCATAGAAAACGAATGAAGGAGAAAGAGGATGGAAACACCAATCTTGAAGAACATACCGGTGACGGAACTGAAACCGGCAGCATACAACCCGAGAAAGAAGCTGAAGCCGGGCGATAAGGAATACGAGAAGATCAAGAACTCCATTCAGGAATTCGGCTTTGCGGATCCGCTGGTGGTGAATTCTGACATGACGATCATCGGAGGCCATCAGCGACTGACCGTTGCGATGGACCTTGGCTATACCGAAGTTCCGTGCGCTGTCGTCAACATTGATAAGACCCGGGAGAAAGCACTGAACATCGCGCTCAACAAGATCACGGGCGAATGGGATGAGAACATGCTCGCCGATC
>Ga0256406_1002786_pt1 | contig 23571 bp, 21 predicted proteins | sample RumenRJG_03DNA_FD_185986 | JGI IMG/M metagenome (GOLD analysis project Ga0256406, IMG submission 185986) | Bovine rumen microbial communities from Lethbridge, Alberta, Canada - RJG_03 | ecosystem: Host-associated > Mammals > Digestive system > Stomach > Rumen | place: Canada: Alberta | collected... | reverse complement strand
CTTCTTCAGCTTATATGCCTCATCCACCATATCCACTATGCGGCGCACGGCGCCGGCATCCGTATACGGTCCGAAGTACCTGCTTCCGTCCCTCTTCATCTGCCTTGAGCTGAAGACCCTCGGGTATTCCTCCGCCGTCGTCACGACTATGTACGGATAGGACTTATCATCCTTCAAAAGGATGTTGTAGCGCGGCAGATATTTCTTGATTAAATTGCATTCCAAAATAAGAGCTTCCATCTCCGAGCTGCAGCTGATGTATTCGAACTCAGCTATATTGGAGACCATAGCTCTCACCTTAGGGTCGGCCTGCGAAGTCTTTCTGAAATAACTACGCACGCGGTTTCTGAGATTCACCGCTTTGCCGACATATATGACCTCACCGAGACTGTCCTTGTGCATATAGACACCCGGCGTTGTCGGAAGTTTTTTCAGTTCATCCTCTATGACGAACATCTTTCTCCTTCCCTACTCCTTATCTTTTTGTACTCTTCGATCGAGTGTTTCATTTCGGATATCCGCCGTCCTCGGGGCAAACTGCTCATAGCTGCCGCCGTATGTCCAGTTTCTCTTCTTTCTGTCCTCGTCGATTTCCATCTGGCGCATGGCCATCTCCCTGATCTGCAGCCTGCGTCTGAGTTCTCGCATCTTCTTTCTCTTATGCTTCACATAGAGTATTCGAAGCAGTAGCAGCAGGAATAGTGCGAGCAGTACCCCAATCACGATGCTCGCCGTATTTGAAATATATATCAGCGAAGGGAGCCATCCCTTCGTAACTTTTTCTTTTATAACAAGGTCCACCGTTCCCTTAAGCTCATCGGCCACATATATCCTGAACTCTCCGACCTTGGCTCCCTTTTCAAGAGGCGCCTCCAAATCGCGGAAGATTTCTATCTTGGTCTCAATAAGCTCCTTGCTTCCTTCAGGAGGCACATAGGCAAACCCCTTTGTCTCAGTGTATGCGGGCACTCTCACCTTGGCACCACCTCGCACCATTGCGTGCCCAGCCACCTTGTCACCTTCGACAATTTGATCTCTTGTCACGATGGTATTCGAAAAGTCGAGTAGCTTTTTTGCTTCTTCTCCGACCTTGTTCTCCTGAGAATCCATCAGCACGACTATTAGCTGCATATCGTCTTTTACGGCAGCCCCGGCAAACTGAGATGCAGTCTCAGGCTCATCGAGGGTTCCCATGATGCCGCCTTTACCCTCTTTGTATACGGACATCGTACCGTTAATGAAAGGATTCGTCGAATGGAATCTCACCTGTCTGTCCCCGCTCTTTCCGGATACGGTGACGACAGTGCTTCTTTCCGCAAATGCGTCTTTTATAATCTCATATCTCATGGCAGCCTGCATTATGACTGCGAGGTCCGCCGCCGTGGAGTACTGCTTAGTGCTGTACTCTCCGCTCGGGCTGTCGAACTGAGTGTCCATGAGCCTGAGTTCCTGACACTTGGCATTCATAAGATTGACGAAAACCGAGCCCTTGCTCGCGCTGTAACGGGCCAAAGCCTCGGCCGACTCGATATCTCCTCCGATCAGCATGGCGTTCATTAGGTCTCCCACCTTTACGCTCTCGCCTTCAGCGTAGGTGTCTCCGAACTCAGCCATCCTTTCGGTAATTACGACGGGATTCTCCAGCTCCTCATCATTGTACATCTTGTCGATGACCAGCATGGCGGTCACGAGCATGGCGATTTTTCCGGGCTGCATCTTCCTCTCGGCGTGGTGGTTTATGACCATCTCGCTGGTTGAACCGGACATTACGGCATACGATGACGCGCTGATGTTCATATATGCCAGCTTGGAAGCCACCTCATCCTTATCTGCACCGTATGCATCAAAACTGATGGTGGACACCAGTACCGACATCATCAGCGTCGATATGATGGCCACCATCAGACTCTTTATTCGCAGTGTCTTCAGGTTTCTAAACACTTGCATTTTTTACTTATGCGTTCTCGGCCTCGAACTCCTTCATGTACTCGATCAGCTTATCTACGCCCTCTTCAGGGAAAGCATTGTAGATGGAAGCTCTGCATCCGCCCACGATTCTGTGTCCCTTGAGGTTGATCATGCCTCTCTCCTTGGCACCTGCCACGAACTTCTTATCGAGCTCTTCATCTCCTGTAACGAATGTAACGTTCATGAGAGATCTGTCTTCCTTGGCAACAGTGCCCTTGAAGAGCTTTGAAGAATCGAGATAATCGTAAAGCTTCTGAGCCTTGCGAACGTCCTTCTCGTGCATAGCCGGGATCCCGCCGTTCTCGAGGAGATACTTGAATACTTCGCCTGCTACGTAGATCGTGTAGGTCGGAGGAGTATTGTACATAGATCCCTTCTCAGCGTGTGTCTTGTAATCGAGATAGATAGGTGTGTTCTCAGGAGCCTTTCCTACGAGATCCTTTCTGATGATTACGATTGTAAGACCTGCAGGAGCAACATTCTTCTGTGCGCCGCCATAGATAACGCCGAACTTCGATACATCGACTTCCTCGGAGAGGATGCAGGATGACATGTCAGCTACTACCATGTGGTCGCCGAAATCAGGCATCTCATTGTAGTGAGTTCCGAATACGGTATTGTTATAGCAGATGTATACATAGTCTACATCAGGTCTGATGTCTTCCTTGCTTACCTTAGGGATGTATGAATACTTATCATCCTTGGATGAAGCTACGCAACGTGCATCGCCGAACTTGCATGCTTCTTCGTAAGCCTTCTGTCCCCACTGACCTGCTACGATGTAATCAGCCTTGCCTGAACCTGTCATGAGATTCATAGGGATCATCGAGAACTGCAGTGTAGCACCGCCCTGCAGGAAGAGAACATAGTAGTTATCCGGAATGTTCATCAGCTTGCGCAGGTTTGCCTCAGCATCGTCGATGATCTGTTGATACTCAGGGGATCTGTGGCTCATCTCCATTACGGACTCGCCTGTTCCGTTGTAGTTAAGCATCTCATCAGCACACTTTCTGAGCACTGGCTCAGGGAGTACGGATGGACCGGCAGAGAAATTAAGTACGCGATATTCTTCAGCCATTGGTATATACCTCCGTTAATATGATTTGATTGGTTTGTAGTAATTATTATACTTCACTTCCGTGTTGCTTCAGTGAAGTTTACGGGCGGTTTTGAAGCCGCCCGCTGCTGACATTTTCTTACAGCTTAGGACCTGCAGCTACGAGTGCCTTACCTGCATCGTTGCTTGTGTACTTATCGAAGTTCTTGATGAATCTTCCTGCCAGGTCTTTGGCCTTCTCATCCCACTCGGAAGCGTCTGCATAAGTATCTCTAGGGTCGAGGATCGCAGGATCAACTCCCGGAAGCTCTGTAGGTACCTCGAAATCGAAGTACGGGATCTTCTTTGTAGGAGCGTTCAGTACGTCACCGTTCAGGATAGCGTCGATGATGCCTCTTGTATCCTTGATGGAGATTCTCTTTCCTGTTCCGTTCCAGCCTGTGTTTACGAGATAAGCCTTAGCGCCGCTCTTGTCCATTCTCTTTACGAGCTCCTCGGCATACTTTGTAGGGTGAAGCTCGAGGAATGCCTGTCCGAAGCAGGCGGAGAATGTAGGTGTAGGCTCAGTGATGCCTCTCTCTGTTCCTGCCAGCTTAGCTGTGAAGCCTGAGAGGAAGTAGTACTGTGTCTGCTCCGGTGTCAGGATCGATACAGGAGGCAGTACTCCGAAAGCGTCGGCCGAGAGGAAGATCACGTTCTGAGCCTCAGGACCTGCGGACTTGCCGTTGACCTTCAGAGCGATCTTCTCGATGTGGTCGATAGGATACGAAACTCTTGTGTTCTCCGTTACGCTCTTGTCTGCGAAGTCGATCTTACCGTTCTCATCAACAGTTACGTTCTCAAGAAGTGCATCTCTCTTGATAGCGTTGTAAATGTCAGGCTCTGACTCCTTGTCGAGGTTGATGACCTTGGCATAGCAGCCTCCCTCAAAGTTGAATACGCCCTCGTCGTCCCAGCCGTGCTCGTCGTCACCGATGAGAAGCCTCTTAGGATCTGTGGAAAGTGTGGTCTTACCTGTTCCGGAAAGTCCGAAGAAGATAGCAGTGTTCTTTCCTTCCATATCCGTATTTGCGGAGCAGTGCATGGAAGCAATGCCCTTCAGCGGCAGGTAGTAGTTCATCATTGAGAACATACCCTTCTTCATCTCTCCGCCGTACCATGTGTTGATGATGCACTGCTCACGGCTTGTGATGTTGAATGCTACGCATGTCTCACTGTTGAGACCGAGCTCCTCATAATTGTCTACCTTTGCCTTGGATGCGTTGTATACAACGAAGTCAGGCTCGAATTTCTCGAGTTCTTCATCTGTAGGGATGATGAACATGTTCTTTACGAAGTGTGCCTGCCATGCAACCTCTACGATGAAACGGATTGCCATACGAGTATCCGGGTTGGTGCCGCAGAATGCGTCAACAACGAAGAGTCTCTTATTGCAAAGCTCCTCGATTGCGAGTTTCTTGATCTTGGCCCATGTCTCCTCTGTCATAGGATGGTTGTCGTTTTTATAAGCCTCAGTAGTCCACCATACAGTGTCTCTGGAGTTATCATCCATTACGATGTATTTGTCCTTAGGCGAACGTCCCGTATAGATGCCTGTCATTACGTTTACGGCATCGAGTTCTGTAAGCTGCCCCTTGTCATATCCTGTCAGTTCCGGTTTCATCTCCTCTTCGAAGAGCATCTCGAACGACGGATTGTGCACGATTTCTGTCGTACCTGTAATACCGTATTTAGTCAGATCGATATTAGCCATTAAATTACCTCCCAATGATAAATAATTTTTAGAAATCCAATTTTCGCTACATATAATAGTATGCATATTTTTGTCAATGTTTCAACTTGTATTTGTCGAAATTCACCGTTTTTTTATAGTTTTCATGTATATTTCTATCATATTGCATAAAATCTTGTTTTTTCTTGTTTTTCAATGCTTTCCACTTCTTGAATAATTCCTTATTCGGGTGTTATACTCATTGCGTACGGAGCGTTTGACAAATGATAAAACGCACCCTCAAACATTGTTTTATATAATCAAAAAAATTTTTTTATCGGAGGACGAAATGGATAAGTATTTAATCGGTACTCTAAACAATATTTCCGACAAGGGTCTCTGCAGACTCACAGACAAATTCGAGCTCACAGAAGACATCGATAAAGCCAACGGCATTATCCTCAGATCTTTCAAGATGCACGACATGGAACTGTCGGACAACCTCCTCGCAGTCGGAAGAGCCGGCGCAGGATTCAACAACATCCCTATCGACAAGTGCGCTGACAAGGGAATCGTTGTATTCAACACACCTGGTGCTAACTCCAATGCGGTAACAGAGCTTGCTGTAGCCGGAATGATCATGGGCGCTCGTAACATCTACGAAGGCATCGCATGGGGCCAGACTCTCAGCGGAGACGTTGCCACAGAAGTTGAAAAAGGCAAGAAGCAGTTTGCCGGCACTGAGATTGCAGGCAAGACTCTCGGCGTTATCGGTGTCGGAGCCATCGGCGCTAAGATTGCCAATGCAGCTGAGGCACTCGGCATGAAGGTTCTGGGATATGAGCCGTTCACACCGCATCCATGCCTGAAGGCAGATGTCAAATTCCTGGATGAGGTAGAAGAGATGATTCCGGATTGCGACTTCATCACCATCCACGTTCCGTCACTTCCTACAACTAAGGGAATGATCAACAAGGACCTCATCGCAAAGATGAAGGACGGCGTTATCTTCATGAACTACGCAAGACCTGACCTCATCGTAGTAGATGATGTTGTTGAGGCTCTTGAGTCCGGTAAGATGAGAAAGTACATGACAGACCTGCTCGAGCCTGAGTACATCGGTAAGAAGGGCATCGTAGCTACACCGCACCTCGGAGCTTCCACGGCAGAGGCAGAGGAGAACTGCGCTGTCATGGCTACAGATCAGATCATGGATTACCTCGAAAACGGCAACCTCGTCAACTCCGTAAACTTCATCGGAAGAGTTACTCTTGACAGAGCTGCAGGTTCTGACAGGCATTGCTTCCTTCTCAAGTGTGAAAAGGATCAGGCTGCTGTTGAAGAGAAGATCAAAGGCTTCTATGGCGACAAGCTCCTTGGATTCGCAGGTTCCAAGAGAAATGATTACGGATACTTCATCGCAGACGTAAAGGCCGGCACAGAGCCGTTTGACTGCGACTGCATCCTGAGAACCAGATGCCTCTAATTTCGGCAATTCAAAAGGCAGCCCGAGCGGGCTGCCTTTTATAATGCAAACTATTCTTCTGTTGTATCGGCCTCGACGTCACTAACAACTTCTTCGGCGTCAGTTTCGACAGCCTCAACATCGACTGCATCTTCGGCCTCGACGTCTACTGCCGTCTCCTTCATTTCGTTGAATTCAGCCTCAGCCTCTTCTGCGGCGAGTCTTTCACGTTCTCTGTCCGCCTCTTCGAACTTGGCTCTGGTGTTGAGCACCTTGAGTACGACGTATGCAACGGCTAACAGTGCCAATAATCCAAGCATCATAGTTTCAATCCTCCTGTTAAATAATCACGAGTGATTGCCGACAAATGCAAAGCCAGCAAGAACTACTTCTTCAGAAGATCTCTGATCTCTGTCAGAAGTGCAATGTCTGCAGGATCCTCTTCCGGCTCTTCCGGCTCTTCTTTCTTCATCTTGTTGAGATTTTTGATGATGATGAATACTGTAAGAGCAATCAGCAGGAAGTTGATGACGGCCTGGATGAAGAGACCATACTGCAGATTAGCAGATCCGACTGTTACGGAAAGCTCTTCGAAGCTGACTCCGCCGATGATCATGCCGATGATAGGCATCAGGATGTTCTCCACGAGAGCAGTGATGATTGCAGTGAATGCTCCGCCGATGATGATACCGACGGCCATGTCCATAACGTTACCTTTGTTGATGAAATCCTTGAATTCTGTCATAAAACCTTTCATTTTTAAATATTCCTCCTTAGTGTTAAATGATTTTATTTATCTGATCGCTGATTATACGCGGTCTTAACAATTTATGTCTGTTACTTAATCACAGAGATTGCAGTCGGCATCGTACGAATATCACAGTGCTGCCTTCCCTCTTCATACTCTCCGTCAAGCGTCCAGTGGATACCCGACTCTATCTCCACTTCGAGTGTGGATGCGGAAAAGCTCTCAATCTGTCCTGATTGAAACGATCCGCTGAACATGCTCATGGCAATTTCGCTGAGCATGAGAATGTCTGTAGGCATCTTGATGAGAAGCACCTCCATCTGTCCGTCGCTCATGTCTACTCCGAGATTATCGAGGTGAAGTATTCCTCCGAGAGACCTGGAATTGCAGACAGCACCGATTACGTAATCACCCTCATATACTCTTGCGTGTCCCGTATCCTTATCCGAAATAAACTTTGCATGGATGGGCTTAAGCTCTGTAAGCTCCTTGATGCCACCCATCACGTATGCCGCATGTCCGAATATATTCTTTAAGTTCTGCGGCACTGAATATGTAGCGGATGTAAACGCACCGAAACTTGCCACATAACTGAAAAATCTTCCGTTAAAACTTCCTATGTCTATCGGGACGGCATTTCCGTTTATTACTGTATCCACGCATTCCATTAGATTCTTCGGAAGCCCTATGGAACTTGCGAAGTCGTTGGTCGATCCCGTCGGAAGGTATCCGATTTTTGTCTTATGCCCCGCATAGATCATACCGTCTACCACCTCATTGAAGGTGCCGTCGCCTCCCGATACGACCACTACATCCGCATCACCGCCATATGTCTCGGCAAACTGTCTTGCGTCACCTTTTTCCGTGGTCATCAGGACTTCAGTCAGATAGCCGGCAGCGGAAAACTTCTCGATAATGGCAGCCATGTGCTTTGGTGCCAGCATAAGGCCTGATTTCGGATTCATTATGAACAGAAGTCTTTTTCTATCCTTCGTTATTGTCATTTTGACGATTTGCCTCCTCTATTCTGGCCTGCACCTCTTTCTCAAGCATGGATTTTACCCTCTTCTCCTGCTTGAGCTCGAGTATTTCTCTTTCTCTCTTTTCCTGATACCCCGGATCCAGTTTCCTCGATACCTTGACCGCAAGGCTGTCGAGTGACCTGTCTGTAAGGTCGTAGTCATCGATGATGAGCTTGTTGAACATCTCCTCACCTTTTTCACCGTACTGCTTAATGAGATATCCCCTGATCTTGGCCGGTGTAAGCCTGCCGCGCCGCATGTGGATATCCCATGATTTGTTGAACATCATGCCTATGCAGAGCACCCAGCTTATGAGGTAAAACCACAGCATCATCGCAACGATGTTTGAAAACGCGCCGTAGAGGAAGTTGTAGTTCGAAGCCCTTGATATGTACAGGGAGTATAGCCATGTAACCAGCAAGATGCCCAGTGTCGCAACAATCGCACCCGGCACCATCGCAATGATAGGTGCCCTGATTCTCGGCAGCACGTAGTATGCTGACAGTATTATCAGGAAGAAGATAAGTCCCATTATAGGGGTCCTGAGATTTCCGATTAGTCTAACCACATATTCATTTTGAAATACTCTTTTGGCAATTACCTCACCGTAGACATAGACCACCATAGACACGGAAACGACGAGTATCGTGACCAGTGACATCGGTATGGCCTTAATTCTTTCGGTGATGAAATTGTATCTGTACCTTCCGTAGCTCAGCGTGTAAGTCGTGAGCCTGGAAAGTGAAAAGGCCAGCGATGAACTCGACCATATTGCGAGTATAATCAGGAAGGTATTCGGCAGCGCCGCAGATGACGCACTGAATATTCCCTTCAGGAAGACTCCCATCTCCTCCGAGAGGTGGGTCTCCAGCCACTCCCTCAGAAAGTCCATGGATATATCGAATATACCCAGGAGCTGAGTTATTACAATCAGCATCGGTATGGCGGACATCAAGAAGAAGTACGCCAGCTGAGCGGCGATTCCCGCATAGTATTGGTCGTCAAATTGCCTCCAAAGATGGAAGATTATCTTTCGAAATCTCTCCCATGTAAGCGGCAGTTTTTCTTCGTTATCATGGTCATCTGAGGCATTATATTGCCAAAAATCACTCATCTTCAAGCATCCTCTCAAGCTCCGCAAGCGCGCGGGCTCTGTGGCTGATTGTATTCTTAAAGTCCGTGCCGAGCTCGGCAAAGCTCTTGTCATATCCGTCCGGAATAAAGACAGGATCGTATCCGAATCCGCCCTCTCCTCTGAGCTCGGTCGCTATATGACCGTGGCATTCACCCTTGGCTGTGAGGACATATCTGCCCTCATGCTTTTCGGCTTCCTTCGGTGCGCCCTCCTCGGACGGAAATATCATCGTAATCACTGTAGTAAAGTGGGCGTTTCTCTCCGGCACCTTGATGCCGTCAAGCTCCGCCAAAAGCTTCGTATTATTATCAGAATAACTGCATTTCTCACCAGCATACCTTGCGCTGTGAACTCCCGGTGCTCCGCCGAGTGCGTCTACCATAAGTCCCGAGTCATCTGCAATTACAGGGCTCTTTGCAAACTTTTTCGAAAGAGCAGAATCTTGGTTTATCATATCCATAATGACGGAAGCCTTGAGAAGTGAATTCTCTTCGAATGTAGTTCCCGTCTCCTCTATATCATCTTTCGGAAGTCCCGCATCATCGCGCGTAATAACATCCATGCCGTACTTTATCAGTATGTCACGGATTTCTTTTATCTTATTCTTATTCTGAGATGCGAGAATTGCTGTTTTCATACTAATCTCCAAAAGCGATATATTATAACATTTATGAAGCCTGTTCTCAAAAATAATTCTTTTGATTAGGAATCGTCGGAGCTTTAATCATCAGACTCCGAATCCGCCCTTGCAGCCGCCAGCATCAGTGCGCACTCGATGCGCTTTCTGTGGAGCTTGCATCCGAATTCATATACCTTGTTTATATCCCCGTTCGAGTGATAATTGTTCGCAGCGCAGCCGCCCGCGCAGTAAAGGCGAGCCCAGCAGCCTTTGCATTTATCCCTCGTGTATACGTTGTTTCCCTTGCTGAAAATCTTAACCGTCTCCGGATGTGTGATGCCGTCAAAGATATTTCCGACTATCATCTCATCATCACCTACGAACTGATGGCATGGATATAGATCTCCGCTCGGCGTTACCGCGAGGTACTCCGTGGCAACTCCGCAGCCGGCAACTCTTTTGTATATGCAAGGTCCGCCCGTAAGGTCTATTGTGTAGTGATAGAAGTTGAATCCTTCCCCTCTCCTCTCGCGCTCCAGCATCTCAAGGGCGAGCTTTTCATATTCCTCATAGAGTTTTGGCAGATCCTCTTCGCAAAGAGCATAGGGAGCAGACGCATCCGCCACAACAGGCTCGATGGAAGTCTCCTTAAATCCCATATCCGCCATGGCAATTACATCCGCCGCAAAGTCCTTATTGTATGCGGTATAAGTACCTCGCATATAGTATTCGGAAGAACGCCTATCGCCCTTCTCATTAGCGTCAATGTCTGTCCTGGAATCTACAAGCGCTTTGAACTTGCCGACTATCGCATCGTAAGTACCCTCACCCGTCTTGCTGTGGCGCATCCTGTCGTGGGTCTCTTTCCTGCCGTCGAGGCTAAGGACCACATTATTCATCTCGCGATTTGTAAACTCGATTACATCCTCATCGATAAGAACGCCGTTTGTGGTAAGAGTGAAATTGAACTTCTTGTTATGCTTCTTTTCGAGCTCTCTTCCGTATGCAACAAGCGCCTTGCAAACATCCCAGTTGATGAGAGGTTCTCCTCCGAAGAAGTCCACTTCAAGATTTTTACGGCTGCCGGAATTCTTCACGAGAAAGTCCAGAGCGCGCTTTCCGGTCTCAAGGTCCATGATGCCGCTCTTTCCGGAATACTCACCTTTTCCCGCAAAGCAGTATTCGCAGTCCATATTGCATCCGTGCGCAACGTGGAGACAAATGGCCTTCAGCACTGACTGCTTCAGCTTAATCTCATCGGCAGCCTCTTCAAAAGGATCCTCCGACCAGAGAAGGCCGTCATCATAGAGTTCCCTTATGTCACTTGCGAGTTCCTCATCAATTCCTGTATTCGAAACTACGTCAGAAACATCAGCTCCACTCGAGATCGCTTCGTCGATCTTTTTTATTGCATCAAAAGCGAGCTCATCGACTACGTGAACCGCACCGCTGGCTGCGTCCACTACAATATTAAATCCGTTCAGTTTGTAAGCATGTATCATAGCAAAATAAAAGGACGCTGCTTTACGCAGCGTCTCGAAGCGGTTTGCTTATTTCTCTTTGCGCTGCTCGCAGTGCTGGTTCGCAACGCTGCACGAAGTCTTGCTTGCGGACTGGCATGATGTCTGGCACTCGCCGCAGCCGCCCTTAGTCTTGGATTCCTTCATGTCTCTTGTTGTGATAGTCTTGATTCCCTTCATTTTTATCTTCCTCCTGTTCGGTTTTTATCTCTATTATTTAGTCAGCCGCCGTAATCTTATAAGTAAACACGGCTTCCTTCTTCATATCTCTGTTTACGATTCTGATTCTGTCGGCCTTGCCGTCTGTGCTGTCAGCCTTGACCAATATGTCTTTGCTCTCGCCGGCCGCTATATCCAGGGCAATGTCCTGACCTTCCTTAGGTGGGAGATCCCAGTTCCTTGTGTCAGGATTGTATGCCGTGTGGAAGAATCTGATCTTTCCTACCGTGACATCGATGTGATATATGCAATCCTGGTTGACGCTTGGAAGCAGGCATTCGCTCTGCTTGTCACCGAGCTGACCCCTCAGGTTAACTACGCTCGAAGCAGTCTTGTAGACGAGACCCCTGTATGCATTTGCATCGCCTTCAATCTCGGATACTATGACTACATCGCATGGGCAATTGTTGATTACATACTCTGTAGTAGATCCTATGCTGTTAAGCATGTCCGCCTTGGATGACTTGGTCATGACCACGAGATCGGCACCGGTCTCTCTGGCTGCTCTTGTAATCCTGACTCCGGCCTTTCCGGTTGCAGCCAGCATCTTAACCTTATATCCATCGAGAGTTTCCGCAACGTCAGCCAGCTTTTCCTCGAGTGCCTTAGTGGCGGCAATCTCCTCTTCGGTCTTGACGCTGTATCCGAGCCTCTCATCCGCCATCAGCAGAACAATCTCCGCTTCATCCGGCCCGTAGTTTTTCTTTATGTAATGAACTGCCTTGAGACTTCTTTCGGTCTCTTCAATTGGCAGGAGTATTTTTTTCATTTTATCCTCCTGTATTTATCCTCATAGGTGGTGTAATTGTACCACTAAATTACAGGACCTTGCAAGAATTCGCCCCCTGCAATTATTCTTTTCAATCCCCCTATTTAAGGAACCTTCCGTTCAGAGTCATGATGAAAATCTCGAGCACCGCATAGAGCACCAGATAGTCGTCATCGTATGAGAGCACGAGGTCGTTCTGTCTTTCTTCTACATCGTTGAATACTATTCTCGGCGATCCCCCTATAACTGCCTTTAACTCACCGTCCTTTTCGACCGTGTAATTGCAGGAAATATTCGCCCTTCTGCAAGCCGGAAAGATGCTGAGCTTAAAGTCGCCGGCATCCGTCTTTGCAAGAAAACCATCCGTCCTGCCCTCTTTGATCGGCATTATCTCTCCGTACGGGTTTCCGTCCGCATAGATATCAAATCCGGCGCTGTTTACAACGTCACCTCTTGCATTTGTCTGACGAGCTTTTACCGAGGCCATCTCCTCACCGTCCGCGTTGTAAACGGATGTGACGAAAGGAGTGTATGAGCACTCGACTCTCAGTACATCCTCATCGTCGGCATTCTTAAACCATCCCTCACCCGAGTTATGATAGTAAAAGCCAAAGACGTCCATCTGGTCCGGCGCCTTGACATCCTCACCTGCGCTCCATTTTTCGATGAGCTCCCTGAGGTGGCGAATCATCATTACAGAGGCCAGCTTGAACTCGGCAAATATTGAATAGATTCTCGGTGTAACAGTCGTCTCTGCGGTGTTCACTAAATCTTCGAATCTGTGCTCTTCCTCTTCACTTCTTATGATATTATCCAGCAGCGTAATGTGCTTGATATTAATCTTTCCGGATTTCTTCGAGATTACCACGCAGTCCTTGAAGCGAGTCGGGCCGAAGACGATGCTCTCTCCCGGATAACCCTTGTGCTCTCCGATCCAAGCTCTGCCGAGCGGAGTGTCTGTATCCTTTATCCTTTCAAAGATGTCCCTTATCTCGAGCTCAGACTTTACTTCGTTCTCGTAGATGCTTCGGTCGTTTATCTTGCCGCCGCCCCTGTTCCAAAAAATGCCAAATGAGAGGAGTAAGATTATTCCTCCCACTATCCATCTGCCCGTAGACATGGCGAGCAAACCGCAAATTGCAGTGAGCACGCCCAGCACTGTGGTCCATCTGTCCGCTTTCATACTTCTCCTGATATGCAGTCAGAGCTCGCATTCAGGATGCGCGCTCTGACTAAAATTTGTCATTAATTGTTTTGGCATGTCGCACGCCGAGTGTGGCATGATGTTGTCTTTTATTTTAAGAGCTCATCTACTGCTTCGCGGATCGCTTTTCTGCGAGCTTCGGCCTCGGCCTCCGAGGCGCCCTGAGCCATTACGTAAGACTTGATCTTCGGCTCAGTGCCTGACGGCCTGATTGCGACAGCGCAGCCGTCACGAAGCTCGTAAAACAGCACATTGCTCTTCGTAAAGCCCGGCACTCCCGCCAGATAATCCTTGATATTCTCTACAGGAAGACCAACCTCGGCAGGTGCATTCTCCCTGATGCGAGCCATTACGGCCTCTCTTCTCTCGGCAGAGTCGAATCCTTCGAATACAGTCGACTCTGTATTTTCAATAAAGTATCCGTATCTTTCATACATGCCAACGAGCGCATCGTACATGCTCATGCCCTGGGCCTTGTAGTAGCAAGCGATTTCAGCGAGCATCATGGCCGCAAATACAGCATCCTTATCCCTGCAGTAAGTGCCGCCGAGGAATCCGATGCTCTCCTCGAATCCGAAGATGAAATTGTAATCTCCGTTCTCATCCATCTCCTTGATCTTCTCGCCGATAAACTTAAATCCTGTGAGCACCTCGACCATCTTAACGTCATTGGCCTCGCAGATTCTGTTGGCCATTACGGTCGAAACAATGGACTTGCAGGCGAAAGGATTCGACGGCATGCTGCCCGTTTCCTTTCTCATCCTGATGATGTAGTCGAGCATGAGGCAGGCAATCTGATTGCCCGTAAGCACCTTGTACTCGTTTCCTGTCCTTACAACAGCACCGCATCTGTCTGAGTCAGGATCCGTACCGATTACAAAGTCAGCATCGTTTTTCTTTGCGTACTCAACCGCAAGTTCAAAGCCCTCTGTGTTCTCAGGGTTCGGTGACTTCAGAGTCGTGAAATTGCCGTCGACTACCATCTGCTCATCAACCGTGATGATGGAGCCGTATCCCTGTCTCTTCAGAATTTCAGGCACCAGCTTGTAGCCCGCACCGTGGAAAGGAGAATACACAATCTTGAGGTCCTTTCCGACTCCCTTTATATACTTGTCCGTAATCGAGGTGGCCATTACCTCAGCGAGGTATTTCTCATCCATCTCGGCACCGAGGAACTCAACGAGCCCCTTGTCCAGAGCCTCCTGAAAATCCATCCTCTTTACGTCCTTGAAGATATCCACCTTGGCAATCTCAGCGGAAACGACATCAGCATGTTCAGGTCCGAGCTGTGCGCCGTCCGCCCAATAAGCCTTATATCCGTTGTATTCCTTTGGGTTGTGGCTGGCAGTGATATTGATGCCGGCGATAGCCTTGCATTCTCTTACGGCGTATGAAAGCTCCGGCGTAGGTCTTAACTCATCGAAAATATACGACTTGATGCCGTTGGCAGCGAGCACCGCTGCTGCCTCTTCCGCAAAGCGCCTCGCATTATTTCTGCAGTCGTAAGCGATGGCAACTCCGTTTCCTTCCGGTGAATTGCCGCCAATCTGCCCGCCTTCCTTTATGATGAGATTGGCAAATCCCTGAGTTGCGTATCTAACCGTGTAGACGTTCATAAGTCCGAGGCCTGCACCCATGGTGCCGCGAAGGCCTGCGGTTCCGAAAGTGAGCATGGCCTTAAACCTGCCCTCGATCTCCTCTTCATTATCCGCGATGCTCCTAAGCTCCGCCTTGGTCTCCTCATCCACTACATCGGATTCCAGCCAATATTCATATTCTTCTCTGTAATTTCTCATCACTTGCCGCCTTTCCTTATCTTCAATTCCCATGCCTCAGGGAATATTCCTAACTAACCTGCTCAAACTGTGAGTTATAGAGTTCCGCATACGCGCCGCCCTTGGCCATCAGCTCATCGTGATTGCCCTGCTCTATAATGTCACCATCCTGCATTACTAGTATATAGTTTGCGTTTCGGATAGTCGAGAGCCTGTGCGCAATAATAAAGCTCGTCCTGTTTTCCGTCAGGGCATCCATTGCCTTTTGAATCTCCTCCTCAGTCCTCGTGTCGACCGATGAAGTCGCCTCATCGAGTATGAGCAGTTTCTTATCCGCAAGCACCGCCCTCGCTATAGTCAGAAGCTGCCTCTGCCCCTCGGAGATATTGGTCGCATCCTCAGAGAGTACCATGTCGTATCCGCCCGGCAGCGTCGTGATGAAATGGTGGGCCTTTGCCGCCTTCGCAGCCTCAATCACCTCTTCATCCGTAGCATCTTCCCTTCCGTATCTAATGTTATCTCTTATCGTCCCGCTAAACAACCATGTATCCTGTAAAACCATGGCAAAGTCATCGCGGTGTTCTTGCCTTGTCTTCTCACGAATATCGCGTCCGTCGACTCTGATCGCACCGGAGTCCACATCGTAGAACCTCATCAGGAGCTTGACCATCGTAGTCTTGCCCGCACCGGTCGGACCGACTATGGCAATCTTCTGACCCGGCCAAACCTTGGCACTGAAGTCTTTAATAATCGGTTGGTCTTTATCGTAGCCGAAGCTGACGTGGTCGAATTCAACCTCCACCTCATCGTCGCCCGTCGCATATTCCTTCGTGGTCGTATCTATCTCTTCATCCTCGTCGAGGAATTCGAAAACTCTCTCTGCCGCTGCAGCCATGGACTGCACCTGATTCATTACCTGGGCGATCTCCTGTATAGGCATGCCGATGTTCTTTACGTACTGCACGAAGGCCTGGATGTCTCCGACTCCTATCGCACCCTTTACGCAAAGTCCGCCGCCGACTACTACAACCGCGGCATATCCGAGGTTGCTGACTACCCTCATCAGAGGCCTCATAAGACCTGATAAGAACTGCGACTTCCACGCGGACTCGTAGAGTTTTTCGTTCGAAGCATTGAACTCATCCGTGACATTGCCCTCTCTGTTGAAGGCCTTAATTACAACGTGTCCCGAGAAGTTTTCCTCAATCTGTCCATCGATAATTCCGAGGTATTTTTGCTGATCCGCGAAGTGCTTTTGGGATATCTTAATCAGCACTCCCATAACAATGGCGGAAAGAGGCACCACGAGAAGTGCGACCAGCGTCATGGTCACATTGATGGTCAGCATGACAACCACAATACCGATGATGCTGATAATCGCCCAGATGAAATTGGATATGCTCTGGGACAGAGCCTGGCCGAGGGTGTCTACGTCATTAGTAATTCTGGAGAGAATCTCACCGGTAGGCATCTTCTCGAAGTAACCTATAGGCATGCGATTAATCTTCTCGGAGATGTCACGCCTCATATTGTAGACGGTCTTCTGAGTTATATTCGTCATGATAAGTGCCTGTATGTACTGGGCAATCGCGCCCACCGCATAGAGCACTATTGTCATAACGAGCACTCTTCCGACGGCCGCAAAGTCAATGCCGCCCGTGCCATGTATTTTGTTCATTACGCCTTCTGCAAGCAGAGTCGTTGCGCGACCCATTACCTTAGGGCCGAGTGTCTCGAAGATGGTGGCCAGGGCCGCAATGAACATAACCAAAACTACGGCGTACTTGTAGGCTCCCATGTATTTGAGCATGTCAAGTACGGCCTTGCGGAAGTTCTTAGGCTTCTCGCCCGGAGCGAGCACTGCACCCGGGCCGCCGCCCGGCCTTTTCTGGCGCTTACCGTCCAGAGTGCTTTCTTCGCGCTCTTCCGTGCGCTCTTCCTGCACCGACTCTTCTATGCTCTCCTCATTCAGTTTTGGCTCTTTTTTATCCTTTGCCATTTTCCTAATACAACTTATCTAAAGTGCCGCACCGTCTGCAGCTTGTCTAAATGACCGCTTCTCCCATCTGCGATACTGCTGTCTCTCTGTATATGTCGCAGCTCTTCATCAGCTCATCGTGCGTACCCTTTCCGACAATCCGTCCCTCATCGATGACGATTATCTGCTCGGCGTGCATGATTGTGCCGACTCTCTGCGCAACTATTATCCTGGTCTTTCCCTTGGTCTTATCCGAGAGGGCCTGTCTGAGTTTGAGATCCGTCTTCATATCGAGGGCAGAGAACGAGTCATCGAAAATGAATATCTCAGGTCTCTTGGCAATCGCCCTTGCAATCGCGAGTCTCTGTTTCTGTCCTCCCGATACATTGGCTCCGCCCTGCGAGACTTTGTTCTCAAATCCCTTAGGCTTCTTTTCTATAAACTCCGTGGCCTGTGCAATATCGGCCGCTTCTCTTACTTCTTCATCCGTCGCATTCTCATCTCCCCAGCGGATATTGTCCTCTATCGTGCCGGAGAAGAGTATGCCCTTTTGCGGTACATATCCGATCGCATCACGAAGCGACTTCATCGTAAGTTCTCTTACGTCGCAGCCTCCGATCGTTACTCTTCCCTCGCTTACATCGAAGAATCTCGGGATGAGATTTATAATCGTAGACTTGCCCGAGCCCGTAGAGCCTATAATCGCCGTCGTCTCTCCCGGCCTGGCCTCAAAGTCTATGTCAGTTAATACATTCTCCTCGGCGTCAGGATACTTAAACGAGACATGCTCAAATCTTACTGTTGCATCGGCCACATTCGCGGCATCAGCCCCATCCGACACAACTTCCTTTTCACCAATTCGAAGTTCCTCCGCTTCATCCGCATCCTTAATCGAAGTCTCTGTCTCGAGCACCTCGTAAATACGGTCAGCTGCTATGCCCGCTCTCGGAAGGAAGATTGCCATGCTCGCAATCATAAGAAATGAAAAGACGATCTCCATCGCATAAGCAATAAAGGCCGTCATCGTGCCCACCTGAAGACTTCCCCTGTCTATCCTGCCCGCAGATACCCAGGTAATCCAGATGGTGATTCCGTACATGATAATCATCAAAAGAGGCGTCATGGAAATCATGGCGCGATTTACAAAGAGCTGATTCCTGTAGAGGTCGTCATTGGCCTTGTCAAAGCGCTTCTCCTCGAAGTCCTCCTGACCGAAGGCCCTTATGACCTGAAGGCCCGTCAGTATCTCACGCGAAACAGCATTCAGCGCATCGACGAGTGACTGCATGACCTTGAACTTAGGCATGGAAATATTGAAAAGAGTGCCGACCAAAAGAAGTATGGCAATTACGCCCGTCACGATGATGAAATTCATGTGAGCGTGCGTCTGGTACACCTTTATAATCGACCAAGTGCAAATGCATGGAGCAAAGAGCATCATGCGAAGCATCATAGTCGACGTCATCTGCACCTGCTGTATATCGTTCGTAGCCCTTGTAATCAGCGACGATGTCTTAAAGTCATTCATCTCGGCGGTAGAAAATGACATTACATTGGCAAAGAGCCTGCGTCTTAAGTCGCGTCCTATGTCCGCGCCGACCTTGGCTGCAAGGAAGGATACGCATGTCGTAAGCACCATTACCGCTATGGACATCAGGAGCATCATGCCGCCGCAGCGAAGCATAAACCTTCTCTGAATCCCAAGAATATCCATGCCGGCCTCTGCGTCGCACTCTGCCGCATAGGCAATTCCCATGGCCTGAATGTTCCTGTCATCCGTATCGATTTCCGCCGGAAGCTCCTCTCCTATTTGACCCGCATACCTTCGGGCGATAGGCTCGAGTAGGCGCTTATCCAGCTCATCAAGCTCATCCTCGCTGAGGTCACCCTTTCTGTAATAGATAATCTGATTATCCCACTCTCCTGAGGCTTCATCTTCGTATGCGCTTCTGAGAATCGCCTCATCTGCTGCCGTCATGTCCGCACCGAGACCGTCGAGTTCAGATCCCGTAATGGCCTCAGGCAGTATGTGCTCAATTCCCTGATTCTGTATTCCCGTATCGATGAGCGCCTGCGTAAACTGCGGCAAATTCATCTCGCAAAAAGCCTGCCCTGCCATCAGAAGCAGGACAAGCAATGCGATACCCTTATATGCGAATACGGTTTTGAACAGGTTTTTCATCTATTCTCTAATCTCAAATACGCCGTTTACTCGTAATCGAACTCGCGGTTTCTCGTATGGTCAATCCCGCCGGCGTTTTCAATCACCCTTGCTATGTCTTCTATATTCTTAACTTCGATAATATTGTCCCTATCCTCTTGTCGGAAGAATCCGTCATCGAGCATCACATCGAAGAACTCGATGAGCTTGTCGTAAAAGCCGTCAATGTTGTAAAGCATTATAGGCTTGTCTATCTCACCGAGTTTACCGATTCTCTTCATGGCCGCGACCTCGGATATCTCATCGAGAGTGCCCGTGCCGCCCGGAAGCGCTATAAATGCATCCCCGAGTTCCATCATAGTTACCCTTCTGTCGGACATGCCCTCGGACACTATAAGCTCCGTGAGATCTTTTCTGGTAACCTCGGCCATCACGAAGAAGTTCGGAGTAACGCCTATCGCAGTCCCTCCGTTTTCAATCACTCCGTCGGACACAGCGCCCATCATGCCGTGATCTCCCGCACCATAAACCAGAGCGTGTCCGTTCTCTGCCATCCACGCTCCGAGTTCTTTTGCTCTTTTTGCATATTCAGGATTGGCGCCCGCAAAGGCGCCGCAATATACAGTAATATTCATCCCAGTTTAATCAGTTAAATTGATTCTCAGTGTGCGAAAGCTCTGTCTGTTAGAGAACAGAATTTGCCTGCATCTCGCGAAGCACCGTGTCTCCCGCATCTTCCTTATTCCATTCAGGATCGTAGAAGAGGTTGAGCCTGAGCTCGTTTGAAATCTCGCGAAGCAGCTTGCATCCTGCGATACTGTTACCCTGTGCATCGAGAGCCGGTCCGAACACGCCGATTCCCGCACGCTTGTCGGATACCGAGAGAAGTCCTCCGCCTACTCCCGACTTGGTAGGAATACCTACCTTTATGGCAAATGATCCAGAGCCGTCATACATGCCGCAAGTCAGCATCAGCGTCTTGACTATACGAGCAGTGCGTGACGACATATATCTCTTTCCGTCCTCGACGCATACTCCGTCGTTTGCGAGTTTCTTTCCGAGGTTGGCCAAAGACTCGGCTGTTACATCCATTGAGCACATCTTGGTGTAGAACCTGAGTGTGTCTTCAACGTCCGTTGTGATGATGCCCTTGCTCTGGAGCAGATAGGCAATTGATCGGTTACGCGAGCAAGTCTTCATCTCGGAATCGAATACGGCCTCGTTTAGTTCGATGCCCTGGTCCGAGCAGACATTTCTCGTATATCTCAGCATATCCTGGAAGGAAACCTCCGGCAGCAGCAGACCGCATACTGCGAGGGCTCCCGAGTTGATAAGCGGGTTGTACGGTTTGGAATCGTTGACGTCAAGTTCGACGAGTGAGTCAAACGCTTCTCCGGAAGGCTCCATGCCGACCTTTCTGAACACGCTCTTAAGTCCGCAGACCTCGAGTGCCACGATGAGCATTATTACCTTGGAAACCGACTGCATGGTGAATCTCGTCTCATAGTCACCTAGGCAAATCTTATCTCCCTTCAGCGGATAAAGACATATGCCCAGCTGATGCGGATCCATCTTTCCGAGCTCCGGTATGTATGTAGCTACTGCACCTTTTGGAATCTCCTCTCTCGCTAGGTCCATGGCTTTTTGGATGATCTCCTTGGCCTTGCTGGTCTCCCTCAGCTGATAATGCCTGTCAATTACCGGCTCTATGTGAACGGTCTTGCGCTCCGCCAGTTTTTTATGGATTGCTCCGTTAGCTTCCTGCTGCTGGTCAATCTCCTTGTTTTCATTGTTCATAGAGTCTGTCATATCGGTCTCCTTCTTAATGTTTTGCTTTCCTCCGAGTTTATACTCGGTCGAGTGTCTCTATTCTATCTTAAAATCGCGTATAAATGAAGCGTTCCGCAGAAACTCCGTCTCTTTATTTCTCTCGTTTTTTACTTCCTCCGAGCTTATTGGCCGTTCTCTCGAATACCGGGGAATAGTAAGACTTTCCTGTCCTATTCCTCTTTTTTATAAAATACGGAAGCCTGTTCCACAGTATGGACGGCGCGCCGACGAGAAAAAGGTATGCCGGTCCGAGAATAATCGACTGCACGCTGTGCCCGAATTCATGCTTTGTCATTTCCTCCGGCACCTTAATAACTCCATTTTGTCCGCTCTTCATCTTCGGAACGAAAATATATTTGCCGAGGGAAAGCCCGTCGTCCCTGTCCCATGCGGTCACGCGCGCACCCTTGTAATCAAAGTGCGCATGCTTTCTGTTTGCAAGATAAACCGCAGACCCTATCAAGGTCTGCGGGAGTCCCCAAGTCCATTGTGCGATTGTAAATAATTTCTTCTTCATACAATATACAGGACGTACGCAGATGGAACTCATCAGTGACGCTTGAGTTCATCTGCATCCGTCATTTTTTACTTATAACTCGCCGCAAGCTCCTTGGCCAGGGCCTCGACCTGCGCGCGGCTCTCATCATTGAGTGCCGACATGATCTTGACCTCGTTCTCTGCGTAAGTCAGCTCCTTGCATCCCTCGAGCATGCTCTTCATGACCTTTCCTGCGGCAGGTGCCCATGAGCCGTTCTCGATAAAGGCAACTCTCTTCTTCTGGAAGTTCCTTTCAACGAGGGAGTGGATGAACTCTCTCATATACGGGAATACGTCATTATTGAAAGTCGTTGTCGCAAAGACTACTGTGTCGTGTCTGAACGCGTCCTCGACAGCCTCTGCGATATCGTCTCTTGCAAGATCCGTTACCTCAACTCTAGGTACGCCGAGTTCCTTGAGTTTCTCAGCAAGCATCTCAACGGCCTTCTTGGTATGACCATAAACTGAAGTGTATGCGATTACCACGCCCTGAGATTCTGACTCGTAAGATGACCATGTGTTGTAGATGCCGAGATAGTATCCGAGATCCTCATTTATAACAGGTCCGTGAAGTGAGCAGATCTGCTCTATATCCAGATTTGCAGCCTTCTTCAGGACAGCCTGTGCCTGAGCGCCGTACTTTCCGACGATGCCGAAGTAGTAGCGTCTGGCCTCGCATGCCCAGTCGTCATCTTCTTTAACAGTCTCACCAATAACATCGAGAGCACCGAATCTTCCGAAAGCATCTGCCGAGAAGAGGACCTTGTCCTTTGCATCATAGCTCATGATGACCTCAGGCCAGTGCACCATCGGAGCTGCGATAAAGCTAAGAGTATGAGCACCCAGCTCCAAAGTATCGCCTTCCTTTACAACGAGGCATCTGCCTTCAAAGCATTCACCCTCAAAGAAATTGGCCATCATGTTAAAGGCCTTCTGCGAAGCAACTACCGTTGCGCCCTTAAACTCATCCATGAAAGCTTTGAGGCTTCCGGAGTGGTCAGGCTCCATGTGCTGCACGATGATGTAGTCAGGCTCCTTTGATCCGAGCTCATTTTTGATCTTTCCGATCCACTCGTCCGTAAAGCCTTCATCAACCGAATCCATTACCGCAACTTTTTCGTCGCAGATGAGGTACGAATTGTATGCCATGCCCTCCGGCACTATGTAGTGGCCTTCGAAAAGATCGATGTCATGATCGTTGACGCCGACGTATTTAATGTCTTTTGTGATTTCCATTTCCGTGTATTGTCTCCTTGATTCTAAATCTTGTCAGGACGAAGCTCTACTCTGTCTTCCAGAGGGAATGCAGATTGCAGTATTCGTATGCAGCCTCTACAGTATCACCTTCGCAGATCTCAAAGCACGCCTTCGGTGCATCGCCCGGCTTCAGCGCTTTACGCTGGTTGCCCTGAGCAGTCTTGAGAACGATCCACTCGATGTAGTGCTCCTCGAGCATAGGATGCTCTGTCGAACCGACAGTAACGGTAACTGTGCTTCCGTTTACCTCAACTACAGGAACATGCTTTTCAACAGCTGCATCGGTAGTTCCGGCAACGAGTTCAGCCATAGGTTCTCCGCAGCAGATGATAGGTACCCCTGTATTCTTCACCATAGCGATAATTTGTCCGCAATGTGCGCATCTGTAGAATTTCAGTTCCATAACGCTTCCTCCTCGTATTATTAGTTTTGAGCTCGGTTTCCGAGCTAGGTAATAACCTATTCTTTGTTGTTGCTATTCCCTGAATGGAATAGTAGTAGTGGCTGTGGAGCTTGTGGGTAACCGGCTTCACCGCGGGGCTGTGGATAAGTGTGTGGTCAGCTTGCTGTCCATGCATTTATCCATGGCTCCGCGC
>Ga0256406_1002784_pt1 | contig 23580 bp, 15 predicted proteins | sample RumenRJG_03DNA_FD_185986 | JGI IMG/M metagenome (GOLD analysis project Ga0256406, IMG submission 185986) | Bovine rumen microbial communities from Lethbridge, Alberta, Canada - RJG_03 | ecosystem: Host-associated > Mammals > Digestive system > Stomach > Rumen | place: Canada: Alberta | collected... | reverse complement strand
AAAATATTCTTTACATGAATGGATTTTGTTCATAGCTATCTGGCTGTGGACCGAATCATCACGTCCATGAAAGTAAGATTCGTTTCTATACAAGAAACTTAACTTATCCCGAACTCAGGTTATAAGGAGAAAAACGTATGAAAAGATTCATGATGACCGTCGTGGCAGCAATCGCTTGCCTGACAATGAGTGCAGAAAAGGAGATGATGATCCCGGCTATGGGATGTGAGGAACAGACGGTAGTGAAGATGTTGGGAGCTCCCGCTGAGGTCAATGGCGACGGCACCGAATCTGTGTACCATGACCTTACCTACAAAGGCACACGATGGGATCGTGTCACGATCAAATATGAAAAGGTCGGCAACCTGAAGGTGATGAAGAGCTGTACGCTGACTGAGTCTTGCCGCAACGCGCAGGAAGCCTTTGACCTTAACGTTGGCTTGCAACAGCAGTTGCGCCACGAATATGGATGGCTCGACGCCAATGCCGTTGATGAGGGCTGGATGAGCTATCAGGGCGGAGAAGCCTTGGACGATGCTCATCGCTATGCATTCACGCTCAGCACACAGAAGAATGGCAAGACCCACGAAGTGTGCCTGGCCATCTGTGGCAGATAAGCGAAATAATATCTCACACAGAGGCCACAGAGACCACGGAGAGATATTTTCTTGCAAAGGCGCGGAGAACGCAAAGGCTGCGCATACCATAGAATCTATACGAGCCTTTATCAAATGGTCAATTCCATAACACAGTATCGTATTGCATCGTGTTATGATTCACAGATACAATTTTTTTTGGAAGTTGTCATACACCCGCTTTGCAGCCTGTATGCCACCTAACGCAGCTATGCCGGTGTTGATGTCGCGGAACTTCTGCTCGATCAGTCCGGGCAGGTTGTTGCGGCGCAGCTCCTTCACGCCGTTTTCCACGTAGGCCACGATGATGTAGTTGACGAAGCTCTTCTGCGCCGGGGGGAGCGTGTCGGCAAAGGCGCGTGTTTTCTCCGCCCGTTTCTTCCGCTCGATGGGGCTGATGGCGTAGGAGATATATTCCAGCACGTCGAGCAGGTCGGCATTGTCGGCATCGATGATATGTCGGATTTGTGCGAGCACATCCATGTCGTAGCCTGCCTGCCCCAGTTTGTCCAGCAGCGTCTCTCGCGTGGCGGGGTCGGCCCATTGCCGTTTCAGGTCGTCGACGGAGGAGTAGAAGTCGGGCAGACGCCCATACATCTCCCTGATGAAGTCCTGCGCCGGCACGGGCTTGCCATCCGGGCTCCAGAACATCACCTCGGTCTGATACTTGATAGCGCGCCGGCGTCCATCGGACAGCGCTATCTCTATCGTCTGCTTCTTCGGCTTGGCATGTCCGCCACCGGGCGTGCTTCCTCCGCCGGGCTTCGGTTTCTTGCATGTGCAGGGGTTGTTGCCGCAGACGGGGCACACCGCCTCGCCGTCCCACTGGGGCTGGGCGAAATGCTCGTAGGCTCTGACAAAGTCGAAGACGGTGAAGAAATACTTCCCGTCGTAGAGCCGCGTGCCACGGCCGATGATCTGCTTAAATTCTATCATCGAGTTGATGGGTCGCATCAGCACGATATTCCTCACGTTGAGCGCGTCCACACCCGTCGAGAGCTTCTCGCTTGTGGTGAGGATGGTGGGGATGGTCTTCTCGTTGTCCTCAAACTCGCTGAGCCATTCCTCGCCCTGCTCGCCGTCGTTGGCCGTCACGCGCACGCAGTAGTCGCTGCCGTAGTCGCCCGTCTGCTTCCGGTGGTACTGGTTGATCATGTCGCGGATGACGGCGGCGTGGGCCTGGCTGGCGCAGAAGACGATGGTCTTCTCGTTGGGATTGCTCATCTTGTCCATGAACTGCCGGACGCGCCCGCGGTCGCGCTCGGCGATGGCGATGTCGCCGTGGTAGAAGTTCTGCTCGGTGTAGGTTTTGGCGGGGTCCACCTCACCGGCCAGTACGGTGTCGTCGGGGGTGTAGTGATATTCGTCGATGGTCGACTTCATGTTGAAATGACGGAAGGGTGTGAGGAAGCCGTCGTCGATGCCCTGCCGGAGCGAGTATTCGTAGGCATGGTAGGAGAAATACTGATAGGTGTTGACGTTCATCGCCACGCGTGGCGTCGCCGTCAGTCCGAGCTGCACCGCCGAGTCGAAGTATTCCAGGATGCCGCGCCATTGGCTCTCGTCGTTGGCGCCGCCACGGTGGCACTCGTCGATGATGATCAGGTCGAAGAAGTCCTTGGGGTATTGTCCGAAGTAAGGCTCCTCGCCCGCCATGAAGGTTTGGAAGATGGTGAAGAAGACCGAGCCGTTGGTGGGCACCTCACCATTCTTGCGTACCGAGCCCGGGCGTATTCTCACTAATGCGTCGGACGCAAAGCCGTTGAACTTGTTGAAGGCTTGGTTGGCCAGGATGTTGCGGTCGGTGAGGAAGAGGATCTTCGGTCGAGTGCCGGTGCCGGCTACGTTCCATCGTGTCTGAAACAGTTTCCAGGCGATATGGAAGGCGATGAGCGTCTTGCCCGTGCCCGTGGCTAAGGTGAGCAGTATGCGTTTCTCGCCGCGCGCGATGCCGTCGAGCACGTGGTTGACGGCAATCTCCTGATAGTAGCGCAGCCGCTTCTCGCTGTCCTGGTAGAACGCTTGCGTGCGAAAGGCGTCGCGCCAATGGTCGGCCTTGCCGAACAGCCGCTGCCAGAGCTCGTCGGGCGAGGGAAACGCGCCCACCACCTTCTCGCCGCCGTGCTGCGGGTCGCGGTCTATCTCGTAGATATGGTCGCCGTCGGCGGCATAGGTGAAGCGAATGTCGAGCGTGCGGGCATAGTCCTTGGCCTGCGCCACACCCTCGCGGTAGCCCACCTCGTCGCTCTTGGCCTCCACGATAGCGAGCTTCACGTTGCGGTAGATGAGCACATAGTCCGCCTTCTTCGGCTTGTTCCTCACGGTCTTGCTCACCTTGCCACGGGTGAAGTAGTATTCCGTGGTGACGTAGCTGCCGTCCACCACGCCCCACCCGGCAGCCTTGAGCTGCGGGTCGATTTTGTGAAGTCGTGTATCGCTCTCGTTCATTGCTAATATTTACAAGTTAGGAATAAAAACACTTAATGATTACACAACCATTCATAGGCTGGTATCACCTTGATGACTTTCCCACCTTCCATGATGGTTTGCCGCCTTCCAATTCCAGCTTCTGCTCCTGAACAACTTGCTCTATCACGCGTTTGTCTATCATATGGTCTTGTTATGCTGATTATTATGGAGACAAAGATAATAAAAAATTTATTCCTACTTTACTAAAATACAGAAATTTATCATTCTCACTTTACTAAAATGCACGAATTGAACCTATGTCACTTTACTAAAATGCAAGAATTATGTCTATGTCACTTTACTAAAATGCAAAAATAAGGTCTATGCCACTTTACTAAAGTGCAATCCTTGCCTGCTGCCGACGTCCCACCCGGCAACCTTGAGCTGCGGGTCGATCTTGTGAAGTCGTGTATCGCTCTCGTTCATAGACTGGTTGTTATTTCTGCACTTCCACGTATTTCCACTCAGTCACTGTTCTTTCCTTTATAGAAAAGTTGATACCGACCTTGAAAACGTGTCTGCCGTCTTGCCTCCATGGCAGTGCATAAGCCTTGTCGTCAATCTGCGCTAAAGCCTCTTCGGCCGACTTGTCAAGTTTCAGTTCCATGACAAAGATGGATGTCTTGGTCTGCACTAAGATGTCCACGTGCCCCTGTGCGGTACGTGCCTCTGCCTGTATGGTGAAGTTAAGCACCTCAAAGATCGTATAGATAATAGCTTGGAAATCTTTCTCATGGTTGAGATGAACGTCATAGGGAAATCCGGCGAGGAAAACACGCAAGGCCTCCATGGCACTGTCGATGTCGTCGGCCCGCATGGCATTGCCGAAACGCAGTCCAAAGGACGTGCGTTGTCTGCCATAGGTGGGAGCCAAGTAGTTGAGCGTAAAAGTGTTGAACCCCTGCCTGACCTCTTCGTTGGGGAAGGCAAGCGTGTAAGCACCATATTCGTAATTTTTGATAGTGATGTAGCCGCTCTGGTACAAGATGGGCACAGGGTCGGAGGCTTGCTCCGTGGGTGCGTCGAACTGGTCTTTCGTTGCCATCACATCTTCAAGGTCGGGGACGAGCATGCCGTTGTCGCGCATCAACTCCAAGAGAAAGGTGGGTGTGCCGGAAGAGAACCAATAGTTTTGGAAATCCTTGTCGGTGAAAGCGTTCAGCAGGCTGTAAGGGTTATAGATGTTCTCGCCGTTGGCAGAGAAGCGGTAGCCGTCGTACTGCTGCCGCAGCTTATCCACCACCTCGTCGTAGGTCATGCCATTGGCTTGGGCAGTCTCTGCGATGCCTTCCTGAAAGTTGTCGAGCATCTCCTGCTCGGTGATTCCGCAGATAGCCGCATAGTCATCCTTCATGCTGATGTTGGTGATGTTGTTCAGCTCGGAGAAGATGCTCAACTGTGAGAACTTGGTGATGCCCGTCAGAAAGACAAAGCGCTCAATGCCCTCATTGGCCTTTAGCGGACTGAAGAAGTCGCCCATGATATTCCTGATCTGCTTCCGCAGGTTCTCGTCAGTGATGCTGTCGAGCATGGGAGCGTCATACTCGTCGATGAGAATCACGGCCTTCTGCCCCGTCTGCTTGACGGCCGTGCGGATAATCGTATTCAGTCGTGCGCTATAGTCACGCAGATTCGCAGGCACTATGTGGTATGGCTCCTCGCAGATGCCAAGAACCATATTCAGCACACCGTGCAGGTTCTCAGCACTGTAATATTTTCCACGGCTCAAGTCGAGGTGGATGACAGGATACTTTGTCCACTCCGTCTCCAGCTTCTCAATGGCGAGACCCTTGAAGAGTTCCTTCCTGCCCTCAAAGTAGGCTTGCAAAGTAGAGACAAGCAGCGACTTACCGAAGCGGCGAGGACGGCTCAAGAAGTTGTTCTGTGTTCCATGAGCCAACTTATAGACAAACTTGGTCTTGTCAACGTAGGTCATCTTCTCCTTAATTATCTTCTCAAAGGTCTGTATGCCTACGGGATATTTTCTTTTCATCTGTCCCATCATGCGGTTTTCTTGTTTCTTTTGCAAACTTAAGCAATTATTTTGTAATAAGCAACTATAAGTGAGGAAATTCTGCCTCCTTCAACTGGTTAGTGACACTAACTACTTGGGGTGCCTCCTTGCGCAACTTAGCCTTCAATGATTTCCAGTAGCTTCGTGTCTTGGTCGCACATTATTTATATGGTGTTGCCGTCGCCCTATTCAAACGTCTGACGCAAGATGGACTGTTTCAACGCTGCGCACTCAGAGAGGGTGCGGGTGAGGTTGGATTGAAGCTGGTCCACCTTGGACTTGAGAGAGTCAAGGGTGGATACAATGGATTGCTGAGTGGTAAGGGAAGGAAGGGAAAAAACATACTTAGCCAATTGACTTAGATATATGCCCTTTTGTGCAGCTCCATTTGACTTTTCCCTTATATTTTCATATTCATTCTGTAATGAGTACATTAGGAAACGATTATCAATTTCACTCCTTCTCGGCTTAATTACAGCGGCACTTCTTTGGAAAACAACCTTAAACTCTTTTGGATAGACACAGCATTGTCCTAATCCTGCTCCGACAATAGTTAATAGAACATCTCCTTTTTCAATATCTGTCCTTAAGTTTTCTTTCTCGAAATCTGTCTTAGAAAGATACCGTGGATTATCGAAAGTAAATCTATCATTTCTTATGTTCTTTGAACTCAACATCATAAAACCTGAGTGTTCAACGCCTTTTGGTGGATTATGTGATCCATCAGTAATTTTACATGTTATATCTCCTAATTTCTTTTCTTCCCATCCCTCTTTCGGCTCCATCATTTTGGTCAACGCCGACTGGAACAAGGCCTTGGCTTCATTGAGGGAGTCTTCCGCGTTCTTTGCCACGGCATCAATCTTCGCAAAGGCGGCATCGAGATAAGAGACAATGCGCTGCTGCTCGGAGAGAGAAGGGATCCCGATTATAGTTGGACTTAAAGTTTTCCTCGTAATCTGAGGCTGTGCCGCACCTGTAATAACTTTAGAGAAATCTAACCCTATTAATTGATATTTTAAGAAAGTTTTTGCAATAATTTGAGACTTTGGTCTAATGACCATAGCATTTCCATTAATCCACGAAAAAGGCTCAGACTCATTAACAGCTCCGCATGTTGCACCTCTACAGCATAAAAGGACTTCGCTTTCTTCATGATTATACCTATCGAACCTACCGATAATTCCGTTGGCTCCATAAACTTTATATTTGCCATTAGGAATTAAGTCTTTTGATGATATCGTTTTTGGCTGATATATCTCGCAGACTTCTCCCAACTTCTTATATTCCCATCCCTTTTTCATACCATCTCCATGATTTGTTTGAGCAAGTCAGTGTTCTCCTTATTCAGGTTGACGAGTACGGAGGCGATTTCCTGCGGTGTGCGCTCATCTACCTTCTCCACCTTGTTTGGGTTCTTCACGCTGAGGTCGTAGCTGTCGTCGAGGGTAGCCGTGTCGAGACTCCACGAGTGCTCGCTCTCGGCCTTGGCGGGCTGGAGCTTGAGGAACTCGGCGAGGTCAGCCTCGGTCAGGGGATGTGTCTTGGTGAAGTGCTTGTCGAGCTGGTAGTACCATACCTTCCGTGTCGGCTCGCCCTTGCGGAAGAAGAGCACCACCGTCTTCACACCCGTTCCCGTGAATACGCCCGAGGGCAAGTCGAGCACCGTGGTAAGGTTGCACTCGGTGAGCAGCTTCTTGCGCAGGGCCACGCTGGCATTGTCGGAGTTGCTGAGGAACGTGTTCTTGATGACGATGCCCGCCCGGCCGCCTGGCTTTAGCATCTTGATGAAGTGCTGCAGGAACATATAGGCCGTCTCGCTGCTCTTGATGGGGAAGTTCTGCTGTATCTCCTCGCGCTCGGCGCCGCCAAAGGGCGGATTGGCGCCGATGACGTTGACCTGGTCGCGGGGCTGTATGTCGGCGAGGGGCTCTGCGAGGGTGTTCGTCTTGATGATGTCCGGACTCTCGATGCCGTGGAGAATCATGTTCATCATGCCGATGATATAAGCCAGTCCCTTGAGCTCCTTGGCATAGAAGGTGCGTGTCTGCAGCGTCTCCTCGTCGGTGGTGCCGGGTCGTGCGTGGTCGTGCATATAGAGGTAGGCCTCGCAGGGGAATCCGCAGCTGCCCGCGGCGCCGTCGTAGAAGGTCTCGCCAATCTGAGGCTTCAGCACGCGGATGATGGTGCGGATGAGCGGCCGCGCGGTGTAGTACTCACCGCCGTTGCGCCCGGCGTTGCCCATCTGCCGCAGCCGCTCCTCATAGAGAGCCGACATCTCGTGCTTATCGTCGGCGGTCTGGAAGTGGAGCTTGTCCACCTGCTCGATGACGCCGCGCAGCGTGTAGCCACTCGTGAGCCTGTTGCTAATCTCGGTGAAGATGACGCCGACCTTATATTCTATGGTGTTGCTGTCGTGGTTGTCCTTGAACTTAGCGAGGTGGGGCCACAGCTCCTTGTTGACGAAGTCGAGCAGGTCTTGGCCCACGAGGGCGTGGGTGTGGTCGTAGTTGCCCTCGCTGTCGCGAGGCATGGCCCAAGCGCTCCAGCGGTATTTGCCGTCGATGAAGCGGTGGTAGTCCTCACCTATGAGGGCGGCCTTGAGCTCTCGCGTCTGCTCCATGTCGTCGAGATATTTGAGGAAGAGGATCCACGAGCTCTGCTCCACGTAGTCGAGGGCCGTGGAGCATCCCGCGTCCTTCCAGAGGATGTCGTCTATCTGTTTGAATACACCTTCAAAGTTCATTGTTGTCACTAAATGGTTTCTTCTTACAAAGATAGCGAATTAATGTCGAACCGACGGCCTTCCCGGCCAAAAAATCCGTGCAGCGGGTATTTTCCGTGGGTTTTAAGCTCTCTAACGTAGTTCCGGGAGGGCCGCTGTCCTCAGCGGCCACGATGCATACAATGATGTTAGCGCACGATGTGCTATTGTGACCCCTCGGGTCACCCAGTCAGTAGAATGCGTTTGATTCACAATCCCCGCACTGCGCTCGTTCCTCGCTTGTACGGGGGTATCGATGAGTGTGCCCCGTTGAGGCACTGACAAGCCAACCACACATCGCATCTGCGTGCGATTTAACCTACATTATTCATGGAGATTATTATTCACACGAATATCCACGAATTAGCCACGAATTTCTCAAGAATATAATAATTTATGAACTTCCCTCTGGTCAGTGACCTTTGGTTCGTGGTCAATTCATGATCATTCAATGTTTAAATAGAGTAGAGTTCGTGTTCAAGAATCATGCAGGTTAATTTGTTCTGCGGGGTGTTGGGGAGAGGCCGGATAGATTTTAAAGACATGCCCAACCAAACTTACGGACCAAGTCCTGAAAGAGGCTTTTGTCCTCTTTGGGAATCGTTACAGAGAAGGTCTCATGGCTTTGGTCGCGTTCTGAGATCCTTCTTCTGTCAAGGTCGTACTGGGTTTGTAGGTTCATCCATATCTCAGCCGGTATACCCAGAGCGTTCTCCAGTGCAATGGCAACGTTCTTAGAAACAGGTCGCTTGCCGTTAATGGTTTCGCTCAGAACGGAAGGTTTAATGCCAGTCTGCTCAGAGAGTCTCTTTTGTGTTATGCCACGCTCCTTGAGTTCGTCTCTAATCATTTCTCCTGGGTGGGTGGCAACGAATGGAGTTAAAACCTTATTACTCATAGTGCTTGGATATTTCAAAAATTAAAGCGTTTACTATAATACCATTATCATCTGGAGAAGAATAGAAGAGAAGTCTGTATTGTGGCGTTATCCAAACAGCATCCACACCGTGGAGGTCTCCTCCTTTTTTCTCGTAGTGGAGAGACTTTATTAAGAATAAGTCCTCCAACCTTCTGGCAGATCTCAAGAAATTGACCACTTTTGCATATCTCGTAATTACGTCGGGTGATAGCCTTTTGAATTTATGGTCCTTTGTTTTTCCTGTGGTGTAGAGATCTTCCAATGCTTTGTCTTTAAACTCTATATTCATGACAGGATATAATGTTTCCGTTGCAAAGATAATAAAGTTTATTGAGAAAATTCGCAGATTTGCGATTTTTTTTATTTGCGGGTGCAACGATTATTTCCCAGGTGCCGGGGATTCGTCATCTTTTCATGTTACAGGTCTGTAGTCCCGGGAGGTCCGCTGCCCTCAGCGGCCACGATGCATGCAATGATGTTAGCGCACGTTGTGCTATTGTGACCCCTCGGGTCACCCCGTCAGTAGAAAGGGCTTGATTCATCATCCCCGCACTGCGCTCGTTCCTCGCTTATACGTGTTACGCATGCGTGTGCCCCGAAGGGGCACTGACAAGCCAACCACACATTTTGTCTGCGTGCGATTGAATTTGTTCTGCGGGGTGAGGTCGGCCATGGCGGGAAGGATGCTGAATAAGTCGCTCGCAAGTAACAGATTGTAAATCACTAAGCTCTCTCTCACCGTATCATGTCCCTGAAAGGGACACACCATGAATAACACCAAGTCGTCGAGCAAGTAAGGGCTGAGGCGAAGCCGAGAACCTTACTTGCGAGCGACTTGGTGTAGAGTAGGCGGTGGTATAAAGACCTCGAAGAGGTCTCACGTGGACGTATATCGAAACCTTGACAATTAGCTACTTTATACTTCCACGTGAGTCCTCTTCGAGGACATGACAAGCCCCCTAACCTACCCCAGGTCGCTCGCTTTTGTGAGGCTTCGCCGTCACAAAAGTTCGACGACCTGGGGTTATTCATAGTGTGTCCCTTTCAGGGACAAGAGCCGCCTCACAGCACTTTGTTTCCTGTTTGATAATAGCTACGTGTCTTTTCCTGTTTTCGTCATAGGGACACCCATATTGAAGTACGCTAATATTGGATATCAAAGAGTTACAAAACTTTCTCTAAAAAACGACAAAAACAGAAAAGGCCTGCCGCCACTTAGCTTCTCATTATCGGCTACATGACGGAAGGCCTTTGTTATTACTTGATATTGTCGTATGCGTTGATGGCTTCGGTGAAGCGTTGGGCTACATCGTCAAAGGAGTAGAGACCGTCGGCATTGGCCTGCAGGCCGCGCAGATGGAGCGGAAAAACCATCGGCGGATTGCTGAGGTCGAGCATCGTCAGCCCGCGCAGTTGGTCTGTTGACTGGTAGACAAGGTTGATGGCGACATATTGCTTGCCGCTCTTGTCGATCCATTTCTCAAAGACCACCTTCGAGCCGATCGGCGTCTTCTTCTCGATGGAGTTGGGAAGCGAGTAGTCTTCCACACCCAGCGCTGCGTCGACGCTGGCAATGTTGCTGTCATGACCGCAGAGGAAAGTAAACTTGTGGTTCTTGGTATGCTGTTCGTCACTGATATACATTATTTTTGTTATTATCATCCATGATACGGTGACGTTTATCGGCATACAAATAAGAAAAACATCTAAATTATTTGCCGATAACGGAAAATAATATTAACTTTGTCCACAAAGAAAGAATAACTATTGCCGATAACGGAATATATGGAAACATTATCTTCGTCACAGTTCGCGGCATTGTACGGGCTGTCTGACAGAACTGTCCGCAACTACTGCCGTCAGGGAAGGATAGTTGGGGCATTTCTCACTGGAAAGACTTGGAACATACCTGCCGACTCGCTTCCTCCGGAGCGGAAGAAGAAACGTCCTTCGCCTCTGCTCAAGGTACTGCGTCAACAAAAGGACGGTAAAGTAAAGGGCGGTATCTACCATCGTGTGCAGATTGACCTAACCTATAACTCCAACCATATCGAGGGCAGCAAGCTGACCAAGGACCAGACACGCATGATATTCGAGACTCGCACCGTTGTGGCACAAGAAGGGTCGGCGGTGAGGGTTGACGATATCATCGAGACGGTGAATCATTTTCACTGTGTCGATTACATCATCGACCATGCCCCTGACCAACTCACAGAAGGGCTGATCAAGCAGCTACACAGAATTCTCAAGACCGGTACCGTAGACAGCACGAAAGACTGGTTTATAGTGGGCGACTACAAGCGTCTGCCAAATGAGGTAGGCGGTATAGAGACATCTTCTCCAGAGTATGTGGGAAAGGACATGAAGGCGCTGCTTGACTGGTACCGACAGCAAAGCCCCAAGACGGAAGAGACGATAATGGCGTTTCATCAGCGTTTCGAGACCATCCATCCGTTTCAAGACGGAAACGGCAGAGTGGGGCGGCTCGTCATGTTCAAGGAGTGTTTGGCAAACAATATCGTGCCATTCATCATCGACGAGGACTTGCGCTTCTTTTATTATCGTGGACTGCGTGAGTGGCCACACATAAAGGGCTATCTCGTCGACACTTGTCTTGCTGCGCAGGACAAGTTCAAAGACCTCCTCGACTATTTTCGAATTAAGTATTAATCTCGAAATCCAAGTTTTGTCGAGTATCAATATGTCACCATGGCAAAACGCTCAACTGCTTCATTACAGTTTTTTGTCTAGCCTATTGTAACTATGAACTCGGTCGTATGATACATTTCTTTCCCCACGGGAACACAGGTTTTGCCCCGTGGGGAAAGTAAACTTATCGGATATTGTCGTAAGCGTTGATAGCTTCGGTGAAGCGTTGGGCGACATCGTCAAAGGAGTAGAGTCCGTCGGCGTTGGCTGTCAGTCCGCGAAGCTTCAATGGATAGACCATCGGCGGATTGTTCAGGTCGAGCATCGTCAGGCCGCGCAGTTGTGCGGTGGACTGATAGACGATGTTGATGGCCACAAACTGCTTGCCGCTCTTGTCGGTCCATTTCTCAAAGACCACCTTCGAGCCGATCGGTGTCTTCTTCTCGATGGAGTTGGGCAGTGAATAGTCCTCTACACCCAGCGCTGCGTCGACGCTGGCAATGTTGCTGTCGTGACCACAGAGGAAGGTGAACTTGCGGTTCTTGGCGTGGAGCTCGTCGCTGATATACATCAGCAGCGGATGTGCCACATTGACCGCCACGACAGGAGCCGTGAAGAGCACGTCGCCATAGACATCCTTGATCTGTGCGATCTTCTCCCAGTCGGCGGCAGTGATGTCATGGCCGAAAGCAGCCTTGCGCGCATCGGGCTCCTCGTAGTATTGCAGGATAAACGCGTCGGAAGCCGAGTTGGCGAGTTTGAGCGAGCCTTTCATCTGCGGCTCGTCGCCTAAGCGGAAGATGATCTGCGTGTCATCGTCCTTGAAGCCACAGGTCTCGCCGCTCTTGCAGGCCGGAGAGTCCTTGAGGTCGAGGACCTTGGCAGTGATGGCGTAGTTGTCCTTGAGTTTCTCACCGATACCTTTCAGTCCTTTTTTGCCGCCCATGGCAGCGATCTGCTTCATGGCCTCTGCCTGGAAGGCGTCACTGACCTTGGTGAGCTTAGGACAAAAGATAGGATCCATGGTGCTGGCCGAGAAACGGTGGTTCACATGGATATTGGCCAGTGGCATGAAGCCGGAAGAGAAATACTGTGCCGTGGCGATGGTGCGCTGCATGCTGTTGGCGTAGAAGTTCACATCATCGGCCGATGGTGTGGCGTTCTCCTTGAAGAGTCCCTCGCTGACGAGCCATTTGCGGAAATACTGTCCCATCATGGTTTCCAGCACACCACCGCGCTGCGTCAGTTCGCTGGCGGCAGAGGACCACTGTGTCCACTGATGAGGCGTGAGACGGCCTAAGGCACTGCCGTTGGTGGAGAGCGGTGAACGGATGTTGTGACGGCTCAGCACGACGACCTCGGTGAGCCGGTATTGCTGCTTGAAGGCCTCGCTGCGCTGCAGCTGAGCCCATGCCCATGAGGGACAGAGCATGAGGAGCAGCAGAAAGGCTGAAAATATCTTTTTCATCGTTGTATGCACTTATGAATTAGAACTTGATCTGCAGACGGGTCTCCAGTGCGGTGAAGTGATCATCGTCGAATCCTGCGCGGTCGTTGACCTTGGTATAGGAACCTCTGATACGCCAGATCATGTACTTGTTGATATAGTAGTTGAGCGTAGCGGAGAAGTCGTTGCTGCGTCCGCCGCGGATGTTGGCGTCGGGATCCGACATGTCGAGATAGTCATAAGCCAGCACGAGCTCGAGGTTGCCGCGGTCGGGAGTGTCGATGCCGCCATCCCAGTAGTTGTATTTATACTGTCGGCCGAGGATGAGACCGCGCAGGGCAGCATAGCCGCCGGTGGCCTGATAGCTGTGATAGCCGTTGTCGCGGGTGATGGAGTTATAGAAATACTGTGCCTCCAAGCCCAGCCGGTTGTAGGCGGCTGTGACCTCAGGGGTGAACTTATACATAGCCTTGGCGTGGTCGACGGTAGCCTTCATCGAGGTGACCTGTGCGATACGTGTGGGCCACGTTGTGCTGAGGACAAACGACTTGTGGTTGAGCTCGCTGTTGCTGTTGTAGCGCGGACTCTCATAGGCACCGGAGATACCCACGTGTAAGATGCGGCCCGGCTCGGTGAACGGGCGGTAGAGGGCGCGCGCCATGACGCCGATGCCCTGGTTGCCGGTCTTGTCGCTGGACATCTTCATAGCGTCGGTCTCAGAGAAGAAACTGGCGGTAAAGAGGTAACGGAGATCAGAGTGCTCAAACATAACGCCGAGCAGACGTGAGTTGTTAAGTGCTTGGTTGCTGCGAGGTTCCTCCATGGAGATTTTGAAAGAAGAGCTGGTGGCACTTTGCAAACCATACTGGTGTACGAAGTAACCGGCGCGGATGAGGCTCTTCTTGCCTAAGGAGTGCTCGATATAGACATCCTTCATGCCCACCTTGCCGTAGGCGTATCCGATGTCGACTTTAGCTTTCCAGTCCTCATAGGTAGCCTTGAATCCCACACGCATGTCGGGGACGGCCATACCATCGTTGAGTTGGTTGTTGATTTCGTCGTTGGCGTCAAAGAGTCCGGCGTCCAAGAGGATACGGCCGGAAGGCTTGACAACGAGTTTGCTTTCTGTCTTTTCCTGGGCCTGCAGCGTCGTGGCGGCCAGCAGTGCAAGTCCGAAGAGTATTGTCTTTTTCATTTTATGATTCCTTTTCTTTTGTACAAATAGTTCAAACAGACAGTTTATTTTGTAGTCTCCTCAGCCTTACGCTCTACCTTGGCGACCTTACCTTCCTTGACGAGCTTGGCGAATTCCTTCTTGGCCTTGCCGAGCTGCTTCATGAAGTTGTCGTTGGCGTGAAGACGTGCTACGACGGCGCTGGCCACGAGGCGTGCTGCGTCGACATCGCTCTGGAAGTGATAGCCACAGATCACGCGGCTCTGTCCCATCTCATAGCCACGCTTGAGGATGGAGTCCTGGCGGTCGGGGTTCACCTCAGCGAGGACGAGTGCGGTAGCCCAGCCGATGGAGGTATGGCCGGAAGGATAGCTGCCGTTGGTGGACAGCTCCTTCTGCTGTTCGGGGTTGCAGGTCATCTCGTGATAATAAGCGAAGGGACGCACACGCATATAGTGGTTTTTGGCAGCGCGTGTGGCCAGGTCGCCGGCGTCCTCGCGCATGTTGATGACGAGCTTATAGATTTCGGGTGTCTCTTCCTTGCTGATGCGCACACCGAAAGCGTCGGAGAAGGCGTTGGGCACACCGTCGCCGTTGACACGTGCGTCGGCAGCGGCCTGGTCACCACGCGGCGTGTCGCGCTGCAGCTTGCCCCACTGATACTGTGCCTCGTCGTTGAGCCAGAGGATGGAACCCTGCTGGGGAGGAGGAGGCAACAGCGAGAGGCTGTTGGCAACTTCGTCGGCACGCAGGAAATAAAGGTCGGGGTTGGTGCGGACATCTTTGATCTTGGACTGGCCGAAAGAGGAAACGGCGATGAGCGTCAGCATAAAGCTGACAACAAGTGACTTGATGTTGTTCATGATCTGTAATATGTTTAAGTTTTGAAAATGTTGATTTCCGGTTTTTGCGATTGCGCTGCAAAGTTATGATGAAAGGCGGAATAAAAAAAGTTGCATTTGATGTATTATACAATATCACCAAATGCAACTTTTTACAAAGCGCTGTATTTTAGTAAGTTATATAGAATGAGGCGAAAGCAAAAAAGTTTCTGTGGCAGACACAGTAACAGGTTCATGTTGAAGACATAGTAACAGAGTAAACATAGTTTTTAGGCCTTATCATTAAAGACATAGTAACAGAGTAAACATAGTTTTTAGGCCTTATCATTGAAGACATAGTAACAGAGTAAACATAGTTTTTAGGTCTTATCATTAAAGACATAGTAACAGAGTAAACATAGTTTTTAGGCCTTATCATTGAAGACATAGTAACAGAGTAAACATAGTTTTAGGCCTTATCATTAAAGACATAGTAACAGAGTAAACATAGTTTTTAGGCCTTATCATTAAAGACATAGTAACAGAGTAAACATAGTTTTTAGGCCTTATCATTAAAGACGTAGTAACAGATTAGACATAGTAACGAAGCTATCTTATGTTTACTCTGTTACTATGTCTTTTTCCTTGTTCACTCTGTTATTCTGTCTTATCATTAAAGACATAGTAACAGATTAGACATAGTAACGAAGCTATCTTATGTTTTCTCTGTTACTATGTCTTTTTCCTTGTTCACTCTGTTATTCTGTCTTATCATTAAAGACATAGTAACAGATTAGACATAGTAACGAAGCTATCTTATGTTTACTCTGTTACTATGTCTTTTTCCTTGTTCACTCTGTTATTCTGTCTTATCATTAAAGACATAGTAACAGATTAGACATAGTAACGAAGCTATCTTATGTTTACTCTGTTACTATGTCTTTTTCCTTGTTCACTCTGTTATTCTGTCTTATCATTAAAGACATAGTAACAGATTAGACATAGTAACGAAGCTATCTTATGTTTACTCTGTTACTATGTCTTTTTCCTTGTTTACTCTGTTACTATGTCTTTTTCCTTGTTCATTCTGTTATTCTGTCTTATTCCATCAGCCTGAGGATATAGTCAGCGATGCTTGACGGATGGCGTTCGGCGTATTGACGGATGTCCTCCTCCGTGGGTACGAGCTTACCCTTGACGAGTCGGCTGATGACAGGGTTGAGATTGCTGGCCACGTTGAGCATTCCCGGCAGGAGCAGACGCTTGACTTTCGGGTTGGCCAACAGAAGGGCAAGCACACGGGCAGGCTGGTTCTCGCCGTTGTTCCACTGGAGGATGGAACCCATCAGTCGCGGATCCGTGCGGAAGAGCGCATCGTAGAAGCGGTTGATTTCAGACTTGATGGCGTGAACAGTGTCGTGGGTGTCGTCGCCACGGCGCTCCTCACCAGTATAGCGCGCGATGAGATGGCGCAGTTGTTGCAGGGCGGATAGCTCATGGTAACGGTCGTCGAGATGCTGAAGGCGCCGCAGCAAGGCGACGCGGTCGGCACTTTCCAAAGTAGGAAGCATGTCGGCCCACTGATGAGTGAGCGTATCGGTCACCTTGTCTTGCTGTTCCAGTGCGGCGATGTCTCGGAGCCGCTGCCCCACGAAGCGTTGCAGGCGGTCCTGTACTTCCTTAGACATCAGCCTTTCCATGCGCTGGCGGATGGTGTCGAGCGTCGGTGCCATGTCATCAATCGTCTTGATGGCCATCCCCTTGCGGTAGTTGTCGATGAGCGTGGGCAAGTCGTCGCTGATGCCTTCGACGGGCAGCGTGCCGGTGAGCAGACTTAGGTCTTTGTTCAGCTCTTGGCGGATGGCACTGATCTGCCGGAGCCAGGAAGCATTTCTCGAAGCCTGCTCGCCCAACTGCTCGGGTCGTCCCTGGGTCAGCACCTGCTGGCTGTCGCCGATGAGCTGATGGGCATCGAAGAGTTCTGTTTGCCTGATGGCGTCGATCTGCTGCAATACGAGGCGCACGAAATAGATCACCATGTGGCTGTTGAGCCGCATGATACGCTCTGAGACTGCCGCAAAGCACTTGTTTGAGACCTTCCATGAGCGTTTCTTGCGAGTGCCGAGGCGGTGGAGCTCAGTTTCAATATTCCTCAGCTCATGGGTCTCTTCCTCGCTGAGAATATCGCGGTATTTCTTCACAGCTTCCAAGCGTCGCATGAGATCGCGTTGCCGAGCTCTCAGCTCCAGACGATAGGAGCGCCGCAGACGCAGCAGGAAGAGATAGACGAGCAGCATGGTTCCCAGCACGATCGCCGTCGCCTCCAGGAGATTGCGCCGTGTGATCATACTCGTCTCCATGGCAATCCATTCCGACTGCCGTTCATTTCCAGCCTTGAAACAGAGCACGCCGAGGTCGCAGCCTAAGTACAGCCGTCCGTTGCTAACCAGAGACGCTTGCGGGTGGAACTTGATGTCGCGGAAATAGGTGCCTTCGTCGCGGAGCCGCTGTCCTTTCACCTTGAGCTTCATGATGCCCCGCTCCAAGAGCGCGTAGACGGTGCTGTCGTTGGCAGGCAACAGAGCCGCCGTGCCCTCCACACTGATCGTGTCGGGTCCGCCTTGCAGACAGATGCCGTCGTTGTTGGCCAGCAGCGTGGCAGGCGGATAAGAGTTGATGATCGCAGTCAGTCGTGGGCTTAACCCTTGGTGGGCGAAGACCGGTTGCGGTCCGTCGCCCCGGTCCGTCCACAGGCCGTCGTTGAGAGTGGCGATCATCATGCGCTGGTTGTCGGGAGCAGTATAGAACGAGGTGACATATTTGTCGCGGAACGATGCCACGCTATGAACCTGGCTACCGTCGAGCGGCAGCTTCATCATGCCGTCCTGCACACCTATATATAAAATAGGAGTCTTTGCAGGCAGCAGACCCATGGCAGTCACCTTTTTCTTTGTGGCGAAGATCTTGTGGGGCACGTGAGAGAGATAGTTGCCCCACAGGTGATTGCCCAGGCTGAGCCGGAAGATTTGCTGCTGGCTGTCGAGATAGTAGAGCGTGCCACCATCGGCCATGCCGTTGACGATGGTGTTGGTGTGTATGAAGTCGAAGATCTTTTTCGCCTGTCTGCTGCCGTCGGTCAGTGCGAAGACGTTGCCGTGGTCGTCGACAAAGCAAAGCCGCTGGTCGTCCTGACAGGCTACGACGATGGGGTAGGGCGCTGAGCTGGACAGGTGGCGGGGCAACTGCCACACGGCGTGGTCGGTGACGAGCCATACGAAGTCGTCGTCGCCGGACTGGGCAACTACGTGCGAAGACTTAGAAGGAACGGGCCGCCGCAACTGCAAGTGGGAGAAGTGGTGGAGATCGTCGGAGAGGATCGCGCGGCTGCGACTGAGGAAACAGTAGGTCTTGCCCGTGCGGAAGAAGCTCGTGGCCACGTCGGGCAAGCCGTAAGTCCTCTCTTTGCCGTTTGGCTCGCGCTCGTAGTATTGGTCACCGGCGAGGTAGCAGAGACGTTTGCCCAGCCGTTCCACCCATGTCACCTTGTTTCCAGCGTGGATGAGCTGCGTCTTGCCGGAGTGCGTGTCAACGAGAGCCAGTCCGCTGTCGGTGGCGAGAGCCAGGCGTCGGGCGTCAAGGTTGGCGATGAGCGGCGTGGCAAAGGACACGCTGTTGCTGCGGTCGCGTGGATAGATCTTTTCCAGTTTGTGGTGTCCAGCGTTCAGCACAAAGAGTCCCTGGCTGGTGGCCGCATAGAGTCGTCCGGCCTTCCACTTGATGTCGTAGACCGAGTAGTGAAGCTCTTTGATGTCGATGGGATAGTGAGCGACGGGATATAAAGCGTTGCCGTCGAACCGGTATTGTGTCAGTCCGCCGTTGCGGTGTCCGATCCAATACGTGCTGTCGTGCCTGACGACACAGTAGATGCGGTCGGAGCCAAGCTTGAAGTGCTGGTGTCCGTGTGCCGTCATGCGCCACAGATCGCCGTATTCGCCGCCGACCCAGTGCACGCTGTCGCCTTCGGCGGATAGCGAGGCGAGCGGCTCGTCGAAGTAGGTCTCTATCTCGTCCCAGCCCGACTTCTCTTTCTCTTTGTTGCAGCCGGTGAGAAGAATGGTACACAACACGGCATACAAAGCCAGGTGCCATACCAAGGGTTGCCGCACCGGGCTGGCGGAGAAGGCTTTCCGCCGGGAGCGGCGATTGCTGTGTAGTGGTTTTGTCGTCATTGGTTGAGTCTCCTCAGTATGAGAGTTAGAAAGACGCATTGCTGAGGACTTCGTCCATCACCCGGTCGTTGTCGTCGACGGGCACCTGCTCCACGCGCTGGAAGTCAAAGCACACGCCGATCTTGTAAGCCTGCGGCACCTGAGCCAGGAAGCGGTCATAATATCCGCGTCCGCGTCCGAGGCGGTGTCCCTTGCTGTCGAAACTCATACCTGGCACGATGATCAGCTCGATGCTGTCGAGGTCGCGGTAAGGCTTGCCGACGGGTTCGAGCAGGTTGTAGATGCCTTCGGCGAGGTCGTCCGGTCCCGTGTATTGCCGTGGTTCGATATGTTCTTTGTCGATGCATTTCGGCAGGATGACGGTCTTGCCCTCCTTGAGCAGTGTGTCGACGAGATGGCGAGTGTCCACCTCATCGGGCAGTGCATAGTAGAGCATCACCACGCGGGCAGTCTGCAGGCGTGGGTGGTCGAGCAGCTTCTGTTCGATCTCTTTCGACCAAACCTCACGTTGCTCCAGGGAGTATTGTTGTTTCCGCTGTCGGATGTCTTTCCGGAGTTGTTGCTTTAAAGAATGAAGGTCACTCATATTTCAAAGGTGTTACTTAGAAAAGACAAAGTTAAAAATAATTTTCTAAGAGGCTATGAGGTTAGTCGATTTTAACATATTGAGACGATCTTTCCATAGTACCGTCAAGTTGTGAAAGCACTTGATGCCGGCGAGCTGGTCTGTGAGTGAAAATTGATTTTGCTGCCAGACAAACAATCATTCGGTACGTAGGAAAAGATCATTCCCTACGTAGCGAACGATCTTTTTCTATAGGATTACAATGTTAGTAACCTTGTTTCAACCTCACAAAAACATGGTTTCAACCCCATGAGAACAGTGATTTGGTGCCACAAGAACACTGCGTTTCATCAACGACATCACCGATCAGGAAAGAAAAATAGTCCTTGGCAAGCTTTAGCTCCTAATGGAACTCAGAGTCTCAGCCTGCGGGATAGCGAGCAAGCTCGCCGTCTATCCCGTAGGTAGAGACTCATCCCCTATGGGGTTAAAGCCTGTCCAGGACTATTTTCATTTCCTACTAATCACTGTAACCAATTCAGTGAAGAATACTCATATCCGAGCCACGGGGAATATCCATTGTGCCGAAATAATAACCTTGCTTCACAGCAAGGGCTTTATTTGTTTTCTTCCAAACCTTGGGCTTGTCCGGTGGCGTCATTATTCTGCTTTATCGTATTTCTTGCGGATCATTCCGATCTCGTGGATCAGCTCAGCGTAGTGGAGTGCGTTGAGACTCGTCGAGGGCAGAGAAGACTGCTGTTTGCGGCAGAACGACTCCACGGTGTCGAGATGCTGAAGCAGGAAGAGACGGGCGTCGGAGTTGGAGGCATTGAGGCTGAACGTGCTCTTGTCCTTCGACGGATCCGCATTGATGTCCTGGTTGAGCGTGTTGATGTAGGCACGTTCCAGCTGACGGCGGTAGTAGTCCTGCTTGTCGCCTTCCTTGCCCAACGGTTTCCACACAGCGTGGAAGAGGTCGGTGAGGTATTCCTGCACAGGATAGGGTTTGAGCGCACGCTGACTCTTCTTATACTGGTTGGCGACCATACCCGATGAGAGCAGGTAGGAGACGAGTGTACGGGCACGGTTCACGATCTCGTCCTCGGCGTCGAGGTTGAGTTTCGTACAGATGCTCGTGGGATAAAGCCACAGAGGAGCCTCGAAGACATTGCGCGCACACCAGTCTATGGCCTCCTTCTGCACGTCGCGCGGAACGACTTCGGTGACGGGCATACCAGGGATTGTGTTGGTATAGATGCCGCCGATGTTGCGCTGCACATGGAGACAATAGCGGGCAAACTGCGAGCGCACGGACTTATGCATCTCTTCGAGATCGTCGTACTGACCGTCGGGTTGTGCCGTCCACTTTTCGAGATGAGCGATGACGCGCTTCAAGTTCTTGATGCCATAGTCGCTGGCTTTCATGTTGTCGTCGCCGAGGCTCTCGGTCTGGCTGCGTGGATCCTGCCCTCGTCCCTCGTCACCGCAGTAGGCCAGTCGATGGTCGTGGCTGAGTGCCTCGCTGACTTCGGTGCGGAGCTGCTTGGCTTCTTTCCATGGATCCTTGAATTCCGGACGATACTGGTAGCCCCATTTGATGGCCCATTTGTCGTAGACATTGATGCGTGGGAACAGTCCGCGCTCCGACACGCCGTCCTCGGGCTGAGCCACATAGTTGAAGCGGGCATAGTCCATGATGCTCACCGTGTGGCCATTGGCCTCCACCCACTTCTTGTCGCGGAGCTTCTCCACGGGTGTGGCACTGCTGGCGATCATGTTGTGGCGCAGTCCCAGCGTGTGGCCGACCTCATGGGAAGAGACAAAGCGGATGAGCTCGCCCATGAGCTTGTCGGGCAGTTGCATGGTCTGCGCACGCTTGTCGAGCGGCCCACACTGGGTGATATACCATTTGCGTACGAGGTTCATCACGTTGTGATACCAGCAGATATGGCTCTCGATGATCTCACCGCTGCGCGGGTCAACGATGTGCGGGCCATAGGCGTTCTCGGTCTCGGAAGGCAGATAGCGCAGGAAGCAGTACTGTGCGTCGTCGGGACTGATGTTGCTGCCCTTGGGCACTTCACGGGCAACGATGGCATTTTTGAAACCGGCAGCTTCAAAGGCAGCGTTCCAGTCGTTGATGCCGGCGATGAGATAGGGTACCCATTTCTTTGGCGTTGCCGGGTCGATGTAGTAGACGATCTGCTTTTTCGGTTCCACTAGCTTGCCCTGCTGATAGGCCTTGGGATCCTTCGGCTCCAGGCGATAGCGGCTGATGATGGCGTAGCCCTTGGAGGGAGCACCGTCGGAGAAGCGGGTCTGACGTGTCTCGAAAAAGCCGACACGGTTGTCGGCGATACGTGGCTGCATCGGCTTCTCGGGCAGAAGCACGATGCTCGTGTTCATGCCGAAGGTGACAAAGCCGGTCTTTGACGCCGGCATCTTGCCGTCGGGACAGCTATAGGTGCGCAGCGTTTTCACCTCCACGTTGATGGGATAGACTGTCATCGTGTCGACAAAGCTACGGTCAGCCTGCAAAGCCGTGACGTTGACGATCTTGCGGTCAGACGATGAGAGGCCGAAGATGTTGTTGTCCTGAACGAAGAACTTACTCACCTCCACGAGCATGTCGCCGGTCTTGGGATTCTTGCCGATGATGTCGAACTTCGCCACGATGGGGTCGACGGTCGACTTCTCGACGAGTTGCGCCATCTGTTCCTTTTCGTCAGCAACCTGCGTCTTGGCGTAGGCGCGGAGCAGCAGCGTCTTGTCGTCACGCTTCTCGAAATAGATGGTGCTGTGGTTGACCTCCTCACCGGGCAGTTCCTTGAAGGCCTGCGGCACGGAGGTGAAGCGCGTCACAGCCAAGAGCATGCGGTCGGTGATGCTCTGCGGTACCTCGAAATACCATTTGTCCTCGATATGCCGCACAGTGAAGAGACCGTTGCGCACCGATCCGCCTTTCTTCATGAGTTTGTCGTAGGCGTTTTCCTTCTTGGCGGCTGTGGTGTCTTTCTTTGCTTTGTCAGTGGAATGTCTCTTCGCGATGGAGTCGTTGTGTACGGTGGAGTCTTTGCGCATCACGCTGATGTGGCTGGCTTCGAAGCCGCCGACGCTGTTATGAGCGCAGACCGGCAGGCCGATGGTCAGGGTCAGGGCAGCGCTGAGCGTGAGTTGTCTGAAATTGATGTTCATATTGTTGATTGATTAGAGCTTCCCATCTTTTTCGGATGGAGATGGATACATTTTTTTTCTGATCGGAAATCTAAAGTTACTATTCGTTGTTGGTCAGATTTGGATTCTTCTTTCTTGCGTCCTCGGGGAAGGGGATCACGTAGAGCTTAGAGTCGGATGCGAGCGTATAGGTCTTATGCTCCGTGGTGGTGTCGACGAGGGGGAAGGTGCGAGTGATCGTCTTCTTGTAGTCGTCTTCCGTGTTGAACCGTTTGAGATCCCAGAAGCGATGGAAGCCGAAAAGCAGTTCGCGGCGGCGCTCATCGATGACATTCTGGACAGCCTCCTTGACGCTGGCAGGCGTCTGCAACGTAGCTTCCTCACCGACGATGCGCTTGGCACGCAGCGCGTTGAGTGTCTGTGTGGACTGAGCGATTTGGCCCAGACGAGCCTCGGCCTCGGCTTTGATGAGATAGACCTCAGCCGTGCGCAGGCCTACAGACGAATAGAAGAACTTGCTGTAGGTGATGCTGGTGTTCCACAGTGCGGCGCCGCTACCGTTGTCAAAATAGTATGCCGAGTTGCCCACAGTCTTGAAAAACAAGTTCAACCGCAGGTCGTTGCTGCCATAGAGCTTGACGAGTTCGGGGCTGATCATGCCGTAGGTGTAGGCCGGGTTGTCGGAGTAGCTGCCCATATAGGCATAGTTGAGCACCT
>Ga0256406_1002783_pt1 | contig 23586 bp, 15 predicted proteins | sample RumenRJG_03DNA_FD_185986 | JGI IMG/M metagenome (GOLD analysis project Ga0256406, IMG submission 185986) | Bovine rumen microbial communities from Lethbridge, Alberta, Canada - RJG_03 | ecosystem: Host-associated > Mammals > Digestive system > Stomach > Rumen | place: Canada: Alberta | collected... | reverse complement strand
AACGTGGCGTGGTCTTGGTGTTGGTGTCGTTGACGTATTTTTCGGCGATGCTGATTACGAATGATGTCGCGCTGGTCACGTTCATCCCGTTCGCGATTTCTGTGTTGACGATGGCGGGGATGGAATCGTCGGCGGTGCTGGTGGCTACGTTGATGACGGTGGGGGCGAATGTCGGCAGTATGCTCACTCCGGTCGGCAATGCGCATAACTTGTATCTCAAAGCGTTGTCGGGGATTCCTACATGGCCGTTCATCGGCATTATGGCCCCGTATTCTGCTGTGGCCGCGGTACTGCTGATTGTGGTGATTTCGATTGCGTTCGGTAACAAGCCGGTGAGCCGGTTCAGTGAGTTGAATAGTGAGGATATCGAGCGCGGGGTGCTTGCCCCGCAGCCTGATCAGCCGCAGCCTGATGAGATTCGTTTGACGGGGTATGGTGCCGGCCATGGCGGCTGGCGCGTGTGGGTGTATGCGGTGTTGTTCCTGCTGTGCTTGCTGGTGGTCAGTGATCTGGTGCCGATTTGGGTGATGTGCGTTGTGGTGTTCGGCGTGTTCCTGTTTGCTGACCGTAAGGCGTTTAAGAAGGTGGACTGGGGTCTGCCGCTGACGTTTATCATGTTCTTCATTTTCATCGGCAATATGAAGCGTGTGCCCGCGTTTTATTCGCTTGCCGCATCTTTGGTGGGTGGCCATCCGCTTGAGGTGGCGGTCGCGTCCAGCCAGGTCATCAGCAATGTGCCGACGACGATTCTGCTGTCGGGCTTCTGCGATGATTGGCGGCATCTGATCATCGGCACGAATCTGGGTGGTATGGGTACGCTGATTGCGTCGATGGCGTCGTTGGTGTCGTATAAGAATGTGGCCCGGCAGTATCCGGATAAGAAGGGCCGGTATTTGGCGGTGTATACCGCGGTCAACGTATTGTTCCTGGTGGTGCTGGTCGGCTTGTCGTGGATCATCGACTGATTCGCTGATCCGCATGGTTTGGCGTGGGAGCGGGCGCATCTCGCGTTTCCTGCGTGGTTGCCGCTTCGGGGATTCGCGGTTAGTCAGCTATCTCGTGGTTCCCGTGTTCCGCCGTTTGCAGATTGGCGGTTGTACGTGGGTGTCTCGTGCAATGTGATGGAGAAGCCGGCGTATCTTGCTCCTGCTGGTTCGTGTCCGCTGCGGGGTGTGGCGGTTGCGTTGCCATCTTGGGATTCCTGTATTTCGCCGACTGTAGGGAATGGAACTGCGGGCGTATCTCGTGCACTATGACGCGAATAGATTGCTATAACGCTCTTCCTGACCTGCTTCGATTACAGGAACCCGGAACCGCCGGTCCATTTCGGACTTTCCGTCGGCTACGCAAAAAGTGACCCCGGTCGGATTCGAACCGACGACCTTGAAATTAGAAGTTTCCTGCTCTATCCAACTGAGCTACGGGGCCGTAAGACAACGTGTGCCATTATAGCAGCATCAGGGACGTACGTCCGCCGCCCGCCATACGGCATGCCGGCGGTATCGGCAGGTGGCGTATGGCGGTGTTCAGACATATACTCGGATGAATACTTGAAGTGATGAATGCGGCACCGCTGTGTTGAGGGGCCGTGAGATGAGAAGGGACGCCTATGGCTTGGCTCGCGTCGCCGCCACCTACGGCCAATACGGATGCATCGATTGCATCGGATGCGTCGGCAGTACCGGATGCCTCGGGCGCGCTCGCAACCCCGGCTCCTCGGACCGCACGGCACAGCGGCATGCATCCCGCCTCCGGACGCCCGATGATCGAAGTGCGCAACCTGCGCAAGGAATACGTCATGGGCGCCGAACATGTCATCGCCCTCGATCGGATCAGCCTCGACATCGCGCGCGGCCAGATCTGCTGCATCTACGGTGAATCCGGTTCAGGCAAATCCACGCTGCTCAACCAGCTTGCCGGTATGGAACGCCCGACGCGCGGAGGCGTGCGGATCGGCGGCATCGTCGTCTCGCGGCTCGACGAGCGCGAACTCGCCGAATTCAGGCAGAAGCACATCGGTTTCGTTTTCCAGTCCTACAATCTGCTCCCCGGGCTCAACGCCGTCGAAAACGTCGCGATGCCGCTCATGTTCCGCGGGGTGCCACGCGAGGAGCGCGAAGCCCGGGCGCGGGCGATGCTCAGACGCGTCGGGCTCGGCAAACGTCTGAACCATTACCCCTCGCAGATGTCCGGCGGCCAGCAGCAGCGTGTTGGTATCGCCCGCGCGTTCGTCACCCGCCCGCAAGTCGTGTTTGCCGACGAGCCGACTGGCAATCTTGATTCGAAGACGAAAGTCGACATCATGGATATGATTCGCGATTTCGCCCGCGAGAACGGCCAGACCATCGTGCTGGTCACACATGACGACCATATGGCCGCCTATGCGGATCGCATCGTCACCTTGTTGGACGGGCGTATCGTCCACGACACCGAGCAAGACGAATAGGCCGATATCACGCGCAGCCGGGTGCCCCGCGTCAATTGCACAGCAGCATTCCTCAACAGCAAATTTTCCGAAAACCAGAGAGAAAGACCACCATGAACCGTCCCCGAATCATCGTCGTCAAGCCGATTATCGCGCTCATCGCGCTCGCCGCCCTGATTGTGGCCTGTGTGTCCGCACCCGTCTGCGCGATGGCGTCCGGCCGAGACGCCGCCGCGGCGGCAGCCGATACCATCGTCGCCGGGGATGCCGGCACCCGTCACGCCACACCCGTTGACGACACCGACCAGAATGCTGGCGGCGATTCCGGACAGAGCGCAGCCCCCATCGCTGGCCCGGTGCCGAATGTCATCATCACGAATTTCACCTACGGCGACGGTTCTGTTCCGGCTGGCGGCAAGTTCGACCTCGGATTCTCCTTCCAGAACAAGGGGTCGGTGGCTGTCCAGAATATGGTCATCGGCGTGGACGGCGGTGACGGGCTGACCATCGCCGGCGGCACGAACACCTTCTACGTGCCCCAGCTGGCCGCGGGCGCCACGCAAAGCCAGACCGTGCCGATGCAGGCCCTGATTGACGCGAAAAGCGGTGCACAGGCAGTGGTCGTCAGCTTCCGTTACGAATACGTGGATGCCGGGCAGCGCAGCTCCAACAGTGTGGACGAGAAGATCTCCGTGCCTGTCAGTCAGCCCGACCGCTTCCAGATCAACGACCCCGTCATTCCGGATGACGCACAGAACGGCCAGGAAAGCACCATCACCCTCGCCTACGTGAACAAAGGCAAAGGCGACATTTCGAACGTCGAAGCAACGATGGACGGCAAGGGCTTCGACACCGTATCAAAGACGCAGTACCTCGGCAACGTCGCTTCCGGTGGCAGTGGAACCATCGCCTACGCGTTCACACCCACGGACAGTGGGGATTTGGACGCGAAGATCACTGTTACGTATGAAGATTCCGACGGTCAGCAGAAAACCAAGGAATTCCCGGTCAAACTTACGGTCGCCGAACCCGCTCCCGCCATGGACGACACTGCGGCGGACATACAGGACGAACAGCCGGGCACACCTGTCTGGCTGCTGCCCATGGTCGCGGCCGTTGCGATTGTAGCGATTGTCGTGATTGTGGCGCTGGTGAAGCGTCACCGCAAGAAGAAGCGTTCAGCGATGGACGAACAGTGGGATGACTGGCAGGATGACCAGGACGGCGGCGACACGCTGGAAGCGCAGGGGCACGCCTCCGATACCTCTGCCGCGGATGATACCGACCGACAGGCTCCCACCGAGGTAATCGCCCCGCAGCCGGGGGAGCGCTCATGAGATTCTCCGACCTTGTGCACCTGTGTCGGCAGAACCTGTTCCGCCGCAAATCACGCACCATACTCACCGTGCTCGGTGTGGTGGTGGGCTGCTGCTCCATCGTCACCATGGTCTCGCTCGGCAGCGGCATCGACGAACAGAACAAGCAGATGCTCGCCTCGATGGGCGATTTGACCATCATCACCGTCACCGGTACGAACAGCACCGGGGGTATGCAGGCTGCCGGTCCTATGGGGATGGCTGACAGCTCCGGAACGGCGACTGCGCGGCTCGACGACAAGGCCGTCAAGGATTTCCGCTCGTTGCAGTACGTCGCCGCAGCCACCGGCCATATCACCTACCCGTCGGCGAGACTGACCGCAGGTCCCGCCGACCGGTACACCAGTGATGCCGGATCGATCGAGGCCATCGACATGGCCCAGTTCGACGCCATGGGGTACAAGCTGGTCTCCGGGCACAAGCCGGAACGTCAGGGTGAGGCGCTCGCCGGGCAGTACACGGCATACGATTTCATGGATAGTCTGCGCCCCGAAGGCGACAACTACCGGGTCGCCCCGATGAATGTCGCCGAATCCTGCACCGCTGAGGAGCGTGCCAACGGCTGCCGGGACAAGTCAGACGTGCAGGACCCGTTCTTCAATATTCTCACGACCAAAATCACCATGGCCGCCGCACCCTCCGACGATTCCGGGACCACGTCGTCATCGTCCGCCACCACCACGGACAATACGGCGTTGGCCTCCGGATCCGGCGCGCAAATCCAGGTTTCGGGACTGCTCAAGGAGGATTATGGCAAGGGACAGGCCACATTATCCGGTCTGCTCATGGATATCGGCACGTTGAAGGACCTTGTCGCGAAAATCCAGCCGGGTGCGGTGGCGAGCTCGCTGTCGTATGATTCGGCGCTCGTGCGCGTGCAGGACATCGACCATGTCGCGGACGTCGAATCCCAGATCAGGACGATGGGGTTCACGACCTCCTCGAGCCGGGACATGCTGGACTCGCTTAAAGAGCAAACCCGCTCGATTCAGCTGATTCTCGGCGGTATCGGTGCGGTCGCGCTGGTGGTCGCCGCCATCGGCATCGCCAACACCATGGTCATGTCCGTAACCGAGCGGGTGCGTGAAATCGGTATCATGAAAGCGCTCGGCTGCACGGTCCATGACATCCGTGCGATGTTCCTCGTGGAAGCCGGCGCGATCGGCGTCATCGGCGGGGTGATCGGCTGTCTGGTGAGTGCGCTGATTTCCTTGGCCATCAACCTTATCCGCTATGGAGGCATCAGCGCGGAACACCTGCAGTGGGCGATCCTTGGCAACGGGACCGCCGACGAAGCGGCGCGGGTCTCGGTGATCCCATGGTGGCTGTACGTGTTCGCCATCGCCTTCGCCACGCTTATCAGCCTGATTTCCGGGTTCGGTCCGGCTAACAAGGCGGTGCGCGTCCCCGCCCTCGACGCCATCAAATCGAATCAGTAGGCCGGTACAATCCGGGTTGTCATGGCAATCCGAAAAGACGCTACTCGCAAAGATGCTGCCGCAACGCGGAGCGGATGGCCTGCTCAACCTGCGGCACGGTCAGCCCGTAGCGCTCGTACAAGTCCTGCGCCGGCACGCGGTCGGTGAATTCTTTGGCGGCTCCGAAGTTCAGCACGCGCATGCATTCGTTGCCGTCCGTAGGTTTCACAGCGTTCTGGTTCGCGTAATATGCGGTCACCTGCTCGCCCCAGCCGCCGGACAGTTGCGCGTCCTCGAGCGTGACGACCAGCGAATGGCGCCCGCGCAACGCCTCAAGGCACGCGGTGTCAAGGCTCGTGCACTGCTGCGGGTCGATGACGGTTGCGTTGATTGCCGCGGTCCCGTCATCGCTGGATTCCGCCAAATCAGCCGCGATACGCTCAGCCAACGGATACATGTTCCCCAAGCCGAGGATCGTGACATCCGAGCCTTGCCGGGTCACCCGGTATCGTGTGAACGGCATGGTGCCGTTGCCGGCCTTGCTGGCCGCATCCGCCTCCGTTGTACCCCCGCGATACCGCGGATACGCGCTGCCATGAGTCTCAGCCGCCCGTTCCGCCGCGAGAATCGGCTCGCCCGGCACGCGGATCGCGACCGCCCCATGCTCGCGTGACGTTGTCGACCAGTCAAGCATGGCAAGGAACGTGTCCCCGCTTGTCGGGGTCAGATACGTCAAACCGGGAATATTCGCGAACATCGGGATATCGAATGCCCCCGAATGCGTGTTGTCGGCACCGGAAATACCCGCTCCGAACACGAGGAGCGTCACCGGTGTCCCGTTGAGGGACAATTCCTGTTGCAACTGGTCGAAGGTACGCTGGAAGAACGTCGCGCTGGTCGCGAGCACCGGCGTGCCGCCGGCTTTCGCGATGCCCGAGGCGAATGCGACCGCATGCTCCTCGGTGATGCCGGTATCCACGTAATGGCTGCCCGCCCGCTCGCGGAACTCACGCGTGATGCCGTTAGACCCCGGGGTGGCAGGGGAGATGACCATGAGCCCCGGCTCGCTGGCGAACCGCTGTTCCAGGCGTGCCATCGCCATCCGTCCGTAATGTTTGCGTGCGCCGAGCGGACTTCCTTGGTTCGCGAGCGGGTCCTGCCAGTGATTGGCTTCGCACCGGCCTTCCTTCACACCGGCGGCGGCGTCCTCCGCGTCAAGCCCCAGCCCTTTGGCGGTGTGGATATGGATGACGATCGGGTGGTCGATATTCTTGACTTGACTGAACGCATCCACGAGCGCAAGCACATCGTTGCCGTCCTCGACATACCGGTAGTCAAGACCGAACGCGTTGAAAATATTGGGCTGTGAGGTGCCGCCGGATGCACGCAGCTGGGCGAGCTGACCGTACATACCGCCGAAATCCTCGGCGATGGACATCTCGTTGTCGTTGACGACGATGATCATATTCGTGCCCTGCTCGGCCGCGTTGTTGAGCCCCTCGAAGGCGATGGCACTGCTCAGCGACCCGTCACCGATCACGGCGATCACGTTGCGCGTGCCGCTCGTGCCTTTGAGCCCGCCCATCATGTCGCGGGTTTTCGCCAGCCCGCACGCCAGCGAAATCGAGGTGCCGGTGTGGCCGAGCACGAACATGTCATGCTCGCTTTCCTTGGGGTTCGTGAACCCGGTCACCGTGCCGAACAGCCGTTCATCCGTGTAAGCGGGCGCGCGCCCGGTGAGCATCTTGTGCACGTAGCTTTGGTGGGAAACATCAAAAATGATTTTGTCAAGCGGCGAATCGAACACGCGGTGCAAGGCCACGGTCGCCTCCACCATGCCGAGATTCGATCCGATATGCCCGCCGTGCAGCTTGCCGTAGCGCACCAGCGTCGTGCGAATCTCATGGCACAAGGCGGGCAGATCCTTGGAATCAAGCGCTTTGACATCGGCGGGGCTCGAAATATGCTCCAGAAAACCGCCGACCATACGCTTGCTCCTTCCGTTTGTCCCAACTGTGAGATTGTAGACCACGCGGAGCGTGATGGTACAAGGCAGTGAAAATACCCTCAGTTTCTTCGTAAATGGTGTATGCCTCACGCCGCTGTGCCTTTTCGAAGCCGTTGCGTAAAGTGGTGGGTTGCGTCCACTCTGTCCGATCTGGAGGTAGGAATGGCTGAAGAAACGCCGCAAGTTGCTGTGATTATGGGTTCGGCGAGCGATTGGGAGACCATGAAGCACGCCTGCGAGATGCTTGACCAGTTCAAGGTGCCGTACATGAAGCAGGTGATTTCCGCCCACCGTACGCCTGAACTCATGGCGGATTTCGCGCATTCCGCGCGTGACAAGGGCATCAAGGTCATCATCGCCGGCGCCGGCGGGGCCGCCCATCTGCCTGGCATGGTCGCCGCGCAGACCACGCTGCCGGTCATCGGTGTGCCGGTGCGCTCGCATGCGCTGTCCGGGTGGGATTCGCTGCTGTCCATCGTGCAGATGCCTGGCGGCATTCCGGTCGCGACGACGGCGGTCGGCAATTCCGGTGCTACGAACGCCGGCCTGCTAGCGGTGAGCATCCTGAGCATCACCGACGGGCGTCTGGCCGACGAACTCAAGGCGTATCGTGAGAGTCTCAAGGAGAAGGTGGCACAGTCCAATGCCGAGCTTGTCTGAGGAAACCAACGGGCGTATCGCTTATCTCGAGCCGGGTTCGACAATCGGCATCGTCGGTGGCGGCCAGCTGGGCCGCATGATGGCCCTGTCCGCACGCCAAATGGGCTTCCGTATCGGCGTGCTCGACCCGACGCCGAACTGTCCGACCGCCCAGGTGGCGGACTTCCAGGTGACCGCCGCATATGACGATGTCGCGGCGATCCACGAGCTGGCCGAACGCAGCGACGTGCTCACCTACGAGTTCGAGAACGTCGACGCGGATGCGCTGGATGATGTGCGTCACCTTGTGGCCATCCCGCAGGGTACGGATCTGCTGCGCGTGACCCAGGACCGTGTCCATGAGAAGACCTTCATCAACGAGCATGGTACGGCGACGGCCCCGTGGCGTCAGGTCGACAGCATCGACCAGCTCGGCTCGGCCCTTGATGAGATCGGTTACCCGTCGGTGCTCAAAACCCGTACCGGTGGCTATGACGGCCACGGCCAGACCGTGCTGCACGGTCCGGATGATTTCGCTGCGGTCCGCGAGCGGGCGCAGCATGAGGGCATGTTCCCGCCATCCATTTTGGAAGGCTTTGTCGATTTCGCGTTCGAGGCTTCGATTCTTGTCGCCGGCAATGGTCGTGATTTCGTGACGTTCCCGATGGTGCGCAATGAGCACCGCAACAACATCCTGCACATGACGATCGCCCCCGCCGCTGTGTCGCCGCAGGTCGAGCGTCAGGCACATGAGCTTGCCATCAGGCTGGCGAAGGGCTTTGAACTCTCCGGCATTCTCGCGATTGAGTTGTTCGTCACGAGGGACGACCATGTGATTGTCAATGAGTTGGCGCCGCGTCCGCATAATTCCGGGCATTACACCATCGAGGCGTGCTCGGAGAGCCAATTCAACGAGCATATTCGTGGGATCGCGGGCTGGCCGTTGCCTCAGCCGAAGCTGCTCAGCCCGGCGGTTATGGTCAATGTGCTCGGCCAGCATGTGGCGCCGACGCGCGCGCTTATCCCGGAGCATCCCGAATGGCATCTGCATGATTATGGGAAGGCCGAAGTGAGGCATGACCGCAAGATGGGGCATATCACCGTGCTGTGCGATGATACCCAGGCTGCGGTTGCGGCGCTTGAAGCGACGGGCTGCTGGGACGATTTGCGCTGATTGCGCTGATTGCGCTGTGATTGTTGCGGTTTGGGCTGCTTCGGGCGGTCTTGTTTGACGGCCGGCATACTGGAGACGGTATGCCGGCCGTCGGCGTACCGGGCTTGCCCCGGGTGCGAGTTGGTTGTACTATCGCGGTGCAGTTCGTTCGTGATGGTTGTGATGTCCGGTTATGAGAGGGCGTGGATATGAGTGAGCATGGTGTTGCGCGGCATACGCGGCAGAAGGATGCGCTGTTGCAACAGTTGCGAGGGTGCGAGGGCTTCGTTTCGGCGCAGGAACTGCATCGCAGGCTCACTGATTCCGGGGCGTCCGTCGGGCTTGCCACGGTGTATCGGCAGCTCAATTCGCTTGCCGAATCCGGGGCGGTGGACACCGTGCGACTGGATGGGCAGCAGATGTTCCGTATCTGCGACGACGATTCGCATCATCATCATTTGATTTGCAGCGGCTGCGGGAAAACCATCGAAATCGAGCCGCCGGATATGGAGTGGATGCGCCAGATCGCCCGCTCCCACGGTTTCAAAATCAATTCGCATACCTTGGAGATTTTCGGTCTGTGCTCCGACTGCCAGCATAAGCGTGCCACACAGTCGGTCAGCGACTCCGCCGCCGAACGCCGGTAGGCCCCGTCCTCCATTTTCCGCCGACGCTGAGCATGTTGTCAGTGTCGGCGGTCTGTTTCTGCCGACGTTGAGGTGCCTGTCAGTGTCGGTAGAGGGTCGCGATTCTGTTTCTGCCGACGCTGAGCGCCGAGTGAGTGTCGGTAGAGGGTTGTGGTTCTGTTTCTGCCGACGCTCACCGCCGTGCCAGTGTCGGTGGAAGGTTGTGCCTACGCTGCGGGGGTTGTCAGCGTAGGCAGACGGGGTTTCGACACGCTGTAATTGATAATAATTATCATTAACGATAATCTGGTGTCGTCAGATGATGCGGCAATCCGTCGCATCGCATCACCAAGAGAGCATCAGGAGCAGATATGACGGGAATCAGGAAGTATCGACGTATTGCACAGGCGACGGTATGTATCGCAGCGGCGGGATTGATTGCCGCGATGGGGGCGTGTGGGTCGGCGAACACGACCGCGTCCAATACGTCAGGTTCGCTTCACGTGGTCGCCAGCATCAACCAGTGGGGTTCAGTCGCCAGTCAGATCGGCGGTTCGCGCGTCAACGTCACCAATATCATCAACAGCACCGCGGTCGAAGCGCACGATTACGAGCCGACCAGCGCCGACATCGCCGCTTTCTCCAAGGCAGACGTCATCATCGTCAACGGCGCCGGATACGACAGCTGGGCAACCAAAGCCGCAGCATCCACGAAAGCGCAGGTCGTGAACGCGGCCGAAAGCGGCGGCAAACACGACGGCGACAATCCACACGTATGGTTCTCCGCGGCGGTACGCACCGCGACGGCCAAAGCAATCGCCGAGGCATACGAGCAGCGTGACGCCGCCCACGCCAAGGAGTACGGCAAGCGGCTTGACGCGTGGCAAAACAAGGAGAACACGTTGGAAGCGTCCATCGCTGAAACCAAGCGTCGGCTCGACGGCAAGAAGTATGCAGCCACCGAGTCCGTGGCGGCTTATCTGGCGCAAGATTTGGGCTTGGTGGATGCCACCCCGTCCGGATATGCGCAGGCGGTCGCCAACGAAAGCGAACCCGCCTCCGGCGATGTCACCGCATTCAGCAAGCTACTCCAGGCAGGTTCGGTGGCGTTGCTGGTGGTCAACACCCAGGAATCCAACGCCACCACCAAGCAGCTGATCGCATCTGCACAGCACGGCGGAGTGCACCAGGTCAAGCTCACCGAGCAGATGCCCAAGCAAGACAGCACGCTGACCGATTGGATGACCGCGCTGGTCGCATCGTTCGCAACAGCCGGGAAGGCCTAAACCGGGCTGGATTCGCCTGAAACAGCAGGAAACCGTAACCTTCTGCCGACGCTGACGGGGACCTGAGTGTCGGCAGAAGCGGAAATTCCAAATCTCACTGGTGTCCATGTCCCTTGGCTTTCGGGGCGGGCCGTAGCGACTTGAGCATATCCGGGATCTGCGAGGGTTTGAGTCCCGGCAGATACGCGGATAGTACGGCAAGCCCGATGCGCGGCAGCGCGGCCGCATCCGGATAGCACACGTAGATCGGCGAAGGCGTCGGCTGGAACTTGCGCTTGAAGAAATACAAGGACTTGAACCCGTACGCAGGTTCAAGCGTATCGGCTACAATCTGCAGCACATGCTCGATTACCGCGATATCCTCCGGATCGGCGGTATTGTCGCCGATACCGGCAAGCGGAGCGGCCGACAGGCTCATGAACTGCGCCGCCTGATCAGGCTCCTCGACGCACTGCTCGTGCAAGCGTTCGGCCATACGGGCGATGAGAAACTCCATAATCCCATTCGGACTATCCGTGCGATGCCGCATGAAATCAAGCGTCCAACCGATGACTTTGCCGTCGCGGTAGGTCGGCAGCCAGCTGGTCGCGCCCTGCACCACGCCGTCGGCGTCGATCGCATACAGCAGCATGACCCGCGGATCGCGCAGCTCCTCGATACCGCCGAGCGTGAACTTCATTTCCGGCAGCGACTTGAGTTCAGCCCACTGCTCGGAAATGCCGATGATTTGCTCACGCACCTCCCACGGCGCCTCGTTGAACGTGGTGAGTACGTCAGTCAAGCCGCTGCGACGCGCCTTGTTGATGGCCGTGCGGATATCCTGCCACTTCTTGCCGCGTGTCTGCCAGGTACTGGGGATGACCAGCATCTCCGTACCCACCTGGATGGACGAGCAGCCCAACGATTCCAAGGTCTCGCGAGCGTTGTCATGCACCGCGTAGAAGGCCGGGGACCACGAGTTACGCTCGCAGAAGCGCATGAACTCGCGCAGCGATGTATCGAATTCACCAGGGTCGCCGAACGGGCCGGTCACGGTCAGCGCCACACCATGGCTTACACGGTAGGCGATCGCCGAACGGCCGCTCGGGGAGAACCAATAATGATTGTCCTCCCATGTGGTCATGAAACTCATCGATTCGCCGCCACGCTCCACCAGCTCGCTGGCGCGCTCGCGGTCTGCAGCGTTCAACGCCACGGAGTCGCGGAACCACAGCAGGAACACCACGAGCACCACAATCCAGAACACCAGTCCGGGCAGCTGGTTGATGACCATCGATGCCACCGTAGTCGAATGCATATGCAACCGGCTTGATCCGATGAGCCCCATCGGCAGGTAGCGGTGCGGCAGGTCGCGCAACAGCATGCCGAAGGTAGCGCGCGGAGCGTATGCGTCGCGGTCCATCATGCCGAACGCAAGGAAGCTTCCGGCGGTGATCAGCAACGCCAGGCCGATTGCTCCCACGCCGCGGCGGATGCGTGAACGCGCGGTCAACACGGAAAAATGATCCATGTTCATGCCGATGACTGCCATCAACACCAGCGACGGCACGGCTGTGGCAATCAGCGCTTGCACCAGCACCGCCCACAGGTCAGCCGCAATCGGCATGGTCATGCTATCCAGCAGGGGAAGGATCACGCAGTAAGTCACCGAAACCGCGACGGTAAAGCCATTGAGCACCATGCTGGCGTGTGCGGCGAGACGACGTCCACGGTACAGGCCCCACGCCAGAATCATCATGGCGACGACCAGCACCAGCGTACGCACCCATACGCCCGTCATCGCGAAATGATAACGCTTTGCCAGCGTCACGCAACTGTGGGCGCCGAGATTTGAGGCGCACGTGTCCGCCAAATCCTCATCGCCGACCAGACCGGACAAGAAGTATCCGAACACGGATAACGGACCGTCATGCGAGCTGGACACCAGTGCGAGTATCGGGCCGAACGCGAACACCAGTTGGATGGCGGCGATCAGCCGGCGCACTTCATAATCAGTGCCACGCCACCACTGCTCATGCTCGCGTTCGTGATGTTGACGCCTGAACATGAGCACACCCACCCCATGACCGACCAGTGCGGCGGCCAGCGTGCAATAGTCTCCCGGATTGCCACTGAACAGCATGGCGGCGAGAATGAACGCGTAAGCGATAAGACGAATCCGGCGACGCCATAATATCGGCTCGAACGCGCTCGCCGCCATGAGCGCGGCGATGGACAGGGTGATCGGGGACAGTGAGAACGGCATGCGTTGCACTGCATGCCAAGTATATTCATCCCACAGGTTGGTCATGACCGCACATAATCCGAGTCCCAACGCCGAACCGGCGATTGCGCCCAACAGAGCGGTTGCCAGTGTGCGGGTGACACCGATCGCGGCCTGTGCCGCCGAGAATATCGCGAGGATCGCCACGGCGTACAGTACCAGCGAGAACGGCCCGCGGGCGAGCACCATGGACCACAGCAGTTTGAAGAATTGTCCGAGCACGTCAGGATGGCCGGAACGTGCATGGTGCCCGAAGATACGCAGCATGGTCATATCTTGCGGGCGGTGGATGATGTGGTGGGTGAGCCGCCAAATCCACACCGTGATGTTGACCACGATGAAGATACCCGCCGCAACCGGTCCCATCCAGTGTGTTGTCCACCAGTCTCGGGCATCCGTGGTGAGGGCTTTCCATCCGGTTGGGCGTGGTGTCGGCTGTGCGTGTGGTGGTTGTTGCGTTGTCTGAGTCATGATGATTCGCTCGGTTTGTCTGATTGGTGATACATCACCGGTGGTGTTGTTCGCTGTTTCACATGGTCGGCGTGATCGCCGCAGGCTACTCAGCCATCCACGTTGAGCATGACAAGATTCGGGTACGTGTTCAATTCCCGCCGGTCTGCCCCGATTCCGCTTTGTGCGCAGAAGCGGTCGATGACCGCGGCAAGCCCGGTGTTCACCGTGTGCCAGTCATGTCCGGAGCCTTTTGCCATCGCCAGATGGACTGTCATACCGGATCGTTTCGCGGCTTTCGCGATGATGGCGGCATTGCGCTGTGATTTGGCGTCCCATTGCCCGGCGATGCTGAACAGTGTCTGGGTGGAAGGGGCGTGGCGCTTGATGATGTCGGTCGGTACATGCCGTTGGTAGAGTTTCGCATCACCGTTGAAATACCGGTTGATGGTGGTTTCGCGATCATGATCGGTCGGCGCGAGCTCGCCGCCAGCGGCATAGATATGCCCGTAGATGCCCGGATGAGCCGGGCCGAGCTGGGTGCTGCACGTGCCGCCTTGGGAGAACCCGCCGATCAGCCAATCCTTCGGCGCAGTGGATACCGGCAGTGTCGTTCGGATCCATTTGGTGACGTCCACCGTCAGGTAGGTTTCGGCCTTGCCGTACACCGGTGTGTCCGCACATAGGGAATTCTGTGTTGCAGCACCGTTTTGGTCGGGGGAGACGACAATCGGCGCCAAGCCGTGATGCTTCGCCGCATACGCGTTGAGTGTTCCTGCAATGCCGCTCGCGTTGAAGAACCGGTCGGGGCTGCCCGGCTGTCCGGCAAGCATCACCATCACCGGCAGTGCTGGCGGCTTGTCACTCAACGCGGCAGGAGGAAGGTACACGTCGGCGCTGCGTGCCTTGAATTGCGAGGCAGTCGCCGGAATATCCACGGTTCTGATTTCACCGGTTTTCGGCATGGTCGGCAAATCATGACGGCTGGCGTGCTGTTTCCATTGTTCGATGGTCATCGTGGCTTTGCCACTGATCTGCGACTGGGACATGTCCGGGAACGCTTTGACGCCGAACAGTGAGCCGAGCGTTGTATATTCGCCGTACACCATGTCAACGCGCAAGGCTCCGCTGAGCAGCGATAGCACTACGAGTATGACGGCGGCGATGCGCCGGATGCCATGCGAATCCACGATTGCGGCGACCGCAAACGCCATCAGCGCGCATGTGACAGCGATGACGGTCATCACCATCCATCCCAAGCTCACCCCGAACACGAGGAACACGTCGGACAGCAGCCAGACGACCAATCCGCTGACACCGAATCCGATGAAACCGGCCAGCAGTTCACGCCAAAGGCTTGAACGGCGCCGGTGGGGAGTATATCGCCGTGCGTCAGGCAGCACCACTACCAGCAGCATGCTGATTGCCGTTACCCCGAACAGGGTAGGGGGAAGCCAGCCATTGAGCAGATGGATATTGGCCGGAAATGTCACCGCAACCGCTTCCTTTCCGGGGTGTTTTGCTTGAACACCGCCACGATAATCATGCTCGTCGCGAAGGTCAATCATTCGCGAGGATGACCATCGAAACCATACTCACGGAAATCTGAACGGATGCTGATAATGATCGCGTTTTGTCGCTTACGCCGTGGACAATGTCGTAGGTTGGTCCAACGGGACCGTCGTTTGCGATACGGACGGCGCCTCCACGCGTGACGCGTGTTCGGGGCGAGATAAGGAAAGGCCACATGACTCGTACCAACGATGACCATGATTTCGCCAAAGGCAAAACGATGCACACAACGCCCGACAAGGCGGGCAATACCACAGAACATAATACCGAGCATGCGGCCGCATCATCCCAGTCGGCCGCATGCTCTACGATGTCTCCGATTGAGGAGCTTTCCATCGCGACCACCAGCCATGCCGACATGCTGTCCGGCGGCTCGCGCGACAAGAACGGCAAGCCTTGCAAGCCGTTCGCCAACTGGCTGTATGCCGTCGTATTCATCGTGGTCGATATTGCCGCGGTACTCATCATGCAGATAGGCGTCACTTCAACCGGCACGCGTGTCAAGCTCTCCAGCCCGGTGACAGGAGCATGGAGCATTATCGGCAAGATGTTCACCCAATGGAATTTCGTGTTTATCCTCAACCTCATTCTGGTGGGCATGTTCTATCTCATTGTGCTTATGCTCACCAACCGGCTGTGGGTGGCATCACCGATTGTCCTGGCACTCGCCTCGATTATTGCCGTGGCTGACTATTTCAAGGTGGAATCCCGCTATGAGGCGATTCTGCCTTCCGACTTGAACTTCCTGCAATCGAATACCGGCAATATTGTCAGTTTTATTCCCACAGGTTCAGCTGGTCTGATTGTCGGCGTGATTGTCGGCGTCATCGCGTTCATCGCGCTGTTCGTGTTCCTCAGCCATATCGATGGGCGTCATGGCAGTATGATTCGCGGCGGATCACAACGCAACAGTGTTGCAATCGGTGCGGTGACCCGTATCCTGCTGATTGTTCTGCCGGCGTTGTTCTTGGGCCTGTTCACCGCGCAAGTCGGCACGGTCGGGTCGTGGGCGAGGACTCTCTCTTCGTGGCTTGGCGACACCCCGTCCATGTGGGATTCGGTCTATGACGCGCAGCGCAATGGTGTGGTTCCTTCCTTCCTGCGCCAGATGAACCCGCATGTCATGGAAGAGCCGGAAGGGTATAGCGAGGCGACCATGAAACAAGTCGCCGCGCGGTATGCCGCAGAAGCGAAAACCATCAACGCGACCCGCTCCAACAAGCTCACCGATAGCACAGTCGTGTATATTCTATCGGAATCCTTCGCCGATCCTTCGCGTGTTCCCGGTATCACGCTCAACGAAGACACCATGCCGAATATCCGCTCCATCAAGCAGCACACCACAAGCGGTCTTATGCTGTCCAGCGGCTACGGCGGCGGTACCGCGAACCTTGAATACATGGGGTTGACCGGCTTGAGCATGGCGAATTTCAGCTCATCGCTGACCAGCCCATACCAGCAGTTGGTGCCGCGGGAGGCTTGGACGCCGACCATCAACCAGCTGTGGGGTTCGTCCGCGAACTCCATCGCCTTCCACCCCTATGAGCCGTCCATGTATTCGCGTGCGACGAACTACAAGAAGTTCGGCTTCTCGCATTTCTATGCGCTTGAAGGCTCCGACATCATCAAATACCGGAACAAGCTCGGCAAATCGCCGTATGTGAGCGACGAGTCGACCTACAAGAGCGCACTTGAGAAAATCGCGGGTACGGACAGCAACCAGTTCGTGCAGATCATCACCATGCAGAATCACATGCCGTACAAGAACTGGTATGCGAACAACCAGTTCAAGGTCAAGGCGACGGATCCGGATAACCGGCTCGGCAAAACCGAGACCGAATCCATCCAGACCTACGCCAAGGGTGTGAACCTGACCGACAAGGCGACCAAGGAGTTCCTGGACAAGCTCGATAAGCTGGACAAGCCGGTGACGGTTGTGTTCTACGGCGACCACCTGCCCGGTATCTACAAGACCGCCAGCAAGGATACCGACAATTCGGTCGTCCTGCACGAGACCGACTATTTCATCTGGTCGAATAAGGCGTCCGGCACGCAAGGCACCAAGGTGAGCAACAGCGAGTATTCTTCACCGAACTTCTTCGTGGCGCAGACAGCTGAGCATATGGATGCGAAAGTTTCGCCGTATATCGCGTTCCTCACGCGCATGCACGAGAAGATTTCGGCTATGGAGCCGCCTGTGGCCAACAAGATCCAAGGTTGGGATCGTATTCCGGAAGGCCAGGACATCTATTTGGATTCCGATGGCAACCCGATGGCCGAATCCGATTTCGACAGCCAAACCAAGCAATTGATGCGGGATTACCGGCTCATCCAGTACGACATCACCGCAGGCAACGGCTATCTCAAATCCCTTGGCTTCATGACCCTTCAGTAGCGGGGATAATCCGCAGGCCACAGCGAAGGCCCTCATACCGGAACGCTCCGGTATGAGGGCCTTCGCTGTGGTCTGCGTGTTCAGCAGTTCACGCGTTCAGCGCTTTGGCACCGATATCGTGGCGGTAGAACATGCCAGTCGTGTCGAGTTTGTCGAGTACGGCGTAAATCTTGTCCTGTGCGGCGCGGATATCGTCAGCCGTGGTTTCCAGCAGCAGCACGCGCCCGGAATCGGCGACCAGCTTGCCGTCGGCGTCCGTGGCGACACCCGCATAATACACGTGGCTGGAATCGTCCACCGGAATCTGGGGGATTGCGGCACCCTTGATCACGTTGGTCGGGTAGCCGTTCGAAGCGAGCACCACGCCGAGCGTCGTCTTGTTGTCATCCTCCCACGTGAAAGTCGGGGTCTCGTTGTTGAGGATCGCGTTGATGCCTTCACCGAAATCGGAAGTCAGACGGGGAAGTACCACTTCGGTTTCCGGATCGCCGAAGCGGGCGTTGAACTCGATGACTTTCGGGCCGTCCGCGGTGGCGATCAGGCCGGCGTACAGAATGCCGGTGAACGGCGTCCCTTCATCAGCCATAGCCTGAACGGTTGGGCGCACAATCGTCTCGATCGCTGTATCAACCACGTCCTGGCTGATTTGCGGCACCGGGCTGTATGCGCCCATGCCGCCCGTATTCGGGCCCTTGTCGCCGTCGAAGGCGCGCTTATGATCCTGCGAGATCGGCATCGGCCAGAACTCGGTGCCGTTCACGAAGCTCATCAGCGAGAATTCCTGCCCCTCGAGATAATCCTCGATGACGACCTTCGCGCCGGCCGCGCCGAAACGGTGGTCGACGAAAATATCCTCGAGCGCCTTGAGTGCGGTATCCACATCCATGGCGACCGTCACGCCCTTGCCGGCGGCGAGGCCGTCAGCCTTGACCACAATCGGTGCGCCGTGGTCGCGCACGTACGCTTCAGCGCTGTCGAGATCATCGAAAGTGCGGTATTTCGCGGTCGGGATGCCGTGACGTTCCATAAGCTGCTTGGCGAAGTCCTTGGACCCCTCGATCTGGGCGGCGGCCTTGTTCGGGCCGAACGCCTTGATGCCGTTCGCTTCGAAATCGTCGACAATGCCTTGGATCAGCGGCACTTCCGGGCCGACAAACACCCAATCCACCTGATTGTCTTTGACAAAGTCGATGAGCGCGGCGTGATTGGATGGGTCCAGCTGTGTGGTGTTGATGCCGTCCAATCGCATGCCCGGATTACCGGGGGCGACCGTCACTTCGCTGACGCTATTGCTTTTCAGCAGCGCGTGCGCGATGGCGTGCTCGCGCGCGCCTGAACCGATGACCAGAACCTTCATTCCCATGGCTACTTGTTCCTTTCGTTCTGACGCTTGGTTTCAGTGCAGTTCGACATCGCTGCCGCTCTTGGCGACAATGGAGCCGATCTCATATGCCGTCTCACCGTTGGCTTTGAGCAGGTCGAGCGTGGTTTGGGCTTTCGAAGCGTCCACGGCGAGCACCATGCCGATACCCATGTTGAAAATGTTGAACATTTCCGTATGATCCACACCGCCGGCGTGTTCGATGACGTCGAAAATCGGCGGCACGGGAAACGCGTCAAGATTGATGCTTGCCGCGAGGCCGTCAGGGATCATGCGTGGGATGTTCTCGATGAACCCGCCGCCGGTGATGTGGGCGACACCCTTGATCAGGTGCTCGGCGAACAGCGGCTTGAGCGCCTTGACATAGATTTTGGTCGGGGTGAGCAGGACTTCGCCCACGGTTTTGCCGTCCAATTCGTCAAGCGTGGTGTCGACCGTGTAACCGGCTTGTTCGAACAGGGCCTTGCGTACCAGCGAGAACCCGTTGGAGTGCACGCCGGTGGACGGCAGGCCGATGAGCGTGTCGCCCTCGGTGATGGTCGAGCCGTCGACGATATCGGACTTTTCGGCGACACCCACGGCGAAACCGGCCAAGTCGTACTCGTCGGGGTCGTACATGCCGGGCATTTCAGCGGTTTCCCCGCCGATCAGCGCGCACTCGGACTGCACGCAACCGTCAGCCACGCCGGAAACGACCTGCTCGAGCAGAGCCGGATCGTTCTTGCCGCACGCAATATAGTCGAGGAAGAACAGCGGTTCAGCGCCTTGGGCGGCAATATCGTTGACGCACATGGCCACACAGTCGATGCCGATCTTATCGTGCTTGTTCGCCATCTTGGCGACCATGAGTTTGGTGCCCACGCCGTCGGTACCGGAAATGAGCACCGGTTCGCGGTAACCGAGCGAGGCGAGGTCGAACAGGCCGCCGAAACCGCCGATACCGCCGACCACACCGGGACGATTGGTGCGGGCGACATGCGATTTGATGCGCTTGACTACCTCGTAGCCGGCTTCGACACTGACTCCTGCCTTCTCATACGCTTCTGGCATGACTGACCTTTCTTGATTTGTCTGACGTTTGGTTTGTAGACGAGTTGGATTGATGAAATTGATAGGTTTCGTCCGGGGCATCTGACCGCGGCAGGCATGACGATGCCGCTGCACCCGTATACGGTTGCAGCGGCATTATCTCAGGCCTTCGCCAGTTGAGCCTGGAGCGTTTTGACATCCGTGGAGAACTCGTTGCCTTCATATCGGCTCTTGTCGTGCGCGAATTTGGCGATTCTCACACGGTCCTCGGGGGTCAGCGACTTGAGGAACGGCTCCTCGTAATCGTCGAGCGCGGTCGGATAATCACCGTTGAAATAGGCGACGCACAGGCCGCCGTACGGGGCATCCGCATGCAGGCCGATAGCTTCGACCAAGCCGTCCAGAGACAGGAACGCCAAGGAGTCGGCGCCGATATACTCGCGGATTTCCTCGACGGATTTCTTCGCGGCGATCAGCTCTTTGGTCGTCTGGATGTCGATGCCGTAGAAGCACGGGTATTTCAGCGGCGGCGAAGAGATGCGCATATGCACTTCGCGTGCGCCGGCTTCACGCAACAGCTGCACGATGCGACGCGACGTGGTGCCGCGGACAATGGAATCGTCGATCACCGCCACGCTCTTGCCTTTGACAACGCCACGTACGGCGGACAATTTCATGCGCACGCCCTGCTCGCGCAGCTCCTGCGTCGGCTGGATGAAGGTGCGTGCCACATACTGGTTCTTGATCAAACCCATTTCGTTCGGCAGACCGCTGGTTTCGGAGAAGCCGGATGCTGCGGACAGTGAGGAGTTCGGTACGGCGATGACCATGTCGGCGGGGGCGGGAGCCTCTTTGGCGAGGATCGCACCCATGCGTTTGCGTGCCGAATGCACGTTGACACCGTAGATGTTGGAATCCGGGCGCGCGAAGTAGATGTACTCCATGGAGCAGATGGCCAGCTGCGTGTTGGTCGTGTAGCGGTCCATGTGATAGCCTTCGTCGTCCACGACGATGATTTCACCGGGGCCGATGTCGCGCACGAACTCCGCGCCGACGATGTCCAGCGCGCAGGTCTCGGACGCCAACACGTACGCGCCGTTCTTCATGCGTCCCAAGGACAGCGGGCGGAATCCGTTCGGGTCAAGCGCGCCGATCATCGCATGCTCGGTCATGAGCAGGTAGGCGAAACCGCCGTGCACCTTGTTGAGCGCCTCCTTGAGCTTGTCCATGAAGGTGGGGGCGTTCGAACGGCGGATCAGGTGCATGAGCACTTCGGTGTCGGAATTGGAGTGGAAAATCGCGCCTTCGTCTTCCAGCTGCCGGCGCAGGCTCACGCAGTTGGTGAGGTTGCCGTTGTGGCCGAGCGCGACGTCGCCATCGTGGAAGCGGAATAGGAACGGCTGGATGTTGTCCACCGATCCGGAGCCGGACGTCGCGTAACGCACGTGACCGATGGCTTTGTCGCCTTTGAGCCGTTCGATTTCGTGCTCGTCGGAGAATACTTGGGTGAGCAGGCCGAGTCCACGATGCCCGATCAGGTGGCCGTTGTCGTTCGAGACGATGCCGGCGCCTTCCTGGCCGCGGTGCTGCAACGCATGCAAACCGAAATAGGTGAGGCGGGCGGCATCAGGGTGTCCCCAGACGCCGAAAATGCCGCACTCTTCATGAATGTCTTCGAGTTCAGCTGACAAGCCAAAGCTCCTTCCAAAACCGTGGAAACGGGGGATTCGCTAGTAACCAACATATCAACCGCCGGCTACATCGCGCAGGTTGGGCTGTCATTCGGCTGAAGGTCGTTTAGTTGCGTGTGATGCCGCAGTGATCAGGGGGCGCGCTCACCGTATGCCAGAGCGGTTCCATGTCGGTCTGGCCGGACGTTGACGGGTGACGGAATGTGCGATTCGGTCTGTGATGTGACCGCCCGGTTACACAGCGGCGAGATAGCGGATGGGTCGGCGGCACAACGTCCGGGTATCCGTCTGTCATGTGATGAACCGGTTACACGACGCGACGGTAGCTTCCTGTCACGGTCGGCCCGCCGGGCTATCGTCCTGCCATGTGATTGACCGGTCGCACCATGCGGCGGTAACATCCGGTCATGCCTGATTTGGCTTGGTATCCGCCTGCAATGTGACCGACCAGTCGCATGATGGCCCGATAGTGACAATCCTGATGTGCGATACCGTCCGGATTGCAACATCGGTCGTGTGCGCCGCCCCGGAGTAGGGCTTGCGGCGTACACTGGTCATTGGCTTCCCGCGTGTGCGGGAACCGGCACAGACATGCAAGGAGCAGTTATGGCAGTATTGGTCCTCGGCGGAGCCGGCTACATCGGCTCGCACATGGTCGACCGCCTGGTCAACACCACGGATGAGAAGGTCGTGGTCGTTGACAGCCTGGTCACCGGTCATCGCGCTGCGGTCAACCCGGCGGCGAAGTTCTATCAGGGCGACATCGCCGACCAGGATTTCATGCGCACCGTGTTCAAGGAAAACCCGGATGTTGACGCGGTCATCCATTTCGCAGCCTACTCGCTGGTCGCCGAATCGATGAAGAAGCCGCTCAAATACTTCGACAACAACACCGCAGGCATGGTCAAGCTGCTCGAAGTGATGAACGAAGTGGGTGTCAAGAACATCGTCTTCTCTTCGACCGCAGCCACCTATGGTATCCCCGAGAAGATGCCGATCCGTGAGACCGACCCGCAGAAGCCGATCAACCCGTACGGCGAGAGCAAGCTCATGATGGAGAAGATCATGCACTGGTCCGACCTCGCCTACGGCATCAAGTTCGTCGCACTGCGCTATTTCAACGTCGCCGGTGCCAAGCCGGACGGTTCGATCGGTGAAGATCACAATCCGGAAACCCATTTGCTTCCGATCGTGCTGCAGGTGGCGCAGGGCAAGCGTGACGTGCTCAAGATCTTCGGCAATGATTACAACACGCCTGACGGTACGAACGTGCGTGATTATGTGCATCCGTACGATTTGGCGGACGCGCATATCCTCGCGGTCAAGTACCTGCGTGAAGGCAACGAATCCTCGGCGTTCAACCTCGGTTCGTCCACCGGCTTCTCGAACTTGCAGATTCTTGAGGCTGCACGTCGCGTGACCGGCAAGGAGATCCCCGCCGAGATGGCTCCGCGTCGCCCCGGCGACCCGGATACGCTGATTGCCGCCTCCGATAAGGCCCGCAGTGTGCTCGGCTGGAAGCCGCAGTTCGACAATATCGACAAGATCATCGCCTCCGCGTGGGCTTGGCATTCAAGCCATCCGGAAGGCTACGGCGACCGCAAGTAACAGGTGATGGCGGGTCGCGCCATGTTTCATGGTCGCGTCGAGCCGCGCTGATTCGCGGTACCGTCCAAGGCAATAGACCATGAGGGGCGCCACGCTGTGTATGCGTGGCGCCCCTCATGTCGTTATCGCCGGTTGTCGTTGCGATTACCGGATTCACAGGTGTCAGCGGGATGCTCTCCGGTGTCAGCTTTCGTTGAGCAGCTCGCTGAACGAGAAACCGGTTGCGGCAAAGATGATGATGAGCAGGACGGTGCCCACAACGCTGA
>Ga0256406_1002782_pt1 | contig 23602 bp, 19 predicted proteins | sample RumenRJG_03DNA_FD_185986 | JGI IMG/M metagenome (GOLD analysis project Ga0256406, IMG submission 185986) | Bovine rumen microbial communities from Lethbridge, Alberta, Canada - RJG_03 | ecosystem: Host-associated > Mammals > Digestive system > Stomach > Rumen | place: Canada: Alberta | collected... | reverse complement strand
GTTTGACGAAGGGAACAGCCATTTTCTGGATGCGAAAAAGATCGGCTACAAGAGTATGGCGGGTTTCCGAAGTGTCACTCGTTTCTTCGACGGGCTGATGTATGTTGTGATTGTGCTGCTCGGGTCACTTGCGCTGATTCACGATGCGATCACGCCGGGTGATTTTGTCGCTTATCTACTGTATGTCAATATGCTGCTCGAGGCGATCCGCCGTATCGTCGAATTCACCGAGCAGTTCCAGCGGGGAATCACCGGAATCGAACGGTTTATCGAAGTCATGGATGAACCGGTCGAGGTGGATGATGCGCCGGACGCTGTGGAACTGCCGAAGGTCAGGGGAGAAATTGATTATGACGGCGTATCCTTCCACTACGGAGACGGGGAGGAAATTCTGAACAAGATCAATCTGCACATTCCGGCCGGAGAGAATCTCGCGCTGGTCGGACCGTCCGGCGCAGGGAAGACGACATTCTGCAACCTGCTTCCGCGTTTTTACGATGTGACGGACGGAACAATCCGGATTGACGGCATGGATATCCGGAAAGTCAGGATCCGGTCGCTTCGGTCGCAGATCGGAATGGTGCAGCAGGATGTCTATCTCTTCTCGGATACAATTGCAGGAAATATCGAATACGGTAAGCCGGGCGCAAGCCGGGAGGAGATCATAAAGGCCGCAAAGCTGGCCGGCGCGGACGAGTTCATCCGTGAGATGCCGGACGGCTATGACACCTATGTCGGCGAGCGGGGCACCCGCCTTTCCGGCGGTCAGAAACAGCGGATCAGCATCGCCCGCGTATTTCTGAAGAATCCGCCGATCCTGATCCTCGACGAAGCGACCTCTGCGCTCGACAACGAGAGCGAACTTCTGGTTCAGCGTTCGCTGGCTGAGCTGACGAAGGGCCGGACGACGATCACGATCGCGCACCGGCTGACAACGATTCGCAATGCCGATCAGATTCTGGTTCTGACGGAAAACGGCATCGAAGAGATGGGCACGCACGATGAGCTGATGAAAAAAGACGGCATCTACGCGCACATGTACCATCTGTATGAATAGCCGAACAGGCAAGGCGCAATGATGGAATGATAAATGGTAAATGCCGCAGCTCACGGGAGCCGCGGCATTTTATGTTTCCGGATCGGGATTTTCCGGATCCGGAAGGATCGTTCCGTACTCGTCGATGTATTGTCTTTTTACATTAAAAAGATCGATTATGCGCTGCGCGATGAAGCGGTGATCGCCCAGATACCGGATGCTCGTGTAGTCTGCGGGAGTCAGCCGGGTTTTCAGCGCGATGCTGTAGATGCCGAGCGCTTCGCAGCCGCCTTTTTCGTTGTATTCGATGTAATACAGGTATTCCCGGTTGTGGCTGTAGATGTCGACGCCGTCTCTGCCCGGGCCGAACAGCACCTCGTCTTTCTCGTTCAGAACCCACCAGTGATATTTGTAATCCATGACGAGATAAAAGCCGTTCGCCATGCAGTAGAGATCCGGATAGATACAGGGCACCATCTCCCGGCCGGCTGCGTCGGATACGCCGAACAGGTCATAATCTTCGCCGGACGGCACATGCTGCCGGAGGCTGACGCGGTAGATTTCGTGATCCTTCGAGGAAAGCTCAATGTCGTTATACACCGGCGGGATCCGGATCGCACCGTCCGGGCCGGTGACCGAAGCGTAGACCTCTCCGGTCCGAAGATCACGGTATCGGCGGAGAAAGCTGTCCTTCGTCATCGGGATGCGTTTCTCCGAAATCTGCTGAAGGCGCGCAAAAAACGGAACAGTCCGCTCTTCCGGAGGCCGTCCGTCCGAAGCCGGAAAAATCAGAATTTCGAAGCCGTATTCGACGCCCGGATCAGTCAGAGAATCGACCAGCGACAATGTGACCGCCGGTTCGTTTCCTTCACGGAGTGATATCGAGTCCAGATCCATGCCTTTCCACTTCTCGAGCTCCGGAAGCGCCGGCACATCATTCATCGCGGAAGGAATGCAGAACCCATCCATCTTCATCTTGATATGGTCCGGATCCTCTGCCCACAGAATCCACTGCATCGAACCGAACGAGATCAGATGCAGGCCGGCGGAGAGATCGCACCGCCATTCGGTCAGCCTGCGCCCCCGGCAGCGGCGGCTCATCTCGTTCAGCGCTGCGCGGAACGCCTGGGCTGTGACATATTCTCTGGCAAAAAGTTCCTGATAGCGAATCGTCATTGACGGCTCCTTTCTGTGATCGAAAAAGAGATGTCACCTTTGATTTCCAACATTTTAACATAATTCCTATTAAATTGATAGAAATTACTTGATTTTATCACATTCGGGTGTTATTTTATTGATTGAAATCTTTCGGGAGGTGAGTTAACCATGATGGTGTCAACAAAAGGACGCTACGCGCTGGTCGTTCTGATCGATCTCGCTGCGCATGACAGCGAAGGATTCGTTTCGCTGTCCGAAGTGGCGGAGCGGCAGAAGCTCTCGATGAAATACCTGGAGATCGTGGTCTCGATTCTGAACAAAGGCGGGCTTTTGAAAAGCTGCCGCGGGAAGAACGGCGGATACCGGTTGATCAAACCGCCGAGCGAATACAACATCAATGAGATCTTGCAGCTGACCGAGGGAAGCCTCGCGCCAGTGGACTGTGTCAAAGCAAATGCACCGTCCTGCGACCGCGCCGGAAGCTGCGTGACGCTGCCGCTCTGGATCGGGCTCGACCGGGTCATTGCGCGGTACCTCGAGAATATCACGCTGCAGGACCTGATCGATGGGAATCGGGATAAGATTCTGAGCGGTTAGTATTTTTATCAGAGCATCACATAATTCCTATTGACTAAGTAGGAATTATGTGCTATCTTAATGCCAGTCAAAGAGATTAAGGAAACTTTACATAAAGGAGGAGTATATGAGAGTATATGCGGATAACGCAGCGACCACTTATATGAGTGAGACCTCAATGAAGGTGCTGCTTGATTGCCTGAAGAATTACAACAGCAATCCAAACAGTCTGCACACGGAAGGACAACTGACGGCTGAGAAGCTAGAGGAATCCAGAGAGAAAGTGCGGAAAGCGATTAATGCGAAGTACGCTAACGAGATTTACTTCACTTCCGGCGGAAGCGAAGCGGATAACCAGGCGCTGATTTCTGCAGCCAGAGGCCTGAAGAGCAAAGGCAAGAAGCATCTGGTTTCGCTGAATATCGAACATCACGCGATTCTGCACACACTGAAGAAGCTGGAGAAGGAAGGCTTCGAAGTGACGCTGCTGGCGCCGGAGAAGAACGGTATCGTCGATGTGAATAAAGTCCGCGATGCGATTCGCGACGACACGGCGCTCGTTTCGATCATGTTTGCGAATAACGAGATGGGCGCGATTCAGCCGATCGCAGAGATCGGAAAGATCTGCAAGGAGAAGGGCGTTCTGTTCCACACTGATGCAGTGCAGGCGACGGCGCATCTGCCGATTGATGTGCAGGCGATGAATATCGACATGCTGTCGATGTCCGGACACAAGTTCCACGGCCCGAAGGGCGTCGGTGCTCTGTATGCGAGAAACGGCATCCGTCTGGTCAATGTCATCGAAGGCGGTGCACAGGAGAGAGGCAAGAGAGCCGGCACAGTCAACGTTCCGGGCATCGCCAGCATGGCTGCGGCGCTGGAGGAAGGTGTTGCGAACATGGATGGAAATATCCGCTACGTATCTGCACTGAGAGATCGTCTGATCGACGGAATCAAGGATATTCCGTATTCTCAGCTGAACGGAGATCCGGTGAAGAGACTGCCGGGCAATGTCAACTTCTCGTTTGAGGGCGTTGAAGGAGAGTCTCTGCTGCTGATGCTGGATGAGAAGGGTATCCGGTGCTCCTCCGGTTCGGCCTGCACCAGCGAATCGCTGGATCCGAGCCATGTACTGATCGGCATGGGCGTTCCGGTGGAAGCGGCGCACGGTTCGCTGCGTTTCAGCCTGAACGAAGAGAATACAGAGGAAGAAGTCGATTATATTATCGAACAGGTTCACGAAGTAGTAAATTATCTGCGCAGCATTTCCCCGTTCTGGGAAGAGCTTGAGAAGGGAGAAAGAGAACATGTTATACAGTGAGAAGGTAATGGATCATTTCAAGAATCCTAGAAATGTCGGTGAGATTGAAGATGCAGACGGCGTCGGTGAAGTCGGCAATCCGGTCTGCGGCGATATCATGAAGATGTATCTGAAGATCGAGAACGATGTTATTGTCGATTGCAAGTTCAAGACATTCGGCTGCGGTTCTGCGATCGCGACGTCGTCTATGGCGACCGAGATGATCAAGGGAAAGACCGTACAGGAAGCGCTCGAACTGTCGAACAAGGCTGTTGTTGAGGCGCTGGACGGACTGCCAGCGAGAAAAATTCACTGCTCTGTTCTGGCCGAAGAAGCGGTCAAGGCAGCTCTGGTTGATTACTACAAGAAGAACGGAAGAGAGCTTCCGCCGGAGATCCGGGATTTTAAGCCGAGTGAAGACTAGTTTGGAGGAATCATGAAGATCGTATTAATGGAACCGCTGGGTGTCTCGGAAGAGACACTCGGACGGCTTTCGAAGCAGCTGACTGATAATGGTCACGAATTTAAAGCTTATGACAGCGTAACGACAGACACCGATGAGCTGATCCGCCGCGCAGAGGACGCGGAAGTTCTGATCATCGCGAACCATCCGCTACCGGGTGAAGTTATCCGCGCAGACGAGAATCTGAAGCTGATTTCGGTTGCGTTCGTCGGAATCGACCATGTGGATACCGATGCTTGCAAAGAGAAAGGCGTGCTGATCTCGAATACCGGCGGCTACTGCAATGACGCGGTAGCGGAGCTGGCGGTCGGTCTCGCGCTAGACTGCCTTAGAAATATCAGCGCCGGCAACGCAGCTGTTCAGGCTGGAGAAGGAAAAGCCGGACTGCAGGGACACGAGCTGGCCGGAAAGACGGTCGGCATAGTCGGCACCGGCGCGATCGGGTGCCGGACGGCAGAGATTTTCAAAGCGTTCGGATGCAAGCTGATCGGTTACAGCAGAAGCGAGCGGCCGGAAGCTAAAGCGCTGGGACTGGAGTATATGCCGCTTGAAGATGTCATGGCGAAAGCCGACATCGTTTCGGTACATACGCCTCTGACACCGGCGACACGCGGCCTGATCGGAGAGAAGGAGATCGGCGCGATGAAAGAGGGCGCGATTCTGATCAACACTTCGAGAGGTCCGGTGGTCGACACCGATGCGCTCGCTGCAGCGCTTTGCGCCGGCAAGATCAAATGCGGAACGGATGTGTTCGAGAAAGATCCGCCGCTGCCAGATGGTCATCCGCTGCTCGGCTGCCCGAATGTCGTATGCACACCGCATGTCGGCTTTGACACGAGAGAGTCGATCGACCGCCGCGCGGAGATGGTATTCGAGAATATCACTTCGTGGATGGACGGAAAGCAAATCCGGAAGATGCTGTAGAGCCGCATCGCCGGGATTCTGAACGACCATGTTTGAAAAATACTCAATATAAAGACTTCCTCCGGGATCCGCTGTGCGTGAATTCAGCATGCACAGGAGACCCCGGAGGAAGTCTTTTTGTTCCTATCTCATTCTAAGTGTCTGAAAGCCGCGGATCGCGTCAGAACCGGCTACCATCTGTTGTGGTGAACGTTGGCACCTTCCGTGTCCGGAAGCGGATTTGCTGCCGGATGCTCTTCGGTGTGCCCCATAACGAGGAGCGCTTCGACCTTCTGATTCGCCGGGGAACCGATGCGGCTGTTCACATATTCCTCTGCAGTGACGCCCTCCTCGTCCGACGGACGGAGACGGAGCTGGAGCCAGCAGCTTCCGAGGCCGAGATCCGATGCCATCAGCTGCATGTAGCCGAGTGCCAGTGCGCTGTCTTCGGTGAACGTGTCGGTCTTGTCACTGTCCGAATAGACCGCGACCGCAGCGGTTGCTGTCTCGAGCATCTTAGCGCCGCCCTTCCGGCAGTGAACCAGGTCGCGGAGCATTGCCTCGTCATCAATTACGACGAACGACCACGGTCTCAGGCCCTTGCCGTTCGGTGTGAGCATTGCGGCCTCAAGGATTTTCCGAATGTCTTCTTTCGAAACCGGCTCAGCGGTGAATTTTCTGATGCTGCGGCGGTTCTGCATGATTTCTGTAAGATTCATAGTATATATACTCCTTTCAAAGTTTTCTTCATCCGATTCACATTGTAGCACGTTTGATGAAAATCGGTTGAAGAATATTCAAAAAAACAAAAATTAATTTGACCCGGCTCTGCCGGGCAGGCTCAGAAGCCAAAGGACGCCGCACAGTGTGTCGATGCCGGAGGAATGTCCGACCGCGAGGAATTCCGGCAGAAGCGGCTCCGGGTCTTCTGCGGCAAAAAGCTGCCGAACCGGTTTGCTGAAAAGTCCGGTCAGTGCGCAGCGGAGAAAGGCGGCGCTGATGTCCGGCGTGTCTCCGAGGTGCCCGGCGACTTCATCCCGAAGCGGCCGGAGAAGCGGGTGTTCGCCGTATACGGCGGTCATGCCGGCAAATACTCCGCAGATAAAATCATCTCCGCTGGGTGTCAGGCCCTGTCCGAGACCGATCACCCGCCGGAGCTCTTTCGCGCACCCGGCCGGGTCGCCGGAGCGGAAGCGGTCTACTGCGCTGTCAATGGCAGCCGATGCATAGCGGAGAACCGGGTCATCGGCGGACGCGAGATCTTTCGTTACCAGCCGGGCGAAGCCGGATCTTCCGGACCTTAAGATGATCCGGCGCACCGCCGCCGCGAATTCCGGCGCGGCGGCGTGCGGCGCCGAATGCGGCGGGAGGTAAGGGTCGAAGATGCGGGTCTCCGGCGCGATCCGGATCGTCTTGCCGCCGATCCGGATCGCGCCGGGGCCGGCCGCGCATTCGGCGCCTTCGCCCGGGGCGAAGGCTGCCATTCCGTCCGGACGTGCCGGCAGTATCACACTGATCGGGGACACCGGAGATCCATCCGTCTGCAGTGCGACCAGCCGCCCGCTGAAGGACAGGTTGACCGTCCGCTCGTAGACAGAGTGCACCGTCCCGGCCGGGCTGCTTTCGAGCAGTTCACGGACATTAGTTGTAGTTTCGATAGCGTCCATCATTGCAGCTCCTCGCTTCATCTCGTTTCATTCAATGCCAGTATATCCGATCCGACCGGCAAATGCCATTCAATAATGGTATTTAGATTTCTTTGATTATCTCTAATGATATTGAAATATTTTTAATTCCCAAATTTTAAAATTGCGTTGACTTAATTTTAAAACTATGATTAATTATACCCAGGGTTTAAAAATGGTCAACCAAATTATGGAGGTAAACCAATGTATGATTTGTTAATCAAGAATGGAATCGTTGTCACTCCGGAAGGAGAGGAAGAAGGTAACATCGCAGTTCAGGACGGTGTGATCGCAGCGGTTCTAGCGAAAGGTATCGTGCCGGAGGCTAGGAAGACGATCGATGCATCGGGAAAGTACGTATTCCCGGGCGCAATCGATACGCACGCTCATCTGAATGATCCGGGCTATGAGTGGAGAGAGGATTACGCGCACGGCACGGCGGCAGCGATCGTTGGCGGCTACACGACGGTAATCGACATGCCGCTTCAGAATGAGCCGGCGATGACGACACCGGAGCTCTTTGACATCAAGGAAGCGAAAGTCAGCCCGAATGCGTATTCCGACTACGCGTTCTGGGGCGGTCTGGTACCGGACAACTTCGATCAGCTCGAAGCGCTGGACGAAAAGGGTGTCGTTGCTTTTAAATCGTTCCTCGGACCGGTTTCACCGGACTATACCAGCTTAACCTATGGACAGGCGTATGAGGCGATGAGCATCATAAAAGGCTTCGACGGTATGGCCGGATTCCACTGCGAAGATTTCAGCATGATCAAAGAAGCGGAAAAGCGTATGAAGCGGGACGGCAAGCTCACCTGGAGAGATTTTCTCGACTCCCGTACGGTCGCGGCAGAACGGATCGCGACGGAAGCGGTCATTTCCATCGCTGAAGAGCTCGACTGCAGAGCGCACATCTGCCATGTCAGCCACCCGCTGGTAGCGGAGAAGGTCATGGAGGCACAGATGGAAGGCTATCAGATCTCAGCGGAGACCTGCGGACACTATCTGACTTTTACCGAAGAAGATACGATCGATAACGGACCACTCTTCAAGTGCGCGCCGCCGCTCAGAACGGCAGAGGCCCGCGACATGATGTGGGATTACGTCGAGAACGGCACTTTTGCCGGCCTCGCTTCCGATCACTCGCCGTGCTCTTACGATGAGAAGTACAACGAGATTCTTGGCAACAAGATTGAGAACGTCTTTGATGTCTGGGGGGGGATCAGCGGTATCCAGAGCTGTGTTCAGGCAATTTTCTCCGAGGGTGTCATCAAGAGAGGAATCGCTCCTTCCGCGCTGGCGAACGCATGGGCGAAGCTGCCTGCGCTGGCTTTCCAGATTTACGGAAAGAAGGGTGACATCCGGCCGGGATTCGATGCGGACCTCGTGATCATCGATCCGGAGAAAGAATGGGAGATCACCGCGGATTCGCTGCTCTATGTCAATAAGATTTCTGCTTTTGTCGGCCTCAAAGGACAGGGCCTGCCGGTCTGCACGATTCTGAGAGGAAATGTCATGGCGGAAGACGGCAAAGTCGTCGGGGCGAAGGGCACCGGCGAACTCGTAAAGCGTCAGAAGTAACTTAAGAAGAACAATTTGAGAGGATAAATATGAGTATTGTAGATAATCAGAATCTGAACCCGGAACTGGTTCAGAACGTAAACGAGGACCTGCAGCCGACCAAAGAGCGGATCATGGGTCCGGTGTCTTACGCAGCGTCTTTCCTCGGAGGTTGCGTATCAATCGGTACGTTTTCAATGGGCGCCAGCCTGATCGGCGCGCTGACGATTCCGCAGGCAATCATCGCGATGGCGATCGGATGTGTCGTCATTGCAATTGCCCTGGTGCTGATCGGAAACTGCGGTCATAAGTACGGCATTCCGTATATCATCCAGCTCCGTTCCAGCTTCGGCACAGCGGGCGTCAAGATCCCGGGTGTCCTCAGAGGCCTTCCGGCGATCGTCTGGTTCGGATTCCAGAGCTGGGTCGGCGCGGGCGCGATCAACAGCTGCTTCAAGATACTGTTCGGTTTTGACAATCTACCGCTGGTCTATGCGCTGTTCACGATCCTTCAGGTCGCTCTGGCGATCAAGGGCTTTCAGGGAATCAAATGGCTAGAGAATTTCTCCTGCGTTTTCATCATCGCGATTCTCGCTTACATGCTGTACGTCGTAAACACGAAGTTTGCGGTCGACATCAGCGCATCGTTTGCGAACATCAAGGGCACCTGGGGCATGCCGTTCTGGGCGGCGACCACCTCGTTCCTCGGAATTTATTCGACGATGATCATCAATGCGTCGGACTATTCCCGCAATCTCGAGAATAAGGTCGGACCGGTCAGAACCGGAAGCATCTATACGATCGCGATCCTGCCGGTAACTCTGTTCATGGGCCTGATCGGCCTGCTGGTAACAGCGGCAACCGGTAACTCCGATCCGGTCACCGTGTTCTCGACCACGATGGGAAGCAAATTGCTGACCATCATCACACTGCTCTTCATCGCGTTTGCGCAGGTAACCACGAATGTTCTGAACAACATCGTACCGCCGGCTTATGTGCTGATGGAGTCCTTCAAGATGAAGTGGTCCCACGCGACGATTCTGGTCGGCGTGCTGTCCGCCTGTGTCATGCCGTGGAAGCTGGTAACCGCGCAGTCGGCTGCCGGACTGTCCCTGTTCACGCAGTTCTACTCCGCGTTCCTCGGACCGATCTTTGCGGTCATGGTCGTGGACTACTATGTCCTTCGCAAAAAACAGCTCGATATCAATATGATGTACGACAAGGAAGGCGCGTTCAAGGGAATCAACTGGGCTGCGGTCATCGCGATCATCATCGGCTCCGTCTGCTCACTGCTCGTAGTCAGTCTGTCCTGGTACGTCAGCCTGATTCCGACAGCGATTGCGTACTACCTGCTGATGAAGTACATGCCGGGCGCATCCCGCTTCTGCAAAGGAACGATTTTCGAGAAATAGCTTTCTCATTAGAGCTGATTAATTAATTAATTTAAACGGTTATAGGAAGTAAATAAAATCCTATAACCGTTTTTTTGTTGTAAAAACCGAACGAATCGGACAAAAATGATTGCTTTTACAGGCGGAATGAAATAAAATATTTACGTCAGATTATTAAAATATGGTTGACCGAATTTGATGGAGGTAGGTACCATGTATGATTTATTAATTAAAAATGGCAGACTCGTTACACCGGATCGGATTTTCGAGGCGGAAATCGCCGTGAAAGACGGCAAGTACGCTGCATTCTTTGCGCCGGGCACCGAGGTGGAAGCCAGAGAAGTGATTGACGCGGAAGGCAACCTGGTATATCCGGGAATTATTGACTGCCACGCGCATCTGAATGAGCCGGGATTTGAGTATCGCGAAGATTTCGAGACCGGATCGAGAGCTGCGGTGTCCGCCGGCTGCACGACGCTGATCGATATGCCGCTCAACAATGATCCTTCCCTGATGAACAAGGAAGTTTTCGATCTGAAGATGAGCAAGATCAGCAAGCACTCCTATGTGGATTATGCGCTGTGGGGTGGACTGGTCGGAGATTTCGATGATTCTCCGGATTCAGTCAAGAACAATATGTCGGATCTTGTTGACCTGCAGAAGTGCGGCGTAGCTGCTTTCAAGGGCTTTACCTGTCCGAACGGACCGCTGTTCCCGACGGTGAACCTCGGCAATGTCCGGAAGGCGCTGGAAATCCTGAAGCCGTATAATGCGCTCTGCGGTTTCCACTGCGAGGAGTTTGGCCAGGTCAAAGAGCGTGAAAAGGAAGCAAAGGCGAAGACGAATCAGACAAACGAGCAGAAGATTCGCGATTTCCTGGATGCACATGATGTCTGGACCGAGTATGTCGCGACGAAGAACGTCATCGACATGGCGAGAGCCACAGGGGGAAGGGTTCATATCTGCCACGTCAGTCATCCGATGGTCGCTCAGGTTGTCAAGGATGCGCAGCATGAAGGACTGCCGATCACGGCAGAGACCTGTCCGCACTATCTGGGCCTGACCGAGGACTTTGTCTTCGAAAAAGGAGCTCCGGCCAAGTGTACGCCGCCGATGAGAAAGAAAGAGGATATGGAGAAACTGTGGGACTACGTTCTTGACGGTACACTCTCCTGCATCGGTTCTGACCATTCGCCGGCTGCGGATGAAGAGAAAGACAATAATACAAGAGACATCTGGAAGGCATGGGGCGGCCTGAATTCGATTCAGGTATTCCTTCCGCTGGTATTCGATATGTTCGTACACCAGAAGAACCTGAGCCCGACCTGGATTGCCAAGGTCATGGATTACAATCCGGCGAAGATCTTCGGACTGTATGGACAGAAGGGTGCATTCGAGATCGGATTTGATGCAGATGTGGTCATCCTGGATCCGGAGAAGCCTTGGAAGGTCGATCAGAGAAAGCTCTATACAAAGGGCCACGTCAGCTGCTTCGACGGCTTCGAAGGAAAAGGCGCACCGACCTGCACAGTCATCCGCGGCAGAGTTGTCGCAAAGGATGGCAAGTATCTGGAAGACGCAAAGGGTTACGGCGAATATGTCACGCCGGCCGGTAACTAGAGAAAGAACATAAGGAGATTTATCAATGAGCAAAGAAAACACTACGGAAACGACCGCCCGGAAGCAGGACGACTCCATCCGCCCGATTCCCCTTGAGAAACGTCAGATGAGCTGGGGATCGAACACAATGCTCTGGCTGGGCGGCTGCATTTCCATCGGCACGCTGGCCATGGGTTCGGCACAGCTTGAAACGGGACTGAATCTCCTGCAGCTGTTCCTCGCAGTCCTGATCGGCTCGACGATCCTGGTCATCGGTATCTCGATGAACGACCAGTTCGGCTACAGCACCGGCGCACCGTACACGGTGCATCTGAAAGCAGCATACGGAACTAAAGGAAACGTTCTCCCGGTTATGCTGAGAGGACTTCCGGCGATCGTATGGTACGGCTATCAGACATGGCTCGGCGGAACCGCGATTAACAACATCTCCAAGCTGCTTTTCGGCTTCGACAATGTCTGGGTGTGGTTCATCGTGTTCCAGGTGATCCAGATCGCGTTGTCCATCAAAGGATTCCAGGGCGCGAAGTGGGTCGGCAATATCGGCGGTGTTGTCATCATCTGCGCGATGATCTACCTGCTGTATGTCTGCGTACATACCCAGTGGGACGTAATCTCTGCGAACCTGATGCACAAGGAAGGAACATGGGGCCTGCCGTTCATTGCAGCGATCATCGCATTCTTCGGTAACAGTACAACGGTAATGCTGAATGCGTCAGACTATTCCAGAGAAGTGAAAGGCGGCTATTCGGCGCCGGTCCGCGGAATCTCTTACTTCCTCGCGATGGTTCCGACCACGGTTATGCTTGGTATTGTCGGTGCGATGGCATCCACTGCAACGGGCATCGCCAACCCGATCAATGCTTTTGCTGTAATGGTTGACAACAAGGTCGTTCTGGTCGTAACGCTGGCGTTCATTATTTTCGCTCAGCTGTCCACGAATCTGGCATCCAATGTCATTCCACCGGCATATGCATTTATGGACGTATTCAAGATGAAGCACAAGACTGCGGTCATCATTGTCGGCATCTTGGCAGTATGCACTTGCCCGTGGATCCTGACCAACGACAGCTCTGCTGCAGGACTGTCTCTGTTTGTAAAGATCTACTCCGCATTCTTTGCACCGATCTTTGCGGTTCTGATTGTGGACTTCTTCATTCTGCACAAGAGACACTACACGCAGGAGGCGCTGGAAGATCTCTATGATGAGAACGGAACCAAGAAGGGTGTGAACAAGGCGGCTATCATCGCAACCGTCATCGGTGCGGCGATCGGACTCGTCAATGTCGATTTGTCCTTCTTTACGGCGACAATCCCGACCGGCGTGATTTACTGGCTTCTGATGAAGAACATGAAGTCCTGCGAGAACTTCCGGAAGTACACGACGCTGGAAGACAAATAATTACGTTAATAAGAATCGAAACCAATAGCCTGATTCTTATCATCCTACAGACAAAACGAGCTGCCGAAAGGCAGCTCGTTTTGTTTTACAAAGATTATACTGCCAGTCTCAAGGCGTGGCCCGATAATGTACCTGCCCGGGCAGATGTCCGGAGAACCGGGTTATGCTACAGGTGCTCCTCCATAAAACGAATGGTCTTTGCCAGCACTTCTCTGGTGAACGGATCATCGGTATCGCGGTCGAAGTCGTGCTCCGAAGAAGCGGCAATCATTTTCTCTGCCGGATATTTCGCACAGAGCGCATTGAATTCAGCAAATGGAACGTCGTTATCCTGTATGCTGTGCGTGCAGAAGAGCGGCGCACCGAGACGATCCTTCAGCCGGAGCGAGTAGTCGATAAAGAAGTACTTCTCCCGGCCGGAATAGATCAGATCCTTCCATCTGCCCTGCTGCCTCGCGTAAACATATACGCTGTAATGCGTCTCAAGTTCACCGACGCAGTGCGGCTCCGGCGGAATCTGATCCAGACAGCTTTCCGGCACGGCCGGAAGAGAATTGTAATAATGACTCTTCTGTTCATACCAGCGGTCGACAAGAAATCCGTAGCCATAGTAGGAGAGAATGCCGGACGGAGTCTTCGCAAGTCTGCCGCTTGCTGCGGCGAGTAGCACGAGGTATGCGCCGGCCGAACGTCCCCAGATGAAATACGGCAGGTCCTGAGGGAAGCCGCATTTGGAAAGCTGCTCCCCGTGACCGTTAATCGATGCGATGACATCCGGAAGGATACCGTCCAGGCGGACAGCCGGTGCTAATGGATAATCATAGGCGATGACTATGTGACCGGCACGCGTCATCTCTTCAATATGATAATCCGGAAGATCGTCGCGGTTTCCATAGAGCAGACCGCCGCCGTGAAAATAGAGTACACAGGATTTTGCTTCCGCTTCGGATTCTGCATAGAGTGTGGCTTCCTTATTGTAAGTCGCTCCTTCCGGCGGGCGGACCGTCAGATCTTTTTTAATCAGCATTTTAACCTCGGTTCTGTAAATTTCAACAAAGAATTAAAAATTTAATTTTAGCGTCCTGTAAAATTTTACAACAATATTGAAGCGCAAGTCAATGCAAAATGCGATGCTGTGATGTAATACATTCATTGCAATTACTGGAGCTTTCAAACTAAAAAAAATAATTGTTTTTATGTCAAAAATCTCTTGCAAAATCGGTTGGACAGTGGCATTATATTAGTGTAAAAAATCGGTTGAAAACTTATGAAATTTTAACGATAACCATCCATAAGTATCAGAAAGAGAGGAGTCACTAATGAGTTACTTAAACAACAACACCGGTTACAGAGAGACACTGCTTTCGACGAGATCCGTCGCAAAGAAAGAGAACTACGTTATTCTCGAACCAGACGGTCTGGTCAAGAATGCGATCCCGGGTTACGTGAACTGTGATACCACGATTCTGGGTACGCCGGCTATGGGCGCGTCCTTCGCGGACTACATCTGCACTGTTCATCCGGAAGGCAAGAATGACAGCATCGGCGGAAACGGCATCGAGTCGTTCCTCTATGTGATCAGCGGCAAGCTCTGCGTTAAGAATGCAGACGGCGAGGCGGAGCTGACAGAGGGCGGATACATCTATTCCCCGGCGGACAAGGATTTCTGCTTTGTCAATAAGGGAGACGAGGATGCGTTCGTATATATCTACAGAAGAAGATACATCCCGGTTGAAGGCCTGAGTGCTCACACCGTTATTGCGAACATCAATGACACTGAGTGGAAAGAATATGAAGGCATGAACAACTGCCACAGCAAGGACTTCCTGCCGGCAGCAAATGACTTCGGATTCGACATGAACATGCATCTGCTGCGCTTCAAACCGGGTGCTTGCCACGGATATATCGAGACGCACATCCAGGAGCACGGAATGTACTTCCTGCAGGGCAAGGGAATGTATCGCCTGGACGACGAGTGGGTTCCGCTGCAGAAGGGCGACTATGTATTCATGGATTCCTATGTACCGCAGGCTTGCTACGGCGTAGGCACGGAAGACTTCATTTATATCTATTCCAAGGACTGCAACAGAGACGTCGAGCTCTAAGAAGCATAATACAGGCAGGTCCGGAACTTTTTTCGGACCTGCTTTGTTTATAACCCGAAATGGCACGATTATAGAACAATACGGAGGTTCAAATTGAAATTATCGAGAGAAGAACTGAAAGGCCTGATGAAAAACAAGCTGATGCAGGCTGGACTGCACGAGGATGATGCAGAGACGACATCTGAAATCCTGACCTGGGCGCACGAAAGAGGCTACTATTCCCATGGTGCGGTTCGCGTAGAGTACTACAGTGAGCGTATTTTCAAGGGCGGTATCACGGTAGATCCGAAGATCACCTGGAAGCAGACGGGCCCTTGCTCCGGCATGCTGGACGGAGATAACGGCATCGGATTTACGATCGCGAAGATGGGAATGGAGAAGGCGATCAAGCTCGCAAAGGAGAACGGCATCGGCGTGGTAGGCATGACGAACCTGTCTCACAGCGGCTCCATCGGCTACTACACGGAGATGGCTGCGGATGAAGGCCTCGTAGCGATTTCGTTCTGCCAGTCCGATCCGATGGCAGTTCCTTACGGCGGCGCTGAGCCATATTACGGCACGAACCCGATTTCCTTTGCGGCACCGACTGCAGATGAAAGAAAGGTCATCTTCGATATGGCGACAACGGTTCAGGCCTGGGGCAAAATTCTCGATAAGAGATCCAAGCATCAGGACATTCCGGATACCTGGGCAGTAGATGAGGACGGCAATCCGGTTACCGATCCGAACAAGGTTAACGCGCTGATGCCGATTGCCGGAGCAAAGGGTTATGGTCTGATGATGATGGTCGATGTTTTCTCCGGAATTCTGCTGGGAGTTCCGTTCGGCGGCCACGTCAGCTCGATGTATCACGACCTCTCGGAAGGCAGAAGACTGGGCCAGATGCACATCGTTATGGATCCGGACCGTTTCGTCGGCAAAGAGGCATTCGAGAAGACCATGTCGGAGTGCCTGGACGAAATCGGAAACATTAAACCGGCTCCTGGATTTGACAAGGTCAGCTATCCGGGCGAAAGAGCAGTTGCAAGAAAAGAAAAGGCTTATGCGACCGGCGGCGTAGATGTGGACGATGAGCTCGTGGAATATCTCCGCGGCGATGCGATTCACTTCAACAGATACGATCACAAGAACAGATTTGCGGAATAATAATTCAGGGAGAATATAGAATATGTTAAAAACAATCGTAAAAGAGGGAAGCTATCATGATTCTGTAACGCTGATGCTTCTGACGAACGCGGTCTCCGGCGTAGAAGGAGTCAAGAAAGTCTCCATCATGATGGCCACTCCTGCGAACAAGGACATCTTCAAGCAGAGCGGTCTGGAGACAGAAGAGCTGATGGCAGCGACGGCAAATGACATGGTAGTTGTTGCGGATGTAGATGACGACGCAGTGCTGGACAAGCTGATGGACGAGGTCGACGCATATTTCGCAAAGGAAGCGAATGCTGATTCGAAGAAGACCGGAACAGAATCCGTCAAGTCCTGGGATCAGGCGCTGGCCAAGATGCCGGATGCGAATCTCGCAGTAATCTCCATTCCGGGCGCTTATGCCGCTCTGGAAGCGGACCGCGCTCTGGAAGAGGGCATGAACGTATTTATGTTCTCGGATAACGTGACGATCGAAGATGAGAAGAGAATTAAAGATAAGGCGCACGAGAAAGGCCTGGTCGTCATGGGACCGGACTGCGGAACCGGAATCATCCAGAGTGTTCCGATTGCTTTTACCAATACTGTTAATCCTGGTTCCATCGGAATCATCGGTGCATCGGGTACGGGTATCCAGGAGCTGACCACGATTATCGACCGTCTGGGCGAGGGTGTGACGAATGCGATTGGTACCGGCGGAAGAGACCTCTCGGCAGAGGTCGGCGGTACGACGATGATGGATGTCATCGATGCGATGGAAGAAGACCAGACAGTCAAAGTACTGATCGTTATCTCGAAACCGCCTGCAAAGGAAGTCCGCGACAAGATCGCTGCAAGACTCAGTGTCTACAGCAAGCCGGTTGTCTGCCTCTTCCTCGGCGAGAAGCCGGAGTATTATGAAGAAGGACTCTATCAGACTTACACGCTCGATGAGTGCGCTCGTCTCGCAGTCAGCCTCGTAAGAGGAAAGAAAGTTCCGGAAGGAACCGTTGACTGTGACAGAAGCGAGTTCTTCAAGCCGGAGGACAAGAAGACGATCAAAGCTTACTACTCCGGCGGCACGCTGGCCGGCGAAGCTGCGATGATGATCAAGGATTCCCTGAAGTTCACGGACGACACGCACGTTGACGGCTTCAAGCTGAACCACAACGGACATGTTGTCGTCGATCTCGGTGATGACGTTTATACGCAGGGCAAGCCGCATCCTATGATCGACCCGCGTACCCGGATCGAGTGCATGGAAGAAGCAGTCGATGATCCGTCGACTGGCGTAATCCTCTTCGATGTCGTACTCGGCTACGGTTCGCACGAAGACATGGCTGGCGCGCTGATCCCGGCGGTCAAGGATCTGCAGGAAAAAGCAGCGGCTCAGAACCGCAAGGTGTTCTTCGTTGCTGAAGTCTGCGGAACGAGAAACGACTTCCAGGGCTACGACGAGTCGGTTAAGAAGCTGCAGGATGCCGGTGTCATTGTTGCAGAGACAAACAAGCTGGCAGTGAAGACGGCAATCGAAGCAATCGGTTACGAATTCACTGAGGACGAGAAGGAAGTACGCCCGAAGCAGGTTAAGGAGTTCACTCCGGCCAAGCCGTCCGAGAAGCTGCTGAAGATGCTCTCGAGCAAGCCGAAGGCAATCAATATCGGACTGAAGAGCTTCGCAGAGGTGATTGACAAGTTCGGATGCGATGTCGTCCAGTATGACTGGATGCCGCCGGCTGGCGGAGATATCCGCATGATCAAGGCGCTGAATTACATCCGGAATTACGAGGGATTCGATATCGACGAAGAAAACCGCAAGGTCATCGCGAAGGTTGTCGCGGCTCAGCCGGTTCTGAAGGACAACGTTCCGGCGATGGATGTCATCCCGCAGCTGAACGAGAACAACGGCAGGGTGATTCTTCATGCTGGTCCGCCAATCGAATACAAGGACATGCCGGCGACGGTACAGGGTTCCTGCGTAGGCGCGGTTCTGTTCGAAGAGTGGGCCGACAACGAAGCAGATGCGCGGAAGCTGCTCGAGTCCGGTGAGATCAAGTTCATCCCTTGCCACCACGTCAATGCGGTTGGCCCGATGGGCGGAATCACGACGCAGCATATGCCGGTATTCGTCGTACAGAACGAGACTGACGGTAACTACGCTTACTGTCAGATGAACGAAGGAATCGGAAAGGTTCTCCGTTTCGGCGCATACTCCGAAGAGGTAATCAATCGCCTCCGCTGGATGAGAGATGTACTCGGACCTACGCTGGGCAGAGCAATCCGTTCCATCGACGGAGGACTTCGCGTCAATCCGCTGATTGCTAAGGCGATCGCGATGGGCGATGAATTCCACCAGAGAAACATCGCAGCCTCCCTCGTATTCCTGAAGGAGATGGCTCCGATCATCACCGCGATGGATATGGACGACAAAGACAAATATGATGTAATCAAGTTCCTGGCTGACACGGATCAGTTCTTCCTGAACATCATGATGGCGACAGGCAAGTCGATCATGGACGGCGCGAGAATGCACAAAGAAGGAACAGTCGTCACTGCGATGTGCAGAAACGGAGTGAACTTCGGTATCCGCATCGCCGGAATGAGTGACGAGTGGTTCACCGGTCCGGTTAACACGCCGCAGGGTCTGTACTTCACCGGATATGACGGTGAGGATGCGTGCCCGGATATCGGCGACAGCGCGATCACTGAGACAGTCGGTGTCGGCGGAATGGCGATGATTGCTGCTCCGGCTGTAACGAGATTTGTCGGTGCGGGCGGTTATGAAGATGCGCTGAACACCAGCAACGAGATGACGGAGATCACGATTGACAGAAATCCGAACTACATCATCCCGAACTGGAACTTCAGAGGAACCTGCCTCGGTATCGATGCGAGGCTCGTTGTAGAAAAGCAGATCACGCCGGTCATCAACACCGGAATTGCGCACAAGATCGCGGGCTTCGGTCAGATCGGCGCAGGTACGGTTCATCCGCCGCTGGTAGCTTTCCAGAAGGCTGTACTGGCTTACGCGAAGAAGCTGGGATTTGAGGAGTAATCCGTTACGATCACGGAGTTCAATTAACGGCCTGAGAAATCAGGCCGTTAAATATATCAGTGCTTAAGAGAGGACACACTATCATGGGAAAGAAAATTGTCATTGCTCTCGGCGGAAATGCGCTGGGCAATAACGTCGAGGAGCAGCGTGCTGCTGTAGCTCATACCGCCGGCGTAATCGTTGATCTGGTAGAGGAAGGTCACGATCTGATCGTCACCCACGGAAACGGACCGCAGGTCGGCATGATCCAGAAGGCGATGGATCTGCTAAAGCGTTCCGACAGCAAATACGGTTCGGTTCCGCTGGCATCCTGCGGCGCGATGAGCCAGGGATATATCGGCATTGACCTGCAGAACGCGATCAAATATGAACTGAAGCGCAGAGGCATCGATAAGAAGGTGTCTACAATCGTCTCTCAGACGCTGGTCGACAAGAATGACGAAGCGTTCCAGCATCCGACAAAGCCGATCGGCAGCTTCATGACGAAGGAAGAGGCAGATGCTCTTGCGGCGCAGGGCATTCCGGTCGTCGAGGATGCCGGAAGAGGATACCGGGAAGTAGTCGCTTCTCCGATGCCGAAGAGAATCTGCGAGCTCGGAACCATCCGAACGCTCTTTGAGGCCGGTCACATTGTGATCACCTGCGGAGGCGGCGGAATTCCGGTTGTCGACGAAGGCGGAAAGCTGGTAGGCGCCCGCGCGGTCATCGATAAGGACAATGCGAGCAGCCTGCTCGCTTCGACGTTCGGAGCGGATTACCTCGTCATCCTGACTGCAGTTGAGAAGGTTGCAATCAACTGGGGCAAGGAGAACCAGGAATGGCTGTCCGACCTCACTGTGGAGCAGGCGAAGAAGTACATCGCAGAAGATCAGTTTGCGAAGGGCTCGATGCTGCCGAAAGTGGAAGCGGCGATCCGTTTCGCGGAATCCGGAGAAGGACGTCACGCGCTGATCACCCTGCTCGAGAAGGCCAAAGAGGGAATCAACGGCGAGACGGGCACTGTGATTCACAGATAGTCTGTTTTTCCGGAAGAAAGAACAATCAATAGTCAGGGAGTTTTCTAATGAATATACCAGTTAATTTCTTTATGTGGGCAATGGCTTTCCTGCCGATCATCGTCCTGATTGTCTTGATGATCAAGTTCAAATGGGGCGCGACGGAAGCGGCCCCGGTCGGACTGATCATTACGGTGATCACGGGTCTGGCATTCTACAAAGCAGATTTTACACTGATCGCGGAAGAGAGCGCGAAGGGCGTGTGGAATGCTTTTGTCATTTTGCTGATCATCTGGACAGCGATTCTGATGTATCAGGTGGGAGATGAAGCGAAAGCGTTCCTGGTCATCCGGGACGGCATGAGCAAACTGCTGCCGAATGAACTGCTTCAGGTCATCGCGATGGGCTGGATCTTCGAAAGCTTTCTGCAGGGCATCACCGGTTTCGGCGTACCGGTGGCGGTGGGGGCGCCACTGCTGATCGGAATCGGTGTCAGCCCGATGTATGCGGTCATCATCCCGCTGCTCGGTCAGGCCTGGGGCAACACCTTCGGTACACTGGGAGCGGCGTGGGATTCGCTGGTCGTATCCGCCGGACTTGAGACCGGAAGCGCTGCGTGTTATCATGCAGCGCTCTGGGCAGCTGCTTTCCTGTTCGCGTGGGATGTCGTCACCGGACTCGTAATCTCTTGGATGTACGGCAAAGGCCGCGCGGTCAAGAAAGGACTGCCGGCGGTTGTGGTCATGGCTCTGATTCAGGGCGGCGGCGAGATGCTGTTGAGCCAGGTGAATACGACGCTCTGCAACTTCATTCCGGCGGTCGTTTCGCTGGTTGTACTCGTGCTGATGGGCAGGATGAAGATGTACCGCGAAGAGTGGAAAATCGAGGATTCGCCGATCATGCGCCGTGCCGAATCAGGCGAAGCGGTGATGGAAGGACCGAAAGATATGACATTGGTACAGGCTTTTGTTCCGTACGTTCTGCTCTCGGTTCTGACAATCGTTGTTCTGACCGTAACGCCGATCAACCATCTGCTGAGCAGTTTCTCCATCGGACTGAAGTTCCCGGAGACGCAGACGGGATACGGCTTTGTCAACGCAGCATCGGACAACTATTCGCCGTTTGTGCCGTTCACGCATGCGAGCATGTTCCTGTTCCTGTCGGCAGTGATCGGCCTGGTATACTACAAGAAGCACGGCTGGGTTGCCGCGGGAGGAACGAAACGCATTTTTGTAAAATCCATTGAAATGACAATGCCGTCCGGTATGGCGGTTGTCGGACTCGTAATCATGTCGAGAATCATGGGAGGAACCGGTCAGACTACGGTGCTCGCGCAGGGCATCGCGAGTGTGCTCGGGACGAAATACATCATCCTCGCACCGTTTATCGGCCTGCTGGGTACGTTTATGACCGGAAGCAACATGAGCTCGAACATCCTATTCGGCGACTTCCAGATGACGACCTCGACACTGCTCGGCGTAAATGCGCCGGCGATCCTGGGCGCTCAGACTGCAGGCGGCGCAATCGGCGCGGCGGTAAGCCCGAGCAAGATCATCCTTGGTACGACGACAGCGAACATCCTCGGAAAAGAAGGCGAAGTGCTGAAGACGATGCTGATGATCACCATCCCGGCGACGCTCGTGATCGGATTGATTCAGTTCTTTATGATCGGAATTTAAGGAGGTGCGGCATAAATGGAAAAGAACAGTTTTTTTAAGACGAAAGCCGGCATCCTGACGATCGCTTTTATCGTCACGGTCATTGCTTTCATCCTGATCATGATCGGAATCAGCAGTGGCAGTCGCGCGCTGAGCTCGGCCGGCATGATTGCAGTGCTGGCAGCGATGCTGTTTTCACCAGTTAAAGTTTTTATTATCGATAGAATAAAGAAATAAGGAGGGCCCTTAGATGGACATCGAACAAGCAACAGGAAGAATCGCGGAGAACCTCGAGTATCTGAAGAGATTCACAGCCACACCGGACGAAGGCTGCACCAGACTTCCGTTCACAAAGGAGGCCAGAGAGGCAGTTGATTACCTCAAGTCGGTCATGGAAGAGATCGGACTCGAAGTGCATGAGGACGAAGCGGGAAATGTTTTCGGTATCCACAGAGGTACGGATTCGTCGCTGCCGTGCGTCATGTCCGGATCTCACTATGATTCCGTACTGAACGGCGGAAATTACGACGGAATCGGCGGTGTGATCTGCTCGCTCGAGATGGCGAGAATGATCATTGAAAAAGGTGTTCCGCACAAGCGGGATCTGGTCGTTGTCGGTTTCAACGATGAGGAAGGTATGCGGTTCGGTACCGGATATTTCGGCTCTGGCGCGATGCTCGGCCACAGAGATGTCGAGTACACGAAGCAGTTCAAGGATGTCAACGGAGTCAGCATCTATGATGCGATGAAGGAATACGGACTGGTTCCGGAGGACATCAAGAAGGCAGCATGGAAGGAAGGTTCGATCGGCCACTTCATTGAGGCGCATATCGAGCAGGGCCCGGTTCTGGATCAGAAGAACATCGAAATCGGTCTGGTAACGGGAATCGTCGGAATCCAGAGATATATGGTTACTGTTCACGGAAGAGCAGATCATGCCGGCACGACACCGATGGATATGAGAATGGATGCAGTGGATGCGTCGACGAAGGTTATTTCGAAGATTGCAGACTGGGCAAGAGAAAAAGCAGATGGTACGGTTGCTACTGTCGGCCTGATCAAAGTTACTCCGGGCGGAATGAACATCGTTGCGGAGCAGGTAGAATTTACAGTTGACATCCGTTCGATGAACAATGATAATATTTCCGATATTGCCAGAAGAATCAGAGCAGCGCTCGATCGCGAATGCAAGGCGATGGGCGGCACGTATGAAATTGACACGAAGCTGATCATCGAGCCGGTACAGCTGGATGAGAAGATGCTGGACGTGCTGGAGGATTCCTGCAAGAAGAGACAGTACAGCTATCTCCGCATGCCGAGCGGCGCCGGCCACGATTCGCTGGAGATCGGACAGGTACTTCCGACCGTCATGGTATTTATTCCGAGCAAAGACGGCAGAAGCCACACGCCGGTTGAATTCAGCAAATACAGCGATCTTGCGAAGGCTTCGCTGCTGATGACAGATCTGGCAGAGAAGTTACTGAACGAATAGTGACAGATTAGATAGACAGCAGGGATAGGAAATGGTTTCGGAGAGATATAGTTCACGGTATAAGAAGGACAATATTAAACAGCT
>Ga0256406_1002780_pt1 | contig 23608 bp, 22 predicted proteins | sample RumenRJG_03DNA_FD_185986 | JGI IMG/M metagenome (GOLD analysis project Ga0256406, IMG submission 185986) | Bovine rumen microbial communities from Lethbridge, Alberta, Canada - RJG_03 | ecosystem: Host-associated > Mammals > Digestive system > Stomach > Rumen | place: Canada: Alberta | collected... | reverse complement strand
TGCCATATTAGCTACAAATACGTGGTCGTATAGAGCATTATTATTAAGAGTAATATTATTAGCTTTGAGAATATTTTCAACTTCTTCCTTGCTAAATGGCTTAATTTGTTTACCGTCGCGCATCATATTGCTAACAGCAAAAGCACAAAGCTTTTCAGAAAAATGAGGCCCGTTGTATCTAAGATAATTAATCATAGCTGAGGGCTTCATATCATAGAACGCATCAAAGAATATACTGTCCATAATCTAAAAACTTTTAAAGAACAGAGGAGTCTAGCTCCTCTGTTCTGAGTTAGAAAATGTTTAATAGTCGTAACGATTGCCGTAATTACCGTAACCACGTTCATCATCACGCATATCGTAGTCACCACGCTCGCCATAACCACCGTTGCGCATATTGTAGTCACCACGCTCGCCATAGCCGCCATCACGTCTATTATAACGGCTATATCGACCAGTGCCTGGAACACCACGGCGCTCTCCATAATATTCAGACATTTCTTGACTAATTTGACCTTCAGATACTTTATCAAGGCATTCAAGGAATTGGTGAACAGCCTTAACTGCGTAATGGGCCTTTTCGCCAAGCTCCATTTTGTCTTTTTCTGTAATTTGAATAATTCTTAACATAATTTTTATTTTTGGATGTGCCCACCAACATTAGAGCTAGGAGCATAAAGCGATAATAGGTTTTTAATCTCAGATATTGCTCCGCGGAACTCGCCACGGATTTCAGTCATTTCTTGCTTCATGTCATCGATAGCAGTATCACGTTCTTTATCTTTGGCATAAGCAGGATTAAGCTGAACAAGCATTCCATCACATGCACTAACTACCTTTTTATGATAGTCAATGTTATCAAGAATCTGCTGGCTATTACGCATAAAATTATCAACCGCAACAATAGCATCTTCACGATTATCGCATACTACCATGTTTCCTATGGTAGCAGAAGATAGATTAGCAGGCACTTTTTGAAAATCTAATGTTTCACCATTAGCATTAACTTTAATGTCCATAATCATATCATTATTATACAGCCCAGTATAACCTGTAACTGCAAGTCTTGGCTGAGGTGTTGTTACACTCTCTACTTGTCCGATTTTAAGTTGAGGATTTTCTCCTTTATCAACTATATAAACAACAGCTCCTTGTCTTAATGTTGTAAACATAATTAATTAAATTTTAGCCGTTAGTACTATTTGCTGATTTAGTAGCTGCAGCTGTAGGACCATAGGTCATGAGTTGCATAAGATTACTGCCCTTAGCATAATAAATCAAATATACACCAGGACCGGTCATTTGCTCTCCAGTAGCTGAGTCTCCACCAACAAGAGTAAGAGGCTGTGTAAAGTTATTGGAAGAGAAAAGAATGGGAAGAGAAGCTGCATCTGTAGGAATTGCAGTATTAAGCCTAAATAAAATTAGGCCTGTACCATTCAAAAACTTAAATGCACGATTAGGAATATTGATAATAGCATTAGTGTCATTAGATGTAACACTGTTGCTTTCAATCATAGGAATACCTACCCTATTTGCAAAATTGAATGGAAAATTTGTTGTTGCTCCAAACATGTTTCTCAGTATTTTTAATTAATTCCAAAAACTAGTTTGCTGCATCCAAGGACCATAAGGGCCAAATGCATAAGGGCCGTAAGGATTAAAGTTATTGCCGTTGCATCCACAGCCTTGATTGTTACGATTGCAGCAAGGAGTTGCATCTACCGCTTGCACATTTGGATATTGAACAGAAACAGTATTAGGCTGTTTAGCTGCAATCTCATTAACCTTAGCCTGCAGAGGAGCAAGATAAGCACCTACTTGACCAAGAATGTTCCGCGTCTGCTCGCCATTATCAAGCTGGCTACGAAGAAGAGCATTATCAGCAGTCAAACCTGTAATTTTATCTTGGAGTTCACGTTTTTCAAGGTCACAGAACTTCTCATTAATCATGATGCTCTGTTGATTGATTTGGTCCTTAAGAGCTTGAGTATTAGCAATGCCTTGAGTTTTAAGCTCATTAGTCTGTTGACAAACATCAAGACGGTCCTCAGAATGATTTTGGCCAATTTGGTACTGCAAAGAACTAAAATGGTTATCAGCCTGACGGCCAAGTTCATTTCCAAGTTGGCAAACCGCAAGACGATTGTCACAACAACACTGACAAAGCTGCTGGCTAAGAGCAGCATTACCGTTCTGAATAGAGTTAATAACCTGTTGTCCTGTCAAACCTACAAGATTACTTGTTTGCTGAATGGCCATTTGAAGAGCATTGATACCATTCTGAACATTACCGACATTTGTGTTCAGAATATTGGCTAATTGGCTAATACAATCCGCGCGTCCATTAAGAGCCTGAAGCAATGTATTCACATTAGAATCATTGCTTAGCTGGTTTGATAGGTAGCCAACTCCAAGAGCATTAGCTGCACCAGCATTACCCCAGCCACCAAAGCCACCAAAGCCGTTACCCATACTACCAAATAGCCATGGGTACATCATGAACATGAACAAAGGCCACATCCACATAGCTCCGTTACCAAAGCCTCCTCCGTTTTGAGTTAATGCAACAAGCAACGCGGGGTCAATGCCATTGTTGCTGTTTCCATTTTCAGGAAACACATAAGTTTTTGTTTCTCCCATTTTAATAAAAATTTAGTTAATTAGTGAATATTAACAGCAATTTAAAATTACTGGTTATCAAAATCTTTATTATAATCTTGATTATAGTCTCCACCTTTAAACTCATCGAATCTAAATCCGCCTAAATTAACAATAATATTGTCAGTTTCAAATTCGCATGTAACAGAAGCTAAATCTCCTTGTGTTTGCCAATCCACTTCAATTTCAAAAGTAAGAGCCTCATATTCATCAAGACCGTGTATAAGCTTATTATCGCACAAACGTATAATACGCATAGCATCACAGATAAATTCTGGTACTACAGTATTAAATTTATATACTTTTTTACTTACTTGGCTTTCAATAAAATTATAACCCAAACGTTTAGTGCCCTCCTCTTCAAAATTATAATCAGGTTTGCCTATTTCAGACTTGAGCCATAATTTAAAATGAAAATTATCAGGAAACACAACAACCCCATCTTTTAGATAAAAATTACCTGTTTCATTCCAATATTCTATTTGAAGGCAGTCACTTAAAGCATTTGTAAAACAAAAGACTTCAGAATAATACGTTCTATTGTTGGAAAAATTAAGCTCTAAATATTGCTGACCCTCTTTTTCAATTTGAATTGGAAGATTTCCATAATAAACGGCTATCTTATAATCATGATGTGTTATAATATCAAAGCCTGTTTCTAATAATTCTGACGCCAAATTATCAGAAATTCGCTGGTCAGTTTCTGTACTTCTAAAATATGCTGATTGAAGAGTAATAGTGTCAGAAGAACTAGTTGAAAGAACAAATTGAAATGGAGGTATATGCTGTAATTGAGTAATTAAAGGAGAAATATGACCAAAAGCATAGCTTCTACGATGATACTGCTTAGAAATATCATCATAAAACTTAAGTGGGGATAGGCATACTGGAGTTGTCATAATTCCTATTATTATATTGTAAATTTAATAAATTTTTGTTTGCTGCAAAAATATTTTAATAATTTTTATTAAGATTTAATTCTTATTAACACATTTTAATTTGGCTCGTATGTAAGTTCCAGCTCTATTAAATTTGTATCAATATTGGTTGACATTGATTCAATATAGCCATCTCCAATAGTAGTAGTTACAAGTTGATTTATATCAAGATTAATATCTCCCATTTGAACTTCGACCACATGTTTCATGCAACGCTTAGTGTGCCCCACGAGTAGATTTTCGATATTGTTGCATTCAACCTGACTGCCAGAAATATCTTGCATATAGTGCCACGCTAAATTATTAAATGATGCATACCAGTTTTGAACATACACGTCTATTGTTTTATTGTTTTGCTTTTCATCTTTTACATAAGCACGGACAATTGGTACTTTTTTATTACTATCTGCTAATAACAAAGCAAAACCATCATTTGAAAAATCATCGGGCGAAAATAGCATATAATCAATATCTGCAGAAAATCCATCAATATTTATTTCTTCTGTTTGACTACCTTTAACATAGGCATCTTTAATATTAATATAAAGGTCATCGCCCATAACTTTAGTAGAATTATCAGCCCATGAAAATTCATAATGAGAAATAAGCTCAGATTTAGTATATTCTACTTCTTCTTGACAATATAATACTGGCTTTTTATTAAACTTATCTCGCTTTTTAGTTAAATCTAATTGACTTGTTTGTGTATCATAACCAAAACCGTTCGTAAAATATGAAATATGCTCAATTCTAAATCTATTTTGGTCATCTATAAACCAATAACACCTAAAACAATCACGGAGCATGTTCATAATCTGAGAAAGCTTTATTTCGGCTTTTTGTGCTGCTTGGTCATACTCGCCTTTAAGCACATTAGTTTTTTGCGTTATATATACATCACACCCGCCAAGTATAGCGGCTGTTCCACCTGTATGGCCATATAAAAATGAGCTGTATTCAGCAGTTTTTTCATGCTTAATAGTTTTATCTATTTTAGCAAGAATAGCTTTAATAACATCTCCTATATGGTACGCATTCTTTAAAGTATACTGCTTATAATAATCTTTACAAAATAACTCGAAACCATAAGTATTACCTCCAATTCCTAAACTTACCCACATAGAAGTATTAGCCCAAGCCCTTCTTGCGAGAGGATAATAATAAACAGTGTAATAACCATTCCAGCCAGGCCATACAAAATATTCGCGATAGTCATTTATACCATAAGATGTTGGTGTTGTACTTGAGCTATCCGTTTGTGTTATTTGAACCAAAGAACCTGAGTCGCTAAATCCAGATAAGCCAATACACTTTTTATAATTGCGCCTTGGAGTAGCAAAATCGTCATAAGGTAAATCATAAAGCGTAACAGCTCCACTTTTATTTTTATCTGTATCACACAGTAAGCGACCCCATATTTGATATTCTATAACTTGTTCTCCAAGATTAAACTTGGCTGGCGTCGGAGCTTGAAATGGTCTTGGCAAAGTAACGGCTGTCATAGGATATAGCGAAGAACCCTGAGACAAAGTAAATTTACTATCTGTTATACCATAAAGATAATCAGATTCATATAAAACTGTCATGTCGTCATTTTCCTTAAGGCCAGATATTAATATCTGAATTTTATAAGAATCATAAATAGCTTTGCAATTACCGCCAGGACCTACTATATTTTCATACGCGACTGTTGTTCCATCACTTAGAAGAAATATTGTATGGCTATTCCAAGTATCACCGGCATTTAAAACTTTAACAAATTTAATCTGGCAAACACTTCTTACTTCAGAGCTGTCATACCAATTTTGGACAGCAACAGAAGTCCATAAATCTGAATCTGGTGTAACTCTAAAAGATGTATTTATGTTAAAGTTAAAACCACTTAAACTTACTTCCGCATATTTTGGTCCTTTGGAAAAATGATACTTATTAGTTAAAGCATTTTTATCATTTATTGGCTCATCTACTTCTGTTTCCCAATAGCTTCCACCGGCGTAATTTGATAGCACTCTTTCGCCTTGTATATAAATTTGTATAATGCATCTTTTTGTTAAAGTAAGAGGTGTTAAAGCAGGTGCCAATTTAATTAAATCATAGGTATTGTCAAAAGCATCTAATACACCGGAATATTTGTCGTTATAATTAAGCTCAAGTTCTACTTTTTTCTTAATATGGTCAAATTTACAATCAGTTTTATTAAATGAAGCAGAAGCATATAAATTATTGTTTCTGTATATATAGAACATTAAAGTATCTTCTATAGAAGCATTTTTAACAAGTAAATAATCGGACCTAAATAAAGTTATTTTTCCATCAAGCGACTCTCTAAAGAACATTTGTCTGTTTTCTTTCTTGTATTTTTTCTTAAGTTCTTTATAATGAGGTACAATCATGCTTAATTTTTCTACTTCACAGTATGCCTGTGAATAGTAAATTGTTGCAGTTGTGCCAGAAATAAGAAAACCAATATAATAGGCATCTTGAGGCAAAGTTATATCAGTATATGAGCCTTGTTTACTATTTAATTCAACATGGCCTTTATAAGTATTTTCACTATTCCACCAAAGCATAGTAATATGGCTATATTCAATATTAATTGCTAATCTAACAATCTTTACTGAAGACACATTAATGCTTTCAACTAAAGAATCTCCTATGGTTTCATAGGTCTCTCCTGTTTCAAGATTATACGCTTGGTCAGGAATTATTTTAAAAGATTCTTTTTTTGTTAAATAAAATTTATTTTCAATTTTCATAGCTTAATGCATTCTGCGTAAAACATTTTTTCTTTTTTCAATATAAGAACCATCATTCATAATAATAAACTGGTGTTCGCTATTACGTTTAAGTGCTCTTACATCTTCTTCAAGCTGAGTTAAATTGGCTGATTGTTGCTGATAAATTATATTTTGCGAAAGTTCATCGCCAGTTCTAAAAGCCTGAGAGAATTTATCTTCAAAAGTACCTTTGTTAATACTGTCTATAATTTGAGGAAGTACTCTACGATATTTTCGAGTATTACGCTTATTAATAATAGCCATAGCCTCGCCACCTTCAGCTCGCATATTTTTACCTCGTGAATTCTTTGTATGCAAATCTATATCATTACCAGATGCGTGAGACCCTCCTGACAAAAACTCAATACCACCTTCTCCATATTCTTGACTCGCTTTTGTAATTTGAACAGCTCTAACCTTAGCTACTGCAAACGACGCCCACATAGCAGCAATAGCCGCAATAGCAAGGGCAGGGCCGACAATAGGTACTTTTGAAAAAGCACTCCATAGATTGGCTGACGCAGTAACAAGAGAAGATGCTTGTGTAAGAGTATCAATGGCTTGTTGTCTACGCTGAGCTTCTTCAAGTATTTTTTGTTTCTGAGCCTGATTTCTTTTTTCTAATTGAAGTTCTTTTTTAGCAGTTGCAACGTTATTTGCATAACCATTATTACGTCCTTCAATTTCAGCGTCATAAGCCGACTGAGCTGCATCTACTCGTTTCTGGGCAGCTTCTACCGCAGCTTCAGCTGCTTCTGTTTCAGCATCAGCTATAGCTTTAATATTATCAATTACTACACTAACAGCCTCTGATAAAGCTTCTATTTGTTCGTCATTAAAGCCAAGTTTAGTAAGTAAAGCACCTCCAAAACCTTTGTCGGCCATAAGATTTATAAAATTAGAAGCGTCATTAATTTCGTGTGTTAATTTTTGAATCATAGCCTCAGCTTCTTTTATCTGAGCTGCAGACCAATCTATAGCACCTTCTTTAGCTAACTCTACTTGTTTTTGCCATCTATCTCTTTCGGCTTTAAGCTTAAAAAGTGTTATTTCATATTCACTGCGTTTAACAACTTCAAATTCTGCTGCTGCTGCTTTTTGTGCTTGGTCAAATGCAGTTAAATCAAATGAACCTTTAATCTGTTTATGTTTTTTGTCGTATACATTATTTATTTCATTAACATTTTGGCGGTCTTCAACAGGTTTTGACATATTTTCAGCCAAAGCAAGTTTACGAGCAATTTCATTACGCTCTAATAATAATTGTAACTCTTCTTCTGTGCCTTTTTTTACTAAAGCTAATTGATTATCAATACTCCTAGCCTTCATGTTATAAATAAGAGTATCGTATTTAGATTCAATATTTTCACGCTTTCTACGCACAGCCGCTAATTCTTCTTCAGAATAAGGAGATGTTACCACTATCTCTTCACCAGTTTCACTTCTTCCTTGGTTAGGATGATATAAGGCTTCTTCTTCATTTAGCTGGCGTAGTAATAATTGCTTTTCTTCTTCAAGATTCTTTTCCAAAGTATCAATGCGCCACTCCATTCTTTGGCGTAAAGTTTTATGGCGCTCAAGCTCGGCCTCATCATCAATTTTTTTTAAATCGCTATTAAGTTTTCGTCTTGTATTTTCAATTATAGCATTAATTTCATTCTGCTGAGTTTCTATTTGTTTTTTCTGGTCTTCAGTAAGTGGTGCATATTTACCTTCTTTATTTTCTAAATATTCTTGATTTTTACGAAACTTATTTTCCATTTCACGAATAAGCTGATTCGCCTGGTCTCGCGCTTCAATGCGGCGCTTTTCAAACTCGTTGCGCTGTAATTCAGATAAGCTCAACTCATACTTTTTTCTAATGGAAAGGTCATTTTGCCATATAGTATCTGTAATATCACGAGGTTGTCTTCCTCGAGGGTGTCGTTCTATTTTCTGTGTGCGCGTTTTATTTTTGTCATATTTATGAGCTTTTTCAATATTTACGGCCCTTAATCTAGCATTAGCTTCTGCATTAAGACCAGTTGCTAATTCCATTGCGGCATCACCTTCAAGTTCACTGGCTTTTGCTTCTTCTTTTAATCGATTAATGTGCCGTTGCTGTAAGATTTGAGCATCTTTTTCTACATCTTGCGAAAATGAAGGCGCTACTCCTGTACCTGTTGTAGATATTCTACCCATAGCAGCTTTTGCATATGATGTGCTGCTTGGTTGTTTCTTTTTAACTTTAACAAGTTTTTTAGTAGTTCTAACCACTCCATTTACTTTAGTTGGAACATTTACTTGAACATAATCATATTCTTCTTGTTCTGCTTCAAGTTCTTTTAATAAAGCTTCTTCATATTTTTCTGTTGCTATTTTCATAGCAGCCGCAGCTTTAGCTCTAAGTTTCAAAGCTTCAATTACACTCCAAGTATTTTTTACAAAAACATTTTCGGCGTCAGAAACATTTCTAATTGAAATATCAAGCTTATCAAATTCAGTTTTATTGTCTTTAATCCACTGAATTTGCTCTTTTTTGGTTGAAAGATTCTGCCACTCTGAAGATAATTGTTTAACTAAAGCTATATTTTGCCCATAAGAGCCATTTGTCTTTTTAAGTTCTTCATTTGTTTGAGCAATAAGCTCATTAGTCGTCATTATAGCTGGATGGCTTTTAAACATCCCAGCAATCCAGCTAAGAATTTCTTTACCATGCATAGATAAAGCTGTAAGGCCGAGAACAAGTAAGGTATTCCAACTAAACAACGCCCTCGCAATACTACCTATTACGCTTTTTGCTTGTTTACCTTCTGCCATGGCTTTCTTATTTTCGGCTCTTAGCTTATTAATTTCATCCATTAAAATAGGTATATTATTAGATATACCTAAGAAGAATGTATTCAATGTAACAGCTGCAGCAGGAAGTTCACGAACTACCTGAGATACAGCAATACCAAGGCCGTCCCATGACCTAGCATAGTTACCAACTGATAATCTATGATTACCAGTAGCTTCTTGTAATTTCTGCATTTTAACATATAAGGCCATTGTTTCAGCTTCTAATTGCTTACCAGCATCAGTACCTTCGCGCTCAGCTGCAGACATAGCATTAAGCTTAATCTTATTTAATTCGTATTGCGCTGATAAAGCATTATATGAACCAGTTGCAGACATGTTAAGCTGAGCCTGAAGTTTTGCAATACGATTAGCCTCTCGTGCTTGAATATTATACTCATAGGCCGCTTGACGTGTAGCAGCTTGAGCGGCACGTAATCTTTCCTGAGCTTGTGCAACTTCATCAACAGTAGCTCTTTGGCTTCTACTAGCAGAAATAATATCATTTATTTGGCGTTTAAGTTCTAATAATCTTTGGCCTTCTTCTGAACGTAGAAAATTAAGTTTTTGTTCAGCTTTCTGTACTTCGGTTAAAGATTGAACATGAATTTTAAGCTGGCTATCAAGATTAGAAAGTTGCTGTTTAGTCGACATAATGCTATTAAGCAAATCCTGACCGAAGGCTCCTTGCCTTTCTGCTACACCGAGTGACTTCCATAAGTCTATTTGCTCTCGTAATTCTAATTTAAGCCTATCGTATGAACCCACAAGAGCAGCAGAAGCGCGTTGCAATTCAGCAGACATTTTATTTTGGGAAGCTGTCTGAGATTTAAGATATGCGACTTCTTTACCAGTATCTGACAAAGCAAACTTTAATTCTTTTTGTGCTCTTGCAAGCCTATTAGCAGCAGCTGCAGCTTCATCTATACTAGTCCTGCCTTCAGTAGTAGTGGTATTCATAGACTTAAGCTGAGTTACAATATCTTTTGCTCCAGATTTTATCAACTCCAGAGTTATGCTATAAGTCTTATTAAGCTCTGATAATTGAGCAATAAGAGCTTTAATAGAATCATCAGGGCTAATTAAGTCCTCATATCTTATTTTTCCGTCATCTGTTGCCATAATTAATATTTTTTATAAGCTTTTTTCTCTATTTCTGCTTGCTTTTGTATATTTACAAGAGTATTATAAAACTCAAGCACAGTCATTTGCTTTGCATTTAGACCGGTTTTTTGGCTTATCATCATGCACGCACTTTCAAATTGTTTATCATAACGTATTTCATCAGAATCTTTGCCTATAAAACTTTTAGGCCTATGTAAACTGAAAAGAAACTTGTCAATTTCAGCTATATTTTTAGCATAATCATTATCATCTATAAGCTCTTTAAGCTGAAGTAAAGTTCTGGATTTCAGCTTACTATAGGCCTCTTTTTCTTTAGCGCTGTCAAACTCACTAGGAAAATATAGTTCTAATTCTGTTGAAAGTTTTTTTTTCAGCTTCTCAACCAAATCTATAAAAAGACCAAAAGGCAATTCATTTAGCTCATTTATGATTTCTTGTAAATGCTCATCTGAAAGGTTTTTTTGCTCAACTCCGTCTATACTATAAATAAGAGCAGCAAAAGCTAAATTCTTTGGAGAAACTCCACTGACAATCATGTGCATTGTCTGCCTCATATTTTGAAGTTCTTGCAAAGCATTTTTAGTATCACCATTTTTAACGTACTTTGCTATATCAACAATATGATTATCAATAGAGTCAATATCAGAACCTAATCCAGAATCAATAAGAACACACTTGTTATATTTTTGAAAATTAACAATAGGCATCTCATCGATACTATCATAAAGTTGTATTTTTTTGCCTTTAATAAAAACTGTTTTCATAATAAAATTAATTTAAAATTCACAGAAGTAACCTTATTTTAATCAGAATTTACCTAAATATATTTTATTAATAATTATATATTTAAAAATTTAATAATGATAGAATTAAAATATGGAGTTTCTGCTAAACTATAAATTTACACTAAAAATCTTGTTATAGGAGGTGAACAAACCAAAACTAGTGGTGATATGCCATGCCCAAATAGAAAAGAACAAATAAGTATTATCACACAGAGCCAAAAGCTAAGGCAAAAATCACAGTCAATCATATCTGCTATTAGCCTTAATCTCTTTTTGTCACAGCAGTCTCTAATTTTTAGCCTTAATCCAGTTCTACCTAAAAATAAAATTACAAAGGCTGCTATTAAAGCAACTATTATTATTTGATATATCGCTGGCATAATTCTCGTGTTATCATATCAAATTCGAAGCGAAGACCTGCGTATGGATGCATAAAAAACTGCTTATCAATAGCTTGAATTCCTTCTCCTTTATACGTATAATTATCATAAATCTTTTCGAGGGCATATCCTTTATAGATATTTTCAAAGCGCTCAAAAATTTTATTTATTGTTAATCTACCTTGGTTTTTAATAAGACCTGGCCCTGTTAATACTTGCACAATTTCGTCTTTAATTTCTTCGGTATACATTGCATCTGCGTCTGGGAAAATTGTGTCAAGATTAAACCAAAACACGATTGCCCCACTGAATACAAATTGAGGAAGTGATTGCGCAGCAGCTATTATTTCCTGCGGGTCATAAATATCAAACCAACAAAAATTACCAAAATTATCATTTGGAAGCAAAGAAGCGTATTCAGAATTACCTACATAAGCTGCTGGGTAAATAAATTTACTGCCATCACTTTTATGTTCTACAAGCTTGTATGCTCGCCCAAATGCATAATTAAGCCATTTAAGCTTTTGTGAAAGCGTTTTTTGAATATCTTGTATAACTTTGTCAAGTAATACAGGATTTTCTTTTTCAATAATTTTTACGTTACGCTCAATCATATAGTATTTTTTCTTTTAACTTTTGCTGTAATTCTGGTCTTATATAATTCCTTAATAGCTCTGTAAAATTTTGGTTTGTAAGACGAAAAATAGTTTTTCCATATCTCGCTAATAGATATTTTGCTTTATCGTCTGTAGAAGTTACATAAAAACCATCATCGTCAAATTCTACATGCAAGGAGCTATAAAATTCTCCTGTATCTCGCAATGTTACTCTATCATAAGGCTGTCCTTTTCTCTGCTTAATTTGCATAGTTCTTGCAGTATAAGGCTGATAGCTCATAATAGAAATACCACGCCCTTCAATACCTTGGTCATACAGCTGGTCTCTAACTACCATTTGTATAATTACGTCTTCGTGCTTCATTATCTCATTTTTAAGCTCGTCATTAAGAATATCTTTAAATTTTCTGAGCCTATAAACAAGATTTCTAATCGATGCATTAAAATACTGAGGCATTATACTGTTCTATATTTAATTCCATGATTTACACACGGCATACAAACACGGTCTATTCCTTCTGTATTTATTTTAAGAGCATTAAAAGCGAGTTCAAGCTGATAACTTAGCCCAGATTTTTTCATTGAAGATGAATCACCGTCAATTTCATAAAGTATATCAGGCCTTGAAGCATTAATGCTGTGTCTATTTGTTCGTACATTAGGATTATAAGCAAATTCGCGCAAAAAATCAGCGGCAAGTGATTTTTCAATATAATCTTGAAACAGATTTTTTTGTTCTATGATAAAATCTGTTATATCACATGCCACAGTAATATCAAGATTTAGTCCATAGTTCGTGCTATTATCATACATATTTTTTTCTATATCCCACAGTTGTAATTGCTCATCGATAATTGAAGCAAATTCACCATTTACATAAAATGGATAAACTTCAAGATATTTAGACCAAATCAACCATGACTGATATTCATGACGTGAACAATCATTACATGGGCCTTTTGACCAATCTCTGTCTTTACGAATAGCTTGACTACCTTCTGGCAAATTAGACTGTAAATAACAAATATACCAACTACCACCGGCATCAATTTTATCATTTTCATAAGGCAAATAGAGTTCTTCACTTGGAGTAAACCATTCCATGCTATTACTTGTTCTTTTTGTAAATGTTTCTTGATAAAATGGCTCCATTAAACTCGAATGCATAATAAAAATGGTATAGTCACCAGGTTCTGAAAACTGTAAACCAATTTTATTTATCTTTGTTGTTACGCCTTTAGAACGAATTGGTATAAATTCAAAGCCGACAAGATTTTGCTTATTTTTTATAGTATCATATATGCGGCCAGTACCATCAAACAATGTTTTCTTTTCACAAAGTACTTTGTATGTACCTTTTGATATTTTTTCATTGATATAACGATTAATGGCCTTAGTAATACTTGCTTTTGTTTTAGTTTCAAGCCATTCAGAAAATGGATTGGTTTCAATCCAATATTCTGTATTTGTTATTGGCACTACGTCGGCTGGCACACTTTGAGTAGCTTTATAGTACTTATCTTCGTGCTTTACTACCTCACCTTTTTTATATGCATTTTCTGTTGAATGCTCTGGATATTCGGTATTTTTAAAATCAGGGGCAATGCATGACAAATTTTGTAATGTCAATAAAGGATGAGCATCTTGATAGTATAAACCACTTTCGCTTTCTGTTAATGATTCAGACAACCAAACGCCATCATTTCTATCATAACTTTGTCTCCATCCTATAAGATGTAACAAACTTTCTTGTATTTCAGTTATTCTTATCATGCTAATTTATCTTTAAAAGAATGACGGGAGTATCTCAGCCATAGACCAAAACACTCCCGCACCCAAAGTAATAACAACCTACACGAATTGCTACTAACGCTTAAATTCCGTGGTAGAAGTCATTGTTAAATGTCGTTTTAGGGATTATGAAAGTCACCTGAGTTTACGACAAATACAGGCTTTGAGTAAGAAGCGCCCTCATTAGAAATGTTGAATGCCAAAATAGGACTTGCCAAATTAGCTGGATTGCTATTATAAGCTGTAACAAACGCAATATCTACAGCAAAGCCGTAATGCTCTTTGCGTGTACGAACCATATCTGCAGTAGCAGCTCCAGCAATACCAGAATAGTCACCAACAGAATCATAGAAATAGGTACCAACAGGCAAGTTGAGCAGTGGCAAAGTAGCAATACCCCACTCGTGGCCATCACCTGAAATAGTGCCAAGTAAACAATCGCGCTCAAAACGCTGGAGCATACCAAGTGAACCTTTACTGATAGCATAACCTTGCGCATACAGTTTAGAGCCGGCGGTTGCAGCAGGATAAGGAGTTGCAGCGGGATAAGATTCATTATCAGCCTGCTTAGAAATTGTGGGCTGTCCCTTCCAGCTATTAGTATTTACAAAATCTTTACCGCTAGGATTAGCTACATAAGCACCCTTAGCAATATTGTTTGTAAAGTGGAAGGTCTTACCGGCGTACTCATTGGCCTTGTTTACATCATTATACAAACCGTGCTGAGCAAGTTTTTTAACAATACTCTCAATACCCGCATCACCAACAATATCAAGAGGTGCATAAAAATCATTTGCTCCCATAATTACTTCAAGGTCTCCAAGTACATTCTCACGCTCGGTCCAATCAGCCTTGATGATATTACCAGTTTTGTCATAAAGCAAACTGTTGTTAATAACTGTAGTCTTGGCAGCCGCAATAGCAGCAAGTGCAGCTTCATCAAGAACTTGAGCAAGCTTGTATACGTACTTCATCAACTTGGTTTGGAAATCACGCTGAATGCCAATTTCATTGTTCATGTACATTGCAGGAGCAATAGTAAAACCAAATGAATAAGTAGCAAAATTGATTGCCAAATGACGGGATGTATTCTCACTATCTGTAATAACCAATGGACGGTCATGAGAAATAGAAATACTTCCGTCGTAATCAATTACCGGCGTGATAAGTGTTTTGCCGATAGAGGTACGAGCTTTCTCCTTAATTTCAGGAGTCAAAATGCCAGAAGGGTCGTTTGATTGCGCCACGAATGCATCAAGTGCTCCATACCGGCTGGCACGATACTCATTTTTATCGAGATTAGACTGTGCCAAAACATTTTGGATTCTTGTTAATACTAAACTCATTTTTTCAATGTTTTTAAAAATTAAAATTTTGTTAATTATTTTGCAATACCTGGCGTATTACCCTTTTACACCTAGTTTTATCGAATTGGTAATTGGCTCACATTATTTTCATTTCTGAGAGTCATCGACTGCTGCGCAAATTCAGCAGAATCACGAGTTAACCCGTTACCAAGTAGATAGTTTTCAATTACTTTATCTGCATCAACTTGAGTTTTAGCGCCTGACAAATCAAGTATTGTTACATGCGTTTCTTTATCATTTGGCCGTGTTCCTCCTCCTTGTTGCTGTCTGCCTAAATCAATTACATCTTTAATGGAAGTTTGCATAAGCAGTTCCTTAGCAGTAAATGGATTCAAGTTATTAGCTGGATTGTTTAACACGTTACCTGCAGCATCGCGAAATACGAGAATTTTAGTTCCGTTAGCTTCAATAAAATCAGGCGTTCCTTTTGTAAGAACTTCTGCTTTTGCTGCTTTAAGCAGTACGTCTTTAATTCCATCTGTAATGCCGCTTTTAAAAGTAAGACCAGAAATAGCGTTATTAAACTCATTATCTACATAAATAGATTTAATTTGAGCTTCATAAGTATCTTTCTGCTTGGCAAGTTCAGTAGTCTGTTGGGTTAACTGTTGTTGAAGCTGAGAAGCTAAAGCTTTTGCATCTTTAAGTTGTTGCTTAAGCTGGTCATCTCCTGCTCCATCAGCGAGCTTTTGTTTGAGAGTTTCAATCTCTTTTTTGGAATTCGCAAGCTGAGCTTGAATAGTAGCAGTAGACGCAATTTGGCCTTTATAGTCATTCAAAACTCGCTTTGCATAATCGTAGCTCTTTTCGCCTTGGTTTTTTGAAATACCTGTTATACCGAAAATATCAGCATCGTATTGACCATGTAAAGCACCAATCTTTGCACCTATGACAGAATTTTCATCATTTTGCGACATAGTAGCAATAGCAGTAAATTGCTCATCAGAAAGACCTGAGAGTTTGCTATTCTGTTTAAGCATTTCAACTGTTAACATAACTTTAATCTTTAAATGGGTTATACAATACTTCTACGATATTATAGCCAATTAACTCGGCGTTCTTTTTAAAGTTTTTATATTCGCCGTAGGTAAACATTTGAATATAAGGCTCAGATATTTCTTTACCTGTGTTTTCGTCAAAGCGGCGTCCTTTAACAATACTCAAATGCACTAAGTTCTCTGTTCCTGGTTGTGGCTTATAGCCAGTACCAGGCTGTTCATCACTAGCAAGCTCAATCTGCTCTTCAAGGTCAATAACCTGTTCTGTAATAGCATCTAACTTAGCTTGCTGCTCTTTTGTAAATTTACTCGGAGCTTTGGCTTTGCTCTCCATTAGCTCCTTCTTCTCCTGCTGAAGCTTCTGTAGCTCTTGCTGGAGTTGAGATTTGCTCTTCGTCAACATAACTTAATAGCTTTTCGTTAATAATGTTAATTTTATCTTTGAGTGGTATATTTGCGCCGAATGATATAATATTAATATTTTCGCGTTCAAATCTATCTATATAACTGCTAAAATTTATTTTAAGCAATACCTTTCGCTTTTCAAGTAAGCCTTTATCAGCAAGGCTAATTACTTCTGCGAGAGTTTTATGCGGGTAGGGTTCAAGCTGTTTTAAAATTAACATTCTTTGCATAACCTGAGGATTATTTCTATATTCAACCTCTATGATGTGTTGAATAATAGCATCAAGCTCAGATTCTGCCATTCCGTTTTTCTTAGCGAGCTCATATTTATTATAGAGCTCTTTTACTGTAAAAACGTAGAACTCTGTTCCCCAATTAATAGAAGACGAAATAAATGAATCGCCATATCTTAGCTTACATATTGTATCTTCTACAAATTTCTGGGCTTGTTCAAAATTAACTTTCAGGCTATTAAGTACTGATGTTTTACTCTCAAAATTAGCAGAAATTTGTGTTTCATTAATAGCTTCTTTCTCAGATACTGTGCCGCCAGACCCTACTATAGATATAACTATGTCATCGTGCAATCGTTTGCACTCTTCCACATTATAATCAAGCGAATATCTGTCAATAGTAGTTATGTGGACAGGATTGCTCATATCAGCAATACCTTCTGCTTGATTTGGAATGGGTACCTCAAGAAATGAACCAGGACCAGCTATTCGTTTTTCACTACAGCATGGGCATCTTTCAACTGTTCCATCAGATAGCATTTTATATTCGCCTTTACTATTGCGAAGAAATCCGCCATCGCAGTAGTCGCCTGTTTCATTATTTTCAAAATTACAATCTGCTTCATACGCACTATATATTGGATAAGGCGCATATAAATCAAGATGGTGTTTTGAAATTGAAAAGAACAAATACCAATCAAGATTACTTAATTCCTTTGTAATAGGATTTTTCTTGAGGTCTATATTCTTTTCATTAAGGTGTGTAGACCAATAAAATCTGGCAGCACAAAATCCAAGATTGTGAATAGCTTCACTTACTAATGATTGAATTTCCAATTTATCATTGAGTTGATAAACTCTAATTGAAACTTCATCAAATACTGCTATTCTGTTTTCGGGCTGTTTAAAAACAATCCAATTGAGCGTTACACCGTCTGGTGTTTCATAATCAATTACATCTGATATTTCAAGCCAATAAAAATATGGCTCTGGGCGTTTAGAAGTTTGTTGAACTGGTAAATCTACAACTAGTATGCTATTAGGCGATACTTGCATCTTCTTCCAGCCTAATGTTTTCCAAACTTCTGGCTCATTGAGTTTTTGAATCCTATAATTAGCCCAATCTTCTTCAAACTCAGAATCTACAAACTGATAAGAAGATGAGCTATTTCTACTGTAAAAAACCCGCTCCAACTCGCGGTATACGTCTTCGACGACAGCAGGGGTCGAGAGCGGGTATTTGAACAGCTGAAGAAAAGTGCGATACTTATCTTTTGGAAGCAAAGAGTGTACCCAGTCTAAGAAAATGGTTGCTGGCTGATTTATATCTGATACAGCAATATTGGTCTCTGTATGAAAACGGAGACGCTTCTGCATCAGAACAGCCTTTTTAATGACTTCACGTTTGTTAGGCTTTAGCAGAATTTCCTTTACTTGGTTTAAGTCTAATGCCATTTTCTTCGTCGTAGTAATAAGAGCTCTGTGGGTCAATACTCCACCCACCATTTAGAGCCGGCCCCATGTCAAGTAATCTTTCAGCGTGTTTTAGCTCGAAAGTTCGTTTTTCTCCTTTAGGAGTGACAAGGACTACAGTTTGTTTTTTAGGACCACGAACCATAATTTTTATTTACTTGTTACATTAGTAAGGTCAGTTAGTGGATTGTAATCAAGCTCAGATTGCTTGATAATTACCAAATTATCTGACCAGTTTGGTAAGAAGGCCCAGCGAATTGAGTTGCTATCGGGTTCTTCATAACCGCCAAGGTTTTTATCGCCTACAAAAAACGAGCGAATTGGAATTGGAGAGAAGTTAGCAGGAGTTTTCACGTCATCTGCAATTGCACCGATGTTTCCATTTTCGTCAATTAGATAAACACCAATTTCCTCGCAACTATAGCTCTTCATTGCTGCAATAGTGCTCTGTTTCTCTTGATAAATAATACCCTCAAAGGTTGTTGGTTCACGGCCGATAACAATCTCAATACCGCCGAGTGTTTGATTACCACCGCCGAAAGTACGGGCCTCACCTGGAGTTGTAGTTGGGTTCTGAATGTACGGTGAAATAATAATTTTAGTACCATCAGAAGCAGCAGCTAATCCAGCCATGGCTGTTTTGGTCTTAATATCAGTGGCCGAAATCTTATTTAAAAGACCAGCCGACTGATAACGGCGCTGAATAATAATTTTTTGAATTTGCCCTAAACTCTCTTTGCATTCAGCAATTACAAGGTCAGCAAGATGTGCTCCTGCAGGGCATCCACAATTCATTCCCATAATTCGTATACTTTTTAATGGCTAAATTTATTGTCTGCTTTGCGACCCTTAGCTGAATACAGACAGTTTTAAATTATATTTTTCATTACAAACTTACACATTATTTTTCTGTTAAAAAAATTTTTTATGTTAAAAATTATTAAATTTTTTAATTTCGCTGTCTTATTTTATGAGTTCTACTACGCTTTGAATGCATTTCATATACGCCTGTAAGACAGTCTGGCGCATCATCATGCTGCTTTTTCTTATTATCCTTTCTGTAACCCGTAAGAGCTGCATAAAATTTTGGCCATTTGCGCTCCCAGCCTTCTGGAAATAATATATCATTCATACAACACGCTGAATTAGCATAAATGCGAGATGCTTTATTTTGTGTCTGAGTAAATGAATTAACTGCAACTCTAAAATTACGCAGCGTAGCTCTTAAAATACGCTTAACGTTTCTTGCAAAAGCTCTACCGCCGTTATTCGATTCAACTAAAGACCAAATTGTGTTATTTCTTGTAAGCAATTCTGCTGTCTGTGATTCGGTTATTTCCATTGAAGCATCTGTAAATAGCACATCTGTTACATAAACAAATTCAGGTGTATCAATAAAGCATATCGAACACAGTGAATCTGAACCGGTATCAGCTGTGTCGGTATAGTTCCATCGATTCTGAGCGTTGTGGCCTGTTGGCAAATTATCACGCGAATACGTTCTAAAACCATCTGCATACATAAGACCTTCTTTAGGTGCCGGGTCTTGCATATACTGTGTATCAAACACAAGCGGGTTAATATCACGCATTCGATGAAGCTCATCAAGAGTATGTTTCATAGGCCATAGAGCATGTTCTGTTCCATCTTCTCCTACCTGTATAGCAGGAAGTGATAAAACTGTCCACTCATCAGGTTCTATTTCTTGTAAATAACCACAGAGGTCATGTTCATGAAGCCTCTGCATTATTATAATAATTGGTGTGTTGCGCGAATTAGTACGATTTCGAATAGTATTCTCAAATCGTAAATTAATTCGTTCTCTGACAATATCTGATTCGGCATCTTCTGGTTTCATAGGGTCATCTATCAAGATTGCACCTTGAAATACATTAGTTCTAGCTCCTATGCCCTCGAGTACATTATTAATATTATCATCTAGCGATAAAGCATCACCAGCGGTTGTCATTTGTGTAAGCTCATCTTCTGTAACATCTACATTACCTGCACCAAATCCTGTTACCTGACCTTGAGTCGAAACAGCATAAAGCTCTCCTCCTGCAGCAGTTTTCCATCGGGTAGCTGAAGACTTATCAGATTCTAAAGCTGATTTTGGAAATAGCGATTTATATAATCCTTCTTTCATTATGCCTCTAATAGTATCTGAATTATCTTTTACAAGCATATCAGAATATGAAAGATGCAAAAATCTGCACTTTGGATTTAAAGCAAAGCACCAGCTTATAAACGATTTAATGGCAGTTTCTGTTTTTCCATATCGTGGTGGCATATTTATAATAAGGCGCTTGCATTTGCCATCAACGACATCTTGTAGAGCTTGAAATATTTTCTTATGGTGCTCAGCAACTATAAACGAACGTTTGTACTGAGCCTTAAACATTGCCTTTGTGTATTTCTCAAACGACGCAAGCATTTCAAGACGCAAAAGCTCAAGTGGATTAACAGCTTGCGGCTTAAGATTCTCTGCAGTAACTATCTGCTCCTGCATTTCAGATAATGTTCGTTTTGCAGGATTTACAGGTCTGGTATGAACATCTATTTTGGCCATTTCTGTTATAATATTTGGTAAATATTATTATAATATACATGTACGGACGCGCGTGCTTACTTTAATAATGTATCTCGTATGACAATATAGGCTTCTCTTGATACTGGGGTGTTGGGAATTATGCCTGTCATCTGTTGAGTTTGTTCTGGCAGATTAAGCATCATGCCCGCTTTACCAAATATTCGGTCCCACAGCTTTTCAACCGTTTCAATATTTCCAAGTGTAGCATCATCAAGAAGTCGCTTTATAACTGTTTTAATCGCAACTGGTACCTTTTTATTTTTATAAATAGCTTTAAGCTGATTCTCATTTGCAGTTAAAAGACATGCAAGAAGATTGGCTGTGTCGGTTTTTGTTAATTGCAAATTTAGATTTACATTTAACTGAGTGAGAAGCCGCACTACTTCAGGCCTTGTTGTACCTTGCGTAGCCATTAAAGCTTTAGCAGTATCAGAGGCTAGTGAAATCTGAGGTAAATTACGCTTTCGAGCCTCTTCGTTACCAATTTCAATTGCTTCTTCGGCGGTTATATACGGGTTTTCATCTTCGAGTTGTTTTATAGCTTCTTCACGAGCTTGGTTTTTCTGCTTTACATATTTTGTTACCGCTTGCTCAGCAACTGCCGCTTCTTGATTAGCTCGTATGGCAAATCTTGCTTTTGCTAATTCTCTGGCTGATTTACGCTCATGAATATCAGCTGCTTTCTTTTCAACTAAAACTTGACGAGCTTCTACGCCGTCAGAACCAAGTAAAGATGAGCTGTCGGGCAACAAATCGTTTATATTTTCGGCTATTTTTTCTTTTCGTGTCATACTTATTATATAATTAGATTAAAATAATTCGTCTTCTTCTATAGTTGTGGGTGTGGGTGTGGATGTGGGCGTGGGTGCAGGTGCATGTTTTTTCAATAATAGAAATTGTTGAACTGAGCCTAATTCGATATATGCTTTTTCAATATTTTGTTTATATACTTGGTTGGGTTCAGCCTGGGAATTAATGATTGATTCTAGGTAGCTGCGAATCTCAAAAATGGTCATTTTTCGTGTCTGGGAGCTTCTATGGGCTTTATAATCAAGGCCACGTAACATATACTGAATATCACGCAGTGAGTAAATAACCTGTTTAAGTTCGTCACGTCTACTTGTATCAGTAAAGCCATTTTCTTTTATTCTAACGGCCTCAGGAAGTGTCTGTTTTAACAGATTATTGACTATCCGGAGTTTAGTCAATTGAGTGTTTAGCGATAAAGGTCTTTTCATTCGAGTATTTTTAATCTTTTTACAAAATTACTAAAAATATCTGAAATATAAAATTTTTTTATGTTAAAAATATATAAAAATATATGCCTTTTGTCATATCAATATTAATAATTGGCTAAAAGTGTATAATTTTAAGGGCCGAGAAACATAAAAAATTCCGTAAACAATGAAATAATTATTGTTTCTCATTATTGTTTCTCCGTAAGTGATTGAAAATCAATTCATTATATTAGTGTAAACAATATAAACAATAATTCTATAATATAGGGCCTTAAAATTTATAATTAAGATGCATAATTGAAAAATTAAATATAAAATATATAGGGGCATTGTTTCTTTTGTTTCTTTGTTTCAAAGTGTAAAAATTTTTATAATTCCTGTCGAACTTCATGGTTATTTTTCATTGTTTCTGTCGAGATTTTATTGTTTCTCTACAGAATTTATTATTTCTGTCGAGCTATATTCCTTTATATAATTCTGTCGAATTTGATTTGTGCCTAAAATTGGAAGAGTCATCAATTATATAGGGGTGCGGCTGTTAGGCAGTATGTTAAGGGGCCTAAAAATTTGTTAATAAATGTTAATAATTTAACACTTGTTTGCCTTTGAGCCTTAAAGTATTAAAAAATGTTAGAGCTCACTAAAATTTGCAAGCTCTAACATATTTTTGCCAAAAAGTTAGCCGGCATCAAATAATGTTAACATTTGTTAAATAATAACAATTTTGCCGTCTTCAACATAAATTTGTTCAATTAACATATCTTTAACATTTGAATCCTCAATTGTTGAAATTTTATAAATTAAAAACTTCTCACCTTTTTTAACATTTGAAATGTTGTTTTTAACAAAATCTAACACTTCTTTTTCACAATAGTAGTGGCAATCGCTTTTTGACAAAAATTTGCCACTATGAACATCATTTTGAAATGTTTCATTTTCTTTCACATTATAAGCTTTAAATGTGAATAAACGTTGAGTTTTAACTTTTGTTGACATAATTGTTAATTTTTTTTAATTGTTAATAAATGTTAATATATAAGCTGCTAATAACATAATCTATTGTAATATTTATCATTAATTTTCATGCTGCTAATATACTAATAAATTCTCACACGGAACAATTTTTATAGTTAAGAAATATTAAATTCGTTAATTCAAATGTTGATAAATGTAAATAAAATAGTTAAGAAATATTAGAATTGTTAACAAACCTAAAATAGATATGATTTTTAGTTAATTTCTGTTAGTTACAATCTATAATCAAAATCAACTTTTTGGTAATAAATTCTTATCCAATTTAATATTTTTATTACAATTTGTTACTTAACTCAAAAATTATTACAATCTATAATCAAAATCAACTTTTTGGTTATAATCTCTCAACCTATTGATTATTAATAGGTTATAAAAAAT
>Ga0256406_1002779_pt1 | contig 23617 bp, 15 predicted proteins | sample RumenRJG_03DNA_FD_185986 | JGI IMG/M metagenome (GOLD analysis project Ga0256406, IMG submission 185986) | Bovine rumen microbial communities from Lethbridge, Alberta, Canada - RJG_03 | ecosystem: Host-associated > Mammals > Digestive system > Stomach > Rumen | place: Canada: Alberta | collected... | reverse complement strand
ATACCGGACAGACAAAAAGTCCGCATTTTACGCGGGCTTTACGTCATCTATCCATTCTTTATGAAAAGTTTAGTGCTACTTTTTCAGGAAGTTAACAATTATAGGAATCACCGGCCGGATTGCAAGAGAATTCCGTCCTTTTTTCTCACCTTGTGAGACAAATCGATGGAAATGTTCCTTCCAAAAGCGGACGTTTCTTTCCAGCCGGCCTTTTCCGAAGAAATGCCGGGCTTCTTTGAAGCCCTGCGGGAGGAAGCGGAAAAAGGAAAAACTGGCCCATCAAGCCTTCCGTGAGGGTCAGCTTGTTCCGTCTCGACCCTTCCTAAGACTGGGGTGTGAAGCCGGCTCTACGTCTAGTCCTCGTTCTTTGCCTCTTCGCCGTTCTCCGGGATCGGAAGGAGAAGACAGAGAAGGAAGACGCCGTCCTCCGTCTGAATGGTCATCTCGCCATGATACTTGTTCACCAGCATCCGGATCGACTTCATGCCGTAGCCGTGAAAGGCCTTGTCCTGCTTCGTCGTGACCGGAAGCCCTTCGGAATTCAGCTGAATCGGGCCCTCGTAGTAATTCCGGATGCTGACGGAGACGAACCCTTTGTTCGCATTGATGACGAGGGAGATGACCCGCTTCTCCTCGTCGGCGATCTTGCGCTCGGCCTCGATGGCATTGTCGATGAGATTCCCGAAGAGGACGTAGAGGTCTCCCCCGTCGACGAAGCTAAGCTGGGTGCAGTCCGTATAGCAGGAGAGCCGGATTCCGCTCTTCTGGCAGAGGAGGTTCTTCTCCGTCAGGATCAGATCCAGGGCATCGTTTCCCGTCTTCACCTTGGAGTCGTAGATGCTGACCAGTTCCGAAATGTCCTGGACGGCCTTCTCGTCCATCTTCCCCTCCTTGCGGTACTGCATCACCTGGTACTTGAGGTTGTGGACCTTCATGTTGATGAAGTCGACGTTCTCCTTGTTCTTCTCGTACTGCTCCTTCGACTCCCGGAGCATGCGGTTCGTCGTATAGAGCTCGGACTGCATCTTCGCGACTCGGACGAGGTCGAACTGAAGGTAGAAGATCATGGCACAGGAGAGGATGTTGTAGCAGCAGAGCAGGATCTGGATGGTCGTCGGAATCGTCTCCGAGACATAGACGGCGATCGCATTGAAGAGGATATCGATGAGGAGGATGACCGTGGAGATGGAAAGAACCGAGCCGCTGGAAAGGGAGGAGACCGAGAAGTCCTCCTTCCGGATCAGCAGGAAGTAGAGCAGGAAGTAAACCAGGAAATAGAGGTTAATGTAGAGGAAGATACAGAAAATCGTCGGGCCGGAGACGTTCAGACCAAGGACCGAGGTGTTCTGATAGAACCCGCCCATGAGGGGGTCGGAGAAGCCAAGGGCGGTATAGAAGAGGTTATAGATCTCGTGGGCAAGGTGCTGTGCCGTGTACGCCGAGATGGCCAGAAGGAAGGTCATGCTTCCGTTGATCTCATAGAGCCAGGGAAGGAAGGCGGCGCAGCAGGCAAAGAGGACGAGGAACATGGCCGAAGTATACCAGGCATCGTAAATCGGGATTGGGTAGGCGAACGAGACAGCCAGGCAGGCAAGGACGCAGACCAGCACTCGCCATCCGTAATGGGGCCTCCGGCGCTGCTTAGAAGCGAACAGATACATCGCCGTCAGCATCTCGGCGACAAAGATCGGACGGAACCAGAAAAGCGTGGTCAGTTGGTACATGACTGGATTCCCCCGTTCGCATAATAGAGATTGAGATCTCGAAGGAACGTCTTCTTCTTGGAATGGGAGATTTGCAGCTCTATCTTGCCGAGAAAGACGGATTCGCTGTTGATCCTGGTGACATAGCGGAGATGGACCAAGAAGCACTGGTTGCAGAGACTGAATGGCAGGCCGGAAAGTTCATCCTGGATTTTATAGAGCGGTCTGTACTCCTCGTAATCCCCGCGGATCGTATGGAAGACCGCACGATGTTTCAGAACCTCGACATAGAGGATATCCTCGGCCCGGATATAGGTGACTTCCGCTTTGTTCTTAAGGCAAAGCGTCTTGGCGTGGCTGGCCCTTAGTTTCTCCACGGCCCGGTCCATCTTCAGGGAGAAATCATAGTAGTTGACCGGCTTCAGAAGAAAGTCAAAGGCGTTGACGGAGTACCCCTTTGCCGCATACTGAGCCAAGGATGTCGTAAAGATGACCAACAGGGAAGGATTCTTCTGATGGAGAAGACGGGTCGCCTCCATGCCATCCATTCCCGGGAGGCGGATATCCATGAAGACGACGTCTTCCTTTCCGGTATAGGCAGAAAGAAAGGCCTCGGCAGAAAGAAACGTATTCACCTCGATGGGAGGCCTTTCGAGAAAGTAGCGATGAATATAGGCAAGGAGCTGCTGACGGCACGCCTCCTCGTCCTCGACGATGGCAATCCTCATTTTTCCGCTCTCTATCCTAACGCTTTTCCCGAGGAAAGAACATTCCCGTCGCCTGGGCAAGAGGGGCGGTTTCCGCCTCTCATCGGCCTGCCTCGGCTAGATTCTTTCCTCTTCCACTCCCTTCTTAATCGGATGCCCGCAAAGCGATGCCCCGGCATCCCCGAGAGGGTTCAGATAGGAACGGAAGTCGGAGACTTGTGCAAGGAACCGGGAAACCCCTTACAGCATCGGTTATATTGGATTTCAGGAGGAATTCCCTATGCGATGGACGAAAACGAAAGCCTTCTCCGTTCTCCTTACCTCCCTCTTTCTCGGTACTCTCAGCGCCTGCTCTGGGCAGCGGCAAAGCGGGCAGAACATCCGTAAGGCGACAGCAATCGAAGTTAACGGCACGCCGGAGAAAACCTATTACCGGCAAGGCGAGACCTTTGATCCGTCCGGCCTAAGCTTCGACTTACGGCTCGACGACAAGTCGAAGGTCGATGTCTCTTCCTACCAGCTGTCCTTCTCCGACCTCGATTTCAGCGGGGAAAGGCCGGCCGTGACGATTTCCTACTCCGGAGATTACGGAAGTCTTTCGACCACCTACTCGGCCGATCTTGTCTTTAACCGGGTAGAAAACCTCTCCTTACTGGATCTCCCGTTCAAGACGAACTACCGAAAAGGAGAAGCCATCCGCCTCCAGGGCATCAATGTCATGGGAACCTGGACGGACGGTTACCGCCGCCCGATTCCCTACACGGACCTCCAGTTCTCTCCGGCCGTCGTAGAGAGCGATACCTACGAAGTCCGCATTACCTACGAAGGGATGTCCCTCTCTTATCCCATCACCCACGACGCCCTGTTTGACGGCTTCCTTCTCGAAGGAGAGGATTACTTCGCTCACGGCACCGTTCCTGCAGGAACCGAGAACTATATCGAGAGGGTGAACGAAGGTTCCTTCCTTGTCAATACCGATAGCACCACCGCCTCCGGAGGAAAGTATCTTGCCTCAATCGACACCGGGGACGAAATCGCCATCCACTTTCATTCCTCGGAGGCCCGACGGGCGGCCGTGGCGGTCTGCCTCTCGAACACGAACCTGAACGCCGGCGGAGCGACGTCCTCGGACCTGAAGCTCAACAAGACCATCGCCGTGAAGTTCAACGGGAACAATTACTCGATCGGCGACGACGTCCTCCTGAAAGGGACCAACTCCTGGAGCGGTTCCTACCAAGTCTCCATGTTCTTCATGTGGCAGGAGATCTCCTTCGGATCGATGGATGTCCGCCAAGGAGACAATACGATCGACATCAAGTTCATCGTCGACCAGGTCCGGACGTTCGATGGCCAGGTTGCAGCCCCCAATTTCGATTACGTCAAGATCAGCTACGACAACGACGGGGCCCCGACGGAAGACTACGTCACCGGGCTTGAGCTCGACGTTGCTCAAGGAATGGACGACCTTCCGCGAGGTACGACGTTAGAAAGCCTGTCGAAGAGTGTCCGGGCCTTGGTCACCTATCATTCCGGAATCGTCAATCCTCTCAGCATCCTCACCATGGACTGTTCCGTCGACGGAAAGAAAATCGAGGATAGCCGAGCCGCCTTCGAGCCCGGCGAACACACGATCACGGTGGAAAACAACGGAATCCGCCGTAGCTTCGGAATCAAGATCAACGACACGATTAAGTTCGAAGCCGAAGACTTCTATTCTTCTCCGGAAGAGGTCCCGGCAGGGACAAGCCAGTACGGGCTCCGTACGGCCGGGTCCTGTAAGAAGATGACGGACTCCTCCGAGGCCTCGGCCGGCGGATACCTTGGCTCCATCCATTACGGCGACACGGTGGAATATCACGTCCATTCTTCCACCTCCGGCCGGACCGGCCAGATGGCCATCCGACTTGCGAACTCGGACATCGATTCCGACAACGTCACCATCCATGAGATGAAGCTCAGCGAAGCGCTAAGCCTGAACGTCAACGGAGCGGCCTACGCCATTCCGGACACGGCGGTCATGTCTTCGCACAAAGTCACGGCCGGCGAGAACTGCTGGTTCATCTGGACGACCGTCGACATCGGCAGCTTCACGACGAAGGAAGGAGACAACGTCATCGAGATGAAGTTCATCCCGACGAAGATTCGTGGCATCGACTCTCAGGTTGCCGCCCCGAACGTGGATTACATCCAGGTCACATTCTGAAAAGAGGAAAGGAAAAATGAAAAGAAACCCACCGATGTTCCTTCTCTTACCCCTTCTGCTTAGCCTTGTCTCTTGTGGGGGTGGAAGAGGACAGGCCTCTGTCACGACCCCAGCCAGCGAGGAAAGCACCGTACGGAAAGTCTATCCGGACGAAGTGGTCAAGCTGACGGTCAAGAGCCGGCCGACCAAGCTTTCCTATACGGAAGGCGAGACCTTCTCGCCCAGCGGCCTCGAGATGACGGCGACTTTAGGAGACGGGTCCACGGAAGACGTCTATATCGGGGACTGCGAGATCTATCCTTCGGGCGAACTTATGCCGACCGATCAAAGCGTCAAGGTCGTGTACTTCGAAGGTTCCGTCGAATTTCCCATCACCGTAACGCCGAATCCCTGCGTCTCGCTTCAGATGGAGTCCAAGCCGGTGGTCGAGTCCTATCTTCCGGGCCAGAAGCTAAGCCTGGACGGTCTTCACCTAACCGGCACGCTCCAGGACGGAACGAAGAAGGACAGCATTTCTAGCTACTCCCTGCTTCTCGACGGAAAGGATTATGACGTCCGGAAGGCCCTTCCGGAGGAGATTGGAAGCCACACGCTGACCTTCTCCTACCATTCCGCCACCGTGGATTTCCCCATCGAGATCTTCCAGGGGTCCATCGTCGAAGCGGAGAACATCCTGGATACCACGGCCATGACCATCGATTCCAAGAACTTCCTGGAGAAGATGAATCCGGACTACTCGTTTAGGAAGGTGAGCAATCCCATGTCGGAACCCGCCAGCGGGAAGGCCTACATCGGATACATCCGGGAAGGCGACATCCTCCGCTTCCATATTTACTCCGACACGGCGACGACGGCCCGGCTCTTTCTTCGCGCCGCGAGCGCTTCGTACCTGGGGAAGGACGGGCAAGGGCAGCCTCTGGAGATGAACTCCATCCTCGTCTCCAACGTCTGCCGTATGGACTTCAACGGCGAGGCGTTCCCGCTGACCGACCAGGTCATGCCCGGTGCCGTCTCCCGTTACCGGAGCGAAAACCGTGGCGATTCCCTGCTCTGGGTCAAATGGCAGGACGCCGACTTAGGAACCGTGAGCCTGGTCAAAGGGGACAATACCTTGACCATCGACACCACCCGGGCGAGGCAATTCAAGGAATTCAATCTGGATCGCCTCGAGATCCGATCCCTGGAGAAAGGAGAATAGGAAATGAAAGTGAACCATCTCACGCTTGGCCGGATCGTGCAGCTTAGCTGCGCTACCCTGCTCATCGGTCTCGACGTCGCCGTCACCTGCGTTGCAAACACCCCACTCGGAAACGTCGTCACCGAGTTCTTCCAGGGCCAGAACTATAACTTCGACAGCCAGTATTTCACCGAAAGCTCGAAAGCAAGCCGGGGCCTTAATGTCGACCTCGTCGGAGAGGGAGGCGTCCTTCTGAAAAACGACACGACCCATGGTGGCGGACTGCCTCTCTCTTCGGACAAGAAGAAGATCAACCTCTTCGGGTTCGGGGCAACGGACAACGGATTCATCTACTCGGGAATCGGGAGTGGCTTAGCCAACCTTTCTGACCGAGTGACGCTCCAGGAGGCGTTCAAGAAGAAAGGCGTCGAGGTGAACCAAGACATCCTGAATGTCTACGGAAGCATCTATAGCTCCGAGTTCAGCTGCGCCGTTGCAACGAGAGACCGGCTGAAGATCTTTGATCCGCCCGTCAGCACTTTCACTCCGGAACTCATTCAAAAGGCGAAAGACTTCTCCGACACCGCCGTCGTGGTAATCTCCAGGCAGGCTGGCGAGAACGTGGGCGAAGTCGCCCTGAAGCAGGACAAGTACAACGGCACGACGGATGGCACACGGAGCATGCTTCAGATTTCTACCGAGGAGGAAGATCTTCTGAAGCTCTGCGAAGAGAACTTCGAGAACGTCGTGGTCGTGGTCAACTCCGGCCTTAGCATGGAGCTCGGTTTTCTTAAGGATGAAGGGATTGATGCCGCATTGAACGTCGGTATCGTTGGCGTCAACGGAACCGAAGGTATCGTGGGTCTTCTTTACGGAGACTACAATCCGAGCGGCCGTACCGTAGACACCTTTATCTCGAACCATGCGGCCTATGACCCCACGTATCTCAACTTCGACAAATCCGGAAATGACGTGCAGTACCTGGAAGACCTCTACTTCGGCTACAAGTACTACGAGACTCGGTGTCTTGGTGACGAGGAAAGCTACCATAAGATGGTGGACTACCCGTTCGGCTACGGTCTCTCCTATACCTCTTTCGAATGGGAACTGACCGACGTCTCCCTCGAGGAAGGAAGCGATCTCGTGAAGGAAGGGACCACGGAGGAAGGGGAAACGGACGACTCGAAGGTAACCTTAACCTTCTCGGTCACCAACACGGGCAAAGTCGCCGGCAAGGATGTTCTTGAGCTCTACGGCACCGCCCCCTATACCGAAGGAGGAATCGAGAAGAGCGCCATCCAGCTGCTGGACTTTGCGAAGACGGCGCTCATTCAGCCGGGAATGACACAGACGGACGTGACCATGTCCTTCTCCACCTACGACCTGGCCAGCTACGACGCCTACGACAAGAACGGCAATCACCGGGCGACCTGGGAAGTGGAGCCCGGCGAATACCAGATCAAGGTCATGAAGGATGCCCATACGCCGGCCACCCTCAAAGGAAGGGATCCGAAGAACGGCTACATTCTCACCTACAACGTCCCGAACACGGCAGCGACGGGACAGCCGGCGACCGGCTATTACTACCTCCGGGACCCGAAGACCAAACGGCGTCTCCATACCCGCTTCACCGGAAGTGGTGCCTATTCCGGCGTTCCGATCGACGGGAGCACCGTCGGGGTCTCGAAGAACTACATGAGCCGGAGCGACTTTGCCGGAACCTACCCGGAGAAAGCCACCGGCGCTACCAACAGCGCGGAAGTCGAAAAAGCCGACTCCTTCGTCTCCCCTTATTACGACACGGAAGAAATGCCGAAGCTGGGAGAAAAGAACGGGCTATATCTCTTCACCCAGGAGAACGGCAGTCCGGCGACCGAGGCGCAGCTCTCCAGCCGATCCGGGCTGAAGAGCAACGACTCCCTCATCCAGGAGCTCGTCGAGGACTACGACTCACCGAAGTGGGACCAGCTCGTCAGCCAGCTCAACTTCGACGAGATGCAGAACATGGTCGACTCCGGTGGCTGGGGAACGCGTAGCTTTGTGGAGTGCGGGAAGCCGGGATACCTGGATTCGGACGGCCCTGCCGGGTTCAACCGGGGAACCACGTCCACGCAGAAAACCCCCTTCACGGGCTTTGCGTGCGAGACGACAATTGCCCAGTCCTGGTCGAAGAACCTCGCTTACCAGATGGGACTGTCCATCGGAGCCGAAGGGTCGGCGGCCGGTGTCAACGGATGGTATGCGCCGGCCGTAAATCTCCACCGTTCCCAGTTCAACTACCGCAACTATGAATACTACTCGGAAGATCCGGTCCTGTCCGGACGGATGGCGGCAAACGTGATCACGGGCGCAGAGAGCAACGGGGTCTACCCCTATCTGAAGCATTTCGCCCTCTCCGAGCTCGGGGAGAACCCGGCCAACGTCAACGTCTGGCTGACCGAACAGAACCTGCGGGAGAACTACCTCAAGGCTTTCGAGATCGCCGTCAAGGAAGGTCATACCAATGCCATCATGACCGCGTTCAACGGGATTGGCGGAGTGTACTGTGGCTGGAACTACGCCCTGAACGTCTCCATCCTGAGAAATGAGTGGGGATTCCGCGGGAGCCTGATCACGGACTATGCCGCCTCCGGCGAGATGAGGGCCTGTCAGAACAACCTCCGAGGCGGGAACGACCTGCGCCTAGCGAATGACGCCTTCGGAAAGAGCGGCCTGAGTGCAAGCAATCCGACGGACGTCTATGTCCTGAAGCTCGCCGCGAAGAACGTCATCTACACCGACATCGACACGTACTGGTTCAGCAAGAACTACGACCATTCCAAAGATAAGGTGGTTTCCACGATGGGGAAAGGAACGTATTCCGCCGTCAGCGAGAGCTTCCCGGTCTGGAAGGGAATCCTCTACGGCGTCGACGTCGTCGTTCTCGGATGCTGCTCTTTCTGGCTGTGGTGGATTTTCTTCCACGAGAAGAAGCCGAAGCCAGAGACGGAGACTTCCAAGGAGGCGGAAAAGAAACACTAACCGAAAAAAGATGGCCACTCCTTGCTTCCGTCCCTTCTGCGTTCGTAGCCGGTGTTGAAATGTGGCGCCTAGCGCCAAGAAACAGAGGTATTGGAAATGAGAAAAAGCAAACGAACCCTTCTCACCTTAGTCTTGCTGGCCCTACCGCTCTCCTCCTGCCGTGACGTGAAGCCGTCAGCCTCCCTCTCTACCCCTTCGACGCCGTCTACCCTCTCTACTCCGTCCGCCTCTTCTTCCGAGAAGCCGGCGCCGGTCTCGCCGTCCAGCTCGGAGAAAGAGCCTTCGGTCTCTTCTTCGGCTCCGAAGCCGACCCTGACTTCTCTCGAAGTGACCGGTACGCCGACAAAGCGCTACTACAAAGAGGCCGAGGAAACGTTCGACCCGACCGGCCTGTCCTTTGTCCTGCACTTAAGCGACGGCACTTCGGTGACCCCGGCCGAGGGCGAACTTTCCTTCTCCAAGATGGACATGACGGGAGAAAGGCCGGCCGTGACCATCACCTACGAAGGGAGCCTAGGAACCATCGAAACCATCTATAGCGAAGGCCTTGCCTTCAACCGAATGGACCGGCTGGAGATCACGACGAATCCGGACAAGACCAGCTATGCGCCAGGGGAGGCCGTCGACCTGAAGGGAATCGTCCTCAGCGGCTACTGGAGCGACGGGACTTCGGTCGGAATCGACCTCAAGGACTGCCAAGTCTCCCCGAGCATCGTCGCCGAGGACACGACGAGCATCACGATTTCCTATCAGGAACTGGATGTCGCTCTCCCCATCACCAAAATCGCGCTGAAAGGGATCACGACCGATATCGCCGGAGGAGAATACAATCTCGACAAGAAGTTTGAACCGGCGGGTAAAGTCACCCTGACTTACCCCGACGACACGACTCGTGCGGCCCGGGAGGACGAGCTCGTCTATAAGCTGGATGACCGGGTCGTCAAGCGCGGGGAGATCCTCAAGAACCCGGGAACCTTCACGCTGGACATTCTCTTTAACAACCAGAGCGTCTTCGAGACCAAGCCCACCATCGTGGTTCACAATTACTATCTCCTCGAAGCGGAGGATTACTACGAGAGCGGAAAGGTGCCTTCTGGTGCCGAGAACTACGTCGAGCGCACGAACCCCGGGGCTTTCCAGGTGAATTCGGACAGCGATACTGCCCACGGCGGAAAATACCTCGCTTCAATCTGGACGGGCGATACCATCGTAGCCCACTTCACTGCCGCTGAGGCACGCAAGGCTGCCGTCGCCGTCTGCCTCTCCAATTCGAATCTGAACGCCGGCGGTGCGAGTTCCTCCGACCTGAAGCTGAACCAAACCATCGCCGTCAAGATCAACGGTGTCGACTACGACATCGGCGACGACGTCCTCCTGAAGGGGACCAACTCCTGGAGCGGCTCCTATGATCTGTCCATGTGGTTCAACTGGCAAGAGGTCTCCTTCGGCTCAATGGACGTCAGGGAGGGCGACAACACCATCGAGATTAAGTTCATCGTCGACCAGACCCGTACGTTCGACAACCAGGTTGCAGCACCGAATATCGATTACGTCAAGCTCAACTTCGAGAACAACGGAGTTCCTACCGAAGATGCCGTGACTGGACTTAGCCTCGTCCAGCCGTCCGGTCTGGACAGCCTGCAGAACGACACCACGCTTCGCAAGCTTTCGACCTTGGTCAAACCGATGGTCTCCTACCGGTCGGGCATCCGCAATCCGAAGAGCCTGCTAGAAATGGCTTGCTCCTGCGACGGCACGGAGATCACGTCTCCGGACTCCCTGATTGACCCGGGCGCACACACCATCAAGGTGACCTACGAAGGATTCAGCCAGACGTTCGACATCTACGTCCAGAACAAGATTCGGTTCGAGGCAGAGACGTTCTATGAGAAGGCCTCCGACGTTCCTTCACAAGCCACCACCTATGCCATCCGCACGGCAGGCGGATGCTATGCCGTTGAGGATTCCGGTGGCAAATATCTAGGCCATATCAGCTATGGCGACAAGATGGAATACCATTTCACCTCGGCGACGGCAGGGAAGAGCGCCCAGCTGACCATCCGGCTCGCCAACGGAAACGTCAAGAGCGTCTCCGAGACAGAGGAGATGCAGCTGAACCAGGCTATTTCCTTAAAGGTCAACGGAACCTCCGTTCCGATTCCGGACAGCGTTGTCCTCCCAGCCCACCAGGTCGTCGAAGGAGAGAGCTGCTGGACCATCTGGACCGAGCTTGACTTCGGCCGTTTCACGACGATTCAGGGAGACAACGTCATCGAGCTGGAGTTCGTCGCTACCCTAAAACGAGGCATCGACCAACAGGTTGCCGCTCCGAACGTCGATTATCTCCAGTTGGTCTTCTAGCCTAGTCTCAGCGTCCCGCCACCGACGGGACGCTTTTTCGCTGCGAGGAGAGAACTTTCTCTGGCCCAAAGGAGGAAGGGAGAGGGAGAAAGAGAAGACCGACATGGTGGACGACATCCGGGGATATTCGGAGGTGAAGGAGAAGCTGCTCGAGATTACCGATTCCTTCAAGCAGTACAAGGGAGTACTAGGAACATGCCTTAGACGTCCCTCCTTTAGTCTTGATCAGTGGCAAACCGGCCGCTTCTAAAGAAGGCATTCCGAATAATGGGGGAGAGGACGTTCCTGACCAGGGAAGAGTCGGATGCCCTTTCTGCGGACGGCTGAGAGAAGAAGTCGTGGAACCGAATATGGTGCCTTAGAAAGACTAGAGCAACTATTTTCTTCTCCGAGGATAGGGCCCTTCTTGGACCGTGTAGCGGCAGTAGGGATAGCTGTGGCATCCGTAGAACGTTCCGTAACGGCCCTGGCGCAGGACGAGGTAGTCGCCGCAGACCGGACAGCGCCTTCTCTTCTGGACGGCTTCAACGTCTCCGATCGCATAGTCGCAGAAGGGGTAGTTCGAGCATCCGTAGAAAAGATGCCCGTGGACGTCCTTTCTCGGAACGAGCGTCCCGGACCGGCACTTCGGACACGGGTAGCTCTCTTCCTTCTCCCTTTGTTCCTCCGGGTTGAGGACTTCGCACTGGGGGAGAATCTCCTGGAGGAACCGGGAGGGATGCTCCCGGTCCGCAATCAGGTAGACTTCTCCCCTCGTCCTCGTCAGGGCCACGTAGAAGAGGCGCCTTTCCTCGCCGAAAGGATAGTGGCTTTGCTCCCCCAGGACGAGGGAGAGGAGCGGGTCATCCTCCATGGTGTTGGGGAAGCCGAGCCTTCCTTCGTCCACGTTGATCAGGATGACCGTCTCTTCCTCCAGCCCCTTCGAGGCATGGACGGTGCTGTAGCGGAGTGTCAGGTTCGGATAAGGGGAAACGAGGATCTTTCCCTCCTCGCCTTGCCCATGGCGAAACCGGATTCTCTCGTCCTGGGCGATAGAGAGAAAGTCCGCCTTGTTCCGGCCGAGGACGAGAACATGGGCCTTCGGGTCCTTCCGGGAGATTTCCTTAAGCACGGTGAGAAAGTCCTCCTCCTTCATCGCGGAGGAATACCTTACCTTGACGGGATGGTCGAGGTGAAGGGAGGAACGGAGGTTCTTCGGAATCTGCTCCGGATTCTTCTGGATGAAGGGGGAGACGATGTCCTGGAGCTCCTGGCTGTTCCGGTACGTGGTCGTGATTTTGGAGACGGCGTGCGGGCCGAAGAAGTCTCCGAAGCGGACGAAGAGGCTCAAGTCCGAGCCGGCAAACCGGTAGATTGACTGGAAGTCGTCTCCGACGGCAAAGAGCTCTCCTTTCCCATGCTCCAGAAGCTTCTTCAGGAAAAGCATCCGGCTATAGGAGATGTCCTGGAACTCATCGACCAGGATCTTCTCGTACCGGAAGCCCTCTAGAGAGTCCAGGGCGGCCGTGGAGGAGAGGATCATGTCGTCGAAGTCAATCTTATGGTCCTTTTCCAGCGCCTGGCGGTAATAGAGGTAGACGTCCTTCGCAATCTTCAGGAAGAGCTTCTGGCGAAGGGTAGAGAAGAGACCGCCGAAGGGAACCTTGGACAATGCGTCGAACCTCGTCTCGTCGGGATACCGGGCCTTATAGAGATGGAGGAAGGACCTTAGGAGGTTCAGTAAGGAAGAGAAGGAACGCCCGTGGTAGAGGGAGGAGAGCGCCTCGCGGACCTGCTTCTGGGAGATCGGCCGAAGCGGGATGTTCCTCTTCCTCAGCTCCGCTTCGAGCTTCGTGAAGACGGTCCCGTCCTGAAACTCGTAGGAGTAGGTCTCGATGCAGTCGGTTTGGCATAACTCGTGGAGCTTCCGCTTCCACGCCATCGAGGCCACGTACGCCTTCGAAGCCTCCTCGCCGAACTGCCGGGCCGTCCCATCCTTGCCGATTCCGTAATGCTCGTGGTAGACGTGGTAGTCCTTCAGGTAGAAGTCCGGCTTGTACTGGCGGTGGTCCCAGGTGGAGACGTCTCGCTCATAGGGGGCCTCGTAGACGTAGTCGATGCCGTTGAGGTAGTACCAGTTGGCGATCGCCAGCTCCTCGTAGCTCTTGACCCGCTCCTTCTTCAGGGTCTCCTTCCCCTCCCGGTCGTTGGAATAGCTTAAGAGCTTCGAACGTAAGGTCTCCACGTCCATTCCCTTCAGGTCGACCAGCCGCTCTCCTTCGTCGCGGTATTTCTTCTCCTCGCCCCCGTAGGAGAAGAGGGCAAGATAGCAGAGAACGTCCCTCTGCTTCGACGGAGAGGTAGGAACCACGTCCCGGAAGTAGGCTTCTAAGAGGGCATCGAACTGCTCTTCCACCAGCAGTGGCTTGCCGTTCTTCTGGTTGAGGATCGAAAGTCCGAGGGAATGGAACGTATGGACGGCAAGCCCGGGATGGATGCGGTCCACTTTCTTCTTCAGGTCTTCCGCCGACTTTCTCGAGTAGGAGAGAAGGAGGATCTTCTCCGGAGAGACCTTCTCCCGCTCCAGGAGGTACTTCACTTTTCCGCAGATCGTCAGCGTCTTGCCGGAGCCGGCCCCGGCAATGACGAGGTTCCTCTTTTCCGGCTTGAGGACGGCGAAGCGCTGCTCTAGGTCCAGCGACCTCCCGTTGACCGAATCGAAGAGGGGGTCCTGGGCTTTCTTCTTAAGCCACTCGGCGTTATGCTCCTCCACCTTCCTCTTCCAATCCGGATCCTCGGAAAAATCGTAGTAGAGGCGAGATTTCTTTCGGACCTCACCGAGAATTTCCCTCTCCCGGGAGAGCCTCTCCTCCACTTCCTCCACGGTAAGATAGCCTTCTTTCGAAAGCGACCGTAACCCCTCCAGCTCCTTCCTCCGATCAAACTGGGCCTGGATCTCGTCCTGGTTTGCTAAGACTTCCTTCGCCTTCCTCACCTGTTCCTTTTCTTCCCTTCGTACATGGGAAAAGGAAGAGACAAGGTCCACGCCTTCCTGGATTTCCTCTCTCCTTCTCTCCATCAGGGCATGGGGATTGGAGAGGATCTCCTCCTCGGAAAACGAGGAAAGGAACTGTTCCGCCTTCCTTACGGCTTCGTTGTGGCGTTCGACCAGGGAAAGGAGACGTTCGAACTCCTCCGCTCTCTTCCGATACGGTTTCTTCGTCGAGTTCTTCAGGATCGGATAAAGTCGGGAAGTCTCCTCATCCGGAGCGAGGGTGACCTCCTCCTGGGAGTCCAGTTCCTCCCGAAGACGCCGGACCTTCCGGTCCCATCCATGGTGGATCCTCCAAAACAGGAAGGGAATTCGGCCACTCTCGCGGTTTTTCATGTTCCCTAGGATTCTATCACCAAAGGACAAGAGAGCCGGATCCGCCCTAAGAAGAGGATTTGTCCGTCCGATCGGGCCGAAGTAAAAAAGGCCCCGAATCGGGACCTTCGACCAGCGACGTTCCTTCCGGGGCGTTCGACTGCCCGGAAGAAGGAGGCTTCGTTAGTTGTTCGATGACTCCTCTAAGGACCGCTTCGCCTTCTCGAAGAAGGACTCGCGGTCCTCGTCCTCCTCGACGACCTGACGGTTCTGACGAAGAAGCTCCTCGCTGAGCTTCCTGTCCTCGTCCGTCGGCTTCTGATGGGAAGAAGGGTCGGACTGCGGGTAGAGACTGATCTGCTGGACCGGGATTTCGACGCCGGCGTTGTTGAGCGCCATAAACAGCTCCTCGTTGAGGTCCCTAGTCGCCTGGAACCGGTTCTTCTCCTCGCAGGTTGCAGCTAGCAGGACCACATAGCCACAATTGTCATAGCCGCTAAGTCCCTTGTAGTACGGACCGTCGAGGAGCATCGGAAGCTTCTTCTTAATCTCGGGGAGAGCCCGGGCGATGACGCCCTCGACATGGGTGATGTCCTCGTCGTAGCTGACGTCGCAAGTCGCCGTGATCAAGGACGGATGCCGGCTGAGGTTGATGACGGTGGTGATGCTGGAGTTCGTCAGGGCCTTGATGTTCCCGGCGCCGTCAAGAAGCTTAACGGTCTTTAAGCCGATGCTCTGGACGGTACCCCGGAAGCCGTCGATGATGACGATGTCGCCGACGCTGAAGTAGTCGTCAAAGACGATGAAGAGGCCGGAGACGACGTCGCTGATGAGACTCTGGCAGCCAAGGCCGACGATGAGGGTCAGGACGCCCAGGCCGGCGACGACGGAAGCGACGTCGACGCCCCAGAAGGTCAAAACGACGCCGATGGTGACCAGGATGACGATGTACTTGATGCAGGACTTGACCAGGGAGCCGATGGTCTTGGCCTTCTTCCCTTTGGTGGTGACCAGGTTCGTGACGAAGTTCGCGATGAAGATGATGGCGAAGGCGATGAGGATGGCGATGATGGTCGAAATAAGGGAAGGTAGCCGCTGCTGGATTTCATATCCGGCGCGGGCATAGCCGTTGGGGAAGGTGTTCCCGTCCTTGTCCGTCCCGAAGAGGGAGACGAGGTCCGGGTCACGGAAGATCTGCGGGGCGAAGCAGAACAGGTTCAGGGCGATGACCAGTAAGAGGAAGATGACAAGGCTGACGATAAAGCCGATCCGATGCTTCCGGATGTAGTCCTTGTCCTTCTGGGCCTTGACCTTCTGGGCTTCGCTCTTCTTCTTCATGTCCTTCTTTATTTTCACTTCTTCGGTGTCCATTACCGTGTCCTCCTCTATCCTTGTGTCGTGAAGTTGTCCGTATAAAGCACTTTTCGGAAGTCCATCTGGTTTGTTTCCTCGATCTGAGCGGTGTAGCTAAAGCCGCCCAGCAAGGTGAAACGACCTTGGTACCGGCCGGTCTTCGACAGGTCGACCCGCTCCTTCTCCTTCTTCTCCTCCAGAAGGAGGAGATAGACCTTCATCGTTCCTTTGTTGGTGACATTGACGTCGTAAGAAAGCGTGTCCCCGTCCAGGACGTAGGAAGGGGCATCGACGGTCGGTTGCGTTCCGAGGAACGAGTTCGTCAGAACGGAACCGCCAGCGATGGCCGAAACGGACAGGGTCAGCAAAAGGCCCGAAGTGACCTGGGTGGCCACGGTCGCCTTCCGCTTGTTGACGCTGTAGGTCGAGGTTCCGTCAGCGACGGTGTCCGCGGAGACGCTGGTCTCGTCCGACAAGGGCAGATTGTCCGTCTTCAGGGGATCGAGGGAAAGGTAGTCGGAAATCGGCAGGTTGTTGGTCGAGACGCTGTTGTCGTAAATGGGCTGATTCATACTTTGGGAACGGAACCATTCTAGTGCCTGGAGAGGAAAAGGAGAAGTCGAAAAGCGAAATCGATACGAAAAAACGTTTTTGTCCCGGTTTCCTTCTCCCTTCAAGGCTTCCTCCCCACCCTTTTTTCCGCCTCCAGGAAGGAAAGCCCTTTCCTCTTTGTGCTTCCCTCTCTCGATTTATCTTCCATAGGTATAGAATACCCCTCGTCAGAAAAGCACATGAAATCCGTAAACCTTGGCTCCGAGAGAACCTGGCCGGTCATCCTGAAGCTTGCCCTTCCGGCCATGGCCGCCCAGATTGTGAACGTCCTTTATTCGATCGTCGATAAGATCTACGTCGGACAGCTGGGAAATGACCCGCTCGCCGGAATCGGGGTCTGCGCCCCGATCGGAACGACCCTGACGGCCTTTGCCTTCTGGGTCTCTCTCGGCGGCGGCCCGCTCTTCTCGATGTCGCTCGGAGAGAAGCGGGAGGATAACGCCCGGAAGATCCTCTCCAACGCCTTCCTCCTGCTCATCCTCTTCTCCGTCCTCTTAGACGTTGTCGCCTATGCGGCCATGGACCCGATGCTGCACGCCTTTGGCGCCAGCGCCCATAGCTTCCCCTACGCGAAGCAGTACCTTTCGATCTATCTTGCCGGCCTTCTTTTCTCGATCCTCTCCCTCGGCCTGAACGAGTTCCTCACCGCCCAGGGGATGAGTCTCGCAGCCATGCTCTCGACGCTGGTGGCCTGCCTGCTGAACATCGGCTTAGACCCCCTTTTCATGTTCGCCTGCCACATGGGCATCCAGGGGGCCGCCTTAGCGACCATCCTCTGCCAGTTCGTCTCCTTCCTCGTCTCCCTGTTCCTCCTTTTGAGGAAGAAGACGGAGATCCGGCTCTCCTTCGGCCATTATGACTTCCGTCTGATGGCGAAGATCCTGAAGCTCGGCTTCTCGCCGTTCATCATCCTGGCGACGGACAGCGTCCTCCTCGTCGTCTACAACGAGGCCTTCCAGCACTACGGAAGCCTCGTCCCTCCCTCGAGCCTGACCGGCCTCTTCGGAAGCTCGGCCACGGAAGAGAACTACGGTGACTTCCTCATCGAAGTCAACACCATCGTCGCCTCCTTCGAGAGCCTGGTAACCGGGCCGCTTCTCGGGATCTCCTCCGGAACGCAGCCGATCCTCGCCTACAACTACGGCGCCCGGCGGCAGGATCTCATCAAGAAGAGCGAGCGGCAGATCTTCCTCTTCGCCATCCTCTTCTGCACGGCTTGCTTCGGCTTCAGCTACCTGCTGGAGAAACCCTTTGCGGAGCTCTTCATCCGCTTCCAGGCGAGCGGGGTGAACCCCGCCTACCAGAAAGCCCTCATCGAGAAGTCCGTCCGCTACATCCGGGTCTACATGTACGCCATCATCCCGCTCTCCCTCCAGTACGTCACCGTCGACGGCCTGACCGGGATGGGGCAGGCGAACATCTCCATCTGGCTTTCCATCAACCGGAAGTTCTTCGTCATGCTCCCGGCGATCCTCCTCTTCCCCTATGTCTTCCAGAAGATGGGAAAGAGCCCGGTCGACGTCGCGGAGAGCTCCTTCTACGCCGAGTTCCTCGCCGACATCGACTCTGCCGTCGTCAGCACGGCCGTCTACCTCGTTGCGCTTCCGAAGGTCCTACGGAAGCGGATGAACTCGCAGACCGCGGCGGTCGTCTGACTTCTTCTTGCGACCGAAAAGGCCTGGTCCCCGAGGACCAGGCCGGTTTTTCTTTCTTCTTCTACTCCTGCCCGTCGTTTACCCAGGGCTTCAGTCCCTTTACGGCCTCCGAGGCCTCAATCCGAACGTCCCCGTGGTCGGCATCTAAGAGCACGTAGCGGTCGTTCCCCATGCCGAGCTCCTTCATATAGCTTAGCTGCCTTAGCCCGCGGCGGCTTTCGATCCGCTCCACCAGGGCCTTGTTCTCCTCCGGCTTCATCGCGTAGACGAGGTCGACGCAGGCCTGGTCGACGGCCAGGATGTCCGTCGAGGCAAGGATGCCGACATTCGGCGTCACGACCGGCTCGGCCGCCAGGCCCTCGCAGTCGCAGGAGACGGACATGTTCCGCATCACGTTGACGAAAGTGACGTTCCGGCCGAAGAAGTCGCAGGTCGCCTTGCTGCTCTCGCAGATGCGCTCCATGAACTCCTCTGCCTTGATGTCCCATTGGTCCGAGCTTCCCGGCGTCGTGTGGATCATCGCCTTGCCGATCCGTCCGTCGGCGCAGCCGATCCCGATGTTCTTGTTGGATCCGCCGAAGCCGCCCTGGACATGGCCCTTAAAGTGGGTCAGGACGACGAGGGAGTCGTAGTCGAGGAGGTCCTTGCCGACCGACATCTCCGTGAACCACTTGCCACCCTTCACCGGGAGCATGGCCGTCCCGTTCTCGTCGAGGATGTCGACCGGGGCGAACGTCCAGCCGTTGACTTCTAGCGTCTTCCGGTGCTTCTCGGTCGTGTAGCGGTCGCCGTCATAGTACGTGTTCGTCTCGACGATGTTCGCCTCGGGAAGGTCCTTCCTTAGGAGTTCCTTGACCCAGGACCGGGGAATGATGTTCGGCCCGTGCTGTTCACCGGTATGGACCTTTACCCCGACCTTGCCGTGGATGTTCCCGCAGACCTTCTCGTACATCCGGATCAGCCCCTGGGCCGAGAGGTCCCGGGTGAAATAGACGATGGACTCGTTCCCCTTCCGCTCCGAGTAGGGGACGTAATGGTTGCCGTCTTTGCCGGCAATCGGCTTTTTCTCTTCCATCTTTTGTTTTCCTCCTCCTTAAAGTATAAAGGGTTCCTGGTCCGTTCCGTTCCGATTTTTCCCTTTTTCCGTCCGCCCGTGAGATAATCGAAGGGAAGGAGCAAAACAAGATGCAGGAGAAACGGAACGAAGGAAGCCTCTATGTCCGGTACCATAAGCCGACCTTTCCCTTTGCGGAGAACCCGTTAAGCGAATATCCGAGGATGACCCTGGTGCGGGAGAGCTATCTCTCCCTGAACGGCGTCTACGGCTTCGCCCGCCAGAAGAAGGAGGAGCTTCCCCTCTCCTATCCGGAGCGGATTCTCGTCCCGTACGCCGTGGAGAGCCCCCTCTCCGGCATCGAGGAGCTCGTCGAGCCGGACGACATCCTCTTCTACCAGCGGACGGTATCCCTGCCCGCCGGTTTCCGGAAGAAGCGGATCCTCTTACACTTCGACGGGGTCGACCAGGACTGCGAGGTCTTTATCGACGGGCGGAAGATCGGGGAGCATCACGGGGGCTACACCCGCTTCCAGTTCGAGCTTCCGGAGAACGTGCCGGACACCTTCCTGCTTCAGGTGAAGGTGAAGGACCAGACGGACTCCTCCTTTCGGACGACCGGAAAGCAGAGGCTAAAGACGACCGGATGGTTCTATACCAGCTCGTCGGGCATCGTCTTCCCGGTCTGGCTGGAGTCGGTCCCGCTCTCCTACGTCGAATCCGTCTCCTTCCGTCCGTGTCCGGACCTGCGCCATGTGGAGGTCTTCGTTCAGGCCGTCGGAGAAGGAAAGGTCACGCTCGCCTTCGGCGGAAAGGAGTATGCCGTCAAGGCCAACGAGAAGGCGGTTCTGGAGATTGAGAACCCGCACCTCTGGTCGCCGGAAGATCCCTACCTCTACGACGTCCAGGGCACGTTCGACGAAGACTCCTTCCGCAGCTACTTCGGCTTACGCTGGATTGAGGAAAAGAAGGGCGAGGACGGGAAGTGGCGGTTGCTCCTGAACGGCAAGCCCCTCTTCCTCTCGGCCGTCCTGGACCAAGGCTACTACTTTGAAGGGAACCTCACCCCGAAGAGCTACGACGACTACGTCGACGACCTCGAGCGTCTGAAGTCGCTCGGGTTCAATGCCGTCCGGAAGCACGTCAAGATCGAGGAGGACCGGTTCTACTACGAGGCGGACCGCCGGGGCATGCTCGTCCTCCAGGACTTCCCGAACGGCGGAAGGCACGTCCCCCTGAAGCACGTCGTCCTTCCGAAGTTCCTTCCCAAAAAGACCTATTCGGACGTTCCGGATCCTTATCCGTACTTCGGACGCCAGGACGAGGAAGGGAGGAAGGAATGGAACGAGGAGATGGAGACTTGGATGGAGGAACTCGGAAACCATCCGAGCATCATCCTCTACACGATTTTCAACGAAGGATGGGGCGAGTTCGACCCGGACGAGCACTACCGGAAGGCCAAGGCGCTCGACCCGACCCGGCTCTATGACACCGCCAGCGGCTGGTACGCGCCGCATCCGGAGAACACCGACTTCGTCTCGATCCATACCTACGACACGCCGCATAAGGTGAGGAAGGACTACGACCGTCCGTTCCTGCTCTCCGAAGTCGGCGGAATCGGTCTCTACGTCCAAGGGCATGTGTTCTTTGACGGCAAGACCTACGGCCATAAGAAGCAGCGGTCGGACGAAGGCCTTTCGAAGAAGCTCCTCTGGCTCTACGAGCCCTTCCTCCGGTATGCCCGGAACCACGATCTCGTCGGTATCGTCTATACCCAGCTCAGCGACTGCGAGCGGGAGCGTAACGGCATCTACACCTTCGACCGGAAGGTCCTCAAGGGAAGCGAAGCGACCTGGAAGGACATCAACCGGAAGCTCCTGGAAAGCGTCGGAAAGTAGCAGACAAGAAAGGAAAAGGCCCTCTCTCCGGACGGGGAGAAGGCCTTTTTGAACGACGTTTCTTACTTCGAATCCTTCGCGGCAGGCTCGTTTCCGGCTCCGGAAACGGCCTGCGGATGGGCGAGTTCTTTCTTTGCTAGGCCCTTGTACTCCACCTTGAGGAGAATCGGGGTCAGGAAGGAAGAGATCAGGATGAGGCCAATAACGTAAGGCATGACGGAAGGATGGATGATGCCGTCATCGATCCCCGTCTGGGCGCAGACGACCAGGACCTCGGCCCGGGCCATCATGCCCGTGCCGACGATGAGGGACTCGAGGCCGGAGAAGTGGCTGATCTTGGCGCCGATGCCCGCCCCGACGACTTTACCCAGAAGGCCGAAGACGATCCACAGGGCGCCGAAGAGGAAGAACAGCCAGGAGAAGTTCTTCGCCGAAGTCAGGTACATGGAGCTCGCCGTCAGGGCGAAGAAGACCGGTGTGAAGATGTTGTTGCTGATGGTGTCGACTCGATGGTCTACGTATCCCTTCGACTGAGTCGAGCTCAGAATCAGCCCGAAGAGGTAGGCGCCGGTGATGTCGGCGATGTTGAAGTACTCGGCGACGTAGGACCAGAGGAAGCACATGCCGATCGCTAAGAGGGTGATCCGGATGTGGTGCGGATACTTGACGCTGAGGTAGTTGAAGAGCTTCTGGACGAAGTGGCCGAGTCCGATCGTCAGTCCAAAGAAGATGCCCATGAAGATCAGGATGAGGACGATTTGCAGCCATTCGATGGTCTGGGACGAGAGATGGCTCGAACGGAGAATCATGGAGACAAAGTCCGTTCCGGAGGCAATCGACTCCGCATCGCCGGACCGGGCAAGAGAGATGATGAGGGAAAGGAGGATGACGCCGATCAGATCGTCGATGATGGCCGCCGAGACGATGGCCGTCCCAACGTCCGTGTCGACCTTCCCGAGCTCCTTCAGGGTCGCGACGGTGATGGAGACGGAGGTCGCCGAGAGGATGACGCCGTAGAAGAGTTCCGTGAAGACCGGAAGGATGGTCGGGGTCGTCGAGACGATGGCGCCCGTGGCATCGGTCGGGTACATGGCTAAGAGGCCGTAAGGACGTTCCGGCGACTTCGTCAGCTGATCCAGCGTGAAGGAGAGAAGGAAGCCGAAGAGAAGCGGGACGAGGACGCCCAGGTTCGTGATGATCATGGCCGCCTTGCCCATCTTGCGGATCCGCTTCAGGTCGGTCTCGAGTCCGGCCGAGAAGAGGATGAAGATGACGCCGATCTTCGAGAAGAACTGAAGCCCGTATTCGGTGTAGGTCGTGAGGATCTTCTGGCCGGGGATGAAGATGAGAAGGCCGACGAAGAGGCCGGCGACGAGGTAGCCGATGACCTGAGGCAGGTTCACACGCCTTGCCAGTAGGGAGAACAGCTTGGCGAAGATCAGGATGAGTCCGAGAGGAAGAAGGATCTGGAACGGCTCACCCGCTTTTTCCGTGACTTCCGGAAGAGCGGCAAGCAGCCGTGACGGCTCAAACAGAGACAGATTCATAAAGAGGCTCCTTTAGGCTCGAAGGCCTGTTTTTCATTGTAGTCCGAAGAAGGAGGAAAAAACGGACGGTAATCCGAATCTTGGTAAAAAACCGCTTACATTTCTTCTTAGGAAAGAGCTTTGCGAAGGGGAAGAGCGCCGTCGTGCCTGTCCGTGCCGAAAAGCCGGGAAGAAAAGAAACCTATGGCTTAGCCGTCACATCACTATCCCGGTTCTCCCGGTCTGCGGACAGCATGCCGAATGGCGTCGCAATTCAGGGCTTCGCGGTGGCCTTCAAGCCGATTCCTGGCGTTGCGCCCGTTCCGATGACCTTCCGGTTTCTCCCGGAGGTTAGCCAAGAACAACAGGCCGACTTTCTTCTCCTCAACGTCTACCGGTCGGCGTCGCAAACGGTCATCTCATCGGGCGTCCGATCCGTCCTGAACCGAATTCGGACGTTCTCCTCCGGGAGGTTCAGGAAAGGGCCGGATTCCGAACGAAGAAAGGTCCCGGCGCAGCGCAGAGAAGGAGTTTATTTCGCCCTATGAAGAGAACTTTTGTGGATTGAAGAGTACTATGGTGTTTTTGAATGTTTTTCATACCACTCAGCTTGCTTTTTGTACTTTATCCCATCAGGCAGTAACCAATAACGAACGGGCGGAAACGTGTTGCGGAAAAACAGCAATCTAATAGGAAAACATATGATTACCGCTAATAAAATAAATCCAAGGAAAAAGGCTTTCCATCCATAAATCAAAATCAGCAGTAAAGGCGGCCCACCGTTATTGTTGTATGCCATATTTAAAATCCCCCATTGTTTTACTTTATTTTACCATTTTTTGTGCAATATTTCTCGAATTTATCGGTACTTTTTGATATTTGCAAGTAGTTTGTGTAAGCAGGTGAGAGGATCGGTGCATGTACCTCGCTCTCTTCCTGTCATGCATGACAGGAAGAGACGTCCCGTCCCGTATCAGAAGCTGAACCCGAGCGCCTGCCTG
>Ga0256406_1002778_pt1 | contig 23620 bp, 23 predicted proteins | sample RumenRJG_03DNA_FD_185986 | JGI IMG/M metagenome (GOLD analysis project Ga0256406, IMG submission 185986) | Bovine rumen microbial communities from Lethbridge, Alberta, Canada - RJG_03 | ecosystem: Host-associated > Mammals > Digestive system > Stomach > Rumen | place: Canada: Alberta | collected... | reverse complement strand
TCTTCTTCCAGGAAATATCAGAAATATGGAGTAAACCTTCAACGCCGTTGATACCAACGAATGCGCCATAAGGCATAATCTTCTTTACAGTGCCTTTGAGAACGTCGCCGTTTTCATAAGCTTTTTCAATTTCATCCATTTCCGTATTTCTTTCATCTTCGAGGACTGCTTTACGGGACAGAACAAGTCTGTTCTTTGTACGGTCTACTTCGAGAATCTTAGCTTCGAATTTCTGTCCTACAAGTCCCTGCAGGGAATGAACGAAACGGAGATCGCCCTGAGACAGGGGAATAAATCCGCGAAGAGATTTAAGCTGAACGAGCAGACCAACTTTAATAGCTTCGATGCCTTCGCATTCAACAGGTTCGCCCTTTTCAAATGCTTCTTCAACTACATCCCAGTCAGCCAGACGGTCAACTTTAATTTTGGATACGTAAATTGTGCTGTCTTCTTTAACACCACTGACAATCTGAACGCGCAGCGTATCGCCAACTTTCAGCACGTCCTTCAGGGATGCCGGTGCCGGGAAGGAATATTCATGTGCAAGCAGGACAGCTTCTGTCTTATATCCGAAAGAGATATAAGCTTTATCATCGTAAAGATCTACGACATTTCCTGTAACTACGCTGCCTTTATGCACGTCCAGGTTCATTTCTTCCTGATCCAGCATTTCCTTCATGTTTTCCATTATACAAACTACCTCCTCTATGATCCAGTCCGGTGTGGATGCACCGGCGGTGATGCCAATCTTGTCCCGGCTTGAGAACCATTCCGGTTTTAGTTCTTTCGCCGTTTCGATGTGATATGTATTGGTACCGGAACGCCTGCAGATTTCTGCAAGCCTCGTAGTATTGGCGCTGTTTTTGCCGCCAATCACAATCATCACATCTACCTTTTCCGCCAGCTCACGCGCTGCCTGCTGTCGCTGCATAGTCGCATCACAGATGGATCTGTTCACATGAAGATCTTTGACCTTCTTTTCTATAGCAGCAATCAATTGTTCAGCCAGAGGCACTGAAAATGTAGTCTGCATGACTATATGGGCTTCCTGCATCGGCGGGAGTGCATCTACATCTTCCATAGTCTCTACCTGGTAAGAATGTCCCACCGCCCATTCAGCCACACTTCTCATTTCCGGGTGCCTTTTTTCACCGATGAGTATAACCTGCTTTCCATCATCAACCAGCCGCTTCGTAAGAAGCTGATTTCTCCTGACAAAAGGACAGGTCGCGTCCATTAGGGCCAGATTTTTGCACTTAAGCATATTATAACACGAAGGACCCACTCCGTGCGAGCGAATTATTACAGTTTCGTCAGTAATTTCATCGATGCTGTTCACTGGCGGAACGCCTTTTTCAGCCAGCCTTTCTACCACTTGCGGATTGTGGATGATAGGCCCCAGTGTGACAGCCCGAATACCCGAATTTGCGACATTTTCGGTCATTTTCAGGGCTCTTCGTACTCCGTAGCAGAAGCCCATAACCTTAGATTTATAAATTTCCATAATTTTCACGTTACTCTTTTGCGTCAGTTATAGTCAGCCTTCACAGATTATTATAAAAAATATCATTATCCATCATGAATGGATAAAATGTTCCTGAGTCCCGTCGGCAATAATTTTATTTTATATTCTTTCTTTTATATTCATCCATCATGGACTCAATGCGTCCTTTGATATCGTCATTAATTTCTTTGACCAGTTCATCATTGGGCCTCTGTTTATTAACGGGCACCGGTTTTCCAATCAGTACGGCAAATGGCCCCCTTCTATGCGGCAGGTCCCTTGAACCAATGACAGCCACCGGAATGATGGGAGTCCCTGTCATGAGAGCCAGGGATGCCATACCGGAATGAAAACGGCCAAGGCCATCCTTTTTAATGCGGGTGCCTTCAGGGAAAATCCCCAGCGGATTCCCTGCTTTCAGTTCGCGCACTGCCTGACGGATGGCCGTGCGGTCTATGGCTCCCCGTTTGACCGGAAATGTGCCGAACTGGCGGATCAGCCAGCCAAAAAAAGGATTTTTGAAAAGTTCTTCCTTTGCCATATAATGAATGACCCTGTTATGGAAGGCCACACCGATTACCGGCGGATCCCAGTAACTTTTATGGTTAGGCGCCACGATGATGGCTCCCGTATCCGGTATATTCTCCCGTCCTTCCACATGAAGACCTAAAATCGTAAAAAAGAGGAAATTGAGGACTGCCCTTGTAATCGCGTAAAACATGGTACCTCCTTACCGGTCAAATCCGGGAAATTTGTCTTCGCAAATGGAAATAATGGCTTCTGCTGTACCTTCGAGGGTCAGGTCCCCATTGTCTAGAAGAACCGCATCTCCTGCCTGGCGGAGGGGAGAAATTTCCCTGTGGCTGTCCAGGTAGTCTCTCCGGCTGATTTCCTTCTCCACCTCTTCCATAGTCATATCCGGATGACCTTCTGTCAATTCCTTAAAACGGCGAACCGCCCTTGTATGAACAGAGGCTGTAAGAAAAATTTTTACATCTGCATCCGGCAGAACTGTGGTACCAATATCCCGGCCATCCAGAACGATTCCCCCTTTTTCTGCCTGTTTCCTCTGAATAGCAACCATGGCTTTCCTTACACCACCAATAGCAGACACCACAGACACATGGGAAGAAACCTCAGGTGTACGGATATAAGGAGTCACATTATTTCCATCCACAAAGACTTCCATATCTTTTTCTCCAGGCCTTACTTCCATCTCCAGATTTTCCGTCATGGAAACGATGTTTCCTTCGCCTTCTACCTTGCGGGCAAGGGCTTCATAGGTCACTGCTCTGTACATAGCCCCTGTATCGAGATAAGCATAGTGAAGTCTTGCAGCCAGGATTTTAGAAACGCTACTTTTGCCTGCCCCTGCAGGCCCATCGATAGCAATAGATAATTTACGCATGTTCACTCCTTAAGGCAGAAATGGCTGCCAGATGGCCGGTAGAAAAAGCGGCCTGTAAATTGTATCCGCCGGTGAAGGCATGAATATCCAGCACTTCGCCTGCCAAATAAAGATTCTGAACGATTTTTGATTCCATGGTCGAAGGATTGACTTCCTTCACTGAAATCCCGCCCGCCGTCACAATGGCTTCTTCAATGGGCCGGGTACCGGTAATGGTCAGCGGCAGGGCCTTTAAAGTCTGTACCAGTTTGACTCGGTCCGCCTTTTTAAGTTCACTTACAGGAAGATTCCTGGAAATCCCTGCAAGGTTAAGCACTACATCAATCATGCGGTGGAGCATAAGATCCTGCAGTGCACCTGCCATCTGGCGTTTCTGATATTTCTCCAGGTCCCGCAGGACGCGTTTATCCAGCACTTCCTGCGTTAACGCCGGCTTAAGGTCAATAGAGCCTTTCACGGAATGTCCCTGAGAAAGCCACAATGAAACTTTATCGGAAAGAGAAAGGACAATAGGCCCCGAAATACCAAAATGGGTAAATAACATTTCACCAAATTCTTCCGCCTTCCTTCTTCCCCCTCCATCTACAGAAAGTGTGACATTCTTAAGAGAAATTCCCTGAAGTTCTTTGCAATAGTCTTCTTTGCAGACAAGAGGAATAAGGGCCGGGCGGATAGTAGTTACTTTATGGCCCATTTCTTTTGCCATTCTGTAACCATCTCCAGTAGAGCCGGTTCTTGGATAGGAAGCACCGCCGGTGGTAAGGATCACCGCATCCGCCTCATAAGATCTCTTCCCTGTCATAACACCGGAGATTTTCCCTTCTCTAATAAGGATTTTCTTTACCGGCTCTTCCAGATGAAGATCCACTTTTTCATCCCGCAGTTTTTTCATAAAAAGATGCCGTACTTCCTGCGCATCGTCACTTTCCGGAAATACGCGTCCTCCCCGTTCCACCTTGGTTGAAAGTCCCCAGCTGTGGAAAAGGTCAAGCAGGTCCTCATTATCAAATTTTTCATAAGCGCTATAAAGGAATCGGCCATTCCCCGGCGTTTTAGCAATAAAATCCATAATAGGTGCCGCGTTGGTGATATTGCAGCGGCCCTTACCGGTTATTCCCATTTTAAGACCCACCTTGGGCATCTTTTCAAATAAGGAAACCTTTGCTCCTTCATGGGCCGCGGTGACTGCGGCAAGAAGGCCGGCTACACCGGCACCTATAACGATAATTTTTTTAGCGGTAGAGCTCATATAATTTCCTGACCTCCTCGCCTGTAAGTTTCCTGTAACTTCCACGGGTGAGTCCCTCCATGGTGAGGAAGCTGTAACCTGTACGTACCAGTTCGAAAACAGGATAATGATAGGCTTCCATCATTTTTCTTATTTCCCTGTTCTTCCCTTCATGAAGAGTCATGAGAACCATGGTTTTATTTTTTTCTTTATTATATTGCAGTACTTCGATCTTGCAGGGTGCTGTGATTCCTGTATCAATGCGGACGCCCTGAGACATTTTATCGGCCAGTTTTGGAGAATACCTTCCGCGCACTGTAACTTTATATATTTTTTCCACTTCATGACTGGGATGAGTCAGGATATAATCCAGGTCTCCGTCATTTGTCATAATCAGGAGTCCTTCCGAATGATAATCAAGACGCCCTACCGGAAAGATCCGTTCCCGGATGGTACGGAAATAATCCATCACCGTGCGCCTTCCCTGAGGATCTGAAACAGAAGTGATTACGCAGTCCGGTTTATAGAAGAGGAAATATCGTTTCTTTTCCTGCCTGACCGGAACACCCATCGCTTCGATGCGGTCTGTCACCGGATCCGCTTCACTCCCTAATTCCGTCACCACCCTGCCATTCACCTTCACCTGTCCCGATGAAATGAGTTCCTCTGCCTTTCTTCTGGAGCATATACCGGCATGGCTTAAGATTTTCTGCAGTCTTTCTTTCAAAATAAATCTCCTTCGTTCACTTTTTCAGACCATCGGGTTCTGAGCTCTCCAACATCATTAAGACCGGTGCAGTTAAGAAACCTTTTGGTTGTACCATACAGGATCGGCCTTCCTGGAACTTCCAGCCGGCCTCTTTCCTCAACAAGGTCTTTATCCAGCAGCTGGGAAATAATTCTGCCTGCAGATACACCGCGGATTTTTTCTATTTCTGCTCTTGTAACAGGCTCCTTACAGGCGATAACAGCCAAAGTCTCCAATGCCGCCTGAGAAAGAGGCGTCTGTTTCCCAAGAGCCTGATTCAGCCAGGAATCGTACATTTTCTTTGTCACCAGGGAATACCCCGCACCTGTATAATGGAGAGTAATTCCCGATTCAGGAGAATTATATTTCTCCTTCAGAGCCTGAAGCGCCCTATCTACGGTTACTGTATCTTCCCCCAGAAGCTCTGCAATTTCCTTAAGGCTTACCGGGCTTCCTTTGGCAAAAAGGAAAGCTTCAATCAATCCCAACAAGCTCTGAAGGCTATTCATGAGCCCACTCCTTCCACAATCAAACCTTCTGCTTTATCCAGAATGCGCACCTTTCCCTGACGTATCAGTTCAAGAAGAGCGAAAAAAGATACTGACAAGCGGAGCCTTGTCTTACACTGTTTTAAATACTCCGCAAAATTCAGGTATCCGAAAGCAGCAATCGACCTTTCCCAATTCATGATTTCTTCATCCAGCGATACTTCCTCCGCCGAAAGAAGCGTTTCTTCTTCATGAACCGATTCATAAAGAGACAGAAATGCTGCCTGCAGTCGCATTATGGAAATTTTTCCCCGGAATGCACCACTCTTAAAGACAGCCGGTTCCCGTGCCCTGTAAGGACGCTCTTCTTCCATCAGTGCTTCAATGCGTGCCCGTATTTCTTTCATCTGTCTGAACTCTTCCAATGATCTGGCCAATTCCTGACGGGGATCATCCGATTCATCACTTTCTTCCTGTCTTCTGGCGGGAAGAAGCATTCTTGATTTGATTAATAACAGCGTGGAAGCCATAGCAAAGAAACTGCTTCCCAGTTCCAGATTAAACCGGTGGGCAGCAGCAAGATAAGCAAGGTACTGGTCCGTAATGAGATGAATGGGAATATCATGAATATCGATCCGGTCCTTTGTAACCAGATGAAGGAGCAGATCCAGAGGCCCCTCAAAAACCGGGAGATTTACCTGGTATTCTTCTGCTTTTTCCTGGTCCATTCCCTCATCCTTTCCTCATGACACACTCTTCCAGTTTACCTTTTACATATTAACACAGACCGGGAGAAAGGAAAAGAAAGAGTCTTCCTTTTTATGGAAATAAGAAATCATGTATAATAGATTTAAAGGAGATTCCTTATGACAGACGATAAAAAAACTTTGAACCTGAAAGACCTTCCTCCCTTCACCTCTGCCCTTCTTTCCATGATAGCAGCAGGCAGAAAAGACTTCGATACTCCCGGTCACCACAGCGGGCAATTTTATAACCTTATCCCGGAAGGACGGTTCTTTACAAGCGCCCTGGGAACTTCCCCCTTCACGGCAGATATATCCGACTCCTCCTCCATCATTGGCGATCCTTCTTCTCATGAAGGCGTATCCGGACAGGCTGAACGTCTTGCTGCAGAAACATGGAACAGTGATGAATGCTTTTTCGTCCTGTCCGGCACCTCAGGTTCCAACCGTATTGCCACATCGGCTCTTCTTTCTGATGGAGACCTGGTCCTTTTTGACCGGAACAATCATAAATCAGCCTGGCAGGGAGCATTGATTGAAGCAGGTGCCAGAGCAGTCTACCTCCCTTCAGAACGAAACAGTCATGGCATCATCGGCCCTATAGATGCATCGTCGCTGGATGAAAAATTCCTGCGCAGAGAAGCGGAAAAACTTGATCCTGATGTCTTGAAAAAGGATCGTCCTTTCCGTCTTGCCTGCCTGCAGCTTGCAACATATGACGGTCTTTTTCTAAATATGAAGGAAATATTGAAACGTATCGGCAGCCTATGTAATTATATTCTTCTGGATGCCGCATGGGCAGGTTATGAAAATTTTATTCCTCTTTTGAAAGACTCCGCAGTTCTTACCTTTCCTCTTTTAAAAGATGACCCCGGTATCCTTGTAACTCAGTCAGTTCACAAACAGTTAGCCGGTTTTTCTATGACAAGCCAGATTCACAAAAAAGACAGCCACATCAAAAATGAAAAAAGATACCTTCCCCATGATGTGCTGAATGATGCCTTTCTTATGCACATTTCCACATCACCCTACTTCCCTCTTTTCGCAGGACTTGAAATGAATGCATTCATTCACCGGAAAAAAGGAAAAGAAATTTGGGCCAAAGCTTTCCACTCTGCTACAGAATTAAAAAAGAAGCTTCTTTGGGAAACGAAATTTTTCAAGCCTTTTCTGCCCGATAAAGTTTATGGAAAGAAATGGGAAGACTATGACACAGAAACCATCATGCATGACATTTCTTTTTTCACTCCGGATGAAAAAATGGGATTTACAAAATTATCCTCTTCCTTTGTGACTCTGGATCCCTGCAAGACACTCATCATCACCGGTTCTTTTACCGATAACTGTCACTCCATCCCTGCTCCTCTCGTTTCTCTCTACCTGGAAAGTTTGGGAATCACGGCAGAAAAATCAGATTTCTATACCCTTCTCTTCCTGAACGAACCCGGAGACACTTCCGAAAAGACCGATTACCTTCTTTCCGCATTGAAAGAATTTGAAACAGCTTACCTCGAAAACAGACCCATGAGCGATTTTCTCCCCGCCATCACCTCGAAGGAAGGGGAAGGGCTGAAAGATTTCTGCTGCCGCTTCAGCAATTTACTTTTCACAAAGAAAGCAGGAAATCTTACCAAAGCTTTATTTCAGAAGAAATATTTCCCCCAATGCTCCCTTTCCTGCAAAAATGCCCATGATCTTTTTGTCAAAGGGAAAAGGAGAAAAATTCCCCTTACCGAAGCGGAAGGTCATATTTCTCTGGAAAATATCCTTCCCTACCCGCCTGGGATCTGCGTCCTTGCTGCCGGAGAAGTCTGGTCCCGGACCATTCTCGATTATTTCCTCTTTCTGGAGGAATACGGGAAAGATTTCCCCGATTTTCTCCCCGAAATACTCGGTGTCCATCATGAAGACGGAATGCCCTATGTGTGGGTGGCAGCGTACTAAAAAACACTTGACAAAATCATCATTTCCGATTAATCTACAAAATATAAACCGTTGAAGCGGAGATCAAAGCAGAAAATGCGCGCAAAGAGAGTCCTGCCTGGTGAGAATGGATCGAGATGCAGTCTGCCAAATGGACCGCTGAGGGCATGGCGAAACCTCTGGAAGTATACCATGACGTGGGGCATACGTTAGTTGCCGGGGATATGTCAGTATCCCGCTAAGCGCACGTAATCGTGAAACAAGGTGGCACCGCGGAATCATCCGTCCTTGGCAGAATTATTCCTGCCCGGGCGGATTTTTTATTGCCCGGACATTTCAAAGGAGGTTACTATGTACCCGTCTCTTGAAGAAGTCAGAAAACTCAGTGCAGAGGGGATTTACAAACGGATTCCCGTCTGCCGCGAAATCATGGCAGACCGCTTTACAACCATCGAAGTCATGCGGACTATCCGGGCTGCCAGTCATCACTGTTTTATACTGGAAAGTGCGGAAAGCAACCAGCCCTGGAGCCGCTATTCCTTTCTGGGCTACGACCCAACCCTGGAACTCACCTGCCTGAACGGGCGTCTTTGCATACGCAAAGGCGATGAAAATGAAGAACAGGAAGAAACCATAGAAATAGTGGACCACCCCGGCGATGCCATTCGAAAAATCCTTTCCGAAAACAAAAGTCCCAAACTTCCCGGTCTTCCCCCATTCACAGGAGGTCTCGTAGGCTATTTCTCCTATGACTACATCAAGTATGCCGAACCCACTCTGAAACTCACCAACGTGGAAAATGCCGATTTCAATGATGTGGACCTCATGCTCTTCGATAAGCTCATCATATTTGATGCCTTCAAACAAAAAATCATCCTCCTCTGCGGCGTATCCACTGCAAATCCCGAATCATCCTACAAAGAGGCAGAAGAAAAACTGGAAGAGATGGCAAAACTCCTCTCCTCTGGTGCCAGGGCAGCCTTCAAGCCACTGGAACTTCTTGAACCCCTCATCCCGGCCCATTCAAAAGAAGAATATGGCACTATGGTAAATCAGGCCAAACATTACATCGTAGAAGGTGATATTTTTCAGGTAGTCCTTTCCAATCCCCTCACTGCAAAGGCAAAAGGCAGCATTTTTGATGTCTACCGGATACTCCGCATGCTGAATCCTTCCCCCTATATGTTTTACTTCACCAGTGACAATGTGGAAATAGCAGGCGCTTCCCCGGAAACCCTTGCAAAACTTCAGGACGGCACCCTCTACACCTTCCCGCTTGCCGGTACAAGACCCAGAGGAAAGACGCCGGAAGAAGACAAAGCCCTGGAAGAAGGGCTTCTGAAAGACGAAAAAGAACTGGCCGAACATAATATGCTGGTAGACCTTGGCCGGAACGATCTTGGCAAAATCAGCAAAATCGGTACTGTCAAAGTGGACCGCTACCTCAATATCCTCCGCTTCTCTCATGTCATGCATATCGGTTCCACAGTGGAAGGAAAAATACGGGATGATAAAGATGCCGTCGATGCCATCGATGCAGTCCTCCCGGCAGGTACACTTTCCGGTGCGCCAAAACTCCGGGCCTGCGAAATCATCGAAGAGGAGGAATCCAGAAAGCGGGGCATTTACGGAGGGGCCATCGGGTATCTTGATTTCTCAGGAAATATGGATACCTGCATCGGCATCCGTCTGGCCTATAAGAAAAATGGCATCCTCTGCGTCCAGTCCGGGGCAGGCATCGTAGCCGACAGCCAGCCGGAAAGAGAATACCAGGAATGCCTCAACAAGGCAAAAGCCCTCACCACCGCTATTTACGAGGCAGAAGGAGGATTAGAATGATTATTCTCATCGACAATTACGACAGCTTTTCCTACAACCTCTTCCAGCTCGCAGGAAGCCTCTATCCTGATATCAAAGTCATCAGAAATGATACCTATACTGTCCAGGAACTGGAAGAAATGAACCCCGAGGCTATCCTCATCTCTCCGGGCCCCGGACGCCCTGAAGATGCAGGTGTCTCCATTGATGCCATCCGCTGCTTTGCACCAAAAATTCCGATTCTCGGCGTATGTCTGGGCCATCAGGCCATCTGCAAATGCTTCGGTGCTACCGTCTCCTATGCCAAAGAACTGGTCCATGGCAAAGCATTCACCATTGAACTTGATACGGAAAGTCCCCTCTTCAAAGGTATGGACAAATTCATTAAAGCTGCCCGCTATCACTCCCTGGCAGCTGTAGAAGACACAATGCCGGAATGCCTTAAAATCACCGCCCGCACGAAAGACGGCGAAATCATGGCTGTGGAGCACAGGGACTATCCCGTCTACGGACTCCAATTTCATCCGGAATCCATCATGACCCCTGAAGGTCACAAGATTCTGGAAAACTTCTTTGCCATCGCAAGAAAAAAAGCAGCGACCAACCTTTAGCCATCTGCTGCGGATCCGCAGCACAATGAAAATATTTTTACAGATAAAGCAGAAAAACGCCTGTATTTCCACTGATTTCATTTGACAGAATCCATAAAATCTTTTATAATAATAAAGCTGTTTCATATCGGACAGCGAATTTTTTAGAGAGGTGATCTACACAATGGCAACAAACAGAAATCTCCGTTTTAAGACAAGCAGACGTTTCGGCGTAAACGTATACGGCCATCCGAAAGCGTTAAAACGGCAGGTAGCAGACGCTCATCAGAAAAAACAGTCTGAATACGGCGTTCAGCTCGCAGAAAAACAGAAAGTGAAAGCGATGTACAACCTGCTTGAAAAGCAGTTCTACCGCTATTATGATAAAGCAAGGAGAATGTCCGGTGTCGTAGGTGAAAACCTGCTGTTCCTGCTGGAAACCAGACTGGACAACCTTGTATACCGTGCAGGCTTTGCACGCTCCATCCGTCAGGCTCGTCAGATGGTTACCCATGGCCTGATTACCGTTGATGGCAAGAGAGTAGATATTCCATCTTACCCGGTTCGCGCAGGCCAGGTGATTTCCCTGAAGGATGCTTACAGATCCAATGAAATGTTCAAACAGTCTTTCCAGGAAATGAAATCCTTCGATCTCCCTTATATCGAAAAATCCTTCGATAACTGGACTGCAACCCTGACCAGATTCCCGCAGAGAGATGAACTCCCTTACAAAGACGAAGTCAACGAAACCAACATCGTCGAACTGTACTCCAAGTAATAAAGGACCACAAAAAAGCTGAGGCAATGCCTCAGCTTTTTTATTGTGCCTTAAAAAATAAAGGCCCCACAGCAAACGGGTGATTTCTCCCATCTGAAGGAGCCACCAAAACATATGCTGACCGATGTCTGAAATTTAATATCATTCCCGTTGAAACTGAGTCAAAACCTTCGTGGAAAGGCTCCCTTTGATAGTGGAGCTTCGGCACAACCGTTGAGTAGACAAACTCCTCTGTCAGCCACAAACTTTCCATTCGAAAATGTATACCAAAGGCAAAATCGAAAAGTACGGCGTCCATAAATCCGCGTCCTCCCCACCCCGATTCCGTACGGTTTATAATCTTATAGACAACCGTTAATGCAAAGCTGCAAAACTTACAACCTTGATGAGAACTTCAGGAGCTGGGAACTTTTGCACCCAAAAAGCATGGAACCAAAATGGTTTCCATGCTTTTCTATTTCTATTATTTGAATGCATCAATAATCTTGTCCAGGAAGGAGCTCTTCCCTTTGTACTGGCTGCAGTCTTCACCCATTTCGTTAGCGTAATGGAGAAGGGCATTTTTCTGGTTTTCATTAAGTCGTTTCGGTACGACCACGCGGACTTCCACATAGAGGTCGCCTTTGCGGGTGGACTGAAGACGGGGCATGCCTTCACCAGAAATGCGGAATCTGGTCCCGTTCTGGGTGCCGGCGGGAATCTTCAGTTCTACTTCTTTATCCAGTGTCTTGACTTTGATGGTGGAACCCAGAGCTGCTATCGGATAAGAGATATCAACCATTCTGTAAAGATCGTCTCCCTCTCTTTCGAAGTCCGGATCATCTTTGACAAAGATATAGACGTAAAGGTCGCCTTTCGGGCCTCCCCGTTTTCCCGGTTCGCCTTCTCCGGCCACTCTCATCCGTACGCCGCTGTCAGCGCCTGCCGGAATATTGACTTCAATGGTTTTGGAGGCACGAATGGTCCCGCTGCCGTGACATTTATGGCATTTGTTTTTGATGATTCTGCCAGTGCCATGACATTCGTTACAGGTCACGATATTGACCATCTGGCCGAAAGGGCCGTTTCTGACTACTCTCTGCTGGCCTGTCCCATGGCAGGCAGGGCAGGTATCCACGGAGGAGCCCGGTTCAGCGCCATTTCCATGGCAGTGATCGCAGACTTCGTTTTTCGTGACGGAGAATTTCTTCTTCACTCCCGTGAATGCTTCCCGAAGGGTAATGGTCATATCATAGCGAAGGTCTGCGCCCTGTTCAGGTCCATTATTTCTTCTGCGGCTTCCCCCGGTGAACATGTCGAAGATGTCCCCCATATCGAATCCGCCGAAGTCAAATCCCTGGCCATTAAAGCCGCCCTGTCCGAATCCGCCGAATCCCCCTGCCCCGGCTCCGCCCCGGGATGCCTGAGTGAAGGCGTCGTGGCCGAGCTGGTCGTACTGGGCCCTTTTATCGGCATCAGAAAGTACATGGTAGGCTTCGTTGACTTCCTTGAACTTTTCTTCTGCCGCTTTGGGATTGTCTTTATTCAGGTCCGGATGGTACTTGCGGGCAAGTCTTCTATATGCTTTTTTGATTTCGTCATCCGAGGCGTTTTTGTTGACGCCCAGGATATCATAGTAATCCTTGCTGTCTGCCATTTAGAAATCTCTATTCCTGATTATTTGTCGTCGTCAACGACTTTGTAATCAGCATCTACTACATTGTCTTTGTCTTTTTTGGCTCTGCCCTGGGGTCCCTGCTGTGTGCCCTGGGCATTCTGGGCCTGCTGCTGAGCCTGCTGTGCCTGCTGAGCCTGCTGGTAAAGTTTTTCGGTCAGTTCGTGGAGCGGTTTGGTGAGGGCTTCGGCATCGGCTTTGATCTTTTCGGTATCGTCGCCTTTGAGGGTTTCTTTCAGTTTAGCAATAGCGTCATTGACTTCTTTGACTTTTGCCTGGTCTGCTTTGTCACCCAGTTCTTTGATGGTCTTTTCAGCCTGGTAAATCAGGGCTTCTGCATTGTTCTTAGCAGTAATGGCTTCTTTACGTTTCTTATCTTCTGCTTCGTGTGCCTTTGCGTCGTCCTGCATTCTCTTGATTTCTTCATCAGAGAGACCGGATGAGGAGGTAATATCAATCTTCTGTTCCTTGCCGGTACCCAGATCTTTTGCAGAAACATGGACAATACCGTTGGCATCGATATCAAAAGTGACCTGAATCTGAGGAATTCCTCGCGGAGCCGGCGGAATATCGGAGAGTTCGAAGCGGCCGAGGGTCTTGTTATCGGCTGCCATCGGTCTTTCGCCCTGGAGTACATGAATGTCTACAGATGGCTGGTTATCGACTGCCGTGGAGAATACCTGGGTCTTGGAGGTAGGAATGGTGGTATTTCTCTTGATCATGGTCGTGAAGACTCCGCCCAGAGTTTCAATGCCCAGGGACAACGGAGTGACATCGAGAAGAAGTACGTCTTTGACTTCGCCTTTGAGTACGCCTGCCTGAATGGCTGCGCCTACGGCCACGGATTCATCCGGATTGACTCCCTTGGATGGTTCTTTACCGAATTTATTTCTAATGAGGGTCTGAACGGCCGGGATACGGGAAGAGCCGCCAACGAGGAGAATCTTGTCAATATCATTGATGGAGAGTCCGGCATCTTTCATAGCACGGTCCATAGGTTCTACAGTTGCCTGAACGAGATCTTCCGTGATGCGGTCAAATTCTGCACGGGTCAGAGTGCCTTCGAAGTGAACCGGAGTGCCGTCTTCATCTACGGTAAGGAAGGGCAGATTGATATCGGTGGACATCATGCTGGAAAGTTCAATCTTTGCTTTTTCGCCGGCTTCCTTGAGGCGCTGATTGGTCATGGGATCACGTTTCAGCGGAAAACCATTCTGTTTCTGGAAAGTATCTGCAATCCAGTCCATGACGCGGGCATCGAAATCATCGCCGCCCAGATGACCATTGCCGGAAGATGCTTCTACTTCAAATACGCCGTCAGCAAGATCGAGGATGGAAACATCGAATGTGCCGCCGCCAAGGTCATAGACCAGGAATCTGTGTTCTTTGCCGTCTTTAATCTTGTCCAGGCCATAAGCCAGAGCAGATGCAGTCGGTTCATTGATGATACGGAGAACTTTCAGTCCTGCGATAGCGCCGGCATCTTTTGTCGCCTGACGCTGGCTGTCGGTGAAGTATGCCGGGCAGGTAATAACGGCTTCAGTGACTTTCTCACCCAGGTAAGCTTCTGCGTCGACTTTCAGTTTCTGAAGGATCATGGCAGAAATTTCCTGTGGGGTGTAGGATTTGTCATCAATGGTGACTTTGTAGTCGCTGCCCATATGGCGTTTAATGGAAACTACGGTGCGGTGGGGGTTGGAAACAGCCTGACGCTTTGCCAGCTGGCCTACCAGTCTTTCACCGGTTTTCTTGGAGAAGCCGACTACGGAAGGAGTAAGTCTGGAACCTTCTGCGTTCGGGATAACGACCGGTTCGCCGCCTTCCATGACAGCTACTACGGAGTTGGTTGTACCTAAATCAATACCAATTACTTTTGACATTTTAAAATGTCCCCTTTCGTTATATTTTACTAATATTGATATTTTTTATATTTGTGCTGCCATAGTCAATTGTTCTTTACAACCTGGACTCTGGCAGGACGTAATACCGTATCTTTGTACATGTAGCCTTTCTGGAATACGGCGGCTACCGTTTCATCTTCCTTGTCATCGGCTTCTACCATCATGACGGCTTCATGGAAATGGGGATCAAAGGGCTTACCCTGAGCCTCCATTTCGGTGACTCCGAAGTCATTCATGATCTTCAGGAGCTGTTTCTGGAGGAGCTCGAAGCCTTTCGCATAGGCTTCGCTGCCTTCTTCTTTTTTCATGTGCTTCAGGGCCAGTTCACAGTTGTCGAGGACCGGAAGGAAATTTTTCAATGTTTCCGATTTGTAGATATCTGCCGCTTTGGCATCGTTTTCCCTGGTGCGGCGGCGGAAATTATCGAAATCCGCCTGCAGTCTCACATACTGGGAAAGGGCTGCCTGCATCTTCGCATCTCCCGCTTTTACTTTACTTTCCGCTTCATTGGCCCGTTTTTGGGCTTCGGCAGCCTGCTTTGTCAGGAAAATGACCTGCTGCTGCAATTCCTCCGCCGTGGGTTTTGGTATTTCTTTTTTCACTTCCTGTTTCGGCTCTGCCTTCGGCGCTTCACCGGAAGCAGCTTTCTGGTTAACCTCTACTTTCACATCGACTTTGACTTTCTCGTCTTTCATCAGGATCCTCCTATTATTCTTTATTTTTCAGAAGTGTATCCAGTCTCTGCTGCATGAATCGCATCATGCCTATAATTCTGCTGTACTGCATTCTTGTAGGACCAAGTACAGCCACAGACCCGATTACCCGGCCATTCGAAGAGAACTGGGCACGGACGATGGAGAGGTCTGAGAGGGATTTCACTGTATTTTCTGTACCAATATGCACGGCAATGGGCTGATCGGAACTGGAAAGAAGCATGCTCTGCAGCATATCTCTCTGCTCAAGAAGGTTCAGGATATCCTGCATTTTCTCCACATTTTTGAATTCCGGCTGTTCAATCAGCTGGGAGGCGCCGCCGGAGTAAACTTCTTTCGGCGGAGTCAGGGCCTGCTGCAGTGCCTTGAACACATTCACATAAGGACTCAGGTCCTTTTCTATTTCCTTTTGGAAGGAAAGAATGGTCTTTTCATCCATAGCGGCGATTTCCCGGTCATGAAGGAAATAATTCATCTTGTCCGCCAGAAGCTGCATTCCATCAAAAGTGGTACCTTTTGGTATTTCGACTACTGCATTGGACACATCCCCCTGATCGGAAACGACCAGAAGAATGGCCCGGATGCCGTCCAGCGGCAGGAAACGGATATAGTTGAATTTCTTCTTCGATCCCGCCGAAGTAGCAACCGACAAGTTGTGGGTCAGGGCCGCCACGGCTTTGGCCATATTCCGGAATATTTCATCCACCCTGGTCACATGATTGAGAAGCATGCTGTCAATCATGGATTCTTCTTCACTGGTTACGGGAGAAGGCTGCATGAGCCAGTCAACGTAAAAACGATATCCCTTGATGGAAGGGATACGTCCTGCGGAAGTATGGGGCTGCTCCAGATACCCTTCGTCCTCCAGATCCTGCATTTCATTCCGGATGGTGGCGCTGCTGACGCCAAGATCGTACTTTCTGGCAATGGTGCGGGACCCTACGGGTTCTGCAGTATCCGCATAATCCTGAACCACGGCCCAGAGGACTTTTCTCTTTCTTTCATTCAGTTCGTTGGCTCCCTGACGGTCGCCATCATTTTTTGCTCTGCGTGCTGCCATATTATCACCTTGTTATTAGCACTCATTAGCTTTGAGTGCTAACTTACGATAATAGAATATCATTCATGCCCTGCCTTGTCAAGACTTTATGGCATTTTTACAAGAAATTCGTTGTAAAGCAAAATGAATTTTCCCAGTCTAAAATTACAAAAAATAAAAAAGAGGAGACTCGAAAGTCTCCCCTTTCAGGATTTCAATTTCTTCTAACCCACATATCCCAGCCAGTGCCAATAGGTGGCAGAGAAGATCAGGATGGCAATCAGGGAAAGGATGGTGAAGGGAATACCGGTAATCAGGAAATCTTTGGATGTAATATAACCGGTACTGTAGGCAATCATGTTCTGCGGTGCGTTGACCGGCAGGATATAGCCATAGGAAACAGTGAACTGGAGAATCATGGTCATGTAGAGTACATTGATTCCCGGTGTCTTGACGCTCTGGAGAACGGCAATGACAATTGGAATCATAGCCGAAGCCAGGCCGGTCGCACTTGCAAACCCCAGATGAATAACCGTAAGGAAGATGGCAAGTACAGCAAGGATCACGAGAGGAGTCATGGTTTCCATACCGAACATGGCCACGAAATGATGGGCCAGCCAGATGGCAGCCCCCGATTTCAGGAGAGCCGTACCGAGGCTGATGCCTACACCGAAAAGAAGGACTGTGCCCCAGTTGATGTGAGGTACTGCCTGTTTCCAGGTCATGACACCGATCTTCGGCATCATCATGATCATAATCCCGGCCACGGTCACAGTAGTCGTGTCAAATGGATGAAGTTTCTTTTCAGTGACCCAGAAGAACAGGAGCAGGAAGGAAACGAGAAGAAGTTTCTTTTCCGCAAAGGAAACCGGTCCCATTTCCTTCAGCATTTTTTCCAGCGCTTCCCGGCCGCCAGGCATTTCCTTGACTTCTGGTGGAATGGTATGAATCAGAAGGAAGTACAGGACCACAGACATAATGGCCGCATAAGGAGCCGCAGCAATGAACCATTCAATCCAGGAGATATCCTGGCCCAGCACCTGCTGAATAAAGCCGATGGCCACCATGTTCTGGGCTGCGGCCGTCTTTATACCGATATTCCACAGGGAATCTGCCTGGGCCACTGCCATCATTAGTACGGCCGCAAAGGGAGAACCCTCTTTCAGTCCGAACGCCCTGATAATCCCGACTACGATTGGAACCATGCAGGATACTCGGGCCGTAGTAGACGGAACAAAGAAGGAGAGCAGAAAACCTACAAAAATGACGCCGATGACAAGATGGTTTGATTTCACACCGATATGGCTCATGACGACCAAGGCTATTCGCTTATCCAGTCCTGTAATCATCATGCCCGCCGACAGGAACATAGCCCCTGCCACCAATGCCCAGGCCGTCGTAGAAAATCCGGCCAGAGCCATTTTCATGGCATTTGCCGTTCCCAGAATGGCTGTCGGTTTTGCCGGATTAGGCGCCATGCCCAGTGAAAATGCCATCAAAACCATAATGATGAATGCGCTGACCGGGTACGTCACGCCTTCTGTCATCCAGATGATGACTGCAAATGCAAGAATTCCGATGAGCCTGTGACCCTGGGTAGGCAAGTCTGCCGGCGTCGGGAAAAGCCAGACAATGATCATGGCTGCCAACGCAACCCACAAGCCGATTTTCTTTGCGATCCCCTCTGATTGATTCATACTTTCACCCCCAAAACAAAAAAGACCGATGTCATGAAACGGTACCCTTCCGTTCCACTCTTGCCGGTCCGTCCCGGTAACAAAAAAATCCCGCACTGCCCCATGGCAGTCAGGAGTTTCTTTGCTCGGTCTGTTTATTTATTCTTAGTATAGACCTGTCAATTCCGGGTGTCAACCAGTATGACAATTATGATTAGATGTGGGGTCAATCATTACCCAAAATCATAAATGGTACCATCGGCAACAGAAGATTGTCTATCCGCGATCATCTGCAAGTGATTGTCACCAATAATTTGCGGACGAAAGGGCTGAGTGAAATATTTCCGGAGACCTTCTTCTAACTGTCTTTCTATGCATCAAAAAACCGTGAAACCAAGAGACTTCACGGTTTTTTATATTTTCATCAGTCAGCGCTGAAAGGAAGCAGAGCGATAGCTCTTGCTCTCTTGATAGCGAGGTTGATTTTACGCTGATGTTTTGCGCAGGTACCGGTTACACGGCGGGGCAGAATCTTGCCTCTTTCGGAAACGAAACGACGCAGTGCAGCAACGTTTTTGTAATCAATGGTGTCTACGTGATCTACGCAACACTGGCAGACCTTTCTTCTCGGTCTTCTAACTCTATCTCTTCTGATCATGCTTTATTATCCTCCAAAATCAATGTTTATCAGAACGGTATGTCTTCATCCTTGGAAGAAGGTCCGAACTGACCAAAATCACCTTTCGGCTGGTTATTCTGGCCGGCAGCGCCGAAGCCGCCGTTATTTCCGAAATTATTATTTCCACCGAAACCACCGTTTCCGCCGAAATTATTATTTCCGTTGTAGCCATTATTACCACCGTAGGAACCGCCCTGAGTCTGCTGCTGTCCATAAGAAGAACCACCGGCTGTGCTCAAAGGAATGGCAATCAGGTTTGCATTCACTTCAGTCACATACCTTTTTGTACCATCCTGCGCTTCATAGGAACGGGTGGTATAACGGCCTTCTACAAAGACCCGTGTTCCTTTTCTCAGCTGGTTGCCTGCAGCTTCCGCCCAGGGACCCCAAGCAACAACGTTGATCCAGTCAGTAATCTCCCTCTGTTCGCCCTGGGGATTTGTGAAATTGCGATTCACTGCAACCGTAAAGGATGCTACGGCACGGCCGGTCTTTGTAGCGCGAACAACCGGATCCCGGGCCAGGTTACCCATAATCTGAACTGAATTCATAGTGCTGCCTCTTAGTCATCCTGTTTAACAATGATATGACGGATAATTTCTTCATGAATCTTGATAACGCGGTCAAGTTCTTTAATCTGCGCCGGGTCAGCCTGGAAATCTACTACTACGTAGTATCCTTCACTCTGATGCTTTACTTCGTACGCAAGATGACGTTTACCCCATTCATCAGTGTTGTCGATGGTGCCGCCAATTCTGGTAATGGTATCCTGCACCAGCTTAACAGCAGCTTTGATTACTTCATCATTAGCTGCATTCACAATGAACATAACTTCATACTTTTTCACGAAATTCGCCTCCTTTTCGGACCTATGTCCCGCACTCTCTGCGGGCCAGGAAGTTTCTTGCCAAATAGCAAGCTTAATTATTATACATGAACAGCCGTCAAAATGCAAATGGAAATTTATAAATCCCTGTATTTTTACAGAATTTCATTCCCCTGACAAATCTCACCTTTTTGCAGCCTGACGCTTCAGCTGCCAATCACTTTTTCTTCTTGCTCACCATAAACCCTGTAGCCTGTTGATTGGCCATGATGACAACATCGGAAATCTGTACCCTTTTCGGCTGATCGGCTACGAAAGCGATGATATTGGCAATATCTTCAGCCTGAAGGGCATCTACACCTTCATAAACGGCAGCAGCTCTCTTTTTATCACCATGGAAACGGACCTCACTGAAAGGAGTCTCCACGATGCCCGGTTGGATTGTGGTAACCTTGATATTACTGTCAATAACATCAATCCGGATTCCATCGCTGAATGTCTTAACGGCTGCTTTTGTCGCACAGTATACTGCTGCTCCCGCATACGCATAAAGTCCTGCCGTGGAACCCATATTGATGATATGGCCTTCATTGGCTTTGAGCATGGCAGGGAGAAAAGCGCGTGTCATAAGGAAAAGTCCTTTGATATTGGTCTCCACCATCTGGAGAATATCATCTTCATCCGTTTCCTCATAAGGTTCAAGACCTCTGGCGAGACCTGCATCATTAAGAAGGATATAAGGCGTCCCCACCTCTTTCAGACAGCGGATGGTCACTTCATGAATTTCATCTGAATTCTGTACATCCAGTTTATAAGCAGTCACAGATACTTTCTCTTTTTCTTCAATTTCTTTTTTTATCTTTGCCAGTTTTTCTTCATTTCTGGCCGCCAGGACCAGATCATATCCTTTTTCTGCCAAAGCTTTCGCAGTCGCCAGACCAATTCCGCTGGTGGCGCCGGTGATGAATGCAAAATGACTCATATGGACTCTCCTTCTGATATAATAATAAGAAATATATTTTATTATACCCAATTTCAATTCCCTGTCACAGAGAAAAAGGAGAATCTTATGAAATATCTGCCCATCGCCTTCATGATGGCTTCTGCCCTCATTCTCCCGGGCTGCGGGAAAGAGGAAAAACCGGCTCTGCCGCCGGCTGCTCCTTCCGTTTCTGCCCCGGCAGTCCATGAAATCAGTAAAGAATCATCTGAGCTTTACGAGCAAGCGATTTCTGCCTATGGAAAGGGGGATCACAGGACAGCCCTGAACCTCGCCGATGAGGCTCTTGGGAGAGATGGTGAAAATTACAAGGCCCTTTCCCTCAAAGGAATCCTGGAAGCCTTTGATACTTCCCCGGAAAAAGGAATAGAAACGATCAGGAAATCCCTTGCCATCAATCCAGACTATACCCAGGCTTTTTTCGACATGGCCATGGCCCAGAAATTGGGGAAGCATTATGATGAATCCATTCGGTATTTCCAAAAGGTCATCGAAAAAGACCCGCAGAATACCTGGTCTTACTATGGGATTGCCACCAACTATGCCGACAAGAGGGATAAGGCCAAAGCCCTGGAATACTTAAAAAAATCGATTTCCCTGGACCCGCAGCATGTGAGACCCGAAGCCTCTACCCAGGACCATTTCCTTTGGCTCCATGGAGACAAAGACTTTGAAAGTCTGGTGAAATAAGAAATTCCTATGAAATACGCATTCATCCTTTCCATTCTTTCGCTGGTGCTCTACCATGATATATTTCTTTCTGCCGCCGGAGTGCTGGGATATGCAGCAGGTATTTTCTTTCTTTTTACATACAGGGAGAAGCCAGCCATTCTGGCCATCGGCTGCATTTCCACTATAGTCATCACCCTCATGTATTTTTCCTGGGATTTTTCCTTTGAAGGATATATGCATATCGGTATAGCCTGGTCTATGACCATCACAGCTTTTGTGGTCATCCTGACCCTGGTAAGCCTGATTATGAAAATAAAAGATATACTGGTCAAATGACCATCAAAAAACTGCGGAGCCGGAGCTCCGCAGTTTTTACATTTTATTTTTCTGATTTAAATTTGAAGCAGAATGCCAGGATGAGAACCATACAGATAATGGCAGCCGCATCGCCGAAGATGCCGCTTCTGGTAATGCCGTCTACTGCATAGCCTGCTACACAGCTGATGGCTACCACAATAACATATGGAATCTGTGTAGATACATGATCAATATGATGACACTGAGCGCCCGCCGATGCCAGAATGGTGGTATCGGAAATCGGGGATACATGGTCGCCGCCCACTGCGCCTGCCAAAACGGCAGATACAGTCATGATCATGAGCTGGGTATCCGTCCCGACAACGGCCAGAACAATTGGAATCAGGATGCCGAAAGTGCCCCAGGAAGTACCGGTTGCAAAGGCAAGTCCGATCGCTACCAGGAAGAACAGCGCCGGAAGCATCATACCGATGGTAGAGCTGTTGGAAACGACAGAACCCACATAGCCGCCGATATTGAGATATTCCTTGCCTACAATACCGGAAAGAGTCCAGGCCAGGGACAGGATCATGATGGCGGAAGTCATCTGTTTGAAACCTTCCACGAAGCAGCTGCAGAAATTGGAGAAATCAAGAACTTTTCTTGGAATATACAGAACGAAAGTGAATACCAGTCCGATGAAAGAGCCAATGACCAGGCCTCTCGCAGATTCACAATTAGCAAAAGCGTCAGCTACACCTTTTCCTTCCAGGATACCGCCGGTATAAAGCATACCGAATATACATCCACCAATGAGAACAACCAGCGGAAGAATCAGGTCGATAATCTGTCCATTGCCTACAGGAGCACTTGATTCTTCATCCGCATATTCCGCCGGGATCACAAGGGTTCCTCCACTCTGCTTTTCATAAGCAGCCATACGGGAGAAATCTTTACCGGTCCAGATGATGATAATCATGAACAGCAGCGTCAGCCATGCATAAAGATTAAGTGGAATCGTTTCAAGGAAAAGAGCAAATCCATCAATCGCGCTGTCCTCAGGAAGTGAAGAAGTGACGGCAGCCGCCCAGCTCGAAACAGGAGCAATAATGCAGACCGGAGCGGCAGTCGCATCAATGACATAAGCCAGCTTTGCGCGAGTGACTTTAAAACGATCCGTTACCGGTCTCATAACCGTACCAACGGTCAGGCAGTTGAAATAATCGTCAATGAAAATCAGGACACCCAGCAGCATCGTGACGAAAAGGGCGCTTTTTTTGCTGCTGATCTTGCGTGCCGCATAATCACCATAAGCCCTGGAGGCACCGGATTTCTGAATGGCCGCCACCATAATGCCCAAAAGGACCAGGAATACCAGGATATATACGTTGGAACCCACCTTATCGGACATGATTTTGAACATCACATCGATTGCGCCGAGTATGCTGAACCCGGAAAACATGAGAGCCCCGATAAATATACCGATGGCAAGGGACATGTACACTTCTTTCGTAGCCAGCGCCAGTATAATCGTGACGACTGGCGGCACCAGAGACCAGATTGTTTCTGCCATATGCATCCATCCTCTCCTCTTAACCGGCAGGTTCTCCCCGCCTGCCTTTTTTATTTGTTTAATTATACATCAAATTAAAGGATGTGAAAATATGGAAATATAAAATTTCTGTATTTACAGTAAATATTCTGTTTCGGAACCGGTATCTCTATTCTGGTTTGTCCCGCTCCGAATGCAGGATTTAAAAATTTATTTTGCAAAATACACAAAATGATGTATAATATGATTCGTGGCTTTGCAGTACTGATTTATGGCAGTCTCCGGGCCCCGTGCAATGAAATCCCATGAACCCGGTCAGGTCCGAGAGGAAGCAGCCGTAAGTGGCCCTTTTCATGTGACACGGTGCATCCTGGAGGCTGTCA
>Ga0256406_1002776_pt1 | contig 23625 bp, 15 predicted proteins | sample RumenRJG_03DNA_FD_185986 | JGI IMG/M metagenome (GOLD analysis project Ga0256406, IMG submission 185986) | Bovine rumen microbial communities from Lethbridge, Alberta, Canada - RJG_03 | ecosystem: Host-associated > Mammals > Digestive system > Stomach > Rumen | place: Canada: Alberta | collected... | reverse complement strand
ATCGACATGGACAGCCTCCGTTAAACTACTATAGACTAATGTTAGTTTAACAAAAGAGGACAGTCATGTCAATAGTTTAGCAGTAAGTAGCTTAAGTTAGCATAAAAGATGATTGCGACGCTACACTAGGATAGCGCACGCTTTCGGAACTGTCAAACCGGCAAATGGCCAAAAATCCACCACGTGCATGCCCTTCGCCTTGCGGTTTTTTCACTCTGCTTTCAGTTTGTCACGTACTCGAGCGGGTTGACGGCCGTGCCGTTGATGCGCATCTCAAAGTGCAGATGCGGGCCCGTGCTGTTGCCGGTGGAACCGGACAGCGCGATGACATCGCCCTGGGAAACGGTCTCTCCCACGCTGACCTCGACCTTCGAGAGATGTCCGTAGCGGGTCTCCACGCCGTTTCCGTGGCTGATGAACACCACGTACCCGTAGTTTCCGTACCAGCCGGCCTGGGTCACGGTACCGCCGCTCGATGCGTGGACGGCAGTACCGGTCGAGACCGCGATGTCGACGCCCTGATGGTAGCTCGAGGCCGCGGCGTTGGGCTTTGTGCGGTGGCCAAAGCCCGACGTGATGTATCCTCCGGAGACCGGCCAGATGTAGGTCGGTGGGTTCTTGGTGCCCTGTTCGATGATCTCCGGCACCGCCTCTGTCACGACCTCCTCCTTGATAAGGGTGGTGGAGACGGCCTCTCCCGATGCGGAGTTGTACTCCACGTCCTCGAGAACCCGTCGCTGTCCCTCGACGGCGTCCTGGATCACCTCGGACTTTGTCGTGTACCAGCTGTCGTTGTACTTCGTGATCGTATCGGCGGAGTAGTTCTCATCCCGGCTCTGCCGTATGGTGTAGTTCAGGGCAAGCGGCGCCGCCTGGACCCGCACAAGAAGCAGGTCTCCCGGCTTGTACACCGGATTGCCGGCATCAAGCCCGTTATCCGAGATGAGCTCGTCTGCCGTCTCCCCGTAAGCCTGTGCAATGGAGTCCAGGGAATCGCCGTTCTTCACCTCATACCGGGTCGTCACGTCCTCCTGCCCGGTAACGATCTGGTACGCGTCATCGAGCGTCTCGATCTCGCTCTCCGGAAGGTAGGTACTGGCGATCTCGATTCTGCTGTCGAAGGAGACCTTCGTGAGTTTCCCGTCCGTATAGTCGTCAAAGTTTACCGCAACCTGCGGGGTCACGGCATCGAAAAAGCCCGAGAGCTGTGCCTCGATCCCGGCAGAGGGGTACGCCTCGCTGGAAAGGAGCGCGCTCTCGTTCTTTGCCTCCTCGTTTGTATCCTCGATCGAAGCGGAAAGAACGCACAGACGGCTCGAGGAATCCCTCGAGATCGTGACGTCATAGCTCTCCCCCTCGTCATACTGGGAAAGGACCGGCTCCATCACCTTCTGCAGGAGCTCCTTCACCTCATCGAGGGTTGCAAGGTTCACGATGGTCTTCTTGATGCGCACGCTGTAGCAGCGCGTATAGGTCCGCTCCTCGTGATCGGAGAGAGCGCTCACCATGGAGGCGGTCAGATCATCCTCGGAGGAAAGAGAGCCGAAGAAGGAGTTTCTCTCCTCAAAGGTCAGGTCCGCATCGACAAAGAGCATGTCATCTTCAAGCGCCGTCTCCGGGCGCGCAAGGCGCCGGCGTGCCTGACGAAGGCACTCCCTTGCCGTTTCCTCATCCGTCACGGTGCCCACGTCCTCACCGCACAGAAACACCTCATAGTAGCTGTTCTCCTCCCCGGAAAACGACACGAACTGCGGGAAAAACAGCAGGGAGATGCCAAGGACCATAAAGGACATCAGAATCAGATACAGTTTGATCAAACGGGCATATCGATGCATGGAGGTGGCAGTCCCAGAGGTTTTCAGGAAGAAAGCCGGCGAAACCGCCGGCTTTCAGGAATTTCAGGTTCAGGTATCGGTCTTGTTTACAGCCCGAACATGTGGAGCAGGCCGAAGAGATCGGCGCACTCGAGCAGAAGCCCTGCAAGGGCCACGATAAAGGTGAGGACAAGGAGCGGCGAGGTCTTCGGCTTTTCCTGCTTGGTCAGAGGCTCCAGGGCGTCCTTGAGCTCCTGGGTCTGCTTCTGCAGCTGCTGCTCCGTCGCCGCCTGGATGTTGCGGTAGACCCGGACATTTTCCTTGTGGGAGAAATCATCGGACTGCTGAATCAGGTCCGCGATCTTCTCCTGCATGGAATCGAGAGATTCCTTCGTCTTGTCGCCGACGGCGCTGATGGACTGGGTCGTCGCGTCCTTCACCGCATCGAGGGACTCCTTCGTCTTTGCACTCTGCTCCTGCAGGGAATCGTCAAAGCCGGTCTGGATCTGGCTGAAGTCGATGTCGCTCCCCTGCGGGGCAGCGGTCTTCATCTGCTCCGTGGCGGTGCTCATGATCTCCTGAATGCCCTTGGTGGTCTCGACATTCATCTTGCGGAGCTCTTCGATCATCTGGCTGTTGCGGTCGCACAGATCCTTCAGCGTCTGGATCTGCCGGGCATATTCGGAGGCGACGCTTCGAAGTTCACTTGTGTCCTTCGCCTGTGCTTCTCCGTTTGCGCGGATCAGCGCATCCGCATCCAGTTCTCCGAGCCCCGTGCTCACCGTATTTTCCGACATCGACAGACACCTCCCTGCTCTTTTGCATGGTTCAATCAGGCATCATTTTAGCATCCGCAGAATAGAAGTTCAACGACGCCGGAAAGACCAGGCTGCCCTCCGATGACAGAGCGCAGGTTCCGTCTCCCGGAAAAATACAATATTCTTGTGCAGTGTGTACAATTATCAGTATAATTCCCGGAAGCTTTCGAGCACATTTACAAAGGTGTAACGACTCGTTCACAGTCCGTTAACAATAGATTGCTACGATATGAATCGCAAGAGACAAACACATAGATCATTTTTTTCATAATACGCCCGGGTGTGCTGCGAGACACATCCGGGCCTCCTCTTTTTAAAGCAGCAAAAGACCCGGAGCCACCGCCCCGGGTCCGTCTTTCCGTTATCGTTCAGTTCTTTCTTTCCACCACCAGCACATGGCAGGGCGGGATGCTCCCGTCCTGTTCTCCGTAGAGAACGCTCTCGTTCCCGGAAAGGGAAATCTTTCCCTCCTCTGTTCCGAAGTTCTCGAAAAAGAGATACGTGGAATCGCCCTTCTGTCTGCTCTGCACCTCGACGCCGGACGGAAGATCTTGAACCAGAGGCCCGATCCCCGCATCGAATATGGCGTGCCGCATCAGGTCGGAAAGAAGCGCCTCATCAGCGTGTGCTGCAAGGTAGTAGGCCTTTCCCTTTCCGAATGCATGTACCGTCAGGGCGCTCTCCCCGGCATAGAAATCCTCCCCGTAGGTAAGGAGCGTTTCCGCACCCTCCGGGGCAATGCGCTCACAGAGCCTGTCGCAGGAGTAGGTCTTCCCGTTTCCCGTCAGGGTATTCTTCTGCCCGTCGTACAGGCCGTCGATCTCAAGGCGCCGGATCCCGAAGACGTCCGTCAGGCCATGCGGCGTATCGCCCTCAAAGCAAAGATCCGTTTCGTCGACCACGCCGGTAAAGTACGTCCCGACAAGAACGCCCCCGTTTTCGACGAAGGCTTTAAGCCTTCTGTCATTCTCATTGCGGACACTGTAGAGCATCGGCAGAACGATGAGGTCGTAGGGTTCATACCCGTGGTCCTGATCGATGACGTCGACATCGATCCCCTGCTTTTTCAGCGCCCTGTAGAGCTCCTGGATAAACTCCAGGTATCCCATGCCGCAGTTGCGGGGGCCCTGGGTGTCTGCGATCGCCCACCGGTTCTGGGTGTCCTGGACCAGGGCTGCTCTCGCTCTTGTGACGGCGCCCTTTGCACGGGAAATCCTTTCGAGCATCCGTCCGACCTCTGCCGCCTCCTTGTAGACTCTCGTGTCGTCCCGTCCCGTCTGGTCAATCAGGGCGCCGTGGAACTTCTCCGAGGATCCCCTGCTCTGGCGGATCTGGAAGTACTGCACGGAGTCCGCGCCGTGGCCGATGGCATGGAGGCTTGCACAGGTAAGGAGCCCCGGGGCTTTGAGCCTGCTCACCTCCTGCCAGTTCGTGGAGGATGGGCAGCTCTCCATGAGAAGGAAGGGCTGATCCTTGAGAGATCGCATGTAATCGTGGCAGCGCCCGTGCCCGAGGGCGGGCTTTTCATTGCCCTCAGGTCCTCCCCACTCCGGGTAGGAGTCCCAGGAGATGATGTCGAGGTCTTTTGCCATGCGGCCGTAGTCGAGGCCGTCGTAGTCGTACATCATGTTGATGGTCATGGGCTGCGTGGCGCCGCCGTCCTGCAGCGCCTTCTTCTCGACCTTCATGAAGTCCGCCGTCTGATCCGTGACAAATCGCTTCCAGTCAAGATCAAGTCCCATGGTCGCACTCTCTCCGATGGGGGAGGGTGCCTCCACCTCGGAGAAATCCGCATACGTGTGGCTCCAAAACGTGCTCCACCAGGCCCTGTTCAGGGCCTCGATCGTGCCGTATTTCTTCTTCAGCCACTGCCGAAACGCCTCCTGGCAGAGCGGGCAGTAACACTCGCCGCCAAACTCGTTGGAAATGTGCCAGCCGATGACCGCAGGATTTCCCGCAAACTTCTCCGCGAGCTTCCGATCGATCTCATAGACCTTCTGCCGGTAGACAGGGGCGGTGAAGCAGTGATTGTGGCGTCCCCCGAACTTTGCCTTTGTGCCATCCGGAAGAGTCCGAAGGACCTCCGGATACTTTTCCGCAAGCCAGCGCGGCCTTGCGCCGGAAGGCGTTGCAAGGATCGTGGAGATGCCGTTCTCATAGAGGCGGTCGATGATCTCCTCCAGCCAGTCGAGGTGATACTCTCCCTCTTTTGGCTCCTCCACGGCCCAGGCAAAGACCCCGAGGGTTGCCTCGTTCATGTGGGCATTCTTCATCAGCCGGACGTCCTCCTTCAGGATATCCGGGCGGTCCAGCCACTGATCCGGGTTGTAGTCTCCGCCGTAAATAAAGTGTTCCATGACTTTCCTCTCCTCCCGACAATTCCCTGCAAAACAAAGGGCCGGCTGCCCGGTCCTTCATCCCTTGTTTCTGTTGTTTTCCTCCAGCTCCTGCAGCTCGTTGTTGAGCTCGAGCATCTTGGCGTCAAGCTCGGAGACCATCACGGAGCAGTCATACAGCTCCTTTGCGATCTTGTCCGGCACCTCGCCCGGAAACTTGTACTGAATCTTGTGGTCAAGGCTTGCCCAGAAGTCCATCGCGATGGTTCTTATCTGCACCTCGACCTTGGTGTCGACGATGCGGTCCGAGAGATACACGGGGACCATGACGATCATGTGGTAGCTCTTGTAGCCGGACGGCTTTGGCTGTGCGATGTAATCCTTGATCGCAAGGACCCTAATATCCGCCTGGTTCGAGATCATGTCCGCGATCTTGTAGATGTCCGTCGTGTAATCACAGATCACGCGGACTCCTGCGATGTCGTTGCAGTACTTGACCATGTTGGCGAGGGTGACCTCATACCCGTGCCGGCGCAGCTTCTTTGCGATGCTCTCCGGGGTCTTGATCCTCGCCTTGATGTGCTCGATCGGGTTATAGTTGTGTACATGCTGAAATTCCTGATTGAGGATATTCAGCTTTGTCTGCATCTGGGCCAGCGCACCCTCATAGTACAGCATGACTTCCTCATAGCTGTCCGCGCCTTCGCCCTCTACTACGATTTCCATAAAACGGTTCCACTGACAATGAAATTCGGAGCCGGACCCCCGCCCGGTTCCGTTACAAATTTAACAAAAGACATTTTACCATAAAATTCATTCCATAATCATGAATTTTCGGTAAAACTGTCCAGAAATACCTCCGGATGCGCTTTGAAAAACGTGGGATTGGAGGTAAAGGAGAATACCAGTCTCTTCGGGAGCTTTTTGTACTTCTTCCCGAGCCGGTATCCCACAAGTCTTGCCCCGCAGGTTGCGACAAACCCCGGGATTTCGGATCGTCCCCCGTTCTTCTGAAGATACGAGATCACGGCCTTTACATAGTGCATGCCCTCTCCCTCGGAGGACGCCTTCGCAAAGATCTCCGGGTGCATCGCCTGGGAGACGCCAAGGTCAAAATTCCGGTGGAACTGCTGCCCCGCACTGTAGTGATGGCTGTGATAAACTAAAGCCTCTGCCGTGTACCGGATCCTATAGCCCGCCTTCAGCGCCCGGCCTGCAAAGACCATGTCCTCGTTGAAGATCATGGGCGAGGGAAAATCTCCCAGCGCATCGAGGACGGATTTCCGGTAGAGCGCACAGACATTGGAGCAGAAGTATGTCTTGATCCCGAGTGTTGCAAAGTCTTCTTCGGACTTTACCCTGCTCTCCTCAGGATAATTGAACGCCCTCGAAAAGACCTCCGCCTTCCTCTCCCCGGGATTTGGCAGCTGTCTTGCATAGGAGACCGCAAGGGTCTCGTCCTTCTCCATCGGTGCATAAAGCTTCTCCACAAGATCCTCCCCGGAAGGCAGGGCATCCTGCGTCATCAGAAGGCAGAAGTCTGCCCCCGTGCAGAGGGACACCCCGAGATTTCTCGTCCCGCCGTGATCGAAGGAGACCTTGTCGATATGACGCACGGATACCTCCGGGAACTTCTCTGCAAGGGCCTTTTCATCAAGTCCCTGCTCCTCCAGAAGCTTTTCAAACAGGGGCTGCTCCGTGTTGATGATCCGGATCGCGCGCACCCTGAGCGTCTGTCTTTCCAGCATGTCAAAAATCTGCAGCAGCCTTGCATCCGGACGGTACGTCGGGATCACGACATCAATGACGGGTTCCATCGTTCACCTCACAAAGAAAGCCGGCAAAAGCCGGCTCTCTTCTTAACTTCTGTTCTTTTCGTTTCCGGAAAAGGCTGCGCCTTCTCCATCAGGCATGATCCGCGTCGGTCATCTCCTCCGGCACGGCATCCTTTGTCATGTCATCGATCGTGTTGCTCGTATCCTGCACGTTCTGGGTGACATCATAATCCGAGTCATCGAACAGGTAGGAGTGCAGCCAGGTCACGTTCTCGGAGAGGGATCTCGGAATGACGCAGTCGCCCAGGGCTCCTCCGATGTTCGACTGAATCCTCAGATCCTGCTGCGGGAAGCCGTTCGCCATCGAATCGATGGAATCCTCGGTATCGAGACTGTAGTTCGAGAGCGTGGACAGATCCGAGATCAGCGTCGTCAGGTCATAGGAGGTGTAGATCTCGGAGAACGCGGTGTTTGCAATCTCCGAAATCTGAGACGCCGAGGCGCTCTTTGCCTTCTCGAAGGTCGCATAGAACACGGCCCTCTGCCGTGCGGCTCTCTTGTAGTCCCAGCCGGAGGTATAGCGGATGCGGCAGTAGGCCGTCGCCTGCAGGCCGTCCAGCGTCTGCAGTCCCGGGGTCGTGACCTCGGTGTAGTCGATGCCGAGCTCCTTCGCCATCGTCGACTGATAGTTGTTCAGGTGCGGGATCTCGTCCTCGGTGACATCGATCTGAATGCCGCCCAGGGCATTGATGACATCGGTCAGTCCGCCGAAGCCGATCGTCACGAAATCCGTGATGTTCAGGTCAAGGTTCTTGTTGAGCATGTTCAGGGCCTGCTCCGGACCGCCCTTTGCATAGGCCGCGTTTGCCTTGTTGATCTCCCCGTTTCCGATATCCAGCAGCGTATCGCGGTAGACCGAGACGAGCTTTGCCTCGCCGGTGTCCTCATTGATGGACAGGATCAGGATCGCATCGGAGCGGGTGTTCTGATCAAGCTCACCCTCCGTGGAATCCACGCCGAACAGGGCGATGTTCCGGTACCCCTTCATGGCGCCGGTCAGGGCATCCTGCTGCACCTCATCGGAGATGTTCTCCTCGACGTTCGTATCGGAGATATCGAGCTTTCCGATCTTCTCGACGCGGGTCATGGCATAGAGCACGGCGACCACGACAAGAAGTGCCACCATCTCGATGATAAAGACAACAAGACGCCGTCTCTTTCTCTTCCTGATGGTCTTGTCGTCGTACTCGGACTCATCATAGGCGTCCCCGTACCCGTCGTCATAGGAGAGATCCTCCTCGCGGTACGAGCGATCGCGGGATTTCTTCTTCGATGCCTTCTTTACGCGGCTCTTTTTCCCGGAAGAGCGCCTTTGTTCCGGATACGAATCATCCGCACCCTCCCCGTAGTAGTCGTTCCCGGCATTCTCATCCCAGGCATCGTCTCCGCCATAGCCGTTTCCGCCGTAGGAATCATCCCCGTAAGCCTCATCGCCATAGCCGTCGCCGGCATAGCTGCCGTCGCCATAACTGCCGTTCCCGTAGGCATTCTCGTCATACGATCCGTCACCGTAGTCCTGTCCTCTGCTGTCTTCCCCGTACGAATCATTTCTTCCGGCGGCAGGATCTTTGTAGGAATCCTCACTGCCGTACTGTTTGTCCTGGTACCCGTCCTGATACGAATCGCCTTCCTCGTCAAAGAAGTCGTCGTCCTCATAATACGTATCACGATTCCTGTTGTGGTTCGTGGACATTTCCACCTCCGGATGGTGTAAGCAAAATCAGACAAAAGCATACCTGCAAATCTACAACATTTTCCCCCTGCAGGCAAACGAAAAAGAACCTGCGGCGGGCCTTGCCGGCAGCCGCAGGCTTAAACTTATGCGCAGTATACCATATTTTTGAGATGCGTGTGCATCAGTACGCGTTCTTGTTGATAAATCCCTTGAAGATTGTCAGAAACATGATCTTGAAGTCAAAACCGAAGGTCCAGTTCTCGATGTAGTACAGATCGTACTCGATTCTCTTCCGGATGGAGGTATCGCCGCGGTAGCCGTTGATCTGCGCCCAGCCGGTGATGCCGGGGCGGACCTGGTGCTTGACCATGTACCTTGGGATCTCCTCCTTGAACTTCTCGACAAACTGCGGCCTCTCGGGCCTTGGTCCCACAAGGGACATGCTGCCCGTCAGGACGTTGAAGAACTGCGGCATCTCGTCGATCGAGGTCCTTCGAAGGAAGGCGCCGAACTTCGTGACTCTTGCATCTCCCCGCGTGGTCCAGCCCTTCTTCTCCTCTTCCTTTGTCTGCACGTCCATCGTCCGGAACTTGTACATCGTAAATTCCTTCGCGTGGAGACCGACTCTCGTCTGCTTGAAGATGACAGGTCCCGGGCTTGTCAGCTTGATGCCGATGACGGCAAAGAGCATGACCGGCGAGAACAGGATGATGAGAAGGATGCTCCCCACGATGTCCACGATGCGCTTGATGAATGCATTCCAGGTGTTCGTGAGCGGGACGTAGCGGATGTTGATGACCGGAAGCCCCATGAGGTCCTCGGTGTAGGGCCTGGAGGGAAAAAGCGAGTTGTAGTCCGGGATAAACTTCGTGTGGACGCCGGACTTCTCGCACTTGTCGACGATGGTCTCGAGGTTGTCATAGTCCTGCAGGGGAAGCGTGATCGCGATCTCGTCGAGCTTGTTCTCCGGCAGAATGATATCGAGGTCTCCGAGGGTTCCGATGACCTTGACGCCCTTGTAGGTCGTTCCCCTGGGGACGTGGTCATCGAGGATCCCGTGGCAGACGTACCCCCACTGGGCGTTTGCGTAGATCCGGTCGAGATACGCCTCCCCCGCCCTCGAATAGCCGACGAGGATGATGTGGTGGAGGTTGTTGCCCTTGCGTCTGATATGGTAGAGGATCCTGCGCACCTGATAGCGGTAGAGCACGGTCAGGGTGATGTTGATGAGATAAAACAGCAGGATGAAGGATCGCGAGAAGTCGACGACACCGCGGACGTTCGTTGCGATGAGGAAGAAGGCCACCATGATGCCGATCATGCCGACCGTGTTCGCCTTGATGATGTTCGCGATCTCGCTCCGGATCCTCGACGAGCGCTTTGCCGAGTAGAGGTTGTAGATCGAGTAGAGCACGAGGTAGAACGGCACGATGAAGTAGAGCGCCGTAAAGTACGACTCCGCGGACAGGGCCGTGATGCCGGGCGTCGTGTCCGCAAGGGGCGTCTCGAACTTGATCAGCCAGGCAAGGAAGTAGCTCACGACGACCACGACGCCGTCGAGTACCACGTGCATGCGATTGAAAAAGATCTGATTATCCTTAATCATACGTTACTGTCCGTCTTTGAGCTCCCGGAACAGGTTGCTCCAGAGCTTTCCCTGTATGCGGACATAGGAGGGCAGGTGCTCCATGGAAAAGGGCACCTTTGTACCAAGATAGAGGGGCATCACCTGCTGCAGCTCTTCATCTGCCCCCTCGAGAAGTGCTTCCTCCGGGAGGGAGCGCTTTTTGTAAAAATAGCCGTATTTTACAAGCCAGTCCTGATCCTTTGCGACATAGATCAGGGCCTTGCCCCGTTCAAGACCGTCCGAAAAGGCCTCGCCCAGTCCCTTCTTTGTAAAGTAGTGCTGCTTCATCGCCCGGCCGAGGGCCAGGAAGGGAAGGTTGATCACGTACTGGAAGGCAGGCATGTTCTTCCAGGCAAGATAGCTGCTGTTGCCGGAGGCAAGAGACTCCTTGAAGGCATTGTACCGGCTCCCGCTCGTCGCAGACCCTGCATGATAGCAGACGGCCTTCGGCTCGTAGAGGTTCCGGTAGCCAAAGATCTGTGCCCGGTACCCGATGTCCACGTCCTCGAGGTAGCAGTAGTGCCGCTCGTCAAAGTATCCGATCTTCTCAAACCCCGCCATGCGGTAGATCGCAGCCCCGGCGCAGGTGGAGAAGATCTCCTCTCTCTTCTCATAGGTATCTGCAGGCTTTGCCTTACCCCTTGCTCTTGCGTATCCCAGGATCGAGTACAGATCCCCCGCATCGTCGAGAACAGACGGGTCCTTCATCGAGAGCATCTTTGCCTGCACGGAGAAGGTCTTCGCGCTCTGCGCGATCGTCGTATAGAGTCTCTCGACGAACGTCTTCTCCACCTTCACATCGTTGTTTAACAGGATCGCATAGCGGCTGCGCACCAGGTGCAGGCCGCAGTTCACCGCATGGCAGAAGCCCGTGTTGGTCGAAAGGGGATAGACGAGGACCTCCGGGTACTTTGAAAGCAGCTCTCTCGAGCCGTCGTCCGAGCCGTTGTCGACGACGATGATCTTCGGAACCATCGTGCCCTGGAGGATGCTCTGAATGCACAGGTCCAGGTACTGTATGCCGTTGTAATTCGGGATGACGACCGTCACATCCTTCTCACGCTTCACCGGTCTGTCCATTCTTCTTTCCCTCCGGGATCTTCACCACCATCGACGGATCAAAGACCACCAGGTATCCGAGATTCTGCGCCATCTGGCAGAACTCGATGCTCTTCTGCTTCAGGTACGTGGCGTTTCTGCCGTCTTTCGGCATCACGCCCCGCTCAAAACTGACATTAAAGACATCGCGGTAGAGGGGCCTGAGCTCATCGCGGATCTGCATGCAGCGCACGTCCACCGCAGCCGCATCGCACCTGGTATCTGCCCGGTGCATCGGCCCCGACTCCATCACGTGCATGCCCTCGAAGAAGACATTCCCGTCCCCGTCCATCATGCCGCCGATGATCCGGTCCTTCCCGTTGATGATCTTGCCCCCGATAACGCCGACCTCCGGGCGCTGTGTCAGGATATCGGGATCATAGTCGATGTCATAGAACCCCCGGTGACGGGAGTCTTTCACCGTCGCCCGGATCCTGCAGCTTCGAAGATAGTCCTCGAGAGCGCGCTTTCCCGCATCATAGGCATAGGACTTGCTCCCGGGATTTCCCGCGGTCGACCCCTCGTGCATGCGCCAGTGGTAGAGCACCTTGTCGATATGACAGACATTGCTCCAGGGCGCCCGAAGGATCAGATCATAGTCCTGTGCTCCGTCGTACTCGCTTCGAAGACCGAGCGCCAGGAACAGCTCCCGCTTCATCACGAGGAGGTGACAGATGTAGTTGTTCGAGAGGAGATAATCCGGATTAAAGTCGGGCTTTCTGTTCGGCTCGAAGAAGCGCGATACCTTCTCATCGCACTTGTCCTCGTCGGAGTAGAGGATCTCCGGCGCCGGGGTCTTTTTGAGGATCGCCCTCGTCACCTGATAGAGCGCATCGGGTGTCAGGACATCGTCGTAGTCAAGAAGCGCCACATAGCTTCCCGAAGCCGCAGCCGCCGCCGCATTCGTGTTCCCCGAGATCCCGAGGTTTTCCGCAAGGCGCACATAGCGGATTTTGTCGCTCTTCTTCTCCCTGACCACCTGTCCCGGGATGTCGGAGGTACTCGCATCGGCGATGACAAGTTCCAGGTTCTGAAAGGTCTGGGACAGAACCGCGTCCATCATCTCCTTTAAATAGACGAGGTTCGGCTCAAACACCGGCACGAGAAAGCTGACAAGGGGCAGGGTGTTTTCCCTGCCGTCCGCGACGATGCTCTCATACATCGCCCTCTCGCGGGTCAGTTCCTTCCCGGAAGGCGCCTCATACGTATAGGGTTGTTGCCGCATCTCCAGAAGCCGCTCTCTGGCTGCATAGAAGGTGTCGACAAAGCCGTTCCGCAAAAAGTAGCGGAACGTCTTTAGCAGGTTTGCCCTAAAGCTCATGAACGTAAATCCTTATAAAGCTGAAAAAAGCCGGCAAAGAAGAAATCCCTTCTTGCCGGCTTCTTTGACTGTCTTATTTTATCCTATTTGCGCCGTTTTGTTTAGACGCGTTCCGGATCCGAACACAAAGCAAAACTGTGTTTTACTTTTTTGCTTCAGATGTGTTCCTTCACCGCGTTCGTCAGCTCCTCGAGCTGCTTTGCGGAATCGTCAAGGCTGGTACCCTTGACACCCATGTAAAACTTGATCTTCGGCTCCGTGCCGGAAGGTCTGACGCAGCACCATGCATCGTTGTCGAGCTCGAAGTAGAGAACGTTCGAGGTCGGAAGACCGGTCTTTCCTTCCTTGCCGGTTGCAAGGTCCAGGGTCTTTCCGCTCTCGTAGTCGCGGAACTGCACGACCTTCCACTTGCCGAAGTTCTTCGGAGGGTTCTTGCGGAAGCCTTCCATCATCGCCTGGATTTGTCTTGCGCCCTCGATGCCGGCCTTGGTGATCGCGATCTGGCCTTCCTTGTAGAAGCCGTACTCCTCGTAGATCTTCTGCATCTGATCCCAGAGCGTGAGCCCCTGCTTCTTGTAGAAGGCAGCAGCCTCGCACAGCATCATGACGGCAACCGGTGCGTCCTTGTCACGCGCATGCGTGCCGGCAAGGCAGCCGTAGGACTCCTCGAGACCGAAGACGTAGTTGTAGCTGTGCGCCTCTTCGAACAGGCGGATCTGCTCGCCGATGTACTTGAAGCCGGTCAGGGTCTCGACATAGTGGCAGTGATACTTCGTGGCAACGGCCTTTGCAAGGTTCGTCGTGACGATCGTGGTGACGAATGCCGGATTCTCGGGCATCGTGCCGGTCTTTGTTCTCTCGCGCAGGATGTACTCGCCGATCAGCATGCCGGACATGTTGCCGGTAAAGCCGATATACTCACCGGTCTTGGTATCCTTTGCATAGACGCCGAGGCGGTCTGCATCGGGATCGGTTGCAAGAACGATGTCCGCATCCTTCTCCTTTGCAAGCTTTAAGGCCAGCGTGAAGGCCTTCGGGTCCTCGGGGTTCGGATACTCGAGAGTCGTGAAGTCCGGATCCGGATCCTTCTGCTCGGGCACCACATAGACGTGCTTGAAGCCAAGCTCATCGAGAACACGGGTGACCGGAATCAGTCCTGCTCCGTGGAACGGGGTGTAGACGATGCGGATATCGTCTGCCATCTCCCTGATGACCTCGGGGTGGATGATCTGCTTCTTGAGCGCCTCCATGTAGGCGTCGTCCACTTCCCTGCCGAAGTACTGGAGAAGTCCTGCGGCCTTTGCATCGGCCTCGGACATGGTCTTCACCTCATTGTAGCTTGCGACCGCATTGACGTCAGCGATGATGCCGGTGTCGTGGGGCGGTGTCACCTGTGCGCCGTCCTCCCAGTAGACCTTGTAGCCGTTGTACTGGGGCGGGTTGTGGGACGCGGTGATCTCAACGCCTGCCTGGCACTTGAAGTACCGGAGGGCAAAGCTCTCCTCCGGAACGGGGCGAAGCCGGTCGGAGAGGTAGGCCTTGATGCCGTTGGCGGCAAGGCAGAGCGCCGTCTCCTTTGCGAACTCGGCGCTCATGCGGCGGGAGTCATAGGAGATCGCGACGCCCTTCTTCGGATCGCCGTTCTTGTTGATATAGTTGGCAAGACCCTGTGTGGCCTTGCGGACCGTGTACAGGTTCATGCGGTTGGTGCCCGCTCCGATGATGCCGCGCAGTCCCCCCGTGCCGAAGGCAAGATCCTTGTAGAAGCGGTCCTCGACTTCCTTCTCATCGTTGCGGATCGAAAGCAGCTCCTTCTTGGTCTCATCGTCGAAGTACGGATCGGTGAGCCAGTACTGGAACTCCTTTGCCACTCTCTCTTCCATAGCTTGTTTACCTCCTGATTGTTTCACATGTGTGTGTACATATGCTCTTTAATCCTGCACCTTCAGCGAATAATCGCTGCGGTCCAGGGTAAAGTTCGGATTGTAGTAGGGATCCCCCTTCTCGATGACGTCCTTCCACTTCGTTCGGAAGTGCTCGGACTCTCTGTCATAGCGCTTTGCGTTCTCCCCCTCAAGATCGCTTCCTCTCGAGTCGGACTCATAATGGTAGAGCTCCGCAAAGGGCGTGAATACGTTGAGGTACCCCTTTTCCCTGCAGCGCAGGCAGAAGTCGACGTCGTTGAGCGAGACCTCAAAGCTCTCATCGAGTCCCTGCAGATCATCAAAAATCGACTTCTTCACCATGAGGCAGGCGCCCGTCACGGCGGAGACGTCCTGCGCATAGCACAGGCGCCCCATGTAGCCGAGGTTCTCACGCCTCTGCTTGTAGTGCGTGTGCCCCGCGGTCCGGTGTGCCCCGAGCCCGATGACAATGCCCGCGTGCTGAATGGTCTTGTCGGGGAAATACAGCTTTGCCCCGACACAGGCGACGTCCTTCCTCTGGGCGTACATGAGAAGCTCTTCCATCCAGTTGACCGAGATGACCTCGGTGTCATTATTCAGAAGAAGCAGGTACTGTCCCTTCGCGAACGAGGCACCGAAGTTGTTGATCCTCGAGTAGTTGAAGGTCTCTCCCTCTTTGTACTCATAGGTCACAACCTTCACCCTGTCCTTGTAGGGCCCGCTTGTTACTTCTTTATAGTATCGCAGGGTTTCGTCCTGTGTCGATCCGTTCTCGACGATGATGATCTCGTAGTTCTCCCAGGTCGATTTCTCGAAGATCGAGTTCAGGCAGCGCTTTAAGTCCGCCGCATGGTCTTTGTTCGGAATCACGATGGAGATCAGGGGCTCTCCCTCGATCTCATAGGTGATCTTGAAGATCGTCTCAAAGGCTCTCGTCGAGGTGATCTTGAAGTTTTTAAACCCGTGCCGGCGAAGGTGATCCGCGACAGCGCCCTTTGCGGCATCGATCGCATACTCCTTTGCCTTGATGTTCCCGGCAGTCGACCCCGCGTGGCTTCTCCAGTAGTAGAGGAGCTTTGGCACGTGCACGATGTTCTTTGCCTTGTCGGTGAGGCGCAGGATCATGTCGTGGTCCTGGGAGCCGTCAAACTCGGAGCGGTAGAGTTCCTCGCCCTCCAGCAGTTTCCGGTCAAAGCAGGACAGATGGCAGATGTAGTTGTTCGCCCGAAGGTTGTCGATCGCGTAATCCGGCTTGAAGTGGATCGTCACGAAGTGGTTCAGGTTCGACTCCCTGAAGGTCGTCTCATCGCAGTAGAGATAATCCGCGTTCTTCTCATTGATCGCCTTCACGTACCAGTACAGGACGCTCGGGTGGAGATAATCGTCGTGGTCAAAGGGCGCGATGAACTCGCCCGTTGCCATCGAAAAGCAGGCATTCGTGTTCGCCGAGATCCCGCCGTTCTTTGCTAGCTTCTGATAGAGGATCCGCTTCTTCAGGTTTTCGTCTTTGTCCTGATACTCCCGGACCACCTTCCCCACATAGGCGTGGGCATCGTCCGATCCGTCGGCAAGGCAGAGCTGCCAGTTGCCGTAGGTCTGGTTCACCACCGAGTCGATCATGTCCCGAAGGTACTCCTCGGGGGTGTTGTAGAGGGGAACGAGAATCGAGAAGAGGATCTGCCGCGAAAAGTGCGAGGCCTCTTCCTTCTGCCTTGCGCGCTCCGCCTCATCGGGGAAGCTCTTTGTGCCGTACCCCTTCTCCGCCTGCCTCTCCCGGATCTTGTACTGGATCTTTTTGACGACGCCTTTGGCGTCTCCCTGGTTCTTCACCCGGTCGACCTGGCGCTGGAAGAAGTGATAGACGTCACGGGCGGGCTTTGAGGCCTTCCAGAGGCGGTTGCTCTTGATGCGGTTCAGCTTGAAGTTCAGGTCGTCCACCTGATCCTCGAGGGATGCCACGCGGTCCGCGAGGAAGGCAGCCTTTGCCTTCTCCTTCTCGTACAGCTCCTCAAAGTCCTTTCCGCTCTCCTGTTTGTTCTCTTCCGGCTCCATCAGTATCCTTCTCTAACCTTCAGTTCCACATCCGACCAGTTCACAAGACGCTGTCTTGAGGTACGGTCAATTGCGAGCATGCCGATGAGGTACTTTCCCTTCGGCAGCGCATCGTTCTTTAAGATCGTCCAGAATCCGGTCAGTCTGTCATTGATCTGATCGGTCAGGTTCTGGGCAATATCCGGACGGTAGGCCGTCTCGGAATCCATCTCGTAGATCGTGCCATCCTCTGCCTTCAGGAGAACCTTCCGGTCATAGACCGCCTGGTTTGCATTGATGACAAAGGCATAGCCCTTGATATAGTACCCCTTGTTAATCTCAGCCCTGCCCGCCGCATCGGTCAGCGGGCCGGTGAGCCACCGGTCGAGGCTGTCCGCGTACTCGACGCCAAGCTTTAAGACAGGGTCCGTCCACTTCTCGGGGAAGGCCTTCTCCACCTTCTCCGGCTTGGTGTAGTGCGGGTTCCGAAGCTCCACATCCTCCACCGCAATCGAGAACTCCTTCACCGCAGGGTCCTGGTTGAGGTAGGGGTGATAGAAGGGATCCCGGAGGAAGAGCTTCGGGTGGCGGGACAGGAGCCTCTCCTGCTCCTTCGAGAGGCGCTGCGCCTTGATCTTGTCCTTCCGGTCATCTCCGCGCGACAGAGATTCGTGGTGATAGAGGTACATGTTGTTGCGGACGACATTGTAGTAGCCCTTCTCGTACACCGAAAGGCAAAGGTCAATGTCGTTGAAGGCAACGGCGAAGTTCTCCTCGTCAAAGCCTCCGACCTCGCGGAAGAGAGAAGCCTTCAGCATGAGGCAGGCTCCCGTCACCGCGATGACGTTGCGGACGCCCTTGTTGTAACCGAAGTAGTGCTCCTCTTTGTTCGAGCAGTACTGCAGCTTGTGGATCGGGCCCGCATGGACGTTCACGACGCCCGCGTGCTGGATCATGTCCGAGTTCGGGTACAGGAGCTTCATGCCGACGCACCCGACATAGGGAAGCTTTGCCTTCTCGGAAAGATACGAGAGCCAGCCCTTTGCCCGGATCTCGATGTCATCGTTTAAGAACAGCAGAAGTTCTCCGTTTGCCGCGTTCGCCCCGAGGTTGCACATGCGGGAGAAGTTGAACTCCATCGGCGCATAGATGTAGCGCGCCGCCCCCTGGGCATCGTCGTGGGCCTTCAGGAGCCGTCGCACCTGCACCTGATTCTCCGGGCTCGAGCCGTTGTCGACGACAATGATCTCGTAGGGCGAGTTCTCCGTGTACTTCTCGATCGAGTGGATGCAGGTCGCAAGAACCTTCGGATTGTCCTTCGAGGGGATGATGATCGAGATGAGGCGCGTTGCCGCGGACTCACTTGAAAACCGGCCGGTGAGGGACCCGCGGATCAGGTTCGAGTTCCAGGGCTCAGGCTTTCTCGATGCGTGGAAGAGGATCTCCCTGATGTGTCCCACCGGAAAGTCGAACACGTCGCCGGAGCGCCTTGTAAAGCCGCCCTCTGCCTGCAGAAGCCGCATGCACAGCTTCCCGTAGATCCAGGAGCGCATCGGATCGTCGAGATCGGTTTTTGCCGCGTTCTTCTCCTCCTCGGCGTCCGCCTCGAGCTTCTGCCGTGCCTCAATGTCGCTTGCCACGCGCCCGCCGGGGTTGATCATTGCAAGCTCGCTCGAGCGGAAGGCAAAGATATCCCCGATGTAGAACGTCGAGAGGAACGTATCCGGAGACCAGTCGGGCTTGAGCCACGGGTCCCGAAGCTGCCCGTCCTCGTCGATCCGGTCCTCGTCACCGTAGACGAAGGAAATGTCCTCATGTTCCGCAAAAAAGTCGCGGATCATCTGCTCCGCGTAGTCCGTGACGTTTCCGTCGTCATCGCAGGCGACGATGATGTCCGGCATCTTCCGCTTCTCGCCAAGGATGTAGGAGCGTAGGTGCGAATAGCGAACGACCTCCAGACTCAGGGCGTTGCCCTTCGTGTGATCTGCCGCCTCGATCTGCCTTTTCAGCTCAAAGGTGTGCGGCCGGTACCAGGCCGCGTACGCGTTCTGCTTGGAGGCCAGATCCTTTCTGTATTGTTCCTCGCGGCCCTTTACAAGCCGCTCCTGGATCATCTTCTTGAGCATGAAAAAACTCCTTGCTGCTGAAAATCTATCTGTCTCTCTTTCTTCTCGAGAGGACCATGTCCGCCATGGTCCCCGGAATTCCCGCGATCTGAATCGCAAGGCTTACGGTATTTGCCTTCTGAGGATCCTTATCTTTGAGCTTCTTCCGGATTTTCACCATGTCAAAGTCAAGCCACGGATCGCAGTCGAGGAAGGTGATCGCACCGCCCTCCCCAAGGCTCGATGCCGGCGTGATTCTCCGGTACTTCGGATTCTGCATGAGCGACGGATTTCCGTCGATGTCCGCCCGCCGAAGCAGGCAGATGCAGGGGACCCTTGCGGGGTCGATGCGAAGGCGCTTTACATTGGCCGGGACCTCAATCGTAAAGGCGTTGACGCCCTCCGTCTCATAGTCGTGGTCGACAATGAACGACTCCTCCTCGCTGTAGCCCTTTCCGGTGTCGAAGAACACCTGCACCGCAACGGCTTCCCGGGCGCGGCGCCGCTCTTCCTTTTCCTTTGCCACCTGCTCATCGTGGATCTTTTTGAGGTGCGCCGCTTTCTCCGCATCGGTCTGGAGCTCTGCAGGCTTTATCACCTCGCCGCCGATCTTTGAGCGAAGTTCCCCGAGTGCCATCGTGCCCCCGGTCACATGCTCCTGGAAGGCGTCTTCGGCTGCGGTGAGCTTTTCGATCTCATCCTCCGAGACCTGCAGGAAGGAGAGGAGCTCGGATCTTCCGATGAGCTTTTCGAGCGCTTCCCTGCGCTTTCCGTCCTCCCGGACATAGCAGACAAGGGAGCGGACCAGCTGATCCCGCACCGGGATCGCCTCATCGACTGCCCACTCGTAGTCGATCGCGGTCCAGGTATCGTTGTAAATGAGGATGTTCGAAAACGTGCAGTCGTAGTCGGAGATCGGTGCCCCGCTGTTGTATCCCACCCTGTCCCGGTAGGACGAAAGGAGGGCAAGAAACGTCTTTTTATCTCCTGCGGAAAGTGCCTGATCGAGGAGACTCTCGAGGGTAAGGCCCGGCACGAAGTCAAACAGAACGCCGCCGTCCATCGTCTCCCGGCAGGGGGCGATGAAGAGCTGATGTGCGGGATCGGCATTGCCGTCCTCATAGCGCGCCTTCAGGCCCTTGCAGGAGGCACTCATGCGCTGCACATGGGCCGCCGCAGCCTCCGTCTCCGGATACTTGCACACGCTCCCGGTGCGCCCGAGGAGCCGGAAATCGGTCCGGATCTGATAGCCCGGATCCCGGTCCGTCGAAAACTTGCAGTACGCCACCGGAAGGGGCTCTCCCACGATGATCTCGTAGGAATTTGCAAACAGGGGATAGACCCCCTCGGACAATATTCCGCGGTAGGCCTTCTTCTCGTCGAACAGAAGGAGACGGTCGCGGTCAAAGTTGCGGATATTGGAAGAGAGCTCGGATGCCTCCGGAAGGCGCTGGTCCGAGTAGAGCGTCTCCATGAACTTGTAGTCCGGGTACGGGTAGTAGAAGGAGTACTCGCTGGCCCCGACGCTCTGAAGGATCTGCTCGAGACCCGGGCGGGAGAAGGTCTTTGCCTCGCCCGTCGAGTCCGCGTAGGACTCGATGCCGTCAAAATAGCGGCCTGTATGGTCCTCGCGGCAGCCCGCAAAGTACTTGAGCCCCAGGCGGTTCTCGATCGCAATGACGAGCCGTCCGCCGGCCTTGAGGTGCGGCAGGAGCCGCAGAAGCTCCATGCGGAAGGGATCGCTTCCTCCCATGTAGACGCCCGCATACTCGAGGACGCCGATGAGGAAGATGTAGTCAAAGTCCCGGTCAAGATCCGGCTCCACGTCCTTAAAATTTCCGACGTGGATCGTGATGTTATCCCGGTCTTTGTTCCGGTACGCGTTGATCTCGCTTCTCTTCTTCGAGAGATCATTGCACACGACCTGTCCGCAGCGGCGGGCAAGGGTCGTCGTGATGGCGCCCTCTCCGGCGCCGATCTCGAGGACCTTCTCGGTTCCCTGGAACGGGATCCAGTCCACGATGTTGCCGCGGATGGGGGATAAATGATAGAGCACCGGCCAGGAGTTCTTTTCCCGGATCACCTGATCGAACTCCTCGGGCTTTTTCTCCTTTACGATCTGCAGGATCTCGTCCTCCGATGTCCCGTCGCTGTAGTAATCCTCGCCGGGCCAGCATGTCAGATCGAGGGTCACGCCGCCGATCTTCTCGAGCTTTCTTCCCTCTTCCTGCTCTGTTGTCTGTTCCTTCGTCTGTTCCGAATCAGGCATCCGTCACCTTCACCTCTGAATTCATGTCGTAGTAGCCGACCGAGTTCTTGCTCGAGACCACGGTCAGTCCCATCACATCGTAGAGACGATGATACACCGTAAAGTCATTCCCCTCATATCCCGTGCAGCCAAGGGAAATGAGGTACTCTCCGCCCTGAAGATCCACCCTCTGGCGGAAGGTAATCTTCTTCTTATCACCCTTTTTGCAGGGCTCGAGGAACGCCTTCTCGAACATCGTGTTCGTTCCGGTGATCTCCACCCCGTACTTGTTCTTGATCGTGAAGGCAAAGATCGGCGCCTTCACGTCCTCGAAAAACTCCACCTCCATGATGATCGTGCAGGTGGATCCCTTGAGGATCGTCGAGTTGGAGATGCCCTTGTCGTCCTTGATGTCGTAGGATGTGATCTTCGCCTTACCGGAGCCGTAGTCGAGGACCTTCACCTCGGAGGACTCGCCGTTCTTCTGCGTCCTGTCCGTCGTCTCATCGGCGTTGTACTGCCCGACCAGCACCTGCTTGTAGATGTCGATCATCTCCTTGGGGCTTCCCTCGCCGAGCTTGTCGCCCTGGTTCAGGACCACGACGCGGTCGCAGTACTTGCTGATGCTCGAGAGATCGTGGGAGACAAACAGGACGGTTCTGCCGTTCTTCTTGAACTCCTCGAACTTGCGGTAGCACTTTGCCTGGAAGAACACGTCGCCGACGGAGAGTGCCTCGTCGACGATCAGGATCTCCGGGTCGATGTTGATGGCCACTGCGAAGGCAAGGCGCATGAACATGCCCGAGGAATAGGTCTTCACCGGCTGATAGATGTAGTCCCCGATATCCGCGAACTCCAGGATCGCGGGGAGCTTCTCCTTGATCTCGTCCTCGGAAAAACCGATCATCGTGCCGTTGAGGTAGATGTTGTCGATGCCGTTGTACTCCATGTTGAAGCCGGCGCCGAGCTCGAGCAGGGCGGAAATGCGGCCGTTGACCTGAACCGTGCCGGAGGTCGGCGAGAGGACGCCGGTGATGATCTTCAGGATGGTCGACTTTCCCGAGCCGTTCGTCCCGATGATGCCCACCGTCTCTCCCTTGTAGACCGTCATGTCCACATGGTTCAGGGCGCGCTTTTCCGTGAAGCGGTGCTTTCTGCTCTTGGGCGAAAAGGCGTCCGCCACGCGGTCGCGGTTGTTCGCATAGAGCTTATATTCCTTGACCAGGTCTGTGACCTGAATAGCTACTTCTCTTTCTGCCATAAAATACGTCTGCTTTACAGTACGTCCGCGAACTGGGGCTTGAGCTTCCTGAAGATCAGTGCCCCGAACACAAACAAAAGCCCGGTGAAGATCCAGAAATAGGTCGAGGAGTAGAAGTGGGTAAAGAACCACTCGTGGCCGTAGATGGAACTGCGGTAGCCCTCGACGATGTAGGCCATCGGGTTGAGTTTGAAGATGAAACGCTTGTCCTCCGGCACGATCTGCAGGTTCCAGAGGATGGGGGTCGCCCACATGCCCACCTGCAGGACGATCGAGATGATCTGCTGCAGGTCGCGGAAAAACACGACGATCGCGCTCGTCGCATAACAGAGCCCGAGCACGAAGATGTACTCCGCCAGGGAGTAATAGATCAGCTGCACCCAGTAGACGGACGGCAGGTAGCCGTAGCCCATCGAGATCAGAAGCAGCACCGCCGTGAACCCGATGTGGGTGAACAGCGCCGCGTTGATCTTGATCATCGGCAGGATGCTGACCTTGAAGACCACCTTCTTGACGAGGAAGTTGTACTCGAGGAGCGAGCTCGTGCCGCTGGAGATGGCATCGCTGAAGAAAAACCAGGGGACGAGGCCCGCCGTCAGAAACAGGACGTAGGGCACCGAGATCTCCCCGGTGATGTTCTGCCTGCCCGATCCCATGATGCGGTCAAAGACGACATAATACATCGCCACCGTGACGACCGGCGGGACAAAGGCCCAGACGACGCCGAGGAAGGATCCCGCATAGCGCTTCCGGAAATCGTTTTTCGAGAGTCTCCAGATGAGCCGGCGGTTATTGTACAGGTCCTTCGGCAGCTGCGTGATCTTGTCATAGGCTGCCGTCATGAGAACGAGGATGAACCCGAGGAGCAGCAGGGCACAGATCTTCTTGAGCCGCGCGGTATCGGGGTCCTCCAGGACATTTTTATGAAGAAGCACCGCGAGGGCCAGGACAAGCACCACGGCCCAGACGGTGGAAAGAATCCATTTTTTCTGAGATTTCGCGTTCATGTACCGATTGATGTATGTGCGGGCTGTCAGTTACAGTCCTCTCTCCTTCCGGTAAGCCTCGATGCCTTCCCACTTCTGATCCTTGTCGGAGAGGGTAAGAGGCGTGCCGTCTGTCAGATGATAGCCTGCAGCCGACGGTGTTCCATCGTAGCTGCCTTCCACCTGCGGCCACGCAACGCCGATTGCGGGATCGTTCCAGGCAATGCCTGCCTCATCATTCGGGTGCCAGAAGTCATCGACCTTGTAGCAGAACTCCGCCTCATCGGAAAGGACGATAAATCCGTGGGCAAAGTTCTTCGGGATGAAGAACTGCTTCTTGTTTTCCGCGGAGAGCAGGACGCCGAACCACTTGCCGAACGTCTTTGAACCGGGTCGCAGGTCCACCGCGACATCAAAGACCTCGCCGTTTACCACGCGAACGAGCTTGCTCTGTGCGTAGTGGATCTGGAAGTGAAGGCCGCGAAGGACGCCCTTCTTCGAGGAGGACTGGTTGTCCTGCACGAACTCGACATCAATGCCGGCGTCGCAGAATTCCTTCTTCTGGT
>Ga0256406_1002775_pt1 | contig 23636 bp, 20 predicted proteins | sample RumenRJG_03DNA_FD_185986 | JGI IMG/M metagenome (GOLD analysis project Ga0256406, IMG submission 185986) | Bovine rumen microbial communities from Lethbridge, Alberta, Canada - RJG_03 | ecosystem: Host-associated > Mammals > Digestive system > Stomach > Rumen | place: Canada: Alberta | collected... | reverse complement strand
TACCTCGGCATCACCCCGAACATCGTGATGAAATGGACCGGCCATTCCGACTACAAAGCTATGAAGCCCTACATTGACATAGTGGATTCCATTAAGGCTAGTTCGATGACGAAGTTTGATGGGCTGATATAGAAAGATAAATCACAAAAGAGCATTGTGTGGAATTGGTGTCCCGTCATACTTAAAAATCCCTTTCAGGGCAGCGCGAATAACCTCGTTCTGTAATTTATAAATCATTGGCGTATCTTTGATTTCGCCATTTATCCTTTTTACATGATCGGTTTCGTTATGAATAGCTGCAACGATGTAATAAGCTGAAGGGATACTATATCCTGCGTCCTCGCAATAATCAAATTTATCAACGGTTTTCCATTTGTCAATGAATCCATCTTTTAATTCTTGTGTAGGAAGGATGTCATAGATGTTTTTCTCACACTTTAAACGAAGAGCAACGGCGACAGCGTATGGATCATATTCTTCCAATGAAGTGAAATATTTATTGAGTTCGTCGATAACGTATTTGTGAAAAACACTTTTTCGCCCCCAGGTTGATTTTAAATCCGGCTTGTGGCGATTCTCAAGATCTACAGAGATATCTTTGTCTAGAGGGGTATAGTGAAGCAAGTAGCAAGAGATATCATTATATAATGATTCGTCTACAGGGTTATTCTTTCGATCAAGACCTTCTCTGAACGCAATAAATGATTTCATCGCAGCAGACGCACATGGTTTAACGTTTTTGAGAAAAACTTCATTTAGTTTTTTCTTGTTAAAAACATAGCTTCTAAAAAAGTCCGTACTGAGATGAGTTAGTATACAAACATATACTTCAGACTCATTAAACCTGGAAAGCTGTGATAAGAAGTATTGAGCGGCCATGATATTCGCATCATCCAAATAATCAAAGACTTCGTCCATGATAAGAAGATACTTTTTCCCCTTTCTTATTTTTGCTCTAAACTTTATCAACTCACAAACCATAGTCAAGACATCCCTTTGACCGTTTGACATTTGATTTGCTCGAGGGAAATGAACTATTAGTTTGCCATCGTTATTACTGGTCCGAATCTCGTTCCAAGAGGAATTCAGAAGTTTCAAATCATTATCGATACTTTCTCTCTCTATTTTATAACGGCAATAAGCAACAGCTCTTTTATAATTCTGTTTATCTTTCTCATATGTTTTTAATAGCTGAAAGAAAATGGAGAAAGATTCAAATCTCGTGGTGCTCCTGAGATAGTATTTGAAGACTTCTTTAAAGATAATATACTCTGGTTCGGATTCAAGCGAATCAAACCACGAATCGTTAATTCCTGAAACAATAGCCTCAGTGGTTCCGTTTATTGAATTGATGTTTGTCCAAATATCGTCGATAATTTGTATTCGCTTCTTTGCGCTGAACTTATCTAATGAGGGGAGGACATCATTACTTAATGCGACGAATTCATCACTAAATAGGAAAGGAAAGCTCTTCAAAACACCGCGCTTTGTTCTTGCTGCAGAAGTAATCTTGGATATCTGATATGTCACCGTTGCCGACGGTGGTATTGTTCCAGATAGTTCTATGTCTTCGATGTCTAAATAACCACTAACAGAATGAAACGCTCCTGTGCTTTTTCCGAAAGTATGAACCTTGGTCCCTGTACTAATGACATGTGGTTCAATAACAGGAGATATAGTGTTATTATTGATGTCTGCGGAATAAGTGACCCCATCAATTGTCAAAGACAGAGAAGAGTCTAAATTCTCATTATTCTTATACTTGTTTTCTTTCTCAACGGCTAATTTAGAAGGCTTGACTGATTCAAATGCTACTGCTAACGAACTCTTTCCAAACCCATTAGGCGCAATTAGTAAGTTGATTTTATCTGACTTGATTTCGACATCCAATGACATTGGAGGATCTCCAAATCCTTTTATGTTTTTTAGAGTAAAATTGGTTATCATATAGGGTAAGGCAATTATTCAATACTATTAACGATATCCTGTAGTTCTTTTATTCTTCGCATTAATGCATCGAACTCCAAGGAGGTACCGTATATAAAGTAACTTCTCATGTTGGCATAGTCGGTTTGCCAAGCCTCAATAAAATGCTCGGGTATCATAAAGTTTATAACGGATGGTGCAAGAAGGTCATAGTTGATATGCTTCTGGGCATAATAAGTCCTGCGATGCTCTACAATGTCATCATATAGTGCGCTGTCTGCTAAGGCGTCCCGCCCATATTGGGTATCCATCAGTTTCTCTATGTCATATAGATGACGCGACATCCGTTCATTTCTTGGGTTTTCTTTTTGAAACTCTTCCGCAAGTAAAAAAAGTTTTTCCAGGAAAGTGCGGGTAGGAAGGACTGTCCTCACCAAACAATCGTTTCCGGAATCCTCTCCTTTGAAGGATTCTTCGATTAGCGATTGAATTTCACGATTCTCCGTTGGCTCATCCATTGAAAGGCAACTAATCTCAATTTTCACACGGGGAGGAATATAACTGATAGTATTCTCCACAATTGAGGGATAGTGAAGTAGGATAACGGTAGGATCTTTATCTGAATCTATGGGGCGCCATTCTCCGTTACGATCTTGAACATGGGTCACGTTCTCAATGCGATAGCCTGTAATCCCCATACCCTTCAGGTTTGTATCTAGTTGGACTGAAAGGGTTTCGTGGATATACTTCCGGGCCATTTTACGCAATTTGTCACGCTGGCTTTTGCTGGTCTTCTCTATGCCAAAGAAGGAGTGGTTAATCGCTAAATCGATGTCTTCGGAAAAGCGTTCAATTATGTTGAATCCTTTTGATAGAGATGTTCCTCCTTTGAATACTAATGACTCGCGACAACTGGTTTGAAATAGAGCCTTCAATACTGCGGTCACCCACCAATCTTTTTCAATTGCTACTTGGTTAATGCCCGGATGCCCTTGTTCTGTTTTCTGAAGCAGAGCAATACGGTCGACCAAATCATTATTTAACCACAACTTTTCCATACTTTAATCCAACAACATAGGTTTTACGATTCTCTTCATCCATATTGGCATCATATCCACGTCTTTTGCCAATGCGGTTTTATCGGGTTCCTTTGAGATTAGACTACGGATGGTATGTATTTCCTCCTGCCCGACATTCTGCTGTTTTAACGCTTTCAACGCTTGTACTAGAAGTGCAATGAGTTTCGTTTTGTAGCAAAAATTCTTCGGGACGCCGCGCTTTAGCCTTATTTCCTGATTCTCCAGTTTAATTGTCCTTTCGCTCCCTGTCGTCAGATATGAATACTTCATCGGGACTTGGGTTGATAGTCCCAATACGTTCAACGCTGTCATCCCGGAAGGGAGGACTTCTGCATTATCACGTGCGGCAATTGCTTGTACGATCTTATCAACAGAAGGTAGTACAAGACCAAAGCGACTTCTTCGTGGCTTGGCATATATCCCTTGTGCCAATTTTACGAGGAATCCTTCCTGTGTTAGTTCTGCTAATGTCCCGCCAACGAATTCTGAGTGGTACTCAGGAAAATCAGAGCGAAATAGAACAGTATCTTCTGGCAAAGCCTCAATGCGTTCCCTTAATGTGATATTAGAGTGTTCCGCGTCCATTGACCTTTGAAATTTTGACAATTTTTCAAAGGCGAATATAGGAATTCTTTTTTTCATAGACACTAAAAGCGCACTCTTTTTTTCAAATCAGATTGGTCCAAGAGTCATTAAATCGGAATAGTTAAGTATAACAAAATCGGCACAAACTCGAGATTTGTGCCGAAAATGTTTCTCTAATATAGGAATCGTTGGCCCGGGAGATTATCGTAATTCCTTGAACTCCATAATGTCCAGCATGGAGAAAAGGATCCCGTTGATGGTGGCACTCCAACTTTGATGGAAGTGCCCGTAGTACCAATGCGTGATAGGGTGTCCGGTTTCAAGCAAGGACTCGAAGATCTGATCCAGAATTGCCCGCTCCCGCTCACAGTCTTCCAGTAAGATGGCATCCCTCGAGGCCCAACCCATGAGCCCATCCTTTGTAATCAACTCACAGAAGGATGGAGCTGTATGGGTGACAACAGCATCAACCTTGTATTTAGCGTTGATTTCTGCCAGTGCCTCCTCGTCAAATCGAGGCATCTCATCCGCCCAGTAGCAAGCCTTCTGGGCGGAATGAGGCCGCGAATCAGCAGCAAGGCGATAGGTCCGGTCAATGCTTATGGCTCCGCCAATGCAGAGGATCGTATGACCGCAAGCCGTCACGATGCTGTAGTCTTGGACACAACGGAAGCGTTCGTGGTTGATGCGTTGCTCCTGGAAATACGCCGGATCATCGTGGTTGCCGCGAATCATCGCAATCCAATTATTAGCCTTGGTCAGCCGACGCGAGACCTTAGAGAAGATCTGCTCATAGTATCCAGCCTTCTCAAAACCGAAACCGCAGTCTCCGGCAACAATGAGCAAAGTGTCCGTCATTCCGTACTGAACGCATAGCTTGAACACCATCTCCTCGAAGTCGCCGTGGATGTCTCCACAAATAACGATGCATTTTGCATCTGTGTAGTTAAATGTAAGCATCTTGTTACTCATTAGGCCACGCCTTTTTTTGTTTGTGCCACGTGGTATTCTTAATAATCTTCCAATAGATTTCCCGTGACACGTCGCCAATGTGTGGGAGCCACATCTGACTGGTAACGCCATCTCGGTCCATATATTTGTCAGGCCAAGGTCTGAATCCTACCATGTCTTCTTGCCGAAGGATCTTAAGGATGGAATCGATTTCGTCGACAACAAGAGTTATACCCTGTTCGTGCAAGGCGATAGCGATTTCAGCAACGTCATCGTAATAGCCATAGACCCCGAAGTAAAGATGGAACCGGTAAGGCTCGGAATCTTCATTTCTCCTAGGGGCAAGATGGATTCTCGCATATGTTACATCCATGCAGTGATATGCGCTATTCCCATCGTACCATACCTCATAAGCATCTTCGCTATCCAGATCAAGTCCTTCGATTTGCCTTCCTTTGCTGTCGTATCTCTTGAATAGCTCGACATCGGTCATGGTCTTTGCATCGTGCAGTCTCTGCTTATCATACCGATCATCACTTCCTTCTCCTCTAATCTTGGCAACGACGCGAAAGGCTGCAGACCAAATAGAGATGTATACCCGAAGGGTAATCTTGTCATATTTACTTGGTTCTGATGCCTTGACAGCCTCCAGTCCTCTGATGAGCCTCTCGTCATCCTTGCTGTCGTGCCAGCCCGGATCAATGCCGTACAGCACTTTCCGAGGGATATCACCACTACGCTTGTGATAAGGCAAATACCTCTCCTCATAAGCGTTGTACTCCTCCGGAGCCTCGCATATCCAATCCACGACGGCAATCACATGCTTCTCAAGGGCAATTAGCGGAGCCTTCAGATCTTCGCGGTATTGCTCATTGTTACTATAGTCAATCTCTGCATTCTGGAGAATAGCCATCTTGGAACCTCCGTTTCCGAGTGTTAGGTAATGAAAGTCCTTATAGTGGGCTGTCCTTACTCTCAGCCATTCCCGTTTACGTTTTTTTGTCTGCGCCCAGATCCAGAAATAACGGCTGTCGTCATCACCCATCACCTTGAGTCGGCTCATTGCATGCTCAATCCGTAGCATGACCTCCTCGCTTGCTGCATCAAGGACAACGCCATTGTCCCGATAGCTCATGCCCAGGATTTGCCAGGCATCATGATATTGATATACAGGTATTTTCCGTTTCATACTCTTTTTTCTTTGTTTAATATTCAATTAGCAAATCAGGTAAAATATCCTGACATCTGATTCGTAAATATACGGATGGCAGGCAGCAACAATACCGCTGACGATATCGCGAAGACGACGAACGCAATAGTATGCTTCGATGTGTTCCTCATAGATATCCGATGCCGAGTAGTATAGCTCATCGCCAATCTCTTCTTCTTGGTTTTCTTCCTGCTTTTCATTTGTCGGCTGCAGAGCCCTAAGATATGATTCAATTCTGTCGAGTTGCTGCTTCATCGGGTACAGTCCCGCGTTGGAGAGGCTGGCAAGCAATCTCTTGTCAAGCTCATCACAGTACTGAACCAAGTCATCAAACATAAACGTCCCATATGAATCGTCGTCTTCAAGGTGCTCTGCGATTTCTTTGCAGATTCGGTCCTTGGGGCCACCCCTGATATGGCTTGCTGCCTCATCAATGAAATGGGAAAAGTGATAATACCGGCAGAAGTAGCAGTCGGTGTCCCAATATGATTGATTGAGATCCTCTTTCGTTTCAAATGGCGGCTTGAAATGGAGCCGAACCCAGTTCTCCTGGTTCCGGACTTCAATGTAGAATGCAATATCAACTCCCATAATATCATTTAGTTATAACGTTAACACTTTCAACTTTATATCTTCCTCCCTTCTCTTTCTTGATAATGAAGGGCTCTGCATTCTGGTCACCCAGGACATCGCGGAACTTCCTCTTAATCCGCGATACGGTTGCATAGAAGACCGTCTTCGATTCTGCGCACAGAGACTCAATCTTATCCTCCCTGAAATTAGAATCGGCAAATGATGATTCCCTGGAGTAGATCCGGCAGAGTTCCTTCCAATGGAGGACAAGGTCATCGGAGGTTATGCCTTCCGGGTGATTCAGAAAAAGATATAAGAGAGTCCTTTCCACTGGATTGAGGTATGCCTTTGCCTTGTAGTCGGGGAAGGATATGCAGCCCTGCCCTTCCACAATCAATCTGCGACTTGCGGGATAATTGTGAATGCCGTTTTCGATAGCCGAGTAATCCAAACCGCGGGAATGCAGTTCGGTTACAAGTGATCTTATTGTGCAGACTATTTGGGCAGTCTTGGCCCTTGACTGGTACGTATTCATTGGTATATCGGCTTTGTGTCCGGCTATGCGGACAGATGGCGCGCATACATGCGCTTATGCTATTTGAAAATGGGGAAGGGCTCCTTAGGCCAGAGAAGACGGAGCCAGGCCGACCTATAAACGCATGAGGCCGATATACATGGCATCCGTTCTCCCGAACGGGCGTTCGGGGAGCAGGGATTTATGTGTAAGTCGTATCGGCTGCATGTCTATTTTATAGTTACCAATTAATTTGCGGCGGCAAAGTTGCAACAATACTTCCAGATATCCAAATCTTTGCAAGGTTTGCAGAGATTTGTTGGATAAGATAGCTTGCTCTACCTTTGCATCGAAATCTTGTGGGGTTGTGCAGTGGTAGCACGAGAGTTTCATATGCTCTATGTCGCGGGTTCGAATCCCGCCCCCGCAACAAGAATCCGTTTTTCCAAGGCGGTTTTGATGGTTTTTGTCCGCTTTTCCAAGGTTGGCGTTGGGATAATTGGGACATATGGCCGAAACGCCTTGATTTATAACGCATTATCAACATGAATAACGTGGTGCTCGCATTTTTTCCAACGAAAAATCATTGTTTCGCCGCACTTTTTCCAACGAATCTCGGGTATTCGAACGCTTTTTCTCCAACGAGTTCCTCGAATTGCTACGTTTTCACTGGCGATGAAAATGTAGCAAGATGAATGATAATGACCTCAATGACAGCACCTTCGGACCTGTCCGGGGACGTTTCTTATTGGGAATGTAACCAGAAGCTATAAACTATAATAAGATAATGATTAGTGCTAATATTTCAATTTTAACTATAATTAATTACATTTACATTGGAAAAGATTGATGCAATATGGACTTGAAGAAGTATTCGAATACTCAGATCCTGCAAATGCTAGGGCTGCGGTTCAAGGATTACAGGCTGATGATGAACCTTTCCCAGGGAGACCTGGCCAAGGCTGCGGGCGTTTCCGTCTCCACCGTCCATAAGTTCGAGACGGGTACGATCACGAATATGAACGTCACCAACCTGATGGCCCTGCTCCGGCCGGTCGGCCTGCTGGACCGGTTCGACGACCTGATTCCGGAGCAGCCCTCGAATCCTTATCTGACAGCACCGGAACATCAGCAACAAAGGGTAAGGAGGAAGAACAATGGCTAGGAATATAGACAGCGGCAGGTTGAGCGTCATGCTCTGGGGCCAGGAGATCGGACAGCTCTGCTGGAATCCGGCGAAGGGAAACTCGTATTTCTTCTTTTCACCCGAATACCTTTCATCGGGGCTCGACATTGCACCGCTGACCGCCTCTTCGAAGAGCCCCGCAGCCCGTTTCGCCATCTATGGCAACACGGACTCGGCGAAGTATCAGAAGCTTCCCCCATTTATCGCGGACTCACTTCCGGACGATTGGGGCAATACCCTCTTTGACCAATGGTTCGCGGAACATCACTATCACGAGAAGGACAAGACTCCTTTGGCGAAACTCTCTTTTGTCGGTAGCCGCGCCATGGGTGCGCTCGAATTCGTCCCGTGTAGCGAAGATGCATTCAGCACGAATGAGAAACTGATGATCCCGAAACTGTACGACTTAGCGAAGAAGATCGAGCAGGACCGCGAGCACGCCATCATCTCCCCTGAAGAGACACTCACGCAGAAGGCCCTGATGGCCGTCGGGACCTCCGCCGGCGGACGGTTCAAGAAGGCCATCATCGCGATGGACGAAGGTGGAAACATCTTCTCCGGCCAGACCTCGGCAAGAGGCGACAGGAAGTATTACATCCTCAAGTTCAATACCCCCGAGTTCTGCCTCTCTGAGATCGAGAAAACCTGGTATGACCTGGCCACCCGGGCTGGAATCACGATGATGCCGTCCCGCCTGATCGAAGTGGAAGGTATCAGCCACTTCCTGACAGAGCGGTTTGACCGCCGTGCCGGTGAGAAGGTGTTCACCCAGACACTTGCCGCCGTCAATCCGGAGGCATATTGCTACGAGGATCTCTTCTCCACCTGCAGGCAGCTCTCCATCCCCCAAGATGAACTGAACGAACTTTATCTGCGAATGGTGTTCAACATCCTTTCCAACAACACGGACGACCACGCCAAGAATTTCTCCTTCATCATGGAGAAGGATGGTTCCTGGCACCTCTCTCCGGCTTACGACCTCTGCTTCATCTTGAAGACAGCGACAGCCCCGGAAAAGCGTCACGAATTCTCCGTGCGGGGCAAGTACGAGGATATAACCCTCGCAGATTTGATGGCTTTTGCCGCCCAGAACGACATCAAGAATCCTGCGAAGTATATCGACAAGGTTAAAGAAGCGCTCAAAGACTTTCGGTCCCTGGCTTCAGCAAACGGTGTCGCCCCTCTCTTCATCGACATAATAGAGTCTCGGCTGCGAGAACTCTCTCCGGATGTCTTTGAACCGGCTGTCGCCACTTCGGATCTGATCCGGCTCGAGATGACCGACTCGGGTAATATCCACCTTTATGCGATGATCGACGGCCAGGAAAAGAGGCGTGTCTTTACGAAGAAAAGCGAACAGTATGAGGCCGTTCTGGGTGCCATGAAGAGACCTCTTTCGAGAGAGGATAAGGAAGAAATTCTGGAAAGGTACTTCAACTCTTAGTCTGATTCCCTAATGGCGCCCTTGTCTGTGATGACCTTCCTGAACACGAACATCTCATCGTCCATGCTCCAGTTGCCCTCCTCTTCCTCGTGGACGGCTGGGCCGTGCTGATACTTGTTCCAGAATTCGACGATATGGAACCCGCATCGGGTTGCAAGGGAAGGAGTATGATTTCAGGTAGTTTCATAGACGCCGTAAAAGTAACTATGTTTGTAATCCAAATGAAGAACGCTCTCAGGGGCTTGTCGGCCCCTGCCGCTTGGCAGATTCCCGAGAAGTTTTTCATATGATATAAAAGCTACTGATATTTTTGGCTTCATTTATAAAGCACAACATGTAATCAAAAACACAGTAGCTATGAGTACACAAAGTAAACCTTTTCCCTCAAAGGTCAAAAGATTTTTGTCGGATTAGACGTACATCTAAGGAGTTGGTCGGTAACTGTCCTGTCAGAGCAGGCTGTTTTAAAGAAGTTCAAGCAGGATCCCAGCCCTGCTGCATTGAACAAGTTTCTGACCAACACCTATCCGGACGCGGAGTATTACTCGGTCTACGAGGCCGGTTTCTGCGGTTTCTGGATACACTGGGAACTGCACAATCTGGGAATAAACAACATAGTTGTGAACCCTGCAGATGTTCCAACAATGGCTGGTGAGAGGTTGAGGAAGACTGACGCTATAGATAGTGGCAAGCTCGCCAGAAGTTTACGTTCTGGTGAACTGAAAGGGATATATATTCCTGACAGTCTTGCGACAGAGATACGCTCTTTGATAAGATTGAGAGACTCATTGACGAAAGATCAGACTCGCCATAAGAATAGGATTAAGGCTCACCTAAGGTATTTGGGAATTGATATTCCTGAAGAGTTTCAACGCCCAGGGTGTACGTGGACCAATAAGTTTGTCCTATGGTTGAAACGTTTGGATCTGGAGACTGATTACGGAAGGAAGACACTTGATTTATTGATCGCCCAGTATGAAGATCTTCGTGGCCAGCAGCTCAAGATGATGAAAGAACTTCGTCTATTGTCAAGGACGGAACGCTTTGAAGAGCCTCTCCGGTATTTGATGAGTGTTCCTGGAATCGGACAACTGGCTGGTTTGACGATAATCTCAGAGGTGGATGACATCGCTCGTTTCAAGGATGCAGCTCATTTCGCCTCCTATGTAGGCATCGTCCCGATGTGCTATTCAAGTGGCGAGCATGATGGAACCGGCAATATCACCGTTCGTCGTCATGCCAAATTGAGATGGCTGATTGTAGAGGCTGCATGGGTGGCATCACGAAAGGACCCTGTTCTGTCCTCTGCATTTGTTGAGTATTGCCGGAAGATGAAACCAAGCAAAGCGATCATTAAGATTGCGCGACGTCTGGTCAATCGTATTTACTTCGTTATCAAGCATCAGCAACCTTATGTCAACTGCTTTGTCTCATAATGCAATTGAAATCCTGTCTGGTAAACAGACTTCCATTGGGAGAGAGTACTTAAATTCGAATGCGGCTTTGGAGTCCGCTTGTTAAAGTTTGTACCTCCCGCCTCAGTAACCTAATGCAGATACTTGCGGCACTGACTACAGATGTCCGCTTTGGGAAGTTTGTTTACCGAGGATTTTTATGAGTCTCACAAGCATCGATCTCTACGAGACCGATGGATCGTTATTGTTTCGCTCCAAATCAAACATTTTTCAAATGCTTGATTTATAGCGATTTATTGAAAAGCTGAAAATGTTTTCAACTTTTATTTGGATTTCAACTGGGAAGTAGGAAAAATTGTTTATCTTTGTTCGCAACCACATTGCGCGCGACACTTGATGGCCTTATTCTCGAAACATAAACTTTGGCAAAAGATATTCCTGCTGGTCCTTGCGGGCATTTTTGTCGGCGGCGGCGGCCTTTTCCTTTATTTGATGCGTTTCCATACCTATCTGGTTGGGGACGATCCTTCGGCCTGTGTCAACTGCCACATCATGCAACCCTATTATGCCACTTGGAATCACTCTTCCCATGGCCGTGGGGAGACTGTCACGTGCAATGACTGCCATGTCCCCCATGAGAATATCGTCAGGAAATATGCTTTCAAGGGGATGGACGGAATGAAGCATACAGCGGCATTCGTCGCCTTCCGCGAGCCGCAGGTTCCCGCCGCCAAGGATCCCAGCGCGCAGGTCGTCATGAACAACTGCATCCGCTGCCATACGGAGCTCACGACAGCGTTGGTGAAGGCCGGGAAGATAGATTACATGATGACGCAGGCCGGCGAAGGGAAGGCCTGCTGGGATTGCCACCGGGATGTTCCCCACGGAGGGAAGAATTCTCTCTCGGCAACCCCGGATGCCCAAGTTCCGTTCCCCGAATCGCCTGTTCCCGAATGGCTGCAGAAGGCCATCGGCCATCATTCTCCCCACGGTCACCGACATGGAAAATAAAAATTGTACGATATGAGTGAAAAGAAACTGAAACCCTTGCACAGCTGGTTGATTTTCGGAGGCTCCATGGTCGTGGTCTTCGTCCTGGGCATCGTCGTGTCCGCTCTCATGGAGCGCAGGGCGGAAGTCGCCAGCATCTTCAACAACCGGAAGAATCCCATGCAGGGCATCGTGGCACAGAACCAGAAATTCAAGAGCGATTTCCCGCGCGAGTATGAGACCTGGAAGGCGACGGAAGAAACGGATTTCCGTTCCAAGTATATGTCTTCGGACATTCAGGACGTCCTCGAGGAACGCCCCAACATGGTCGTCCTTTGGGCAGGCTACGCTTTCTCATGGGACTACAATTCGCCCCGCGGCCACTTTCATGCCCTGGAGGATCATCGCGAAATCCTTCGCACCGGTTCTCCCACGGAGCTCTACGACGGCTCCAACCAGCCCGGCACCTGCTGGACCTGCAAAGGCCCTGATGTGCCGCGTTTGATGGAGGAAGTCGGCCCGGCTGAATTCTACAAGGCCAACTGGGCCAAGTGGGGCGCCGATGTCGTGAACCCCATCGGCTGCAGCGACTGCCATGATTCCGAGACCATGGACCTGCACATCTCCCGCCCGGCACTTCGCGAAGCCTTTGCCAGCATGGGCAAGGACGTGGACAAGGCCACACACAACGAGATGCGCTCGCTTGTGTGCGCCCAGTGCCACGTGGAGTATTATTTCCACGATTATCCCGAGACGCCCGAGAAGGACCAGTACCTCACCTTCCCCTGGAAATACGGCCTCACGCTGGAGGATGCGGAGAAGTACTACGATGAGATGGGCTATGCCGACTACATCCACGCGTTGTCCAAGGCCCCCATCCTCAAGGCCCAGCACCCCGGCTATGAGACCTCGCTGCAGGGCATCCACGGCCAGCGGGGAGTAACCTGCGCTGACTGCCATATGCCTTATGTCGCCGACGGTGGCGTGAAATACTCCGACCACCACATCCAGAGCCCGCTGGCAAAGATGGACCGCACCTGCCTGGTGTGCCACCGCGAGAGTGAGGAGACGCTCCGGCAGAACGTATACGAGCGTCAGGAGAAGTGCCTGGAGGTTCGTGACCAGTTGGAGGACATCCTGGCCAAGGCCCATATCGAAGCCAAGTTCGCCTGGGATCAGGGAGCGACTGAGGCAGAGATGAAGGACGCCTTGCAGGACATCCGCAAGAGCCAGTGGCGCTGGGACTATGCCGTCGCCTCCCATGGCGCTTCTTTCCATGCTCCGCAGGAAGTGCTCCGCCTGATGGGCAAGGGAGTCACCTATGCTCAGGAAGCGCGCCTGAAGATTGCCAAGGTCCTGGCCCGGCACGGCTTCACTGGCGATGTGCCGATGCCGGACATCTCCACCAAGGCCAAGGCGCAGGCCTACATCGGACTGGATATGGCTGCCATGGAGAGCAAGAAGGCCGCCTTTATGGAATCCATCGTCCCGCAGTGGCTGTCCATGGCCAAGGAGAACGGCAAACTACTTGATTATTAAGAAGCATGTGGGTTAAACCTTGGAAAATGAAGGAGGGCTTCCTCATCGGAGGAGGCCTTCTTTTTGCGGGAATGCTGCTGCAGGTGGCGACGGGCCCCATCCGGTGGGAGCTCTTTACCTGGCCGGTCAACTTGATCGTGCTGATCCTGCTGCTGGCCGCTGTCGGCGTGATGTTCGCGCTGGGTCGTAAAGTCTATGCTTTCGAGTGGATGATGCATGCGGGAGCGGCCGTTCCCTGTTTGGTGTACGCCGCGTCCCTTACCATCCTGATGGGCCTGCTTCCGCAGGTACGTGTGGGTGGGATGCCTTGGCTGAGCCAGATGCTGCGGTTCTGGCCATTCGTCTTGATCTGGACCTGGATGATGGTGATTTCGGCCCTGGCCGCTCTGAACCATCTCCTCCGTTGGAAAGTGAAGGAGATCCCGTTCATTCTGAACCATCTGGGCGTCGTGGTCGCCATCGTTTCCGCTACGCTGGGAAGTGCCGATACGCAGAGCCTGCAGCTGACCGCCTTCACGGGGGAACCGGAGTGGCGGGCCGTGGACGATGCCGGAACGGTACACGAGCCGGGCCTGGCCATCGAACTGCACAAGTTCACCCTGGAAGAGTATCCGGACCATACGCCTAAGCGTTTCGCGTCGGACATTACCGTCTATACGGAAGATGGAAAGGCGGTTCAGGGAACGGTGGAAGTGAATAAGCCCTTGAAGGTGAACGGCTGGAAGGTCTACCAGTACGGCTATGATGTGAAATACGGCACCGAGAGCCCCTACAGCGTATTCCAGCTGGTACATGATCCCTGGATCCTGTGGGTGTACATTGGCATTTTCATGATGATTGCAGGCGCTTTGTGCCTGATGCTCTTCATGGCCCCTAAACCGATGAGATCATGAGTTGGGATTCGTTTGTCTGGTTCGCGCTGACAGCGGCTCTCTTATGGGCCGCAGGCGCATTCTTTGCCTGGAAAGAGCGCAAGCCGCTTGTGTATGCCTGCACGCTGACCGGCATCGCCTTGTTCTTCGCCTTCATCCTGGGGATGTGGATCTCGCTGGAACGTCCACCGTTGCGGACGATGGGAGAGACCCGCCTATGGTATTCTTTCTTCCTGCCGGTTGCCGGTATCATCGTCTACAGCCGCTGGCGCTACAAATGGATCCTGAGTTTCAGTACGCTGCTCTCCTTCGTGTTCATCTGTGTGAACCTGCTCAAACCGGGCATTCACTCCAAGAGTCTGATGCCGGCCCTGCAGAGTCCCTGGTTCGCGCCGCACGTCATCGTGTATATGTTTTCCTATGCGCTGCTGGGCGCTGCCACGGTCATGGCCGTGTACATGCTTATCAGGAAGGGGAAGACCACGGAGAAGGAGATCAACCTTACGGACAATCTGGTTTATGTGGGCCTGGCCTTCTTGACCTTCGGGATGCTCTTCGGCGCGCTATGGGCCAAAGAGGCCTGGGGAACCTACTGGGCCTGGGATCCCAAAGAAACCTGGGCTGCCGCCACGTGGCTTTGCTATCTGGTGTACATGCACCTGCGCAAGGCCAAGCCCGGTGAGTGGCAGACCGCCTGTGTTATCCTGCTCGTGAGTTTCGTCTGCCTCCAGATCTGCTGGTGGGGCATCAACTATCTGCCATCCGCCCAGGGATTGTCCATTCACACTTATAACGTGAAATAATCATTCCTGGAATCCAGCAAGGTGAATCGCATTGGAGAAGAAAAACAGGTGGTCCGCTGGATGATCGGGCTATTCTGCCGAAGGAAGCATCATGGGAAAAGGCTTTGTCCGGATTGTTCCGCACTGGCTTCTTACTGTGACAGCCGCTTGGAACACTGTCGATTCGGTAACGAAAAAACTACGTGTAAAAAGTGTCCGGTGCATTGTTACAGTCCCGACATGCGGGAGAAAATCAGGGCCGTCATGCGTTATTCGGGCCCCAGAATGATCTTCCTTCATCCGTTCGCCGCCATCCGGCATCTGGCGAGATGAAAATCAAATGATTGATTGATCGGTGTAAACTTACATAAGTCAATCGGCCGAAAAGAAAAAAGAGTATTCATCGACACCGGGGATGAGTGCAATGCCGGTCTCTTCGATGTGAATCTGTTCGGCGGAGTCTATGAAGCGCACGGTGAATATCTTACCTTCGAGTCGTTTTGCCTGCCAGTCCATTCCGCCGGCAGTGTCCATCTTCACGACCCTGACCTTAGATCCGCGCTTAATCATACCCGGTCCTCCTTCATCGTTTCAATCCGTCGAGTGTCTCGTTGGGAACAAAAACCCTCGAAAACGTTCCCGCCTGACCCGTCCTGATTTTTGTTTACAGTTTTGAGCCGTTATTTTTGTTCATACTTCCCGATTGATTCCAAGATAGGCAAACTCGAGGAGTGGCGCAAGGCCCCTCCCGAATCCAGGGGGAGGAAGCCAAAGGCGAGACAGTTTCGTGTCCAGGATATCACGATGGAGGCCATCACCAAGATCCTCGGGGAAACGAAACGAGGCATCTTCGTCTTCGTGGATGAATTGAAGGGCTGGATATCATCCTTCAATAAGTACCGGAACGGAGGCGGGGACCTCGAACAGTGGCTCAGTCTCTACAACGGGGTTCCCATCACCGTGAACCGCAAGGGCGAGGATGACATCATCTTCGTGGCCGACCCTTTCGTCAGCGTAATTGGCGGTTTACAACCGGGCATTCTCCCGAGACTGTTCGGCGGAAGCAATATGGACAACGGGTTTTTCTACCGCTTGCTCTTCGTCAACAACAACGATGACGGGAAGCCGCTCTTGTGGAAAAGAGCCGACCTTCCGTCAGGATGCGACGAGCAGTGGGAAGATTTCATCAGTATGATCCTTAGACATGACGGTTCCAAGGAAGAGGACGAGACAGTATACTCCTTTAGCGGAGATGCATGGGATTACATTGTTGACTGGCAGAACGGCATTGAAGAGCGAAATGCGGAGGACGAGCCGGAGTCCGTGATCGCCATCTTCCGGAAGATCCAGGATTACTGCCTGCGTTTCCGCCTCATCATCCACGTGATGCGTGAGGCGGCGGAAGAGATTCCCTGGTCCAAATCCATCGACGAGGACACCGCCCTGAGGGCGACCATCCTTGCGGAATACTTCTTCCTTACAGCGAAGGAGACCTACAATCTTGTGCAGCAGGGAGGGTTCAATTATCGAAGTAAGCTTGCTGTTGGTTGGCACCGTCTTTTATTATATTGCGAAGGCAAAGTTCACATAGAAGGCAAAATCGTCAGCATCTTGCTGATGAATTGAAAGAGAGGTATCGTCAATATCCCCTTGACGATTCCTTATCTTGAATCTCGGCTCTTTCTATGTGAGAAAGAGGCTAGTGTCGCGATTAATACGGGACCACAGAGTTCCTTGAATTTGAGATAGCTACAAATGGTGCTACTTTTCGACCCGCAGTGAGCCATCGTCTTCACGAACGATGGTATCCCCTTCGTACACCGAGACGAACCCCTCGCCCGTGTCCACGGAGAGCATGGAGAAGCCCATACAGAAGTACGGCGCCAGGACCTTGTCCCCGCAGAGACGCTTGACTTCGTCGTAGTTGGTGCCGGTATAGGTAACCGTTTTCATTAATTCCTTGATAAAGCGAGGCTAATCTTTCCCTTTTCCTGCGATCCGGCTGTGCTGAGTCGAAGCAGAGGGAGGCCGATAGCAGCCAAAACCGAATCTTTTAGTAAATCACGCTGATTCTGACCGGATCCTTTCTTGTGATACTGCGTTCCATCAACCTCAATGGCCAATTTCGCTTTATGTGAAACGGTATCATAGATAAGGAAGTCAATATGTGTCCATGAACGCGATGCGTAAACACGCTGTTCTGGTGTGAGGTCAGAGGCTGCTGTTACAAGATGCCGGAGCGGATAATGCATTAGAATTCCTAGATGAGTGGAGCCTTTCTCTTTAATGACATCTTTGATAGCCCAGTAAGTAAGGTTTTCTGAATCATATTCGGAAACCCGTTTATGGGTCTTGTAGAAATTGAGAAGCTCTTGGGTATAATCCTCATAAAGCAAGTCATAGATAGAGGAAATCTCGCTTTCCTCACTTTTACCTTGATAATACTCAATATAATCAATAAGATCCCTGATGTTTGAGTCAGGTTGCTCATCAGCAGAAACAACGAGCGTAAACTGCCGCTTCGCTCTCGATACAGCCACATTCAGAAGATGTGGATCATCTGTAAATTCCTGTATCTGATTGTCCACCGTAGAAAGAACGATAGCATCATCCTCGCGACCTTGGAATTTATGGACGGTAGCGGCCACATAATTTCGCCCCGTAGCCTCTAATGCAGCGTGCAGTGCATTCACTTGATTGTTGTACGGTGCGATGAAACCGATATCTGTAAACTGTTCCTCCAGTGCAGGTAGGATTTCCTGAATAACAGTATCCACCTGCCGGTAATTGACCGTACCTCTAGCATGGTTCCCTTTGACAGTTTTAACAACACGGATGGGGGCGAACTCTGATTCGCTCTTCTTCATGGGAATTAATTCGCCATTATAGAATTGTTTACTGCAGAAACCGATGATGAGAGGGTCGCAGCGATAGTGTTCTTTCAGAAGGGTTTGCGGAATCTTGGAATAAAGGGTGCATAGAGAAGACAAGAAACTATTCGAAGAATAACGGTATGCCTCAGCGATGCCGTATTTGGCGAAGATTGCGCTCACCACTTCTTCTGTGTGATGATCCACCACATTTGGCAGCTGTTTCAGGTCGCCGACAATTACGGCATTCCTTGCACAGGTCAGTGCAAGGGCACCGGCAGCTATATCCACCTGTGATGCTTCATCCATGATCAAGTAATCAAACTTGTAGGCAGGATTGATATTGGAAGTCGCCGAGAAAGTGGTGCTGAGTACAATTGGGTAATCCTGAAGGAATGCTTTGGTCTTCAAATATATTTCATCCGAAGAATATATCGTCCGATCTTTCCGGGTGCCATATTTCCTGTACAGATGGTCTTTCAGAATGAGCATCGAAATATCTGTCAGCCGTTTATTCTTTGCATCGGCGTCCTTAACAAATTCACGGTACTGTTCGCATTGCCTCTCCAGTTCTTTGATTCTGGTGGCGACAAGCAAGTATTGGAGTTTGTCAGGGGCTCCTTCTGTGGCAGGGAGTCGGTGATAAAGCAGTCTTAATCGAGTCCACCATGAAAGCCGATGATTTCGTTCCATCTCTCGACTACTGAGAAGAAAGTACTTTTCAAGTGTTCTGGCTGGCCACTGCTTTGTTGCCTCTATAGTCTTTGGGAACCGTTCAACTTGACGTTTGTACTCGGCCAGTCTATCCGTGCAAAGTGCCAACGTTTCCTGACACTCATATAGTTCCTGCAACTCTTGGGAGAGAGAACCCGCCTCTTGACGAATAATACTTGCGTTATCTAGCTTCCACGATTCCATATCTGGGACAACACCTGTCTGGCCGTCAACGAAAGCTTTTTTATTACTTGCACGGCCCAACTGTGCACAAAGGAAAACGAGTCCCGAAGACTCTAGTTTTTCCTTAACATTCTCTACCGCGGAATTGTTGTTAGAAACGATTTCCATCGTCTTCCCATCGAGTAGAAGATTTGCCAAAATATTAAGAATGGTTTGCGTCTTTCCGGTTCCAGGGGGGCCTTGAATAACGCTTATCGTGTTCTCTAACGCATTGCGAACAGCTTTATACTGACTTCTATTGCAGCCAAAAGGGAAAATCGGGGCACTATGCTTTTCGTAGGAGTTCTTGTATGTTTCGACATTGAGAAATGCTTCCAGAAGTGAATTCTTAGCCACGAATTTCATCTTTGTGTATTTATCAGCAAGACTTACGGTGTTGTCATCATCAATGGGAATAACATTATATTTTGCCACCTCATTCAGATACTCCCAGACATTAATAGAGCGATTGTCATCGATGTGCTCCTCAATGGAAACGTATTCTGCAGGATAGTTCTTGCCCGAGCCGTTTTCGTAAATGATTCTATAGGCATTGTTCTCTCTTCCCTCAAATACCCTTACTCCCAGTACATGAAAGAAGACTTCACCGTCCGACTTACGCGTAACACGGAATGGCGGCTCTAGCTGTCTGGTATAATTCGCAACATCGACATTGGCCGGATTGTAATGAAAATAGTTATCACCCTTCTTGAACTTAACATAGTACTGTCCTGTGCGCTCATCAAATCCGAAAGACTCGATATCGTCTCGGAGCTTGAAAGTTCCAGACTTGTCCTTTAGGAAAACTATTTGTTTGATTATCGACATGTTGCACAAAACCGATCCGTAAGATTGAAGTCACACAAATAACCCCAAAACCGCTGAGCAGCGTTCCAAGGGTTACTTATAAAATCAATCTTGATGCATGCCAAATCGGAGCACAAGCCACTCATATTAAAAGCCCAAGAAATATCGCCATTTGAGTGTGTTTCTTTGCTCATTCTGAGCAAGAGCTCTCGATAGGGGATCGCGCACATGACTCTTGTTGATTCTCTGTTGATTCTAATTCTTCCACGATCATAGGGAGCAGAACCTCATCAGCTGGTAGCCAGTTAACGGAATGAATTTCATCCTTATCCAGCCATCTGGCAGCTTCATGTTCGTTCAGATGAAGAGCATCATTTCGTAATGAAGACATGAAACAATGCATGGTAAGATGGAATTTGGGATAATCCCAGTCAACCGTGTAAAGGAATTTATCCACGCTTATATCCGCATCAAGCTCTTCGTGAATCTCGCGAATAAGCGCATTTTCCGGCGTTTCGCCGGGTTCCATCTTTCCGCCTGGGAATTCCCACCAGTCTTTGAAATCTCCATATCCACGCTGGGTGGCAAAAATCTTATCCTCTCTCCGTATAATAGCGGCGACTACTTCTATTGTCTTCATAATGATTGTTCTGTAATATATTCGTATAGATTGCTCTCTATAGGTGTGTCAAGACGATACCCAATTTCTACTGCTGTTACGTCTTCTGTGTCATTCATCACAAACTGATGAAGATGGCCATTATGACGCATCGTGCCCAAGAAATAAAACTCTTTTGAGGACTGATCGTCTTTGTTCTTCCGTACAAATAAAGGCATTAGAATACCCCGCTCCTGGCTATGTACGGCATTCTGAACATCATCGGAGTCTATAGTTCTACGACTCTTTGAGATAGCCGTTAACGAGGAAGGATCGGTAAAGCGGTCTTCATAACGTGTCGTGGCGGTAATGTCCTCCTCTTTCTCGTAATTGATAAAGATAGGATAAGTCTTTGAGTATGAATCGTATTTGTATCCGCCAATATTCAATGAGACCTCTTCTTTCCTCCAACCGAGAAGCCAACACACTTCGGAATAGGTATACTTCTTATACAGATTGAACTGAGTCCCAGCGTAAGGCTTGGAATAATCTCTACGATATCTGTAAATGCCAAAATCTAGGAGTTCCCTGATCGCAGCATGGAAGGCCTCATTCTTCAAGGCATCCTCAAAAATGGCGGACAGTTGAAAGCCGCTTGGCGTTCTGCATGCAAGAGCAATCTGAAAACGATCTCCTCTGAAGAATTTTCCGGCTAAAACATCCTCGACATTCTGCACTAGGTGGTCGTCCAATACAACTCCATAACGGTTTGCCAGCAAGGATTCCCATCGATCCGAAAGTTCAGGCTCATCAATCAGAATTCTAAGAAGAGCTAGCTCGTGGATGCGCATACCTGACGCAAACTTTCTGGAAATATACTCCAGAATCTGATACTGCTTATCGGACCACTTCTCTGTGAAATCATCATCATATTTCTTGAGAAATGCCTGATATGACCCCATTTTGTCAATAATACGGAGAGGATCCAGCTCACCCATAACATCGAAGTCCTTCAAATTCGGAATGCGGCCTAGCTTGTATTTCAGCGATTGGTACTCCTTCTTAAGTAGTCGAATCTGGTTAAGGTCTGCGGCATCAATGGATTTGTAAATCCGGTCTCTAGATATTTCATCAAAATAGATGGTCGAAGCGCCTTTGATGACGTTATTACCCTCCATTAAAGAACGACGAATGTTGTCCTTATTTCCAGTTCTGTCTCCTGATAAAGCTATGGGAATCATGTAGTTAGTCTGATAATTCCCAATGAAATCAAGGACAATCACGAATTCTTTCCCTTCAGCCTTGCGAAGTCCACGTCCAAGCTGTTGAACGAAAATAATGGGCGATTCAGTAGGACGCAGTAATATGACCTGATTGATTTCAGGGACATCCACGCCTTCGTTGAAAATATCTACCGTGAAAATGTAATCAAGTTTGTCTATCCTTGTATCTGAGACCAGTCTCTCGATGGCATCCTCACGATCCTCCTGAGAGTCATCACCTGACAACATTACCGTGTTATAACGTCCTGTGGCATTGAACTTTTCGCTCAACTCCCGTGCTTCCTCTTTTCTGCTACAGAAAATCAAGCCCTTTACGCGCTGCCCACTGAAACCATAATACTCGGCACGTTCCAGAATATACTTCACCCTACGGTCGGATGTTAAATGCCGGAATCGACGAAGATCGTCATTGTCTTCCCCCTCAATCTCAAGGTCAGTAATGCCAAAGTAATGGAAAGGACAGAGCATTTCATTCTCCAGAGCCTGCTGTAGACGAACCTCACATGCTATGTTATGATCGAACAGCTGAAAGACGTCAAAACTGTCTGTTCGTTCAGGAGAAGCAGACATTCCCAAGAGAAGTTCGGGGCGGAAGTATTTGATAATCTTCTGGTAGCTCTCAGCACCGCTTCTATGGCACTCATCTAAAACTATGACCGAAAACTCCTGAGGGGCAAACTGTTCTCGAACATTCTCTTTTGCCATCATGTTCATGGTAGAAAAGAGAAATGAAGCCGAGCGTGCTTTCTTGATATCGTTGTGTGTTCCGCTAAGAAGCTCCATTGGGATATTCTTCCCGAAAATCCGCTTATAACTGCCCAGTGCTTGCCGGTTAATCTGCTCACGGTGAGAAAGGAACAGAGCCTTCTTTCCGTGTAGGATATTCTCCGAGAAAAGCTTACGGATGGCAAACGCAGATGCATATGTTTTGCCTGTTCCTGTTGCAGAAATCAATAGTGCCCGTTTTCCTCCTGAGCGTATTATCTCCTCGATGTTTAACGTGAACACTTCCTGCATCGAATTCGGCTGAAGTACTTGGGAATAGCCTAAATCAAGAGTTCTCGTTAATCTTGTAATCTCATCCCTCTCCTTCTGACTGCTTTCGTATAAATAGGCATACTCGTCCCGGTACTCCTCATAGCACACTGACGACTCCCATAGCTCATTGAACTCGGTTTCGATATCCTTTGCATATGCGCCTTCCGTAGATGAGACCAAGCGTGTATTCCATTCGTGGTTTTTGGTAATGGCATCTTGGGTAAGATTTGAGCTGCCAATGATAATGCGAAGGTTATCACCATTATGGAACATATATCCCTTGGTGTGGAAACCGACATTGTTTTCACCGGTCTTGAAGACGCGAACATCAAGATTGTTAAGTGAAGCGAGTTTATCTAATGCACGTGGGTCGCTGAACATTAGATAATCCGTCGTTAAAATGCGGCCCCGAGTCCCCTGTTTTTCCAAGTCCTTTAGCGTGCCAAGAAGCGGAGCTATTCCTCCCATGGTAATGAATGCGACACTTATGAACAAGTCGTCGCAACCTTTCATCTCCTTCTCAATAACAGTTAATACCTTCTTACCGTGTGAATTTGATATTAGGCTCGGAGAAAATGTCGGATCTGATTCGCGCGTAGCATCGATGAATGCCCTGTGGTACCCATCTACAAGTTTTCGAGTAGACAAATTGTTCAATGATGCTATTGTATTACGTTCTCTGATTTGCAAAATTACAAAAAAAAAGGAGAGAGAGGAAGGATTAAAACTATTTTAGTGTTTACCAGCAATCAGAATTGAACAACCCTTGGTCGTTGGATAAGGTATGAGTTCATAAGGAAAGGGAACAATCCCTCTTGGAAGAGGTGAAATCTATGTGACAAATTCCCTTACTCTCAGTACTAACAGATGTGAATCTCCACACACCTGTTAACACGCTTCAAAAAACCATTTTTGTCACACTTTTTGATACACTAGAAACGAAAAATCCCTCACAGAACGCTCTGTAAGGGACTTTCAGCGGAGAGGACGAGATTCGAACTCGTGATACGGTTACCCGTATGCAGGTTTAGCAAACCT
>Ga0256406_1002774_pt1 | contig 23637 bp, 18 predicted proteins | sample RumenRJG_03DNA_FD_185986 | JGI IMG/M metagenome (GOLD analysis project Ga0256406, IMG submission 185986) | Bovine rumen microbial communities from Lethbridge, Alberta, Canada - RJG_03 | ecosystem: Host-associated > Mammals > Digestive system > Stomach > Rumen | place: Canada: Alberta | collected... | reverse complement strand
AGTTTTTCAGTTTCCGTGTAATGTGCTGAAACAGCATCGTACAATGTGACGGTCATTGCGCACACACCCGCGAAAAGCCGAAAATAAAGTGATGAATCAGGCAACGTTTAATTTGCCGGATGACACTATAGAATATGGACGGAAGAAGTGCAGGAAATTCCCGCCACATATCCGCTGGACCAGGCCCATTGGAGATTGTAGCCTCCGCACTCTCCGTCTACATCAATGGCTTCTCCGGCAAAATAGAGCCCGGGGATTTTTCTGGACTCCAGGTGATCCGTGAGCTCCTTCGCAGGAATTCCTCCTGAGCAGATCTGCGCCTGTTTCAAAGATGCGGTTCCGGTGATGGTGACGGTGTACTGCTTTATTTGCCGGGCGGTCTTCCGGAAAGCCTTCTGTATCTTTTCCATGCAGGCGTTATTGGATGAACGAATGCCTTTGTCATTGAACAAGGTGGTGAGTTTGTCGGGAAGAAGACCGATCAAAAGGTCCGAAAGCGGTGCATTCGGGCGCGAGGCGGCTCTTTTTTCCAGGTCATTCTCGAGATCCTCTTCGGAGATATCCGGCATGAAGTCGAGCACGGCGTTGACCTTCCGTCCGCGGTTGATTCCCTCTGCCGCATAGCGGCTGACCTGGAACACGGGAATACCTGAGATTCCGAAATCGGTGAGCTGAATTTCACCGATTTCAGACGCGGTGAAGACCGAATCGGTATAGATCGAGACCGAGGCGCGGACACGAGTGCCGGCCCATCGGTTTGTCACATTTTCACGGATTCGAAGAGGTACAAGCGCGGGAAGAAACGGTACGGTATCGAGATGAAGATCGCGGGCAAATTGCATGACGTCGCCGGAGGAACCACGTACTGCGGAAGCAGGACTTCCTGTAGCGATGATTACACGAGAAGCCTTATAGGTCCATGTAAGCGTTGAGACAAGGAAAAGACCATCCATGCAGCTAATGGACGTGACCTGTTCCTTTGATTTGATCTTTACCCGGTATTTTTCTGCCTCGAGGAGGAGCAGACGGAGTACCTGGGATGCCTGTTCGGTGTAGGGATACACCCAGCCGTTTCTGTCGATCGTTTTCAGACCGAGCTCCTGGAAAAAGTCAATCGCATCATGGTTTGTGAACGACGACAGAATACTGCCAATCAGGCGGGAGTCTCCTCCTCTGTAGTGAGCTTCTGACAGATCCAGGTTGGTCAGATTGCACTTTCCATTTCCGGTTGCCAGAAGCTTGCGCCCGGGCTTTTCATTCTGCTCCAGGACGGTTACCTTCCTTCCCCTCCGGGCGGCGGTGATGGCAGCCATGAGACCGGATGCTCCGCCGCCGATTACGATCAGCTGTTCGTCCATAGAAATCCCCTTTAAATCCCCTTTTCAATGTTTCTGTCCCTGATTTTTTCGTGTTCTTAACGCGCAGGCGTTTACAGATTGACGAGTCCGGCATCTATCACCTTCTGGAGGCTCATGATGATACCGAGCTTGCCGTGAGGCCAGGTGAGTCCACCCTGAAAATAGACGGCATAAGGCGGCTTGATCGGTCCGTCTGCCGAAAGCTCGATGGAGGAGCCCTGTACAAAGGCGCCGGCGGCCATGATGACATCCGAATCATAGCCGGGCATCGGCCATGGCTCCGGGGTGACATAGCTGTCTACCGGTGCAGCAGCCTGAATGCCCTGACAGAAGGCGATCACACCCTCCGGCTTACCGAAGGTGACAGCCTGAATGATGTCATGGCGGTCCTCCGTCGCGTTCGGAACGACGGGGAAGCCGAGCCTTTCATAAATATTTGCGGCAAAAATTGCGCTCTTCAGGGCGCTTGCGGTGACCGTCGGGGCAAGGAAAAATCCCTGATAGAAGGCCGGATTGGTGCCGATCGATGCGCCGACCTCCTTGCCGAGACCAGGCGTGGTCAGACGGCAGGCGGCATTCGCCACACATTCTTTTTTGCCGACGATGTATCCGCCGATGGGAGCAAGTCCGCCCCCTGGATTCTTGATCAGGGATCCGACCATCATGTCTGCGCCGACGTCGGTGGGCTCGATTCGCTCCACGAATTCTCCGTAGCAGTTGTCAACCATGCAGATTACATCCGGGCGGATGGACTTAATGAAATGAATCAGATCGCCGATCTCCTTCACGGAGAAGGTGTGGCGGGTCTGATATCCCTTGGAGCGCTGGATGGTGACCAGCTTCGTGCGCTCATTCAATGCGCCGCGGATTCCTTCATAGTCAAAGGAGCCGTCCGGGAGCAGATCAACCTGACGGTAGGTGACGCCATATTCCGCGAGAGAACCGCGGGACGGACGGATTCCGATAACTTCCTCGAGGGTATCGTAGGGCTTTCCGACAGGCGAGAGAAGCTCGTCTCCGGGGCGGAGATTTCCGGAAAGAGCGATTCCGAGTGCGTGGGTCCCGCAGGCAATCAACGGGCGGACCAGTGCATCTTCGGTGTGGAAGGTGGATGCGAATACTTTCTCGAGGGTATCCCGGCCCATGTCATTATACCCGTATCCCGTGGAGGGATAGAGACACGCTTCGCTGACACGGTTCTCCTGCATCGCCCGGATGACCTTCAGCTGGTTGTATTCCGCGGTTTCATCGATCTTCCGGAAGCGTTCGCTAAGGGAGTCGGCGATCTCGGCGCAGAATGCGGCGGTTTTTTCGGCTATACCAAAGCTTTCATACATTTCGATTTCTTCTTTTGTCATCTTAACCTCGTTTTCTAGCTTATTCAGCACATATTTCGTAAAGCAATGCGCCATTGTTCCAGCATGTAATCCAGGATGGCATCGTCATCGTAGTGAAATTCATTCTTGTTGACCCAGATGATGCCGCTCTCCCGCTTGAACCAGGTGATCTGGCGCTTGGCAAAGTGACGGGTGTCGCGCTTGATGATCTCGACAGCTTCCTCTAACGAACATTTGCCGTCCAGGTAGGGAAACAGCTCCTTGTATCCCAGCCCCTTCATGGAGACGTGATCCTCCGTCAGTCCGCGGTCCTTGAGACGGCGGACCTCATCGACCAGGCCGTCGGCGATCATCTGATCGACCCTGCGGTCGATCTGCTGGTATAATTTCTCCCGTTCGTCATTCAGTACAAAATAGAGATAACAGTAGGGAGAGTCCTTTGCGCGCTGCTCCTCGTTGTGTCTGGATATGGGCGTTCCCGTCTGATCATAAAATTCCAGCGCCCGGATGACACGCTTCCGATTGTTCGGATGAATTGCGCGCGCCGCCTCCGAGTCCTTTTCAGCAAGTAGGGCGTGCAGGGCCTCCGGGCCCTTCTCTTCCGCCATCTGCTCATAGGCGTCGCGGATATCGGATTTTCCGTCGCTTTCGGAAAAATCGATGTCCCTCAGCACAGCCTGGATATAAAAACCGGTTCCTCCGGTAATCACAGGCACCTGCCCGTTTTTCCAGATTTCATTCATCGCTTGAAGAGCCATTTTTTTGAAAAGAGCGACGTTGAAATCCTCCTCGGGCTCCAGCACATCGATCAGATAATGGGGAATACCCTGCCGTTCCTCCGGCAGGATCTTCGCCGATCCGATATTCATACCCCGGTAGACCTGCATGGAATCCGCGGAGACAACCGCTCCGTTGACCGCCTTTGCCAGCTTCAGGGAAAGAGCGGTCTTGCCGACGGCTGTGGGGCCGGTTAGTACAAGAACCGGTTTTTTCTGAAGATTTTCGTAATCAAATGACATGGATTGCTGCCCTCTTATTTACGCGATCTCTGCTTTCCAGGCATGATCCGCATGATAAAATCTACTCAGATTTGTGTATTATACGATTCGCTTAAATTTTCTGTCCAGATCATATTTGGTCATTTTGATAATGGTAGGCCGGCCGTGGGGACAGTTATAGGGATTTTCCAGCGTGAGCAGCTCATCGATCAATGCGTCTGCCTCCTTCAGCGACAGCATGCTGTTGCCCTTGACGGCGGCCTTGCAGGACATGGACGCAATTTTCTCCGGGATGCTCTCCGGGGAGACGTCTCCGATTTCCGTCAGCTGATCCAGAATTTCCGTGAACAGACGATCGGAAGCGACTGCGTACAGATTGTCCGGAACGGAATTGATCTTAAAGGAGGTTCCGCCGAAGGATTCAATCTCGAATCCAAGACTTGCGAAGATGTCCAGGTTTTTCTCCAGGATGCCCGCTTCCTTTGCACTCAGATTTACAACGATCGCGGGATAGAGCATCTGGGCGTTGATTTTCTTTTCCCTGTAATTCTTCATCATCCGCTCATAATTGACCTTTTCATGTGCGGCATGCTGGTCGATGATATACAGAGCGTCCCGGTATTCAATGATCCAGTAGGTTTCGAAGATCTGACCGATGATTCGGAACTGTTTTCTGGAGCTGGGAGAAAGCACCTTTTTTTCTTCCGATGGAAAGAAACTCATCTGTTCCGGGGCGGATGCGGCGACAGGGGCAGAAGCCGGGATTGGAGTATCCTGTTTTGCATTCGCGTCCGGGCGCAACGCCGAATCGGAATGCGATGAAATCGGCATGTGCTTCTCGGGTATGTCGGATGTGCCGGATATGCTGGCGCCTGTGCGGGATGATTTCTGATAGTCCGGTTCTCCCTCCCGAACGGATGATGCGGTTTCCATACGCCGCGCACGTTCGAAGGGCTCCGGCGCAGACTTTGAAAGGACCGGCAGCCTTCCCGCATGGTCGGCACTTCGATGAGGTTCACGTCCTACCGGAACCTCGGGGATCCGTTCACGATTCATGAGCGTATTCTGGATCGCCAGACAGAGCTGATGATAGATGTCCTCCTGACTGGAGAAGCGCACCTCGAGCTTCTGCGGGTGTACGTTTACATCCACCTTCTCGCCGTCGATATTCAGATACAGCAGCGTGAAGGGATATTTGTGCTGCATGAGAAAGCCGTGGTACGCATCCTCAATGGTCTTCGCGAGAAGCTGGCTTTTCACATATCTTCCGTTCACGAAGTAATATTCAAAATTCCGGTTGCCGCGTGCCACATTCGGATTGCCGATGAAACCGTCGATCTCCATCAGATCTGTCCTGGCATGAATGGGAATCAGCTCTCTGGTGAGGTCTCTGCCGAAAATCTGATAGACGATTTCCTTCAAGTTTCCATTGCCGCTTGTGTACAGGCGGTTCTGGCCGTTCTGGATGAATTTGAACGAGATTTCCGGGTGGGAAAGAGCCAGCTCTTCCACAAAGCTGCTGACGTGATTTCCCTCGGACATCGGGGATTTCAGAAACTTTGCGCGGGCAGGCGTGTTGTAGAAGAGATTGCGGATGATAAAGGTCGTGCCCTCCGGTGCGCCGATCTCTTCGAATTCCTTTTCGGCTCCGCCTTCTATGGTATAGCGGATGCCGGTCAGCGCCTCTGGCGTTTTCGTGATGCATTCTACCTGAGCAACCGCGGCGATGCTTGATAATGCCTCACCGCGAAAGCCAAGAGAGGATATGTTCGTCAGATCCTCCACCTTCCGGATTTTGCTCGTTGCGTGACGCAGGAAAGCTTTTCGAACCTGGTCGGCGGGAATGCCGGCTCCGTTGTCTGTGATCCGCATGAAGGTGGTGCCGCCGTCGCGGATTTCAATGGTAATGGCTGTTGCGGCGGCATCGATGGCATTTTCCGTGAGCTCCTTGATGACAGAAGCAGGGCGCTCGACAACCTCTCCGGCGGCGATCTTATCGATTGTGGCTTTATCCAGTAATTCGATTGCTCTCATTTCTGTTTCCTGTTATCTTTCCTTGCTGTAGGGCCGTTCGGGTGCGGCTGCTTCTCTTCTCCCGCTGCTTACCAGCGGTTTTTTACCTCGTTTTGCAGATGATTCAGCATATTCAGCGCATCGAGCGGCGTCATTGTGGAAATGTCGATCTCCCGGATTTCATTGATGATCTTGTCATTGTCGGTCGTATCGAAGAGCGACATCTGCTGCATATCTACCGTATCGTAATGACGGGGCCGGTTCTTTTTCTGGCGGGTTTCCGTGAGATTCTTGATCGCGGCGGTGATATCTGCGTCGGACAGCTGATCCAGGATCTCCTTTGATCGTGCGAGTACGGCCTCGGGAACACCGGCGAGGCGTGCGACCTGAATGCCGTAGCTCTTGTCGGCGCCTCCCTTCACGATTTTCCGGAGAAAAACGATGCCGTCGCCTTTTTCCTTGACGGCGACACAGTAGTTGTTGACGCCTGCGATCTTTCCCTCGAGCTCGGTCAGCTCGTGGAAATGCGTCGCAAAGAGTGTCTTGGCGCCGATTTTCTTCGGGTCGGCCACAAATTCGGTGATGGCCCATGCGAGAGACAGGCCGTCGAAGGTACTCGTTCCCCGGCCGATTTCATCGAGAATCAAAAGGCTGTCGGAGGTCGCATTGCGCAGAATGTTTGCCACCTCACTCATCTCCACCATGAAGGTGGACTGTCCGCTTGCCAGATCGTCCGAGGCGCCGACCCGGGTGAAGATCCGGTCCACGATACCGATATTTGCCGATGATGCAGGCACAAAAGAACCAATCTGCGCCATCAGCACGATCAGAGCCGTCTGGCGCATGTAGGTGGATTTACCGGCCATGTTCGGACCGGTAATGATGGCGACGCGGTGATCCTGCTGGTCCAGATAGGTGTCATTGGAGATGAAAAGATCATCGGGGATCATTTTTTCAACGACCGGGTGTCGGCCGTCCCGGATATCGATCTTTCCGCCCTTGTTCAGCTTTGGACGCACGTAGCGGTTCCGCTGGGCAACATAGGAGAAGGAACAGAAGACATCGAGCGATGCGATGGCTTTTGCCGTGCGCTGCACGCGCGCCACATTTTTTCCAATGGTGTCGCGGATATCGGAGAACAGCTCATATTCCAGCGAACCGAGCCGGTCTTCTGCGCCAGAAATCTGCTCTTCTATCTGCCGGAGCTTCTCGGTGCTGTAACGCTCGGATCCGGTCAAGGTCTGCTTTCTCTGATAGTAATCGGGAACCTTGTCCTTGAAGGAATTCGTCACCTCGATACAATACCCGAACACCCGGCTGTATTTGATTCGCAGCGTCCGTATGCCGGTTTTCTCCCGTTCCTCGGCTTCGAGGTCCGAGAGCCATTTCTGACCGTCCTTTTTCGCGGTGCGGTATTTGTCCACCTGTTCGTTATAGCCGTCCTTGATGATTCCCCCCTCCTTCATGGCCATGGGCGGGTCGTCAATGATGGCATCGTCGATCGCGTGAAACAGATCCTCGAGCGGATCGAGATCCTCCTGGATATTTTTCAGAAGGTCGCCCTGAAATCCGGTCAGTAGCTGGCGGATAAAAGGAAGCATTTGAAGGGAGGACTTGAAGGCAATCAGGTCGCGGGGATTTGCCGTCTGGTAGGCGATTCGGCTTGACAGCCGTTCGAGGTCATAGACAGGCTGAAGATATTCGCGGATTTCATCCCGGATCATCGGCATGCCGGTGAGCTCTTCCACAGCGGTCAGTCGTTTTTCAATTTCATTTTTATGGATGAGCGGCTGCTCAATGATGCTTCGGAGCATTCGGGCGCCCATGGCGGTCTTTGTGCGGTCTAAAACGCCGAGCAGAGATCCCTTCTTTTGCTTTTCCCGGAGCGTCTCCACCAGCTCCAGATTTCTGCGGGTTGAGCTGTCGAGCAGCATAAAACGGTCGGAAAAATACGGCGTGATGGAGGTCATCTGCTCCATGTCGTTCTTCTGCGTCTGATATAGGTACTGGAACAGCGCGCCGGCGGCGATCGTACCGCAGCTGAAATCATCGAGTCCCAGGCCCTTCAGAGAGGAGACGTGAAAATGCTTCTTCAAAATCTTTTCGCATGAGACATCGTCAAAAAAATAGTCCTCCAATGCGGAGACAGAGATCCGGAGTCTGTTCCGGAGATCGTCGATATCGAGACCGGATACCAGGAGGCTCTGGTTGCAGATGATTTCCGAAGGCATGAATTTCTGGATTTCATCCTTGAGCTTCTGGCTCGTATCGGTCTCCGACACCAGGCATTGTCCGGTTGAAATGTCAGCGATGGACATGCCATAGCGGTCAGCGGTACAGACAATACACATGAGATAGTTGTTTTTGGTCTCATCGAGCTCCTCCTGACTGATGACGGTGCCGGGTGTGACTACCCGGATGACCTCTCGCTTCACCAGTCCCTTTGCCAGCTTCGGATCCTCCACCTGCTCACAGATAGCGACCTTATGGCCCAGACCGATCAGCCTGGTGATATAGGTATCCGCTGCGTGAAAAGGAATTCCGCACATAGGAGCGCGCTCCTCCAGCCCGCAGTCTTTTCCGGTCAGCGTCAGCTCCAGTTCCTCGGACACCATCTTCGCGTCGTCATAAAACATCTCATAGAAATCACCGACCCGGTAGAACAGGACACAGTCCGCGTATTCCTTCTTTGTGGCCAGATAGTTCTGCATCATTGGTGACAATGCCATATTTGATAGAAACCTCTCTTTCAACGGATGGGCGTTTGGTTATGATTCGAAAGAAATCGGATTCCCGATCAGATCCGATGTCCCATATAGTAGAAGCCGTGGCACTCATCCAGATGTACCGTTAATATTTGTCCGATGAGGGCAGCGTCTCCCGGAAGATGCACGACGATGTTGTTGTCCATCCGGCCGGTGACAAGATGGTCATCCTGCTCGTTCACCTGCTCAACAAGAACCTCCTTGTCCTGACCGGTGAAGCGGGAGGTCTGTTCTCTCCCGGTCTTTTGAACGAGGGCGAGAAGCCGGTCAAAGCGGTCCTTTACGACATCCTCGGGAACCTGATTTTCCATGGAGGCGGCAGGCGTTCCGCTTCTCCTGGAATAGATGAAGGTGAAGGCACTGTCGTAGCGGACTTTTGCGACCACGTCCAGCGTTTCCCGGAAATCCTCCTCGGTCTCGCCGGGGTATCCCACGATAATGTCGGTTGTCAGGGAGATATCCGGAATGGCGGCGCGTATGCGGTCCACAAGGGCAAGATAGGACTCTTTGGTGTAGCGTCGGTTCATGTCCTTTAGGATTTTTGTGCTTCCGGACTGGAGCGGAAGGTGAAGATGCCTGCAGATCTTCGGATATTTTGCCATCACCTCGATCAGTTCGTCGGACAGATCCTTTGGATGCGACGTCATGAAACGGACGCGGTCCAGTCCGTCGATCTGTACGACCTGCTCAAGCAGCTGTGCAAAGCTGACAGGTTCTTCAAGATTCTTTCCATAGGAATTTACATTCTGTCCCAGAAGCATCACCTCGCGGACGCCGTCCGCGACGAGGTTTTCAATTTCCCGGATGATTTCGATCGGTTCACGGCTCTTCTCCCGGCCGCGGACATACGGGACGATGCAGTAGCTGCAGAAGTTGTTGCAGCCGTACATGATATTTACACCGGATTTGAAGGAATATTTCCGGTCAACGGGCAGCTGTTCGACCATGCGGTCGGAGCTCTGCCGAATGTCGATGATCATCTGGTCCGGGTTGTCCAGGGCTGCCGAGATCAGCTCTGCCACCTTGTAGATATTGTGCGTACCGAAAATCAGATTTACGAAGCGGTAGCTCTCCTTCAGTTTTGATACGACATGCTCCTCCTGCATCATGCAGCCGCAGAGGCCGATCATCATGTGCGGATTTTTCTTCTTATAGGAATGGAGCTTCCCCAGGCGGCCGTATACCCTGGTGTTTGCGTTTTCGCGAACGGTACAGGTGTTGTAGAGAACGAGATCCGCATCCTCGGACTCTGTTTTCCGGTACCCGATCTCCTCCAGGATTCCCCGGAGCTTTTCGGAGTCACGCGCATTCATCTGGCATCCGAAGGTCACCACATGGAAGGTGAGCGGTCTTCCCGCCTTCTTGGCAATCTCGGCCAGCTTGCGGCGGGCCCTTTCCATAAAATAGTACTGCCGGAATGGTTCATTTTCCGGTGCGGGTTTTTCAACGTCCATACTACTGATGATCTGTTCGTAGGTCTGATTATTCACAATGATATTTCCTTTCCTGATTCACCGATATCGGTCGACTATCCGGAAGCAGAATTGCGTGCGCAAGGCAACGGGGCAATTCGCAGGTAATTCCGTTGATGTAATGAAGTAAAAAATGGTAACTAATGTATGATACGAACAGCGGGAAGCCCTCTGCTGCATGGCGTGTTTTATCTCATTGCAGAATCCGGTTTTCTGTAACAAGGTACCGGGGACAGATATCGTACGCATCAAAGGGAACCGCGTCGAAGACCTGGAACTCGAAGGCCACGGCGATGGTTGTGTGCTGCGTGTGCTCCGCCTGATACTTATCATAGTATCCGCCGCCGTATCCGACGCGATGCCGCTTCTCATCGAAGGCAACGCCCGGGATAATGAACAGAGCGTTCTCGTCGTGATCCGCGTTCTGCACGATTCCCGGGCAGTGGGTGATGGGCTCCAGAATTCCCATGATTCCGGGCGCAAGCTGACCAAAGTATTCGATATAGTAGAAGTTCATGATTTTCCCGTTTACCTTCGGGACGGCGACCTTCTTGCCATCTCTCCAGCACTGCTCGATAAATTCCCGGGTCATGACCTCGTGCTTGTGGTCCATATAGCAGAATACGGAGGAAGCATTCCGGTAATGCGCAGTATTTCTGATCTGTGCAAAAATAGCACGGCTCTTTTGCGTCACCTCTTCATCCGAGGCTTCTCTCCTTCTGGCAAAAACAATCTTTCTGAGTTCTTTCTTATCCATCGCTTGTCCTCATCAGGTATCCATTTGTTCCAGGTAATCCAGGAGGTAGAATTCGTCCTTCGGGTCCGCCAGAAAGAGAGTTCCGATATTTTCTCCGCGGATAATTTCATGTATCACATGAAAATCCTCGCCGCTCGCGATAATCATGTCGCAGCCGCCCATCGTAGCCACCCTTGCGGCTGAAAGCTTTGTGGCCATTCCGCCGGTGCCCGCATTGCTCCCGGTCGTGGATTTTCCCATATGCATCAGGTTGTCATCAATCCTGTCGACGACATCGATGAACCTGGCATTGGGATTCGTATGTGGATCATCGGTGTAGAGACCGTCAATGTCGGAAAGCAGAATCAAAAGATCCGCGTGGATCATTGCCGCTACAACGGCAGACAGATGATCATTGTCTCCGAAAACAGACAGAGAGTCGATTTCATAGGTGGCGATGGTGTCATTTTCGTTTACGACCGGGATGACACCTGCCTTGAACATTTCCCGGAAGCAGTTGACGGTGTTGTAGCGGTTCAGCGCGTCGAGCATGGTATGCTTCGTCATCAGGATCTGACCGCACACATGATTATATTCCGAGAAAATCTTCTGATAGATCATCATCAGCTTGGCCTGTCCGACCGCGGCGCAGGCCTGCTTCTGTGCGATGGTCTCGTCCTTCTTGCTGATGCCGAGAGTCCCGCGGCCGACCATGATGGCGCCGGAGGAAACGAGGACGACCTCTTTTCCCAGATTTACCAGGTCGCAGATCTCCCGGATCAGGATTTCAACCTTGATGAGATCGAGCCGCTGTGTCTCCCTGTGCGCAAGGGAGGATGAGCCGATCTTGATGATGATCCTTTTCTTGTCCTTCAGCTTTTTTCTCACTTCTGCACTAATACTCATCCATGCCCTCCCATAAATACGAATTGGCAGTATCTCATCTACAGACGGTCTTCAAGGTCACGCGTGATGCCGAGAGCCTGAAGAGCTGCCTCCTGTTTGCCCTCCATTACCGCTGCCTCCTCCGGAACCATGTGATCATATCCCAGAAGATGAAGCATGCTGTGAGCAATGAGAAAGGCAATTTCCCGTTTCAGAGAATGTCCGTATTCCTTTGCCTGCTCTGCCGCTCTCTCCACCGAGATCACAATGTCTCCGAGGAGAAGCTCGCCGGTCTCCGGGTTAAAGGAATCCGCGGAAGCCTCTTCGTCTTCGAGACAGCTGTAATCCGCGGGACTCTCCCAGTCCGTCATCGGAAAGGACAGAACATCGGTTGCCCGGTCAATCTGACGGAACTCCCGGTTCAGGCGGTGAATCTCTTCATTATCTACAAAGGTCAGATTCACTTCTGCCTCGTAGGGACACTTCTCGGACGTGAGAACCTGCCGGATCACCTGCTTTGCGGTCTCCTCGTAATCGAAGGGAATCTTATAATCCTGTTCATTTTCAAGGTTTAATGTCATAATCTGCACCTCTGAAATTTCTGCTGTTCCAGCCTCATGGAGCATCGGGAACAGCGGCGCCTATTTTCGGGAAGAAGACCGCCCCTGCCTGGATTTGTGTGTATCCTGGCGGGACCGGGCAGTATCCTTTTTCTCGTATTTCTCGTAGGCTTCCACAATCTTCTGCACCAGCGGATGGCGGACGACATCTCTGCTGGTGAGTTCACAAAAAGCAATCCCCTCGACCCGGCGGAGAACCTTTGCCGCGACATCAAGTCCGGAGGTCACGCCTGCCGCGAGATCCTTCTGTGTCATATCGCCGGTGATGACGACCTTTGAGCCGAAACCGATTCGAGTCAGGAACATCTTCATCTGCGCGGGAGTCGTATTCTGCGCCTCATCGAGTATGATATAGGCATCGTCGAGCGTGCGCCCTCTCATATATGCGAGAGGAGCTACCTCGATCAGCCCTTTCTCCATGTTCCGCTGGAAGCTCTCGGCGCCCATGATCTGATACAGGGCATCATAGAGGGGGCGGAGGTAAGGGTCAATCTTACTCTGAAGATCGCCCGGCAGAAAGCCCAGCTTTTCTCCGGCTTCAATGGCGGGACGGGTCAGAATGATCCTGCTGACCTCGTCATTCCGGAAAGCGGTGATGGCCATTGCCATAGCGAGATAGGTCTTTCCGGTACCGGCAGGTCCGATGCCAAAGGTAATCATGTGGTTTCGGATGGCGTCCACATACTGCTTCTGTCCGACCGTCTTCGGTTTCACTGCTCTTCCATTGATTGTGTGGCAGATCAAATCGCTGTCCAGCTCCAGAACATCAGATTCTCTGGATTCCATCGCCATAGAAAGCATATAGTTGATATTCTGTTCGGTGATTTCGTTGCCACGCGCGGAAAGCTCGATTAAATCGTCAAGCATTCGGCGGGCGGCGGTCACATTCGACGCGGGGCCGACGATCTTCAGGGAGCCGTCCCTCGAAAGGAGAGTCACACCGAGAGTTCTCTCGATTTTCTTAACGTTCTGATCGAATTCTCCGTATACATTCTTTTCATGTTCTGCGGGAATTTCCAATTGTTCTTCAATAACTGCCAATTTATCATCCTCACTGTGCGTTCTCAGCGATAAAAAATGAGAGAAAACCAAAGCTGCGTGTGCTCGTCGATATAATATTCCATGCCGCATGCCTCGGCGAGCTTTGCCACGACGATGCCGTGGCCTTCAATGCACGGGTGCATACGCTCGGGAAAACGGCAGGGTTTGCCGGGATAGGTGCATTGGGGGCAGATGCTGCAGGAATCCCCGGACAGACGGTACGTTTCCAGGCCGTCTTCTCGCATTCTCTTCTCGATGCTATCGGTGGTCTGTTCATGGGAGAGCTTCGTTTGAAAAGACTCCGTAAGGTTCATGCTGTCCTTGATCTCATGGACGGTGGAAAAGAAAAAAGCTCCCCGGAAGGCCTGACATCTCTCCCGGCATTCCGCGACCGTGCCGACGGCAGGCGGACAGGACCAGCTGGTTCCGTATCGTTTGCACTCCAGGCGACAGACCGCCCGTACTTTGTCCGTAAATGCAATCTGCTCTGGTGTCAGAAAACCGTATTCAAACACGGGGAGATCCTGAATAAGAGTCTCTATTCTGTTTTTTATTCGTTTACAATCTGTCATAGATAATATTAGAAACACTCATGCGATACCTTGTGCCGTAACTTGTATAAACTTCGGATTGCTTTGTGTTCCGCACTTTCGCAAGCATACCACGATTCGAAGTTTCCGCTTCCCTTCGATGGTTCGCAGCTTCCGCGCCGTCTTCGGCACATGGACATTTACTTGTGATACGGCTCATGGTGCAGAATACGGAAGCTCCGGTAAATCTGCTCCAGAAGAATCATGCGCATCAGCTGGTGCGGAAACGTCATCTTTGAGAAGCTGAGCTTTTGATCGGCTCTTCCGAGAACCTGCGGAGAGAGGCCGAGCGAGCCGCCAATCACAAATACTATATGACTGATTCCACGGACGGTCAATGAGGAAATCTGTTCGGAAAATTCCACAGAATTCATCATCTGTCCGTCGATGGCGAGCGCAATCACATAGGCATTGTCAGGGATGAGCTTCAGAAGCCTGTCCCCTTCCTTTTCCTTGATCGCAGTCTCCTCCGCCTCGGAGGCTCCATCCGGAGTTTTCTCGTCAGCGGCTTCGATGATCTGAAGCGTACAATAACGGCTGAGCCGCTTGCTGTACTCGGCAATTCCGGCCGTCAGATATTTTTCCTTGATTTTTCCGACACAGGCAATTGTGATTTTCATGAAACCTCATTTCGCGGGGATAAAGCTCCCTGGTGCGAGACACATAAGACCGAAGAAGCGATAATCGCTTAACAGAAAACATCCCGGAGTAGTCCGGGATGCTTTCCGTGCAAATCAAAATCATTTTGCGGATTTGGATTTGATGAATTCGTCAATTCCCTTTGCCGCCGCCTTGCCGGCACCCATGGCCAGGATTACGGTTGCAGCACCGGTAACCGCATCGCCGCCGGCAAATACACCCGTCTTCGTAGTCTGGCCGTTCTCCTCGCTGGCAATAATACATTTTCTCTTATTCACGTCGAGTCCGACCGTGGTAGAGGAAATCAGAGGGTTCGGAGAAGTTCCGAGGGACATGATTACCGTATCACAGTCCATATTGAACTCGGAACCCGGGATCTCAACCGGGCGGCGTCTGCCGGAAGCGTCCGGCTCTCCGAGCTCCATGCGGATGCAGCGGATAGATTTTACCCAGCCCGTCTTCTCGTCCGCGATGATCTCTACCGGATTCGTCAGAAGGTCAAAAATGATACCCTCTTCCTTTGCGTGATGAACTTCCTCACGGCGCGCCGGGAGCTCCTCTTCGGAACGGCGATATACAATATGAACCTCTGCTCCGAGGCGAAGAGCGGTTCTCGCAGCGTCCATGGCAACGTTGCCGCCGCCGACAACGACTACCTTCTTTCCTCTGTGAATCGGGGTGTAATAATCATCACGGTAAGCCTTCATGAGGTTGTTCCGGGTCAGATACTCGTTGGCGGAGAACACGCCGAGTGCGGTCTCTCCGGGAATGTTCATGAAACGAGGAAGTCCGGCGCCGGAGCCGATGAATACAGCTTCAAAGCCCTCCTCACCGAGAAGCTCGTCAACCGTTACGGATTTTCCGATGACCACATTGGTATCAATCTTTACGCCGAGACTCTTTACGTTCTCGACTTCCTTTTCAACAACCTTGTCCTTGGGAAGACGGAATTCAGGAATTCCGTAGGCGAGAACGCCGCCCGCCTTGTGAAGGGCTTCAAAAATCGTCACATCGTAGCCGAGCTTTGCGAGGTCTCCGGCACAGGTAAGTCCGGAAGGACCGGCACCGATGATGGCAACCTTGTGGCCGTTTTTCTCTTTTGCAGGCGTCGGTTTGATTCCATTTTCCTTTGCCCAGTCCGCCGTGAATCTCTCGAGCTTTCCGATGGAAACAGCTTCTCCCTTGATTCCGCGGATACATCTCTCCTCGCACTGTGTCTCCTGCGGACATACACGTCCACAGACAGCGGGAAGGGAACTGGATTCGCTGATGACATCATAGGCATGCCGGAAATCGCCGTCCTTTACGCCGCTGATAAATGCCGGAATATTAATATGAACGGGGCATCCCTCAACACACTTCGGCTTCTTGCAGTTCAGGCATCTGGTAGCCTCTGCCATAGCCTCTTCCTGATTATATCCAAGGCAGACCTCATCGAAGTTTGTGGCACGAACCTTGGGATCCTGTTCTCTGACAGGAACTTTCTTCAGCATATCAACTTCCATTACTTGTCACCTCCGCACATTCCGCAGCCGCCGTGATGGGTATCGCCTTCCTGAGCCTTCAGGATTGCGCGGCCTTCCTCTGTCTGATACATTCTGTTCCTCTGCATAGCCTGATCAAAATCAATCAGATGGCCGTCAAACTCCGGTCCATCTACACACGCGAATTTCACTTCCCCGCCGACCATGACACGGCAGGCGCCGCACATGCCGGTTCCGTCGACCATGATCGGGTTCATGCTGACAACGGTATGAATTCCATATTCCTTTGTCAGCTTGCATACGAACTTCATCATGATCATCGGTCCGATCGCAACGCACCAGTCATAATGCTTTCCTTCTTTTTCAATCAGATCCTGAAGGCAAACGGTTACCATTCCCTTGCGCTGATAGGAGCCGTCGTCTGTGGTGATGTAGAGATTGCAGACCGATTTGAATTCATCCTCAAGGATGACAAGATCTTTATTTTTTGCGCCGATGATGACATCTGCAGTTACACCGTGTTCATGGAGCCATTTCACCTGCGGATATACCGGTGCGGTTCCGACACCTCCGGCGATGAAGACAATGCTTCTCTTCTTAAGCTCTTCGATCGGGGTGTCGATCAGATCGGACGGACGTCCGAGCGGTCCGACGAAATCCTCGAAGGAATCGCCTGTCGTAAGCTCAGCCATTCTCTTGGTAGAATTACCGATTGGCTGGAATACGATAGTAATCGTGCCGTTTTCCCGATCGTAATCACAGATAGTCAGAGGAATACGCTCCCCTACTTCATCAACCTTGGCAATAATGAACTGCCCGGGCTGACAATGTTTTGCTACCATTGGCGCTTCTACTACCATGCGGTAGATATTTGCGGCCAGGTTGTCTGCAGACAAAATCTTATACATATTGTCCTCCTAATATAAAAATATATTTCGCGCAATTCAAGTATATCATGATTCTTATCCACAATGATATCGTGACCACGCATCTTCACGGAAAACAGATGCTTTCCGCAATGATCGGTGAATGGATTGTCTGTAATAGTTTACCACAGATTTTATTTTTTGTGAGACCTTTTTTTCACAGGCTGCTTTTAGCGGAAAACGGAAAGTTAGTGTTTACTCACAACCTTGTACGGCAAGGGTTTTACAGTCCTGCTGCCATCCGCAAGCGAAATTCGGCGGAGGTCAGTTGTTGTTTTCCGAAGCGGACTTGTCGGTCTCCTTATCGTTGCCTTCTGTTCCTGTGTGTTCTTCGTTCTCCGTGTTGGAGGAAGAGGTCGAGGAAGAGGCGTCCGGGGTAGGTGCGGCTGCCGTCGGTGTAGCGGTCGGCGTAGGTGTCGCAACGGTTTCGGAGTTGTAGGTGTCGACCGGGTTATAGGTGTTGCTGGCAGACTGTGTCGGAATTGCGGTCGGAGTCGGTGTAGCGGTCGGCGTGACGATGGAATAGATATAGGTCGCCGACGCCACTTTTCCGAGCTTTCCTTCCTTGCTGCAGAGCACCGCATAGAAAATATGCTCACCCTGACGCATGCTTACAGGCTTGGTGTACTTGTTGCTGCTCTTGGTCGGTGTCTGATCAAAGGCGTAATAGCAGGTGTAGCCGTCCGGAACCGTGACTGTAATATGTGTGATGTCTGTGTCTGTTTCATCGGCCGAGGACGAGGAAACCGATTCGGACAGGCTTCCGGAGCTGCTTCCGGATCCGGTGCTCCTTCCCTTCACATGGGTGTAGGTGCCGGAGGATGGAGTAATCTTCGGAGCGGCAGGAGTATCCAGTTCAATGCTGAATTCCTGACTTGCCACATCGCTGGTAAGTCCCTTGTCTGTGACGACAATTGCCTTCACCGTCGTAGTTCCTTCCTTCAGCCGGAAGGACCCGGAATATTTCTCAGAGGAGCTGTCCGGTTTAGAATCATCCGTCGTATAGTAGATGGTCCCGTTAGCGGCTGCCGAAATCGTCACGATCTGCAGAGAATCATAAGTGCCTCCCTCAGGCGAAATCGTCGGCGCCTGGGGCAGATAATCCTTGTATTTTGCAAGAACATCGCTGTTTTTGCAGTTTTTCAGCAAGGTTCTTATCGCGTCCGAGTTCTTATCCTCGGTATACAATTTGATCAGCAGATCGTAGGCCTTGGTGTAATCACCATTTGCAGCGATGAGCTTTTCCAGAACCTTTTCGGCGTCACCTTTTTTGTCGAGTGCCACGTAGATTTCTGCTTCGAGGTACAGTCCATCTTCGTTTCCGGCATCTATCTTCAGGGCATCTGTGATATAGGTCAGGGCATCCTGGTAGTCGCCGATCTCATAGGCATTCTGCGCCTTCTTGTATTGATACGAAAAGGATTTGCTCTGACTCTTGAGATGGATGGAAACTGCTGTAAAAAGAATGACGGCGGCCGCTGCTGCAAGCAGAACGACCGTTAAGATGATTTTCCGGCGAATCTGCTGCTTCCGCTTTTCGATTGCCTGCTCCTTTGCCAGTTCCTCACGGCGTCTCTGCGCTTCGTCTTCTTTTCTTTTTCTGTCTTCCTGAATCTTGCTTTCAATCGTGACATAGTCAGGCACGAGCTGTACCTCGTGCCCGCATACGGGGCAAATCAGCTCATCATCCGGAAATTGTGCGCCACAGTTTGTGCAAGTCCTCATTGATCAATTCTCCTCCAGGTAATTCTCAAACTGTTCCATCGACATTAAGACTTTGCGTGGTTTGGTTCCCTCTTCTTCTCCGACGACGCCTGCATCACAGAGCTGGTCCATGATTCTGGCGGCGCGGTTAAATCCGATCCGGAATGCCCGCTGAAGCATACCGATCGAAGCTTTATCCTTTTCAATAATCAGCTTGCCGGCATCTGTGAAATAGGAATCGGTATCCATTGCGTCTCCGCCGGGGCTGACAGATCCGGCGGCGTTCTTATTGATGGCCTCCTGAATCTGCATCATATTTTCCTGTGTGAAGTGCAGAACCTTATGATTCTCCTTCAAAAAATGAACAACGTTCGCAATTTCCTCATCGGTCAGGAAAGCGCCCTGTATCCTGGCAGGCTTCTGATAGCCCTGCGGATAAAAGAGCATATCACCCTTTCCGAGGAGCTTTTCCGCTCCGTTCATATCAATGATGGTACGGGAATCTACGCCTGAGGTCACAGACAATGCGATTCTCGAAGGCATATTCGCCTTGATCAGACCCGTAATGACATTGACAGAGGGACGCTGCGTAGCGATGATCAGATGGATGCCGCAGGCCCGGGCAAGCTGAGCGAGACGGCAGATGGCGTCCTCCACCTCGTTCTGCGCGACCATCATAAGGTCCGCAAGCTCATCCACAACGATTACGATACGGAACATCTTCTTCGGCTTTTTGCCGTTTTCATCCGGCGGCATGGCTTCGACCTTCTCATTGTAGCCTTTCAGATCGCGCACACCCATATCCGCGAACTTCTGATAGCGGTCCGTCATCTCCGAGACAGCCCAGTTCAGAGCTCCCGCCGCCTTTTTCGGATCTGTGACGACAGGAATAAGCAGATGCGGAATTCCGTTATAGACGGAAAGCTCTACCACCTTCGGGTCGATCATGATGAATTTCACCTCATCCGGTCTGGATTTGTAGAGAATACTCATGATGAAGGTATTGATGCAGACGGATTTACCGGATCCGGTGGCACCCGCGATCAGAAGATGTGGCATCTTCGCAATGTCGGCGATAACCGGCTGACCGGCGATATCCTTGCCGACACAGATTGCAAGCTTTGACTTGGCATTCCGGAAGGCTTCGGATTCGAGCAGCTCCCGCATACTGACGGTGGTATTGGTCTTGTTCGGGACCTCGATTCCGATTGCTGCCTTGCCCGGGATCGGGGCCTCAATCCGCACATCGGTGGCGGCCAGATTCAGCTTGATATCGTCCTGAAGGCTCAGAATCTTGCTGACCTTGACGCCCATCTGCGGGGTCAGCTCATACTGGGTTACGGTAGGTCCGCAGCTGATATGATTGATCGTGACCTCGACGCCGAAATTGTGGAGCGTCTGCTGGAGCTTTGCGGCTGTTGCCTTCAGGTGCTCATTGGAATCCCCCCGCTGGTTTGGCTTCGGAGGATTGAGAAGATCGATCGGCGGGATCACATACTCCTCTGCAACTTCTTCCTCCATCTCGGGAACCTGGATTTCTTCCGCGGTACCAGAAGAGGGCTTCGCCTTTCGGCTCCTCTCCTGCTTCTCCGAAGTTATTTCGCTGTTTTCCTCGGAGTGGTTTTTTCCGGCCGGTGCAATCTCTTCGTCTTCCACAGGCTCCGGCTCATCCGGCTGTTCGCTTCTGGTGGTATCCGGAGCGGCATGGTCCGGCTCTATCGTTTCCTTTGTATCTGCCGCATGAGATGCGGCAACGGAGCCTTTCATGCCGTTGCTGATGATGTCGTCCGGAATCGCTTCCGGTGTGATCAGAAAATCCTGATCTGTGCCGTCTCCATTATCCAGGATCTCACCGGTATCCGGATCAAAGGATGGATCCGGATTTCCGCTCTCCTGGATTTCTGAAATGATCGGAGCCAGGGAAGCGGCCGGAATCGTTGTTTTTGCATTGGTTGAAGAATCCCGCAAAAGAGAATCCTGCCTGTTGTCATGATGCGGAATCGTCTGAGGCTCGACACGGCGTGCCAGCCTTGTCGTCTCCTCCGCCGCAGCCTGACGCTCTCTGGTCTTCATGCGCAGAGCAGCCTCCCGCTCCTTCCTTGCAATCGCAGCGTCCTTTTTTTCCTGACGGATCAGCCGCCGTTCTTCTCTCTCCTGCTCCCGGATATCGCGGGTATCGTACAGATATTCGCTGCGGTCACGGATCAGAGAAAATAGAGATTTCTGCGTCAGAAGCAGCGAAAAGATCACCAGTGCGAGAATAATTATGACATAGGCGCCAATCAGGCCGAAGGCGTTACCGAAGAGTAGAACGAAGACCCCTCCGAGAATTCCGCCACCGGTATGGTATTTGGAGCATTCCCGGAAAATCTGCAGAAGTCCGGCGTTTTTCTCATGCCCGGATAAAATCAGGTGTGCAAAAGCGCAAATGAAGACATACAGCCCGAGCAGAGCAATGACCCTGCGGGTAACATCGGCAGAAGCAGCGTTTGCCATGAGAAAAATCACGAGATACAGAAGCAGAAACGGAAATACATATGCGGGAATCCCGAAAATACCGAATAAAAGGGAAGCCAGAACGGATCCGACCGGACCGGCCAGTCCAATACACGAGAGAAAAAGCAGAATGCTGACACCGAGCGTCACAAGAATCCCGACGTCGCGTCTGATCTCCGACTCCCGCTTCGATGTAGAGCGTCCTGCCGTTTTATATTGTGATGCAGATGAGGAAAGTCTTTTACCGTTCGCCCCTCTTGCGGAGGAAATATTGCGCGTTGTTCCCCTGCTGGAGGACTTCCTTCCGGATGCGTTTCGTCCAGAGGTTCGTCCCGCCGACGCAGAGCCTCCGGAAGACCTCAGGCTCCCCGCCGCTGAAGTCTTTTTGCCCCGGCTTTTTGCGGAAACGCCGGAAGCGCCTCCCTGTCTCCCCTTACTTTGTGCCAATGCTTCTACTCCTCTTACTTATGATGTACCTTTAAAAATAAATCCTTTTGACCTTGTAAGAAAACAATCATACGGTCTCAGTGCAGGTAGGCGATCATCGAAAGGACACCTGCCGCCAGACAATAAATGGCAAAGAAACGATGCAGATTCCGGCTCAGCAGCTGGATGCTATAGCGGAGGACGAGATAGCCGACTGCTCCGGCGACAAGAATTCCCAGAATGCAGGGGCCGATACCTACCGTCTTCCCTACGGATACCGGTGAAGCTCCCTCCAGAAGCAGTCCGCCCACGATGGAAGGAATGCTGATGAGCAAAGCATATCGAATGGTATATTTTCTGGAAAAACCTGCGAGGCTGCATCCGGCCATAATCATGCCCAGTCTGGAAACCCCGGGAACAACGGAGATGCCCTGGAAAAGACCGATGAGCAGGGCATCGGTATATTTTGTGGCCTTCGGCTTTTTCTTCCGGTCGTCCGAAAACGAACAAACCATCAGCATCAGAGCCGTGACCATAAATCCCATGGCGGTGATCAGAAGATTGGATGCGCCAAGCTCCGCGAATCGCCGAAGTATCAGAGCGATCAAAACGGTCGGGACTAACGAAACCGTCATATACACCACGAGCCGTCGGTAAGCGGTTTTAAGCATAGGACGGTATTCGCCGTCCTCTACATGTCCGAGATTCCGCGCAAGGGTGATCAGATTGAAGACGCCGTCCCGCAGAAGGCCGGTCAGCGCGTTCCACAGACGAAGCAGATCATCCTTCAGAACCAGGCAGACTGCCGCCAGCGTTCCGATATGCATCAGCGCCAGAAATTTCAGCGAGAGGTCGGAGTTGATTCCCAGAAAACTGCCGGCCAGCACCAGATGTCCGGAGCTGCTGACAGGAAGAAAGGATGCAATACCCTGTATGCACCCCAGAATCATCGCCTGTAGAATAGACATCGTATACTCCTTAATTGCTCAGAGTTATAAGAAACCGGTCCGCAAAGATCAGCAGGTGGGGACCGGTTTAGAGATCATATCAGTTCAATTACTCCTCGTCGAGATCTCCGTCGAGGTTGGTGTACACATTCTGAACGTCGTCGCTTTCGTCCAGGAGATCCAGGATCCGCTGAAGCATCTTGCGGTCATTCTCATCTGTGAGAGCGGTCTTCGTCTGCGGAAGCATCACGACATCAGCGTCGGACATGACGATGCCCTCCTTCTCGAGCGCCTCACGAACCTGTGAGAAATCGTTCGGAGCGGTGAGAATCTCATAATAATCCTCTTCTTCATGGAAGTCCTCTGCTCCGCAGTCGAGCGCCTGCATCATAAGATCATCGGCAGAGCCCTCATAGTCCTCCTTGCTGACAAGGATCTGGCCCTTTTCATCAAACATAAAGGATACGCATCCGGGTGTTCCGACATTTCCATTTCCTTTAGAAAAGGCGCTTCTGACGTCGGCAGCCGTCCGGTTCTTGTTGTCGGTAAGAGTCTGGACAATAACAGCAACTCCGCCGGGGCCATAACCTTCATATGTAATATGCTCATAGTTGTCCGCGTTTGCGGCACCCGCTGCCTTCTCAATACCGCGCTTGATGGTATCGTTCGGCATGTTGTTGGCCTTGGCTTTTGCGATTACATCACGAAGCTTGCTGTTGTTGTCCGGGTCCGGCCCGCCCTCTTTGACAGCAATCACGATCTCACGGCCGATAATGGTAAAGATTTTACCCTTCGCCGCGTCGTTCTTCTCCTTCTTATGCTTGATGTTCGCAAACTTTGAATGTCCTGACATAAAATTTCACTCCTCATTAGGTTGTTGATATTAGAATATAGATTCAGCGCCGGATACTGCAAAAGGCCGAAACAGAGTCCGGCGGTTTTCATAACTCGCGCGAATTTTAACATTACTTTAAAAATATAGCACTGAATGGTTGGATCGTCAACCGGCTGTAAAATCTTAGCCGTTTTAGTGACGTGTGAGCGTTACTGTTCACCCACCCAACTATGTACGGCAAGGATTTTACAGTCCTGTTGCCATTCGCAAACTGGCTGTAACAAAGTTTTATCCTGTTTTTATGAAGCTGCGGAACTCCTCAGGCGCGAGCGCCTTCGTCAGACAGTCCTCGCTATCTACTTTAT
>Ga0256406_1002773_pt1 | contig 23643 bp, 18 predicted proteins | sample RumenRJG_03DNA_FD_185986 | JGI IMG/M metagenome (GOLD analysis project Ga0256406, IMG submission 185986) | Bovine rumen microbial communities from Lethbridge, Alberta, Canada - RJG_03 | ecosystem: Host-associated > Mammals > Digestive system > Stomach > Rumen | place: Canada: Alberta | collected... | reverse complement strand
ACGTGCTGCGTGAATTCGTCCATCGTTGCCAAAACTTCTTCGGAATTTGCGGAAACCTCTTCCGTTCCAGCTGCGTTTTCCTGCGTTGAAGCAGAGATGCTTTCAAGTCCTTCGAGCACTTTGCCTTGAACTTCTTCAATCTTATCTGAAGCTTTGGCAACGCCTGCGACTTTTTGTGCCATTTCCTGATTGCGCTTGAAGACTTCCATCGTCGATTTGATGGCTTCTTGAATCAGCTTGGACTGCTTTTGACCGCCTTCAACGGAACTGTTCGTCTTGTCGACCATTTCAGTTGACTGATTCTTGATGTTGTCGATGATGTCTTCGATTTCCTTCGTCGAAGCCGCGCTCTGTTCGGCAAGCTTGCGAATTTCTGCCGCAACGACTGAGAAGCCTTTGCCGGCTTCGCCTGCGCTGGCGGCTTCAATCGAGGCATTCAATGCCAGCAGGTTCGTCTGACGCGAAATCTCGTTGATGACGTTGATGATCTTAGTAATGTCTTGAATATCCGCATTCATGTTCTGAACACTCTGAGACAGAGCTTTCATATCATCGAGTTCAGCCACCCAGTTACTGTTGACACTGTCCATCGTGTTCATATTGTCCTGATTGATTTTGGCAGATTCGTCGGATTCAGCATGCATGGCCTGAACACTTTCGTTCAACTCATCGATAACCTTGGAAAGTTCTTCCAGTTTAGTTACGCTTTCCTGAGTTTCCTGAGCCTGTGAACTCGTAACTTCAGCAATGCCAGTAATCGTTTGGGCAACTTCTTCCGTTGCCTTGCCCGTCTGCTTGGAGAGTTCAAGCAATGAAGCTGATTTTTCCGCAACGTTTGCCGACTGTTTCTTGACGTTTCCAATCAATTCACCGACGGCATTGATCATTTTATTGTAACCGAAAGCGATTCTGTTGAATTCGCTGCCATCTTGTTCAGGATTTACGAGTTTTGCCGTGACCTTTTCAGCAAAGTTCTTGGCCTTGCTGCGATCAACCTTGATTTCGTTCAGATTGCCGCTTTCTGCTTCCTTAAAGTAATAAAGCAATGTTTCGGAAATTCTTCTGAAGATGCCCTGGATCGTCATTGCAGCAATGATGATGACAATTGCAACGATAATCGCAATCACGCTGGCCGTCTTGATCATTGTCCGACGTTCGTTTTGAAGGTCGTTTTTCATCACGTACGAATACGCCCAGTACTTGCTGCCGGTTTCGCCCTTGTTAAAGTAAATATCGGTAATCTTTGATTCGCCCTTCAAATGAACAAATCCTTTGCGCTTTGAAGAAGCCTTGATTGCCTGATACATCTTGTCGTTTTTCAGACTGTTGCCGCGACTGTAATGACTGTCATCAATTGCGCCCTTTGAGGCAAGCACAATTCCGTCGTTTGAAACAAGCGTCACGCGACCCGTCCGACCGATCCTGACATTGCCGATTGGACGTTCAATCGCATTGAACGAAACGTCGGTGCTGACAACGCGAATCTTGTTGTTGTCTGTCTCGTAGGCATATGCTGCCGTGATGACATACATGCCGGTTTGGACATCTTTATAAGGAAGAGTCCAGATTACGCTACCCATGTCGGAAACAGCTTTCTGATACCATTCACGTGTCGTCGGCTTGTAACCTGCCGGAAGCTTGTCGGAGCTTGCACAGTTGTCATCCTGGTCGGCAACCGTTGCCGTAAGGAGGGAGTCATTTGCATTGCAGAGCTTCTTCATTTCAAGCTCCAGGTTCTTCTTGTCGAATTTGCTCTCTTTAAATTCAGGGTAGGTCGCCGTTTTCTTAAGCATCTTTTCAGAAGTCGATTGAAGATGATCGCGCTCTTCCTGAATAAGATCAACGGCACTTTCCTTGGACAAATCGTTGCGTTCAATCAGGACATCAGTTGTCGTGCTGATCGAACCGATTAACATAACGAGCAACGGAAAAATGCCCACTACAACCAAAATTCCGGTAATCCACTTGCCGATTGAGCGTTGCCCTTTCTGTGATGTGTTCTTTTTCATGTTGATACGTCCTTTCGATAATATTTTGTTGAACTAATCCTCATAGGGTTTATCGGACAAATAATTATGCTATTTTATGCAAATAACATGAAAAAACATCGAACATAAAATGAACACCGTCATTTCAATTACAAATATCACTCTTTTTTAGCTAACGTACAGTTATATATATACATAAAAGGCGACAGACGCCATGCGCCTGCCGCCTTCGCAGCTGCCGTTTCATTCCTTTTTCAACTTACCGTATGAATACTTCAACCAAAGCTTCTGTCTGAACTTGCCAAAGCGCGTATTCAGTCTCAACTCAAATGTCCTCATCAAAATCCCTCCCAGCAAAAACCAGTGACAACAGATTTTGACTCGTCAAAAGCAGCGTCGTCCTGTCTCCCCCAAAAGCCAGGCAATCAATGCTTTACATCTGAATCATTTGTAGGCCTACAAATATAATAACGAATGGGGGAAGGAAAATTGAACGGGATTGAGAAATAAATATATTACGAAATTAAACAATCTCCATTCACCTTATTCTTAATCTATGTAATTTCATACCTCCATCATTTTGAGATTACCAATCAATCAACTTATCATTGGCAGTCAATTTATCGGTCATATCCTTCTTATTTTCCAAAGAGATAATATTGTCGTCCCAAATTCTCACTACTTTTTGATCAAACATATACTGAATAGACCGCATGATGCGAGACGGTTTGTACATCGATCTATCCGTGACAATTTGCGCACCCGCAGGCATTTCCCATCTGTCAATATTACTTTGAGAAAGAATAGGAAGTTCTCCTTTCTTGGCCTTGGATAAATAACGAGAAAGCATACAGCGATTTTCAATAACCGAACCAGAATTGATTTTAGATGATTTTAATAATTTTTTCATGTTTTTGTAAACTATCTTATTGGTCATGTCAGTGGCAAAATATGGGGTCACCTCTCCATCTAAAATATTCAGATAAACGTGATTGTAATAATTTATATCAACAATACACCCATGAACGGTCCCGATACCGCCAATAGAATGCACTTCAGCAGAAATAGCCATGATAGCTTCTCGATATGAATCAAATGCGCTATACACTTTTTGAACGTATTCCGGAAGGTTGTCAAAGTAATAATTGATGTCATGATTGAGCTTATGCCTTTTCCACCCCTCTAAAAGGCACAAACCGCTTTTAGTTTTCAAAACAAACATATAAAAACCACTACGTTTCAAAGCATACACATCACCAGGATATCCTTTGCCATTCATCTCTATTCCCTGATATCGATTAAAATCAACATATTGTTTTCTCGTGATTTTCCAAATTCCGTCTGGATGATTTTTAAAGGGATCAAATCTATGAAAATCAGTTGTAAAACTTTTAAGAGACCAAGTTTTTCTATGATACCCAATTTGATTATCAGAAAAAACGGCAAGATTACGTTGCAACAAAAACGTGTTTTGATGAGTGTGACCGCTCACATAAATCCAATTCTCCTTATAATTGTCATCTGACCAATCCCTCATCGGATTATGAGTCAGCACAATTACTCGAAGATTTGCCGCACTTTTAAGAACCTTTTCATATATTGCATGAAAACGTCTTGAACGTTTAATATCTTCTTTTGGCGAAACAGTATTTCTGTAAAGGCCCATTTTGGCATTGTAAAAAGGATTAAGTCCGGAAAATCCGATTCCTCCAAGCACTAAAAATGCGGCCTCGGAAAATTTTTCACTGAGTTTCTTGATGCTTGTATTAAGAATTGTCTGCTCATCTATTATATCGATATCATTATCTTTGTAAAAAATAAGCAACTCATTTTCTAACAAAATTACCTGACTAGGAATAAATTGACGATAATTGGAAATGATTTTATCAATTTTACGTAAATATTTGTAACTTGAGTTTAACTTAAAGTTGCCCCAAATAAACGATGATATCTTCTTAGATAATGACTCGAATCTCATTGGATAAGAATTCCATAATTCATGGTTTCCCAGAATTGCAATAATCCTTCCTCTATTTCCATAAAGCGAAACAAGCTGTTCATAAAACATCTTCTCTAATATGACGCTATCCGCCACATCGCCTCCAATGAGCAAGGTGGCATGGTCATTTTTCGGTACAGATGACAGCATTTCGACAATTTTATCATTAATACGATGGCGTATTTTATTCAGAGGCATCCCTTCAAGATCTTCTGAATCATTTACAATTTGATGCTCAAGATGGATGTCAGTTATATAATAAATCTTCTCAGCGGAATTAGTAGTATTAACCAAACTACTAATTCTATCAGTGTCCGAAACCATCTGTTTAGATTCACGATCAGGTACTGGCATCGCAAGTTCAACCGGCTCATGTTTTTTTATGGCATAATCTGTCCTAAAGTTATTTTCAAATTTCTTTTTTAATACCTCAGAAGTCTTTTTAATAAAAACAATGCTTTCCTTCACCAAAGCATTATGACAGATTTTAAATTCAATAACTGCTAAAATAGCCAAAGGATTGGTCTCGATTGCAAATTTCACCAGTTCTTTATCTGGACTAGGCACATACCTTAAATTCATAGGATTCCGTTCGATCATTTCAAGACAGAGATTATGAGAAACAAATTTTTTTGGAGCATACTGTAGGCTCTCAGGATAAAGCCGGGCAGATAAAACAACCATCTCTTCTGACATAAATTTATCCGGAACAACTGACAAGACCGGATAATCTCTATAATAAATGCCTTTAGTCGAACGTGAACCATCAGGCAAGAGAACGGCTTTGGCTGGTGCAGATGTTTCAATTGCTAATTTAACAAGATTGCTTGTTATTAAATGATCAGGAACATATTTGATGGAGTAGCCATTCGAAAGTACAGCCACCCTGCACAAAGATTTCCCGACTTTTCCTTGAAGATATCGGTCCGGCACGAACGAAAGAGCATAACCACCAAAGCCTTTATGTACAGCCATATCACATATTTCGTAGCCTCTGTCTCCAAGCAATATGCAATCAGGAACATACTTTAAAGCATCCCCTTCTCCTTGAACCGCCAACATACACATATCAGCATCCTTATACTGTTCAGGCACGAACTCAAGATTCAATCCGTTATTTTTCACGGCAACCTCGCACACTTCGAGCGTGAGAAACCTTCTTGAAACAGACTCAAGAATTTTATATTCGGGATTGTCAACGATGAATTCATTGACGGCTCTGTCTACCATCTCTTTTGTTTGGACGCGCTTTCCAGCATCTTTCAAATAATAATACCAGTAAAACGGATTATCCTTACCTATTTTGAACAATTTATTTTTTAAATATTGTATCAATTTTGATGAACGAACAAAAAGCTTATCTTCCATATTCTTCCACCTTTTCAATCACGCTTTGAAAATGATTATCAAAAATAATCGCATCTATATTAGTACAATTATTGACAACCAACATAATCAAAAAAGGAAACATTACCTTCATTGTTTCCATCTTTACAATCAAGCCAAATCACTCACTTTTTGCCTGATTATTTTACCGCTGACCATCATTCGATAACCTTCTCTTTATCCCTGATGAACAAATTCCTGGCGTCCTTTTCAATCTGACAACCTCTTTGATACCACTGTTATTCTTCGTTAAAACGAAGCTGCTTATGAAAGTTTTTTCAAAACAATTCTTATTAAAGAATACCGCGTCTTTGTAAATCTTTAAACGCATTAACTAATGTAGTGTTATCATCGTGTGTTAAGGCACCGATATGCCCTACCCTAAAAACTTCATTTTTCATTTTCCCACCGTTTGTGCAAATCCAAATATCATACTCATCTTTCAAAATGAGAAAAATATCGTATGCATTTGCATTTTTGGGACGAACAGATGTTACACCATTTGCAGGGCTTTCTGAAACCAATTCAAAAGACATATCTTTGATCTTTTCTCTGAAATCCGATGCCTGTGCTTCAACTCTTGCTATTTCAACATCAGCACCACCCATTCTTTCAATCTCCTTTAACCTTTTATTGATTTGAAGAAGTATTCCAACTGTTGGAGTAAAAGGCGTCTGACCACGTTCTTGATTTTTTAATGCATCCCTTATATCAAAATACATAGTTTTTGGCTTAGAATTTTCAACTCTCTTAATTCCTCTAGGAGATAAAACTATCATTGAAATTCCCGGAGGACAAGCTAATACCTTTTGTGAACCAGTTATCATAACATCAGCGTTGCATTCCGTCATGTCAAACGGATCCGCCCAAAAAGAAGAAACACAATCACAAACAAAGAAAATCCCATTCTTTTTGCAAAATTCACCTATCATCAACGTATCATAAAGAACCGCCGTGGAAGTTTCATCAACATTCACAAGAAGACCAGAAAAACCTTGATTATCATATTCATACAGCTTTTCTTTGGTAAGCTTTTTTCCATGTTTTAATTTTAAATCAACATGCGGAATTTCGTGTATATCGCAAAGATCGGCAAAACGTTTCCCAAAGCTTCCCCCATTTATAACAAGGACTTTATCTTCCCTTGAAAAGTGAAAAGCAATTCATAATAACGGCTTCCATGGAACCAGTACTTGAACATGTCATAAAAACGGCTCTTGACCCTTGCGGTGCCTTAGAATACTCAACCATATATCTTTCATTTTCTAACATTATTTTTGAAAATTCAGACGTTCTAAAATAAGGTACCGTACCTGTTCAGATCCAATAGAAAGAACATCTTTTGAGGACATCACTGGCCCAACCGTAAAATTAAGCATACAAACTCTCCCCCTGTTTTAAAATAAAACTTATTTCTATTAATAACAGAAATCTTTAAATTATAGATACTTTTATCATTGCAGTTCGTTTAACTGTTTTTCCAAATCTCTATAAGTCTGTAAAACAGTTTGACCGTCTTTTTCCATATCCGTAAAGACCTCAAACACAATATTCTTTTGATTATCGGAAACAAAATATTCTAGTTTTTCCTTAAATACTTGCTCATCTTGTGCAGAAATATATTCGAACCCTAATGACTCAACCCATCCTTTTGCGGTTTGATTGTGTGCTGCTCCAATATGCAAATCAATGGTTTTCAACTCATTATGTGAAGGAACTATGTGAAATTCAGCACCTCCGCCATTATTTATCAAAAGAACCCGAACATTACTCTTTATGTGCTTGATTCCCATGGCATTCATGGCATAAAAGAAACTTAAATCGCCTATAATTATAAAAGCTAAGTTATCAGAAGCGTATGCTTGTCCTAAAAAAGTAGGAAGACAACCATCAATTCCAAAAGAGTTGACATTGGAGTAAACCCTAATTGATTTATCAAGGTCATAAAATTGCATCAATCGAGTTGCGTTTAAAATACTCAAATGAAGGATGGACCCCTGCGGTATTACGTGTGAAAAATCTCTCACTACTGAAAAATTTGAAAAAGGCAAATTTCTTATCGTTAAATGTTCGTCCAATTTTTTCCACGATTTCAAATATTCATCATCTGAACTGATGACCTTATCTGACAATTGCTGAATAAAATAGTTCAGCGTACATTCAAACAACTTGGTTTGACTTCGAAAACAATCTTTCACTTTGCCATCTTCAGTTATTGACCAATGTTCAAATTTTCTTTCATTTGCTTTAAATAAATCTTTTATTCTTTCTTGAAAATTTGCCCCGTAAGTTATTACTACATCCGGAAGATATTCTTTTATTGAATCCGAACCTAATGCTTTGATTGTCTTTTCTGGATTAACCGAATTTTTTGAATAAAAATTAGTCAAGTTGTCGCTCAAAACAACCGCATTTAATTTATAGATAAAACGATTTAATCTCTCTTTTTCGCGATCATTGAGATCAGTATTTTGTCCTAAAATAAATAATACCTTTTTCCCGCTTAATTCCTTGATTGCTTCAGACCAATTATTCGTTTCATATGAATAATAATCAATATATTTTATCGTATCTTCATCTTGACCTTGTTTTTCCCATAAATCGTTTGTAGATCCTACCAACGGAACATTAATATGAATGGGTCCAGTTCCGTGTTGTCTTAATGCAATAAATGCCTCATTTAAAATTCTCTCGCAATACCAGATATCTTCTTCATCCTTTATCATCGGCAATTCGATATTAGCTTTTGTAATCGAGTCAAAAATGCTCATTTGGTCTATCTTTTGAGTCTCCAATTGATTTAAAACATAAGGAGATCTATCAAACGTAACAGCAATGAGCTGAACTCGAGAATAGAATGCTTCCGTTATGCCCGTGACATAATTTGAAACGGCAGTTCCACTTGTGCATGCGATTACCACTGGTTCGTCTGATTGCTGTGCAAGTCCCATACCAAAAAAAGCCGCATTTCTTTCATCTACAACAGAAAAGCACTCAAACCATTCATCATTTTCTACGGAACTGACAAACGGTATATTCCTTGCTCCTGAAGAAAGAACCAATTTATGAATGTCATGCTTTTTCAAAAATTTAATCAAAATATCGTTGCTAACATATTTCACTTGCTATTCCTCCAATAACTCTAATTCATTTTTTAAAAACAAAAGAGACTTTTCTTTAGCCTTTTCTATTCTCTTATGAACTGTATCATAATCAATATTATGATTAATTTTTTCTTTACCTGTAACTAACATACGATTCTTTAATCCAAATAGTTCCAAAATTTCATCTATCTTTATGTTGCATTGTTCACGCGAAAAAACAACAAAAGGTTTCTTGTATTGGACAGCGAAAATTATTCCGTGAAAAGAGTTAGTAACAACATATTCTGCATATTTTACTAAAGATAAAAATTCCTCTACTCCTGCTTCATAAAACATTCTGTGTCCCTTTTCGGCATTAGTCACTCTCAAACTTATCTCCACTATTTTCCAACCGTTTTTCCTCGCCATATCCTCAACGTATTCTTCCATTAACGGAGAATATCTTCTAGAATAATAAAGCAAGTATTTATCTTTCTCCAATCTTTTATCAACTGCAATATCATCATATTCTTCACTTGTATGCAAAAGCGTTGGATCAACTACTCTTTCTACCGGAACATTTACTTGACTCTTTACATAAGGAATCATCATATTCTCTCTCAATCCGATTGAAAGAAAATTTTTCAATCTGTTGTTGAGGATTTCACAATTGTCGTCTGACAAAATAGAATCTCCAAAACTTGCTGCATATGCTACAGAATGTTTTTGCATACACTCATAGTTTGCGTAATATCCGTCATCAAAGCCAAATTCATCCATACAAAAAATCGTATCACTGCCACATACAAAACCAGTTAAATTTTCATTTTTAACTATATCATTAAAATTAGCAGATACATACTTCTCTTGTGTTCTATAAAATCTATTAGTATAAAAATCGTTGAATTTATAATAATTATTACGAATAGCCGGCATTGTCAATTCGCACATTTTTTTTGATTCTTCATCCTTATCCCACATATTTTTATAGGGATTCAAAGGATCCATATCTCTTAAAACATCCGGACAATAATCAACCAATACTGGTTGATAGCCAAGAAATTTTATCGTCTGCTGCAATGCCCATGACTGAAGGGCTGATCCGTAATTAGTGAAATTTCCGTATATGTTATACGATACTATGCCTATTTTTTTCAATACTTCTCCTCCAACATATCTTGAAGCATAATATGTAATTATTAAGCTTAAACAAGTAGATACGCATAATTTTTATATATCATAAATAATGAATATTGAAATAGGTTTTACATCATTTCCTATATTCTTATAATTCCTTTGCGATTATAAAATTCTTCGTATATCTGACTTATTTCTTCCAAAACGTCATTTCCAGTATAACTAAGTGTCCTTCTGTGATTTATCGCACGTAAAAAATTAACGAGTTCATACTTGAATCCTTCTCCTTCAAGTTCATAAAAAAAGCGCTTATTCTTATTTTGATCTTCATATCGAATTTCAAAATAATCTGTCTTCCACCAAGGTGCAGGAACATAAATATAACCCTTGGTTCCAGAAATAATCATTTCACCTTCCGACTTGACACCTTTTCCTATCTTGGCAGTCGCAACAGCATCTTTATAAATAAAGTCCATTTTTGTAAAAAGATCAAAATAGCTATCAATCTTTTTGGAAATAATTGTTTTATTAACATAATTCGTTCCCAAAACTTGAAAAATAGGCATTAGTGCCGTTGCTCCCCATGCATCCATCGCACTCCAAATATTATTTTCGGAGTAATTTGACAATTTTGAAGATTCGCTAAGACTTGTACAAGTAGTCTCAACAGACAAAACTTTGCCGATTTCACCACTTTTTACCATTAAAATCAACCGATAATATGCCGTTGAATAGGCCGTCTTAATCCCAGACATCAGCACGCAATCATTTTTCTTAGCTATTTCCAACAATTCGTGCTGTTGCCTTCTTCCGATTGTCATCGGCAAATCGCACAATACGTGTTTTCCCCGTTCTAACGCATATTTGATTTGTTCATACCTGTCCTTCACATCAGATTCAATAAAAACGGCATCAACTTTTTCGATCAACTGATCAAAAGAGTAGTTATTCAATTTTTTCAAGCGCCTGTCGCACCCTGAGTCGCTGGTACCGACAATATCGATTCCGTTTATGGAAACTGCTTCATTTGCAACCTTCCACAAACGTTTAGCTTTGCCGACCAAGCCTAACTTAAGGTGATTATTTTTTGATCGTATTTTGGTACTGGATATTCCCTTGGTCCTTTCCAAGTAGATAACCTTGCAAAATTCAGACAAATAATCGAATTTTCCTTGCCAGTCAGAACCGATTGCAAAAATATCAATGCCGAAACGATTGATGTCATCAATCTTTTGCCCCTCATATTCTTCAATAATGATCTGATCCGCCAAACCTGTTTCTTTTACACCTTCTACCCGTTCCATCATTGATTGCTGAACGTTGATTTTGCCTCTGCGAGAATCAAAGTCATCGCTTGTGACGCCGACAATCAAATAATCCCCAAGTGCTTTGGCTCTTTTCAAGATGTTTAAATGACCTTGATGAAGCATGTCAAACGTTCCATACGTTATTACTTTTTTCAAAAAAACACCCTCTTGTAAATTGATCACTGATCAAATATGTCTCCAAAAGATATTTCGCTAGCATGGTTATGAGGATATCGTTCTTCTTCAGGCGGCATTTGCATATAGTCTTTGCCGTATGAAATAATCAACTGTTCTTTAAAATATTTTGTAGCTAAAAATTTATGTCCCTCAAATTCCAGCTCACATAAATCATCATATAATTTGTTGGGATACCCGAAAAACGCATTATAATCAATCCCCCATGTATAGGCTCTTGACAGTTCCGTATCCTTTGCATTGTATTTCTTTTGAATTCTGTCCAGCCTGTCAAACAACCTGTCTTTAGGAATCAGATCCAGCATTCTGTAAAACAACCTTTTAAACCAACTATATGAAGTATATTTAAATATTTTCGAATTGAGCACGTTTCTGATAACATACAGTTCAAACTTATTCAATATCCTTTCAATTGTTCCATCGGGAATATTGTCTAATATGAACAAGTCCATAAAAATACCGCCATGTTGTTTTATGTTCCTCTGACCAGTTCTCTCAAATACGGTATTCTCTCTCCTTAATTTGCTATACCCGAACAAATAATAAGGATCGGTTCGATGCTCTTGTAAAAAGAATCTTGAAGTATCCAAGTCCTTTTTGCATGCTTCAAAAAACTTCTCATATTCATCTCGCTTAAAAACAACGTCGCAATCATCATCCCATGGAATAAAACCACCGTTTCTTACGGCTCCTAAAAGCGTTCCGCATATGATTGAATATTTGATATTATTTTTTCGCCAAATTCGGTCAACTTCAATCAGCATCTCCAATTCAACTTTCTGTAATTTTTCCAATACGTCTTTGGTAATTTCAAAATTTTCCGTCATCAGTTTTCATCCTCTTGACACATTTTTTCTAGTATATAGTTGTTTATTTTAGATCCGCTATTTTCTAAATTGAGATGTTTCCCATCTTTTAATTCATCATTGCCGGCGATAATATCAACTATGCTATCAAGTGAATAATCCGGTTCACTGACAACATTGCTTTCTTTTAACTTATTTAGAATATTTTCTGTACTACATTTAGAAACAAACTTTGTCAATTTAGGATCATCTTCCAAAACCATTTTTCCAGTATATTTATAAAGTTCAGTCATACTTGAAGTTTTGTAACCATAACACATATCGGACCAAAACATCGCATAGTGCATGCTTGGATTAGCATCAAGCACCCCATAGTCTCCATTTACGAATTCATTCATTATCTCATTGTACTCATTAACCAGATTAGGTAACATGGATGTCAAAGTCTGCTTCATCAAAGGGTGCGGTCTCCAAATAACAAAAGCTTTCTCGCTGTTCTCTTTAAAAAAGGCCAATGTTTCTTTAACCTTATCAAATGTCTTGGATTTAAAAATTTCATCCAAAGTAGTATTATACAAAACATTAACTCGTGATTGGATTACTTTTCCTTTCCAATCATCCGGCATCGGCACATTGTCCTTGCTTAATGAAAGAACTTTGTCTACTTCAGGACTTCCCAGATTAATCAGTTTCTTTTCCATAGCTTTTCTGACTACGATAGTTTCCAACCCTAAAATGGTTGCATATTTAGGCGATGCTTCTATACACCTCCTGACTGCATCATCTGAACTCTGTACGGTATAGTCCGCATAGTACATTGCTGATTTAAACAATGTCGAAGATACTCCATCAACCCACTTGTAATAAGGAACATAGACCAGTTTTTCGCAATATTTCTTTAAATTCCAGGAATAATACCTGCTGTCTACTCTCGTAACCAAATTGGTATTATCATATGGATTGTGAATATAAATTATATCCGGCCGGTCATTCTCCAAGTCATATTCTTCATCATTGACAACCGGGACATATTCAGGGAATTCTTCACGCTCATTGACCCTTTTTGCGGGATTCCTGTTGCTGTCCAATTCATAATATGTAATCGGAACGACAACTGCCTCACAACGTATATCCTTGTCCGCAGCCATCCAGACACTTTCCAGGGAATCCCACATTGAAGCCTTATATGGCATGAAGACAACTTTGTAAACAACGCTGTCTGAAATCAAATTCTTGAAATCATCAGCTGTTTTCTTTGCACCTTCAATATCAGAAGATTCAATTTTCTTCTTGAATTCATTTAATAATTCAGAGTACCTCTGCCCCGCATCTTTTTCGTTTTCTAAAACTGCCATATTATCGCTGTAAACATTCTTGACCTTAGAAACCATGTAACTGTTCTCTTTAAATTTCGTTAGCATTTCCATACTGGACAGAATATCATCAACACATTTAACTAGTTTCTTTGCTGTTCTCTTTCGCATAACACAACTCCTTAGAGCAGATTTCTTTTCTGCATATCTTCAAAAGCTCCAATAAGCCTGTCATTATCTTCAATTGTCAGACAACCGATATGCCCGACACGAAATACCCTGTCGGCCATTTCTCCACCATTCGGGCATACCCAGATTCCGTATTCATCCTTAAGACAAGTGAAAATATCGTAGGCCGACACGTTCAGCGGATGAAGGGGGGTAACTGCATTGGAAAGTGATTTGGAAACTATCTCAAACGGAAGATGTCTGATTTTTCTTCTGAAATCTCCTGCTATTTCTGCAGTATGAGCAATTTCCGCTTCTGCCCCGCCTTCTTTTTCAATCTGTTTCAACCTTTCATTAATCTGCAACAGTATTCCGACTGCAGGCGTAAAGGGTGTTTGTCCCCGTTCACCATTCTTCAGCGCCAATTTCAAGTCAAGATACATGCTACGAACTTTTCTTGAATAAACGCGTTCCACAGCTTCTGGACTTAGTACAATCACAGAAATCCCCGGAGGACATGCAAGTGCCTTCTGAGATCCAGTAATCATGACCTGCACATTCAGTTTTTCCATATCGAATTCATCGCAAAGGAATGAACTGATTGAATCCACAACCAGAAACAGATTATTACGATTACAGAAATCACTGATAGCATCAATGTCGTACAGAACACCCCTTGAGGTTTCATCAAGATTGACCAAAAAACCCGTGAATCCCATACCGTCATATTCAGCCAGCTGTTCAGGCGTCACACTGCATCCTTTTTTAGGAACAATCGTTTCATATGGTACTTGATGTATCTCACACAACTGGACAAAACGATGTCCGAAACTGCCACCCTCCACAATCAGAACCTTGTCATTTTCATCGAAGACATTCATGACAACAGCTTCCATGGAAGCTGTACCGGAACCTGTAATGAAAACTACACGCGAATCATCCGAAGCTTTGGCAAACTTCTTCATCAGATCTTCGTTTTCAAACATTATCCTGGAAAACTCAGGTGTCCTGAAGTATGGTACCTGCTGTGCACCGATATCCAGTACATCTTGATTGCTCATTACGGGACCTACTGTAAAATTAAGCATAGTAAACATCTACCTCCGAATACCCAATTCGTCAAATTTGCTTTTTCTTTCGTTGGTTTATTTTTCTCAATACTATTTCAAGAGTGAATCCGTTTCATAGCACCCCCAGGAAAAAATGATTTATCGGAATTTCCTTGCATAACGACTGCAGTTCATCATCACATGAAATCATCAGCTGTGCCGCCTCCAGTGACCATTCCCTGTAAAAAAGGAAGTTTCTGGCATATTTTTTCCCAGGTGCATAATCTTTGAACATGGAATATAATCTGGAAGTGTGCAATATTGGATTTGATGGTGTAAGAGAAACTGAAAGATAATTAGGCAAGGAAACACATGGAATATTGAAGATTTCTTCTATAAAATCACAAATATCTGAAACATTGGAGGCGGGTATCGAACCTATTTCGATTTTATGTTTCCGTCCCAACTGATACACCGCCTTACCGTATTCCTTTAGTCTGGCAATACTATGAACACGCTGGAATCCATACAATATACATCCCTTGTCTATCAACTTCTTAAATGCAAATTCCGCTCCGCCAAATCCAGGAATAATTCCTATCTTCTGCCCTTTTATCGCATAAGGAAGCATTCTGGCAGCAATATCCATGAATGCTTCCCCCGGAACGGTCACCCAAATATGATCAGCGCCGCTTACTGCATCTTTCATCGAACTGGTAATTTTTGAAATTTGTGTACTAATTAACAGATTATCGTCTGAATCATACACTTCTATTTCTTTCTTCCATAAATCAGGCTTTGATGTACAAACCGTAACAGTATGACCCTTATCAGCAGCCTCTGCTGCCATCAAGGTTCCGATATTTCCCCCACCAATAATCGTAACATTCATTAATGTCACCCCACAAATCTATTTATACAAAATCTGCCAGTCTCCCACAACTTTTCTCGGCTCATAATCACTGAGCGGCATTTCCTCTGCCGTATGAATTGCCAGGGAACCTCCATCTTTTAAACGCTCAAGCAGCTTGAGCAACAACATTAAATCAAGCAATTTATCGTTGGTCTTTTCCATCACGATATAATCAAAGCGAGCATTCGGGAAACATTTGTCAAAGTCTTTATTCCAATCAGAAATGAATCGACTCTTTTTGGAAATTGTCTCAAGATCGCGCTCATAGGCTTCTTCTTCATTGAGACTATAGATATTTGTCCGAAGATTTTTTGATTCTTCTCTGACACGATCTTGAATCGCTAACAGATTGATTCCGAAGCTGCTGTTGATTCCTAAAATATCGACTCTTTTTTCCTTATTTTTAAAATCAAGTCCAGACAGCAAATCTTGATCAACATCTTGTTCAAGCATCGGGTTGATTCCCATGATTCGCTCAAATTGCTTGATTCCTTCCAAAACGATGTCTTCGTCCTTTTCTTTATGAACTCTGTATGCCAAAGCATCCCCAGCCTCATACAGAATTTTCCCGTTTCTTCGACCAATCAAAGACATTGCCTTGCTTGAAAATTCCGTATATCGTTTTGCCATAAACGGGAAATATGCTCCAAGCATCGTCGGCATCAAGATTTCGCTTGATGGGGCTAAAACAACGTCCGTGTTCAATTCTGATTTTTGATGCCACAGATACTCATTGCTTTCGGTATCATCAAGTTTGTCTTCTTCAACGAATGCAGGACAGACGGCACCGATTTTTTTATCCGATGTCAAGCATTTCATCATGTTGGAAACTGCCGTTTTCGACAAAACGTTTTCTGTCGTCAAAAACAAGACGTCTTTGCCTTCAACCAGCTGATATATTACGCTCGGAGCGTTTGTTTGATACTTATAGTTAATGACCTTGACATTCTTATCCGCAAGTCCATCGAAATACTTTGCAACTTTTTCCCCTGCACCGTCATTGAACAAAACGTATTCGCATCTCAATTCTTCAGGAACTGCGGCATTTAAGGATTTTAGGCATTTTTCAACTTGTTCGACCTCGGTATTTGCCATCACTGCAACAGACAAATCATAACGATAGCGACCTTTATCTGTTTCTGGTGCAGGATAAAACTCTTTCATCTGATTGTTGTAATATTCAAACATTGCGTCAGGATCAGGGAAGCATCCGCCCCAAAACAACAAATCAACGTATGCTTCACCGATTTCAGGAATCAGTTCATTTTTGATTATTCCGAGTTTTCTCTTTTTTTCGCTGATTTCACCAAGTTTTTCCAACGTGTCCAAAGCGTTGTCAACTAACAGATTACATTTTAGTGCTGGTTCTTCGACAACCAAACCGGTGACGTTTCCCTTGATTCCGATCAACAGTGCCTGCATCGTTTTAACGAAATCATCTAACCTTTCGTTATCATTTAAAACCATCGAATAAAGCTCGTAAGCTGCTTCGTTCAATGTCTCGATGCTTTCTAACAGTTTTTTCCCCATCTCTTTGTCTTTGATCATTTGATTTCCTCCGTACCATCAGTTTGCGTTAACTATATTGTCTGATAAAATTGTTAATTTTCTAATTCCTGTTTATGTAAAACTCTTAACCATTTTATGTAAATTAAATCATTAAGAATTCAAACATAATCTAAACAAAAGACGGAAGAAAAAAATCTTCCGCCCTTCTCTTATTTAGTAATCTGCTTCCAAGCATCGAGCAGCTCGTTCAACATCGTCAACGCAATTTCAAGATGATTTTTGTCTTTATGAATGTTAGCCTGAATCAATTCCTGCTCAACAACATCATATGTTGAAATCAGCTGTTGCGGAATGTCACCTTCAATTTCTTTATTAACGCTGAACTTTAATTCATCCACAATGTCTTGCGCATGAACGATTTCATTGTTTGCTGCTTCGATTTTTTTATCCTCGATTGCCATCTCAGCTTTCTTGATGCTTTTGATCGCACCCTCAATCAGCATTTCGATCAGCTTATTAGGAGAAGCACTCATCACCTGATTTCTCAGATAATCATTTTTATGACTAGCGTAAGGATTTGCCATCTCTTCCTCCTTGTTTAATAGTAAAGTTCAATTCTTGAAGAAAGTTCTTTATCGTCAACGTAACCCTTTGCCAACTTTTCTACTTGGGTTAATCTTCCGATTTCACGCGATACGTCAACTTTTTGATCTTCAGTCCAAATCATTAATTCCTGATATTTGGCATTAATTTTGTCAACTAATTGAGCTTCGTCGGAACTTAATGCAGAAAAATCAAGCGCTTCTCTTCTCTCAAGAAGTTTTGCATTCTTTTGAATAACATCCTCAATTGAAGAAAGCTTTTTGTCGCATTCTTCAAGATTGTCAAGGACTGCTTGAAGAAAAGCCATCGTTTCTTTTTTATCCGCCATAAATCAACACCCTCTGACTGACTAACTATTTCTTGATGAGTTTTGAGACTGGAAGTAAGAAAATTGCGACTGCAAGTTTCCGATTGCTGCATCCAGATTGGTAAACATCGTGACGTAGCGTGCACGCTTTGTTGCAATCTGTTCCGTGATTCGTTCAATCTGCTTGTTGTAGTCCTTGATTTCACTTTGATACGATGACTTGCGCAAAGAAATGACGCCTTCGCTGCCTGACTTGGTTGAAGTATACCGATCAATTACTGCTTTGAAATCAGCCGTATAACCTGTCCCGGTTTTTTCAGTCGAATACTTGCTTGAAGTATCAACAAAGAAGAAATCTTTGACGGCATTAGGATTCTTGGCAAGCTGTGCCTTGAATTTCGTTTCATCAAGCGAAAGCGTGCCGTTACGATCAACGCTCAGTCCTAGCGTTGATGCACTGACGCCATTGACTGACTTACCGCCTAGAACCGTACTTTGCAGCTTCGATTGAAGCGAAATCAAAGTTGAATCCCCGGCCAAAGCACCGGTCGTATTATCAGATTTGGAAGGATCGCCAACGTCCATCTTCTCGCTAAGAAAACTCATAACGCTGTTATACTGGCTGACGAAATCTTTGACGGCAGATAATTCCTTATCCGTATCATTCGTCAAACCAAGCGTAATCGTTTTAGAGGCATCAGCTTTTTTGAAATTAAGCGTAACACCATCGACAACGTCAGTCGGACTGTTGCTGTTTCTTGTCATGTCAATGCCATCCAGCGTGAACTCTGCACTCTGTCCCTTCGTCCTCTTCACGACATTATCAGCGAATCCTAGCTTGTCCTTGAGGTCACCGCCGATTGTCAATTTCCTGTCACCCATCTCCTCCGATGTGACGACAAGCTGGTTGTTGACAATCGTAGCCTTGAGGCCGGCACTCTTTGTTCCTTCCTTGTCCGAAGGATCCTTGGCGCTGTTGATGGCATTGGCAATATCCTTCAGTGAGTCCGTGTCCTTGACGTCAATCTCAACTGTCAGCGGCTTGTCACTTCCGTCAGCGGCAGTGTTCGTAATTGTCAGCTTGCCGCTATAACCTAACGCATCTTTAGTCGAAATTTTAGTCGTCCCATCTGCCTTCGAAACAACACCGCCCGTAATCTTGCTTGACGTTGCAAGCTGCTTAACAACGAGATCGTATGAACCTTCCAGTGAATCTGAAGTTCCTGAAATAGTTGCAATCGTATCATCGCTTGAAGTTGTTTTTTTCGTTTGATAGGTGGCTGCATCTTGCAAAACTTCAAGTTTTTTTGTCAGATTACCAAGACGGGTACTGATGTCGGTCCAGGCTTGAGACTTGGTATTAATCTTGTCAATCTTGTTTTGAATAACGGTTTTTCTGAGTTCGTCTGATTGAAGCAATTGATCAATTGTATCAGAAGTAATCCCGGTATATTGACCCATGTAGCTTGAAGAACTAACGGACCCTGCCGTTGTAGAAGTCGTAATGCTGCTCATGATATTCACTATCCTTTCTTATCTACTGCAATTCCCATTTCATCCCAAATTCTGCCAATCATGTCAAGCATCTTCTTGGAGGGAATCTCCTTAACTACCTTATCTGTCGTCTTGTCCACCATCTCAACGTAAATTCGGTGTGTTCTCTGATGCATCTTGAATTCAAGATTGATATTCTTGTTCGTCAGCCGGTCATTGAGCTTCTTCAATTCCTCTTCAATCTGTTCCTTGAACGCATCCATCTCTTCATCGAACTCAAAGTCATCAGTACCTAATTCACCGCTTTTTTCCGTCTCATGCCTCCGGCCTTTCTCATACATATTGAGATGTTCCTGATCACGGCTGACATTTGTCTTGATTGCATTCTCAGAAGGGTTGTAGACATTTGTACTTACCTTCTGCACCCTGTTAACTGCAGCCGTCTGCTGCAACGGCTGAATTCCTTGTGTTCCGTCCAAATTCATATTCTTACCCTCTTTCAACATAACCTGAGCAGTTTCGAATGAAGCTCAGCAAATCCTTTTACTACTCTATCTATATCGACAAATTCAGAGGGCATTTAAATAACATGAATATTAATTTTTCACAAAAACAACAAAAAACAAGCCTAAAAAGTTTACATAATTATGATTCATCTTACCTGCACAGCTTTTCAAGCGTTACAATGTCTCCGTCATCGGGCGTAATCTGCTTCAACTCGTTCAGAAGACTTCCGGCAACTTCGGTCTGTCCCTGGGAAATCAAGGCCATAATCTGCGCCTTGACCTGATTGCCAAGCTTCACAAGTTCGTCACTGACAGCCGTTTCTCTTCGCTGTTCACGCTCCATCGACTGAACCATTCTCTTTATCAGAGTCTCGGCAGAAGGGAAGACATCCAGAGCATCTGACAGATACCCCAGGCAATTCTTTAGGTCATTTTTCTTCCGGCAGTCCAAAGCCTTCCTTAAAATCATTGCAAACCTGATTTCCGCTGGCAAAACATTGGAACATGTCCTGCAGAGTCCAGGCGCATACATGCTTTCAGCACATGAAATGACATTGTCACAGTACAGGTCACTTTCCTCCATGACTTTTGAAAAGAGCATCGAGCCCTGGAAGATATACCTTCTTCTAAGATTGGACAAAAGATATTCTCTTTTAAGACATTTCTTCCAGCACTTCTCCACCTTTGCGGCAAACTCCGGAATCATGTCAAGATGCCTGGATTCCCTTTCGATGACCATTGAAACAGCATTGGCGAACTCTTCCCATGAAATGTTCTCAACATACCTTTCAGGTGACAGTCCGCTGTTTATGCATATTTCAAGCAAGCCCTCATTTGCGCCCGAAGCATCAACATCAGAAGAAAGTTTATCATCCAGAATTTTCTGCGAAACGCATTCACCGGCGTGAGACATTATCCAAAGACTGTCATTTTCAATGTCAATCCCGGAAACAATCCCCTTGAAACTGCCTACAGCAACTTCAGTTTCAAGACCAACCCTGATCATGTCAAGGGATGTTGTGAATTCTTCAGACAAAACATTGTCTGAAACAAACTTTTCAGCCATAAACTCAACTGCCTCCCTGTCCCCCTCATTCATCGCTTCCTTCAATGAATATGCCAGAACGCTCCTTCTTTCGTTGCACTTGTATCCCCAGGGAAGCTTAAAGAAGACTTTCCGGATGCCATCATACGAATCATCGCATTCCTCACTGCAAAGCTTGAAGTACTGCAGAACAAAATCATACATCGACTGTTTCTTCACATCGCCTATAAAACAGGTAACGTAGTCCTTCAGAAAGTCAATTCCTTCACAGTACTCGACCGAATCCATATATATCTTCAGCCATTCATACATATCCTGCTGGTCAAAGTCAGCAAGGTTCCTTAATATGTTGATTTTTGCCACAATACCACGGTAGAAGGGATCACTTACGTTGGCCATGATCTCCTCCGTGCTTAATTCGAGCTCATTCCACATTTTCAGCCTGGCATAGGCCTTCATGCGGTAAATGAATATTTCAATCCACTCAAACGAAGTCCAGTCCGTCAGGTGCAGTCCCCTTATCGTCCTGACGGCTTTTTCCGACACCTCAAGCAGTTTTCTCTTATTGTCTCCTGAACCTCCGATCTGCTGCATCCAGATGTGAAGATTACCGGGATTTTCAGCCAGTTCCCGGTCCATGATTTTCCTGTTTCTTTCGACCTTTTTCTTGCTGAGCTTTCCCACATATCCAACGTGATGAATGAAGGTATCTTTCAGGTCATACTCGTTTCTTACCGTCACTCCCGCCAGCATTTCGTGCACGGAACCCGTAAACCTTGAATCGGGGCTGATTCTGCATATTCTTGCAAAGCGATTGGAAGTGCACTCAGTCTGCGTTGCCGTGGTATAGCTCTGCTCAAGCACAGTAACCCTGTCATAGTTGTTGTAGAGCTCCGGCTTCGAGAAGAAGTAAATCAGAGGCCCAATGTCATCAAACCACTCATCATCATCAAGATAAATCAGCCATTTGCCCCTTGCTTCCTTTAGCCCGGCATTACGGGCAGCGGCAAAGTCATCGCACCATTCGAAATGAACTATCTTGTCTGCATATTTTCTTGCGACATCAATTGATCCGTCAGAATTCTCATCACCAACCGTGTCAACTGCAATGAATTCGCTTGGAATCTGCTCCAGCAGAGGTCTGAATGATTCAAAGCATTTCTCAACAGTGTTGATTCTGTTGGAAATAAGCATTGAAATCGTGACCAGACAGTCTTCCGTATTTATTCTAGGGAAGAACTTTTCCTTAGGCAATTCTTCAACCCATGTCTCCAAATTAATCACCTCTTCTTTTATAATATCGAAAAAAACCGGCAACCTTAAAGAAGGTTACCGGTTTCTTCCATGTTATTTCAAGCTATCTTCAATCTCTTAGCCCTGAAGAAGGTTAAGCACTGAGTTCGGCATTGCGTTTGCCTGTGCAAGCATTGATGTTGCAGCCTGGGAAAGGATGTTGCTCTTCGTGAACGTCATCATTTCTTCGGCCATGTCAACGTCACGAATACGTGAGTTGGCTTCTGACAGGTTTTCGTTTGTTGCCGTCAGATTGTTGATTGTGTGTTCGAGACGATTCTGAACGGCACCAAGTGTGGCACGCTGAGCGGAAACCGTCTTGATGGCTTTATCAATTGATCCAAGCATCTTGTCAGCATTTGCAGCAACCTTGCCGAGTGTGAACTTGTCAGCAGCTACACCAAGCAGTGATGTACCGCTCATGTTGCCAATCGTAACTGTAAGTGTCTGTCCCTGGTTGGCACCAATCTGGAATGTGAAACTTGCACCAGTTTTAGCTTTAGAGCCGAGGAGATTTTGCGTGTTGAATTCCGTTGTATCAGAAATACGTGTAAGTTCTGAATGAAGGGCATTCAGTTCCTTGTTGATTGATTCACGGTCTTCATCCGTCAATGTACCGTTCTTGCCTTGAACCGTAAGGTCACGCATACGTTCGAGAATGCTGTGTGATTCGTTCAGGGCACCTTCAGCTGTTTGTACCAAAGAGATGCCGTCTTGGGCATTGCGCTTTGCCTGTGTCAAGCCGCCGATTTGAGCCTTCATCTTTTCTGAGATTGCAAGACCTGCAGCGTCATCACCGGCCTTGTTGATACGTGAACCTGATGAAAGTTTTGCCAATGAGTTTGATTTTGCGGTATTTGCAGCTGTCAAACGGCTGTATGTGTTCATAGCTGCGACGTTTGTGTTAATACGCATGTTAAATTCCTCCATTTCTTTTGTATCATTAACTGATTACATGATTATATATCGTCAGTGCAGCTGATTGTTTAAGTGATAATCAAAAAAATAATCAAAAAAATCATGTTTACATAAGGTGATTATAATAAAAAGGATTCCCGCCAAAGAAGACGGAAACCCTTCAAATTCATAATCTGACTTAATCTTAGCCCTGAAGCAGGTTAAGCACTGAGTTCGGCATTGCGTTTGCCTGTGCAAGCATTGATGTTGCAGCCTGGGAAAGGATGTTGCTCTTCGTGAACGTCATCATTTCTTCGGCCATGTCAACGTCACGAATACGTGAGTTGGCTTCTGACAGGTTTTCGTTTGTTGCCGTCAGATTGTTGATTGTGTGTTCGAGACGATTCTGAACGGCACCAAGTGTGGCACGCTGAGCGGAAACCGTCTTGATGGCTTTATCAATTGATCCAAGCATCTTGTCAGCATTTGCAGCAACCTTGCCGAGTGTGAACTTGTCAGCAGCTACACCAAGCAGTGATGTACCGCTCATGTTGCCAATCGTAACTGTAAGTGTCTGTCCCTGGTTGGCACCAATCTGGAATGTGAAACTTGCACCAGTTTTAGCTTTAGAGCCGAGGAGATTTT